>Ga0194135_10000193_pt1 | contig 35644 bp, 20 predicted proteins | sample LitLau_LLRF_2013_FD_134024 | JGI IMG/M metagenome (GOLD analysis project Ga0194135, IMG submission 134024) | Freshwater sediment microbial communities in response to fracking from North America - Little Laurel Run_MetaG_LLRF_2013 (version 2) | ecosystem: Environmental > Aquatic > Freshwater >... | reverse complement strand
GGTCAAGTTATTACAGGGATAACTATACATCATCTGAATACGCTTATATTTCAAACTGTAGGCCTATATATATATTATATATATATATATTATATTATATTCACGTGTACTGTGTAATAAAAGGCATTCCTGTTTCGCGTGGATTTATTTTGTTTGTAATTGAATTAATGAAACGAGATATTTGGTTCCTTAAAACAGTAAATCAATTTACTACACTACATAGTAATACCACACTGACTTCAAACACGAGAATCGTGTTTCTTGCAAATAATTTAGAAATTCCCTTTTTATGTCGCTTATACATACGCAACGATAACAGATACATGCACTCATGTTAGTCCATAACTGATTATAACAATGTAAAGCATCATTTGAATAAAATTTCATAATGAACTTTTTCATAGTGGATTTAGTTGCTGGTTCGTTATAAAGTAACAACTGAATTCTTATGCCTGCGTCTACGTCGCTCTCACCAAGATTTATTTAGCGCAAACACCCAAGAAGTTGACTCATGAATTCATTGACTTTAATCAAAATCTGTTGAAGCAAATTGCAAAGTGCGTGCAAAGTTTAAATTAAATGTGCACAATTTGAGTCCAGCTTATCCATCTCTGCACATTCACTAGTCTAAATATTGACTCGAGTAGAAATGACACTATCATAGCCCATTCTCTTCTCTCTGAAGAAAGAATCTTGCCTCTCTGAATGTACGTATCTTTAACTAACGTAAAACGAATGAGTTAAATGTGTACTCTACTTTTATACTCTTGACACTTGAGATATATTTAGAAACAAATGTAGACGAGAATGTTCAAGAATATACTCTTTAGGTTCAGAGGAGGAATAATAATTTTACTTAAATTACATTTTACGAGTGGAGTTGATAAACAAGCTTAAGTTCAATTTATGTACATTTATTCTTTACGAGCGTTTGACCACTAGAGACAGAGAGTAGAACTCTCAACAAAAAAGGTTTGGTTGCTTCTTAAAATAAATTGGATTAAATTGGAACCCTACGAAGCAATTGAGTGACTACATTGAGATTAAATGATTGCGGATGCTGCTGGGAAATCTTTTGAGATGGATCTCATTGCAACAGAACAACAACAAAGCTTTCTCCTTCTCTCTCACAGCAAAAAGTGACATATGCAGTTGGTAAACCTTTGCTTGATTAAGTTTAACAAGACGAGATTGCTTTTAATTGAGATTGCGGCCTATCTATTCACTATTTCATTGCATTGGCTCTAATTAAATGATTGATACACACAAACGGTATATACACAAGCAAGTCGGTTCGTCTTCCCTCCGAACCCCTCTAAACTAAATTGGTAAGTTGAAGTTCACTTTAGTGTTAATTACACTTATAATATGGAATGCATACATACAATGCCGTGCACATGCATCCATATATATATGACTCAGATGCATTTTCTGTGTATATTTATTTACATATCTCCCTATAGAATTGAACGACTAACGGTTGCATGCGGTGGCCAAAGATATGAATGCGATTTCGATTGTCCATAAGTAGTGGAAGTTTTGATACAGATAGTTCCCAATAGGATTAATAAGACTCAAGTTCCGGCATGAGAAACCATCCGGTTCTTAATTTAATTGCACGTGTAGGCAATTGAATAATGGGAAATGAACGAAGACACAAAGCATATGATTGAATGATGATGAGAGTTTATATTTATCCACACAAGCACACTCTGCTGGTTCTGTTGCTGCTTGAAGGGATGTTAAACAAAGTGAGATGAAATGTCACATATGAAACAGAAACAAGTATAAAGTTGCATTTATTTAAGGGGAGCAAGAATTAGAAGGGGTCCTTATAGTAGTGTGGTAGACCCTTATCTCCACGTCCCATCCGTTGTCGTGTCGAGGAGTCCCTTCCAAACTTCGAAAAGTGTCATTTCGTGTGAAACAACAAAATGTGTGACTTGCACTTAATAATAAGGGCTCATTATTCCATTTGGTGGTTGTAGATCAGTCCATCATCATATGAAGTTGAGTGAGTTAGCCAAGTGGAAGAAATGAATGCATACACACACATCATACATGACCAGCAACCGAAATCTATTTTTATTTGTATTGTGAATATCTCCGTTCTTTCATTCTCAGTTTTATTATTGAATATATCTCGGGATTAAATGCAATAAGGGTGTCCCTTTTATTGAAGTGTTGTGATGTATGAAAAATCAATCTCAACCGTCTTTATAAAACACCACACTAAATACAAATTCAGTTGCAGACAGAATAATAATGAAAACTAAAAACAAGCTGTATCAAAATGAAAAAAATTGGGAATATTTTACACAATTCTCTCACTTGAATGTAAATCGATATGATCCCTATTGCTTTTATCTTATCAAAAGCAAGTACAGGGAAAATATAGTGAAATTGAGAGTGTCAAATTCTCCGAGAAAATGTGTATTTACCGACGACTTGTTTGTATCTTTAAGAATCTCAGTGTTCTCCTGTGCGGGGATAAGACAGAAGAATCATGCTGACGGAAGTTTAATATTTCAAAGAGATTTCTGAACACAGAACGACGATATATCCTTTGACAGAGAGTGGACTTGTGAGGAGTTTGTTTGCAAAGGTAAGCGAAGGTTTGCTTAGTTGCGAAAAGAAAAGATTATTATTTTGACTCACATTACAAACGAAACGTCTTTTTCTTGAGGGACATTTTCCACAGAAGATGATTTGATGTGGATCTGGACATTATAATGGAGAGCATTTTTGCTGAATGTGGAGAGCTCGCGTTGGCCTTTCTTTTATGCGAGAGTAGTCTACTCTGCGGACTCTTATCAAATCTGTGTGCGCTTCTTATCGGTATTTGTTTGCATATAATGTATATAAGAAGACTATAAAAGGAAAAGCAAGTGTGACAGTGTGAGAGTATTTGTTGTGCGGACATGTCCTCGTAGCATTGTACCTTATTAGTGAGCCATTCATCAGGACCGAAGCCACAAAAGAAAGAATAAGAATGTAGACAGAAAAAGCAGTTGAGGATTAGCTCAACTTTGTTCCGAATGTGTGTGTATAAATAATATACATACATATACATATATATATGTTTTGTGTGTGTCTGCACCTTTTTAGGTTTCCAAATAGTGTGGACCAAATATTTGAAGGTGTTTTCATGTCACATCATTACCGGTTTCGCCTATGTTTCTCCCTTCCTTTCTCCAAAACACTATTATTATCGCAAACTCCTATTATAAGACTTCCTCATATCTACTACTTAGGGTTGCGTCAATGTGTACACCAACACCACTCGGATTCAGATTCTGGAGCTTTTTCTTGAGACGAATAATACTATGATGCATCTACTAGGTCGCGTAAACTGAAGTTTTAGATGGACCAAGTGAACACACCCGGTACCTTTATGCACCCATTCTCGCAGGTTCGTGCAGTAAATCTGCAGAGAAGATGACGAGTAGTAGGTTGTCTGAAGTCTAAATAGGCATTTTATTGAGACACAGGGAATTGAGATATGAACATTATTCAAAACACATATCGGCCTACGCTCTTGTTCTTTCTGTAAGGAGAGAACTTACAATATGTGTGTACGCGACATTCAAAGCTTTGCATTGAAATCTGCCTAATTGTCCCAACTCACAATCGGTTTATAGAAACGCTGCGAACAAAACACACATAATACTTCTGTGTATAGTCTTTTCGGGCAGAGTTATATTTGTACAAACTGCGAGAAATGTGTCTATTGTAATGTAACACTATCTCGCTTATTTCGTGATCGGTAGTTATTTAGTATTAGTGGGGCTGCTGGGTGTCGCAATATGTTGAGCTATTGAGCGAGTGAGTAAATGTTTAGTTAGGAGGAACTGAAGAAGAAGGTGTGAAAAGAGACACTACACAAACATTTATCAATAGATCAGACAACGAGGACAAATAGTGTGGGGAATGGGAATCCGATTACAAAGACAAGTACGGGTTGTCCGCAGAAGGTAGACACGACTACTTTTGGTATGCAGCAGCAATGGGATCAAAGATGGGATCGAAATCTCTTTTGTATTCATTCCCGTATAATGATGATCCATCGGCCAGATGTCTTTAAGCGGTCCTCAGACTACTGCTTAATACACATTTACACATAATCATAATCATCATCATACAGAGTGATACTCGTTTAGTTATACTCCTCAGCAGAAGCAGCATCAGTGAAAAAGAAGACGATGAAACTCTTTCCATGAGAAATTCTTTTTAGCTTTAAAATAGGAAGCCATACAGTGTGTTTTCTAAATAAAGCTGAGATGTAATTAAGGGAGAAGTGTACACAAGCTGTTTAAGCATTTAACTCTGAACTTGGGTTAAATTGGTGGCTATAAATCGTTCAAAAAGTAGTATGCCTAATCCCGAGTAATGTTAGTTTTAAGGAAAGTAAGGAAACATTAAGAATAGGTTGAGGATGAGATGAAACCAGTTGGGCCCACACTTCCACATATATATTTGTATTGTCAAGAAGTGTTAGATGAGGGTGTCTTCTTAAGAATCTCATCTCTTGTTGTTTCGTGTGTTATGCAATAGGGTTACTTGTTTGTTCACGGTGAGTAGTAGCGAAGAAGGCGAAGCGGCGATATGATCATGCCGATTCCTTAACTCGTATACTCTCTTCTTTGGGATTGCCCAATGTCTGAAGCTGTGGGACGGGTCTTTATCGAAAGTTTGAACCATTCACAGCCACTTTTCATGGCCTGCGCTTGTCCTCTCGTCCATATGGACTTCCATCGACCCTCCTTCAAAATTGAAGGAAAGACAGACAGAGAAATAAAGTCTCGTTCTTCGCCTCCTGACTCAGTTGTCCTAAGCTGCCCTTCGCCCAGTTCATTCAGTGCTCAGCAGCCCTTCAAGCAAGTCACAGTCAGATCAAAGTCTCTCAATCTCAGTTGCTTCTTGTCTTCGTTGAACAATACACAAACTTTGTAGTAGTATCCCTGAACAGAACTTATTTATTGTGGAAGTGCAAGTACTTCATGAATTCCTTCTTCATCTTTTGGTCACTGCAATGGTTATGAAATTATCCGAGTGTGACTTTTGGCCGAAAGAGGCTAAGATGGCAAGTTCAACTACATCAGTGCCCCCATTCTCGATCAGGGCTCTTCTCAGCCAAGGAGCTGCAGCTTTAGAAGAGTCTCTGAAATCGTCTTCGAAAAGAGGTGGTGGTAGCAATACCAACAACAGTGCGTCGTCTGGTGAGTTGACATTAGTTGGCAACGATCATATTGGGAAAAAGTCTGGAGAGAAAGTAATAATAACCGGGGGTTCTTCGAATCATAATAATCACCACGAAAGAATCTCTGCTCTTTGTGACACGACCACTTCAAGTGATGAGAACGACGTGGAAGTTGACATTGAAGAAGATCTCGAGGAATCTTGTGAAGAAGAAGAGGAAGTTGATATGGAGGAGGAGGAGGAGGAGCTCCTCCTTGGAGGAGACGAGGAGTCTTCATCTGTCGCAGCAATTGACTTGAGTGACACGAGAAATGTGTCTAGTTCTAGTGTAGAGGATAAGGAGAAAGCTCTGAAGAGCAATAACAATAATAACAAGGGGGAGGAGGGTGACAAGGAAAGTGGGAGTGGTGGTGGGGGCAAAGAGGAGAAGAACAAGAAACACGAGAAACCTCCATATTCCTACAATGCCCTCATTATGATGGCAATCAGACAAAGCCCCGAGAAACGACTCACTCTCAACGGAATCTACGAGTTCATCATGAAGAACTTTCCCTACTACCGGGACAACAAGCAAGGATGGCAGAATTCCATTAGGCACAATCTCTCTCTCAACAAGTGCTTCGTCAAGGTATGTCCTCTGCATAATTATTAAGACTAGACTAATTTGCATCATCCGTACAACATAATTCAAAGTTCAAATGCACTCTTTAAGTTATTTGAGACGGTATATGAGCGTCGGTTGTGAAGATCTCAGCATGAAAGTCTATAAAGTATAAAGGCTCCTTGTCTAAAAAGTTTAATTACTCACGGTCAACAGGAAGAGACAATAATATTTGTTTAGAGAAATATTTTGACAGGAGCTCATCATTATTGTTATTTTTAGTATTTTGTAGTAAAGATGAAAGAGATGATAAGAGATGAAAAGGGAAGGAAGAGTTTATTGCGAGAGTCGTGTTAATCCATGAAAGCATGTCCAATACTAGTACATAGACACAATGTGATCTATTTGAAGATTGAGAGATCATTTGAGAGTGTGACAGGAATATAAACGGAATAAGGTTGAACGGACTATTTGTCTTTAGGTGAGATACCGTGAAGAAAGAGCAAAGAAATTGATAGGTTGCGTAGATAGCTGAGATGCTCTTGGTCTTTTGAGTTTAAACAAAATATTTGGGTACTTAAAGTTGAGACAAGGGGAATGACAAGGAACAACGAAAGGAAAGAATGTTATGCGGTGGGATTTCTTGAGACTTCTGAGAAAAGGCAGCAGATATACATTATTCCTCTCTGACTGTGTGTAGACTTTCTTTTGGGCTGCTCTGTGTGCTTTGTTTTTGAACGTATCTCGAGTGAGATCTAGTCACTCTCAACAAGTTCAGTTCAAGAGGTTTCTCATAAGTCTCAAGGGGTCTCATGCTTAAGTCTCGAGGAAACTCTTTCCTTTGGAAATGATCCGATCGATGAGTGCCTCGGCTCATTTGTCATAAACTTTATGTCTTGGAACGCATTTCGTCGTCTTCTTCGTTAGTAGCAGCACTTTCCTCCAAACCTATTGGAGACTTATGGCTTAATTTAAGTAGAATACGCTAAAGTTCTTCTGGGAATGGTCACTTATCCAAGGTTTCGTTGCATTAATTACTTTAGGTTCCTCGACATTACGACGATCCTGGAAAAGGAAACTATTGGGTGCTGGATCCTTCATCAGAAGATGTTTTCATTGGAGGCAGCACCGGGAAATTGAGACGTCGCACGTCAACTGCCTGCAGAACTAGACTCGCAGCCCTAAAACGGTCTCTCACGTATGGATTCCCAGGTCATCCCCACCATGGACCCCACCCGTTTTTTCCAAACTCTGGTCATATTCCCGTTCACCAAGCGCTTCCTGGTCATCCTTCTCTTCAAGGTGGCCCGGGTGGACCGTCGCCAGTCTCACCTCCTTTTTGGAATCCTGGAAACATTCCTCCTGTTGTTGCTGCTCAATTGTACCATCAGCAGAATTTACATCATCAACAACACTTAGCGTCTGCTATTTATCGGTGAGCTGCTTTTCCTATCTTTAGTCATATAATTATGCTATTAATAGAGTTTGATATCAAATGGAGAAACTGCGTGTAAAGTGTTACACTCGTGTGTCGCATTACTCATAAGAATATGCTTTCTCTTTTCTCCAGATACGCTGCATCTCAATACTACATGTCTAACGGAGGGGGATCAGTCACACCTTCTCCAGGCAGCGGCGGAGTCCCCACACCCAATTCGCTAGTGAAGCCTCTCCTGCTTGGAAGTGGTGGTCCACCCACTACGCCTCCCATCTCCTCATCCTTCTCCATGGAAAGGTTGCTTTCTTCATCTGCATCGAAATCAGTCATTTCCCCATCTGCCCCTTCTTCCTTAAATAACCACCATCATCTCAATCATCCCCACCACGTTCTCTCTCCGTCGCATCCACTCCAAGCTCTCCAACACCAACATCATCACTTAATCCAAAGAAACTCCCACCACCAACTGACGTCTCCATTAGTCTCATTGTCCAACCTCACCTCCAGTCATCCAATAAGTCCCACGAGTTCCTCGGAAGGATCTTCGACCACCCCCACCCCAGTGTCCAGTGGAAATGGGAACTGCCAAAAGGTAGTCGTTGGTCTTCCTCGTTCAAGCGCAGGTTCTTCCTCGATGAGCTTCGACCCTTATCACGATGTAAGGTTAGAGCACAATAGGAGCCATCAAAGTGCTGTAGACTCTGACTGAGCCACACCCACACCCACCAATAATGATACACATAATAAACCCCTATATACACGGTTGGAGACAGGTCGCGCAGTCACCCAGGATTATGATCAGTATTACTATAGGTGTCTACTACATTCTCTTTAGTATAGACACTCACTCGTCGTTCCTCCCTTATTTTTCAGTTGGCGTGTGAAAAATCAATCGATTCGATTTGCTTCCATTCTAATTCCAACTCCTGTGCTTTGGGTATGCACTATATAGCCATTCTATCATTTTATACTCCAAGTGTGAAGAATCAATCGATTGATTTCTCAAACCAATAAATCCACATTACTCCTAGTGGAGAGTCCAACTCGAATCGACACTTATTCTCGCATGGTTCAATTACAATAAAATTGAAAAATACTCTCCATTTTTTGTGGAGCAACACAATCGATGATCTATTTGCTCGATTTGTCTATCTCACAGTTAACTACTATAGACCTACTCACCATATAGTCTTTATTGTTTCAAACTTTAAATAATCTAACGAGTTTCAATCAAACCTTTTGTTCTCTCTGTTGAAGAATAGGGAACAACAGAAAAAACAATGAACTAGCTGAAAAGATTAGATCTCAAATTATATTTGCGACTTGACACTTACATACAAACGACATTGATTACACATGTATTTCTATTTTGTGAATCTGAGTACTTAAAATCAACAAGGGAAAGAATAATCTCTTTGTGAAGGACGATTCTAACTTGAGATAAAAATATTATTCATCGTTACTATTGTTTAATTCATTTAACTCTTTATAACTATGTCACTGCCTACAATTTTACCTTGTCACACACACACACACATTATTATCTGTCATAGCTTAAACGGACCTACCTATATATATCTACACCTTCTCTACGATGTGTACTATTTACAATTATTTGTGTACATAAGATTGTACTTACAACACATATTATTGTTATATGAATCTCACCCGTGTTACATTTAATGTATATCAACCTTGTATATAAAACCATTTATTTATTGTACTCACAGTTGTTAACCTTTGTAGAAAAACACAAATCAATCAATATACCTATATATATATATAAACATATATTGTGTAGAACTGAGTGTCTCGTTTTTCTCCTTTGGAAGATATTATTGACATCATTGAACAAAAGTATTAAGTATTAATCTAGGAGTTAGTATATATATATATGTATGAAACATATATGTATTTAACTATTTAAGCTGATGAGAGTAAGTGAATTGTGAGAAAATGTTTGTGGTTCCCACACCAAAAGAGAAATAAAGCGAAAGAAATTAAGATTTTAACCATTTAGCCTTTGTGAAATGGATAATGACTGTCTGTGAGACATACTTGCATCCACACACATAGTGTATGTTTAAATGTTTATGCATGATAAGCTTCGTCGTATAGACTTTTCTAGGATTCTAATTTTAAAGAATGGCATATACAACATATCATGCGTCTACACCTTTTCTATAGCGTGTCTATCATTCGCAGAACGTAGCAGCAGCAGTGGAGGTAGTCGTTCCAGTTGAATTAACGTGAACACAGGATTAATGGTCATTCATTACAATAGTCCGTATGTATACATGTATACATGTGAGGTGTGGGCCCATAATGGATTTACTCAACCCATTAAGGACGAACCCTTAAGTCCTACATGCACCCTTCTACCTTTGGCTACTACCTTAGGAAATCCATGAGAAACTAAAATTCTGAGCTGATTAAGTAGAACGGACAATGAACACACATGGCGAAAGAGAAAGAACCATAATGTGGAGGTGGAGATTTGTGTCACACCTTCAATATTGACATGTTCGGAGATTCACCTGTAAAAAGTACCTCCACAACAATACCAGGAATTATTATCACCATTGTCATCACCTGGACTATAGTAAATGAGTCTTGGAGGAAGATTATTGTACTATGATTGGCATTGGCGACATTGCCACGTATGACTCTATGCTAAAAACCATACTTGTGTGTGTGGCCTATTAATCCTAACACAGTGAGAAAAGTATTTAAAAATTAGTTAATTGCTCAGTGAGTAAATAGAAATAGAGAAACTTCAAATGTGACAAAAAGGTTTACTACTAGAGAAGACAGACAGCAAGAGCAGTGAGGAAAGAAGGTTCCCATATCAAACTCTGCTAACGATGTGACAATCTCACGGACAATAGACAATAATGGAGCTCATCATCATCATCATTGCTGTCTCCTCTCAAACAAAAGAAAAAAAGGGTGTGTGGAATTTGTGGAAAAGCTCGACAGAAACTCGGCAGAAAGAAGTTCATTTTTCTCATCATCAATAGAAATAACAATATAAAGAAGAAGAAGAGTGTGAGAAGGTGGAAGTGGATTAAAATAGAATTATGACTTCCAGAGAGGTTTTCCTATTAACTTTGACATAATGAAGAAAGCGCTGTTGTTAGGAAAGCGAGAGTGTGTCTGCTGGCTATACGCATATATATATATAAATATATATCGTATACAAGAGAGAGATATATTTATTTTGTATGTGTGAACTTATTGTTAATCCTCCCCTAGATCAAAACACTGGTAGTGTGAGTGTGAGATTAATTGGGAAAACTAACAAGTTTAGTTGGGATGAACGTGTGTTTGTCTCACACGTTATCTTGTTGGGTGAAATTATTATTATGAAATGCATCCAAGTGTGTATGAGGAGAGTGCGTTGTGCACTGCAGGCAGCGTAGTGTGTGAGATACAGATCATCCCTTGATGAATAAGAGTCATTTTATTCTGTGGCACGACTTCATGTAATGATGATGTGACTACTGCTGACTATGTGTCCCTTTCCTAGCTCCCTTTAAATTCAACTTACTCGGTGATCACAGGGAGAGTTTTGTCTAAAGTTTTGATGGCTTCAATTCTCACGAAGGCGAAGGAGGAGGTGGTTCGCGTAATCACTGCGGATCCTGGAAGGATGATGATATCTCATCCCTCCCCGAGGTCCCTTTTTTGAACAGTTCCAACAGCATTTTCTCTTTTGCCATGTATAATCATCATCAATGATGTCGAAGACGATGATGAGGTGTTGTTGTGTTGTTGGATAAGAAGAAGAAATGTCAAGCCATTTATCTCTCGCAGTGTTCTTGTATTAAATTAAATTGTCAAGAGAAGGATAGAAGAACTTGTTTTGGGTAAATACTCTCTCGCTGTGTCGGCTCTTGTGCGTTCATTGTGCACAACAAACATCCGCCGTGCCTAATTCCTTCTCAAAGTCTTCATTATGAGACTTTTTGTCATTTGATTCATGATCTCAGAAAGTCAGTCGAAAAGGATGAGAGAATAACACACGGAGGACATTAAAGAATTCCGTGGGACGGCCTTTTCTAATGTGCTATCGTTTATATTTTGTCCAGCATTTCCAGTCTCCATGTACAAAACGGTTCAAAAGATCTCTGCTCTCTCAAAAGCTTTCCTATTCTTTGATTTCCGAAGTGACTCTGACTCGTCCTATGAAGCGATCTATACACAAGGTGTAACTGTGTAGGAAAAGCTTTGAATATCTGTGCATAGCATAATACACACACAGGGTAGGTGCGTGTTGCAATGTTTATAAATTTTGAATTCACGAAAGTAGAAAGTGTCTGTTTGAAAACGATGCAGATGTACATAATAAAGATGAGAAGTTGTGGGTTTGGCTCAACCCTGAGCTCAGCGGAAGAGATGTCTTAACTTTTGACTTGGAAGATTTTCTTTGCCATTTGTAAAGCTCAAAGGGTCCACCGCGCCCCTTTGTGTCCCTTTGGAGTTGTGAAAGATCACAGAGAGACCATAGGGAGAGACTTCTGAGAAGAAATGACTTTGCACTGATTACATACAAGAGATTTAGTTGTTATGTGTGTGTGTGTGTGTGCAATGCAAAAGTCATTTCTTTGTTAGAATGATCCATCATCACGTGAATGAATGAAAGTTAAAACTTTTGTTGAGTCCGACTCCGCCTTTAACCCCTTTCATTGTCGACTTGGTCGATTGTCGCTGGGGGAGAGAGTGAGCAATTGACACCACCAAAGAGTGATGACATTATTCATCTTCATCCCTATGAACTATTCACGCATCAATCTCAATCTTATGTCTTCATCAATCTGCTTTGCATCACAGACTGCCCTACATTCTTTCTCATCAGCTTTTGTTTTCAACTGATTGCTTTTAGCTCTGTGTCTCTTCTTGACCTTAATTGCTACTCAACACACTTGACTTACCATCTAAGTATCAATATCGACATAAAGTTCATGGACCAGTTGCATTCAAATCAAAGTTTAGTAAACTGGGGTAATGTGAGAGGGACTGCCTTCCATTCGCATTCCATTCATTATCATCACCAGGTAGACTTAACTACTTACTTCATCCCTGGTACTTACTGCCTCTAAATCTAAACTAAAGTATTTTGCAGTAGAACGATGATAATCCAAAAATCGGATGATGGGGATGATGATAGAGAAGAAAGCACTTAAGTGTGTAAATTTGTTGTTGTTGTTATTGAGCGATTTTGTGGTGGTGTTGATTTATGAACAAGATCAAGTCATACAGAGAAAACGGTGCTTTCTTTTTGGAATTAATGGAGAGACGTACAAAGAGTCGTGCTGCGTCATGACATGCGTCTCTCGTTTAGCTCACGGCGAGGGATTAATGCCAACCTATTATTCGAAGTGTCAAGATGATTAGAATTTGTAGAAAGAATGAGTCTGAATTTTTGCAAGGAGAATAAAAGTGCCTGTATAGACATTATTATGAAGGGCCCTTATGAAAGTGCATTCTGTGGTTGGATTGAAAGATTAAAGGACCGGGAGTCACACTAGCACACCAGCAGAAACATAACGTATATGTATACGGCGCAGGGAGCCCTTACATTGCATTGCATAACGCTTAAATGTGTATTTATTAGTGGTTTGTACAACGAGGGGGATTAAACTCGCTCGATTTCCCTCATTATAGGAGACAGATGCTTCGAGCAAGATCAAAACAAATTATTCCACACGAACACACATTCCGCTTCCACAAAACAAATCCTTTTGCTCTGCCATTGATGCAGAAAGGTCGTTTTAGTCTCATATCCCCACAGCAAGCCTAATCTGTACTTGTGAATGAATAATAATAAGCAGTAATGCTCAAAATCCGCTTTTCGAACGGTATACAAGCCGAGTACCAGCCAATTCATCTGATTTTATAATTTAATGCACATATTTTTGAAATACTTTACGTCTCAAAAGTCACAATAACACGTTTTGGATACTACGCAAGTACTATACAGGGTTCTTGAAGCTTATTTTTCAAATGCCTGCAAGAGCGATGAAAATTTGAGATTCCGGTGGTAATTACAATATCTGTTTTATCAAAATAATTAACTCGCAAAGAGAGCTTCGGCTGATGCCAGTGGTTCTTATGCAAAATGTATTTCGATCTATGAAAGATTGTCCATTTAAAGAAAAGGTTAAATGTTTCCAATAATATTTCGTTAATGGTCCGTAAAGTTGTTCACATCTTGATTTCTCCATTGCACGCACCACCCAACCCAATTATGGTAATTGTGGGATTACGTACATTTTAGTGCATCCCTGCGGAGCACAATAGTCCTGAGCGAGAGACGAATGGAGGAACAGGCCGTGTATTATTATTTGATGACACAAAAAGTGTCAAAAATCTTAATCCGCTCAAATACACTAACACTCCTAAGGCTGCTGCAGTAGATTTGAAATTAAATGCAAAGTCTCTGCGTGAAGAATAATGTTATTCCCCACCTGCATCTCTTCATCCCTTGTCGGTCTTCGGGTAATCCTGTTGATACAAATATACTCGTGAACATCTTATCTTCTTAGCATCCATGAAGCGTCCTTTTTTAAGGATTCTCTAGACATTTATCTGTCCTAACATGGCTTCTTTTTTAAGCCACTTCACATTTCAATCATCCCATGAATTCCCAATGCTATGATGAACTTAATCACACATTTTGTGGCGAATCTACTTTATAAATACGACTTAAGAGGATTAGGTTAAATATTTTCCACTTATATGACACACAGATGAGACGGGAGATCGTTTCCTCTTACTTACAGCGTTTACTTTTGCTTTTATTTGCTCGAACAAACGGCGTTCGCCTAAATAAATTTGGTGCTATTTTTGAGTTATCCAAACAATTGTCTTTCAGTGATAGTTGTGAAGAAGCTCTGGTGGAAGTTCAGTGACCAAAGTGTTCTATTTTAGTTTCAAAATTTGAGATATAGAGCAGAGTGTGAGTTCCGTGGGACTCTGGTCCTGGTGCGTGTGGGCACGCTTCCAGGATGGTGGCATGAGGGCAGAGTGTCATAAAAACGTAACTTTGATGATCATATTGATGGCATTCGACTCAGATGAATCTGCAGGGGTGTTCTCGTCTTGTTCTGACAAATGAAGCTTCACCTTAAAGCTGAATCGAGAGTGAAGGAACAAGTCCGGACTCTCTGGGGTAATTTATGACTTGATGAGCCTCGTCCACCGTTTTAATTGTTTGTTGGGCTGAGAAAGCAATAAAAGGGATGGCACCCCGACCCGCGTTGACTGACAGGATGGGTGAGTGACAGAGGGTCCCTACTGGGTAGTCTCACGATCCTCTTGGCCTGAGAAAATCCACGACTGAATAAGATCATCTCAACTCTCATAGCTTCTTAAGACTTGATGATGATGATGTTTTGATGGGAAATGTTGTAAAAATCTGTTGTTTCTAAATGAAGTCATAAAATGCAAGGAATAGAAGAGGAGAGAGCATGACCGCCCAGTGGGCAGCCAGCAAAAACTTCAGGACATTTGTCAGACCATTTTTCACCGGAGGATTTACATTTCGTTCGTTGTGCCTCGGGAAATCACACGCTCGCTTATTTCAATTGAGCCATCCCGTTATTAATTGGATCCACTTAATCTCACCTATAGCACCACGAAGCTCCTTCCACCTTAAGCCGAGAGAAATGCCACGGAGATCGTCTTAACGCATTCCTCGCTCATCGATGATTTATTCAGAAAGAACACAGTCAGCTCACCATCAACCGAGCAATGTGGATTGTGGATTAATTTGTTCCTCTGAGCCTGAGCAGGTGTCTCATTTACATGTCATCATCACCATCATCCTTTGCTCGCATCAAATTACGCCGCACCTACTTACGTAAACTGAGAGCATATAATAATAATACAAATTCAATCCATTCGATCATCGAAGGGTTCACTTACACGATGACGACTCAGAGGCTTATTTGACTTCCAGAACGAGTTTAGTAGATGTTGTCTGAAAAAATACAACCTCAGATGAGTCGAAAGCGCATTCAAAAGCTCACTCTCAAAAGTTAAAATGTATTCCTGAAATGATCAACATTTTTGTTGTTGAAATGAGTGACAATCTTGACATGTAAGACGCAATCTCACCGTAGCAAAGCTTTTTATACTACTACAAATATATTTAAGCCTGGCCTCTTCAGCACCGTGTCCTCTGATGTGTGTGTGTGTCTTTTTACGTAAGGCCTCTATTTCCTGTTACACATCTTTTAATAGTATTACGCAGAGGTACCCTTAATTCGTATGTGAGACCAAGGCTGGAAGAAAAACTTCCCGTGGATAAAAAAGTCTACAAAGATGGGTTGATTTGACTCTGAGAATTCTCGAAATCCGATTTCACGCTTTGCGAAGAAAGTTTTGGGGTCCCAAATGAAGTTGTCCCAAATGAAATGTCTCCTCCCATTCTTCTCATGTTATGTCCTTCTTTTTCTCATGTTTTTGGTTGTTGGCCTACCTGAAATTCATTTCTCCTTGTGTGTGAATAAATGAGACGCATTATATATCATACTGATCTGTATAGACTAATGCGAATAGCAAAGAGACACAGAGATTCTGTAAGGAAACATATTTCATTGTGTATGGTAGCCGCTAAAGGCCCCTCTAAATATTTATGTTGTGTAAGGAAAGCGGATCATGAATTCATGATGATGATGATGATGATGGGTACCCTTTAAAGCATTCATATACCAGCAGTCCATACAACATCAAATATAGAAGCTACCAATACGGTTAATTTAACAAAAGGCACAGAGCCGTTTTTGCTTCGCTCATTCACACTTCGACACAATTGACACTGGGCGAGAAGGGACGTAAAATTAAGGAACGACACATCTCCATCCGAGTGCTATATCGTTGTTCCATAAGGGACCCTTCTTCGCCTTTGCATTCATGTCAAAAAGCAAAAATACACGACAGCTTCATTGTCAATTTCTGCCTGTACAAACAATCACAAATATTTATCAACTTGGTCTCGTTGAGATGGGGGAAACTTACCAATAATACTCCACATTTGCAATGTAATGTATATTCTATATTCTGTGTTGGCTGTATATGTGTCTCTCTGTTTTGTTGGGTGACTTTTGAATGAGAAAAATAAAAAAAACTCTCTTATCAAAGTCATTTATCATCCACGGATGGTCTCGGACTCTTTAATTTATTCTCATTTGTGGTTGATTCATGAAATCCAATGTGTGACATGTGTCGCTTCTTGGTCTATTTTAAATTTAAACGGTTTTTAAAGAAGACTTTTGTCAAGTCGGTGAAACAAGAGCACCCTAATTTTCTCTGTTTAACCTTCGATTAATCTATGTCGGGGAGACGCGAGGAGAGACAAATATTATAAAGGAGGCAGAGGGAACCCAGCAGCGAGGAGCTTAGTTCATTAATTATATTAAGAGGCATGTTGTTCAGTGTGTATATGTTCATAAGCAGTAGATAATACAACGTTGAATGTTGCACGACTTCGCAGGTTGTTGGGGAACTTGATTAAGATCTCCTTGTACTTAATATAATATATACGGGAGGTGGAGACATATTATAGGACTGCCACGAGAGATTGAGAAGTTTTGCATGTAAATATTATGGGATTTTGCTCGATTTGGACGCGAATCACGTACTTCACTTGCCATACAATGGAGAGATTACACAGATGAGGTCGGTCATATACGGCCAACAAGTTGCTCTGTTGTCACTGTCTGCGAAATTGTTTGGCGATGATGAGTGATGTGATAATATTTTTGATTCACCTACGGTGACTATTTTATCAGTAAAAACAATCGAAATGATGACCGATCTTCATCAGAAGCGGTTCTGGATAGCGTGCAGTGACCACGAAACTGTTTGCCTCCGATATTTTTGCTACGTAATTTGCAAGTCTAGAAAGCGCATTTTATTTCATGAAAGCAATAAATTCACGATTTGTTGGTGGATTTTAAGGTTAGGCGAAATTCTTTACGTATCTTTGTTTTTTGGCATTCTGTCTGTAGCTTTTTACGGCAGGTATATATATTCTTTGGTAGATTACATTCGGTTTTATTGCCCTAGATGAAACTAGAACTTTTTATGTATTTCCATACTGCTGCTCACTACCGGACTGGAACTCAAGGCCCGAAATGAATATTAGTTAGGAATGAAAAATAGCAAATTAGCTACTCAATATGAATTCCCTTGAGCAGGGGAAATGTGAAACTGTTGATTATTTGTGAATGAGTCGATTGAATGAGAAAGCACACACACATAATAATAATGAAACGTGAGAAGGTTCATCTCTTCATTATGGAGTTAAAGCTGGGAGATCTATAAGGACTGATACGCGAGATGAAGTGAAGCAAAAGGGCAAGCAATAAAAGTCCATACACACAAATTACAATTATTTTGAACATGAATCCTCCCTACGCTTACATGATTTGTGAAACAACATAGGACTGTAGGATTATTAGTGGCTGAAAGTGGATCCGCACTTTGCTGCGATCACAACGATGTGTACATATGTTATGGTGGTTAGTATTGTAAATTGTACATGTGAATTGAGACATCGTGAATGAATGGAGAGAAACGGGATCCAAATGAAGTCCCACGGGACTCCCCAAAAAGCTACGGACTATTCTATAAGGGCTTAATGAAAGTGACAACAAGGAACAACGACGATTCGTCTTTCCATGAAGAGAGATTTCCCTTCTTGGCAGGCAAAGGGACCCCCATGAGGACTTTTATAGAGATGGATTTGTACTTCCAAAAAACTTTGCTTTTTGACCTTTCCTTTTGTCCACCAGGACTCGATGATACAAAGCACGAGGAGGATTTATTATTTTTCTCCTTTTGGCCAAATCTCAGGTGGGAGATTGATCAAGAGCCAAGACAAGAGTCAATTACAACAAGGGACATGCAGGCAGGAACAAGATGAAGACACGGACGCAGATGGACTTTCCACTGGACACGCTCCCCACAGGGATGACTTCTTGTATTTGCTTGTAATCACTCTCTCCGACTATATACAGTACAGGCGATTTGCGAGATGAGCTCCTTCTTCTTCTTGTCTTCTTTTGTCAAGGCTGATGGGCCTGCTGGAGATACTCTCGCGTAATATCACGCAATAAACATGCATAAAGGACAAAAGATCATACCCATCGCCTTCATATATTCATATTCCAGGCTGGCTGACTATTATGTGAAGTTTCCTGTAGAAGGTGAACAAAACCAAACCGTAACCCTGCATTGTCTGCCCTGAAAGAGATGAAGGGACCCAGAAAACAATAGGAATTGTATGTATTTGCATTACAAATTGTGATGTCGTCGTTTGTTGAAATAAATGGCACAGCGAGAGAGCGAGAGACTTGACGAAGATCATTCAATTCACTATAAAAATTGACAGAGGCTAAAATATCCAGGCAGACCTTGTGTGTGTGTGTGTGACCCTTTTTCGAACACAAAAACTAGGAAAACTATGCAGATACACACATAACAAATGAAGTGTCAACCGAAAGTTTTATTTTGACTCTTTGTGTGTGTACTTGGTTGTTTTTTGCTGTAGCTCAATTAAATCCTGAATGGGTTGAACCGACTTTTGACTTGATTGAATCACTCATCTTGAGAGTCCAGGGAAGTTTTGATGGGGAATGTGTGTAACAATACATTTTACCAGTAAAGACTTCGTGGACAAAAGGATCGATGAAACCAAGTCAAGCTGAGCATGAGAATATTTTGAAAATGTTTTGGATGCTTGGACACCTCGGGATTCGGTAAAGAACCCTTTTACTAGTACTACGCACACATGTGAATGCATATGTATTCGTGTAGGGAGGTTATTGTGCAAACTTTAAAAGTTGGAAAGTTGGTTAAAGAGAAAAACAGCAAGAAGAACGCCCATACATCAAAGAACAATTGGATTTTCTACTAGAGATGAACGTGAGAACGCGAGGCATTTACGGAGTTGATTCGCAATCGAAATGAGGGCTAGCTTGACTGATGAGCATTTTATTCCGAGTGTCACGCCCATTCAGGAACATTTTTTTCAATTAATGCAAAGTGTGAGACATGACACGGAAAATGAAGTTGTGTGCACTACTTAAAGCACTGCTGAGCTCCGTTCTGTTGCGTCAACCCATCCAAAACTGAAATCTAAGGGACACAGAGGGAGTAAAATAAAACAGCTCTTCTCTAGATTTATAGAGAGCAATAGAATTTTAAAACATGGAAGAAAGCAATATTTTTTGCACTTTAATAGCATTCGATGTTGAATCTCTCTTTCTGCTCTCTGCCTTCCTATATACTACCCATTCAATGTGACATTTGACATTTCAATTTCCTTTTAGAAACTCACAGGGATCTTTCTTCTGGTCGTGTTTTGAGCCGATTAACCGGCAATAAAAACCGCACGCACCCTCCCAAAGGTCCCCATGTATAATTGTAGAATGTAAAATTTTATGACAAGAAGGACCCTTCGGGTGGTGGTGGCTTTTCAAATTGCACCATTTGACGTTTATATTACTTTTTGGGAAAACATTTCAATCGCTCGATGGGGTCGACCAATCTTCTTATTCAAGGAATTGAGCGATTTTATAGCAAAAAAATTTTGAATCCTTTCTCAGAACGAATTTCGCTTGTGTTGTCTTCTTTAAAATTTAACACCAATACACGAGTTTATTTTCCAGAGACCTCTCCAGAAAGAGAGAAATGAGAAAGCATCCATCCATAAGTACACAATCAGACTTTTCTATGTACCAGAGGAACCTAATAACCTGAAGGAGATCCCTTTTAAACACGAGATGTGTGTACACTAAATATTTCAACCTTCCTAAAATACAAAATTCACTCTTATGAATATGATGATGATGATAAGTGATTTCGTAAGAGGATACCTGCTGCAGTTGTACGTATTAGGGAATTTGGAGATGCAGGAGGTGTGGAAGAAGAAGGTCTAATCCATCATTTGCATGGATTGAGACGGATGGGCGAAATTCATGTTGAACACAAAAGAGTCAAAGAATAAAATATTTTTGTCTTTGGCAAAAAGCAAGTACCGCATGAGCAATCCATCAAAGTCAAAGTGCATCTTTGTTTTCATATTTTTCGAATGTTTTCCATTCTCCTTTCATTCCCTTTACCGTAAGTTTTGTGTTTGAACTGTGAGTACCAACAACCACCAGTAATAATTCCAGATTGTAATATTATAATTCTTGTTTGCATAATAAAAGTAAATGTTTCATGTGTGCTCGTAGATCCCTTCCAGTCTTTTTGTGAGTTTAAACAGACTCGTTTTGTATCAAGATATATGGACATGTTCATAATGTACAATAAGCATTGCCCGCAGTAAGATGAGAAAGAAAGTGTATTTTCTCCTTACACCATAATAATAATAATATATATTAATTGTACGGATCTAGTAAGGAGAGATAGGCGTATATGTATAGGATTAAATAGTTGTTGGATCTAAAATAGGAGACGAAGCTGAAACTTGCTATTAAAGTTTGTCTGTAATTTGTCTGTAGAAAGTCTGGAGATGTTTTTAATTTGTGTGACTTGCAACAATAAACAATGGAGAAGCGGAAGAAGGTAGGAAGTGTCTTGGGAGATGAAGTGGATCTCCAGATGAACTTGTGAAAAGGATCCTGCAGTGTCACTTGATTTAACAAGAGGATCCGCTGTTTACTAATTATCTCAAGAACCGACTCTTCACCACGGATAGCATGATTAATAGATCCGTGTGTCTTTCCTCGAGTCAACTCTAATCATCATTTCTGTCTGAGCTTTACAATGAACTGTTAGTGTTATTTGCTAGTAAATGGCTTCTGTCAATATTGTGGGTACTCGAGTCGTCATATTATCTTCATAGTCTGGAAGGATCTCTTTCACTTGTAACGATCTCATGTAGACTTATTAATTCTCAATTTTTAGCTATGACTTCTAGTTTCTCTAGTTTAAAAAATGCTCTCGCTAATCTTAAGAAATAAGTTAGCCAACCGCAATTTACGGACAATAGTCTGAAAGGGTGGAACGTTATTGAGAATAACAAAGAAATCTTGCGAGATATCAAAATTGATTGGTAGTGAGACACATACGAGATGTAGTGAGGTGGAAAGTAATTGGATTAATAAAAAGCAGGAGCAATCTCTCAGCATGGTTGTCTTGCTCTTTGACTGCTTACCGTAATCATGTAATTATGAAAAATAGGAAGTAAATTGGAAGTGCCACGTCACACACGTCCATCCATCCATATAAACCTTCTTGAATTTGTGCCTGTCACTCAACTCTGTGCTCGGCCAGAGTAGAGCAATAAATAAAAATTAATTATTTAGTACGGAGGAGATAATTGACACATAATTGCTACCTTTACAAAACATTTGTCGGCTCATTTCAATAAAAGAGAGAGAGAGAGGGTAGGGCATAAAAAATGATAAGTCAGACAGAGTTCTTCTTGGCTTATGCTGAGTTGCTCATGAGATGTGTGTATGTATATATATTTGCTCAAAGGACTTTCTTATCGTTCAAGATCTCCATCAAAGAAAAGGGCTCAAATGGAAGGAGGCGGAGAAAGCCAAATTGAATATCATCATCTACTCCTCTCTTATTCCTACACAAGCGAAGTGTTAGTACAATGCAGCCAGTAATGATACATTGTCATGTACTTTCAGTGGTCGAGTTTCATTGTAAAAACAACTTCTTTTTGGGTTGTATTTGAAAAGATACACTAATGTCTATATTATATCTTTGAAGGAACACGGGAGACACATGAAATGACATGATCTCGTCGGATGTACTGCTGCGGTGTTTCTTAAGTTAAAAGAAACAAGGAGATTAAGAAATGGAAACAAGGATTTCTGTCCAAGATATTCTAAAAGATCATCGGATGATCGGCTGACTTTACCAGAGATGAAGACGAAAAGTTAACGGGTAATCGAACGCAAGATATTATTATTAGTGTAAGATGAATTCAATACTTTATGGATTAAGATGAAGTTGCTTACAAAATGGTACAGCTTAAGTAAGGAGGACTTGAAACCCTTGTAAATGAAATAATAATAATAAGGAAGAATAGGAAGAAGGGGAAAGAAATGATCATTGAGGGAGGAATTTAAATCGGAGGGCTCAACTTTACCCTGAAGAAGTTGACTTAAGGTATCTCAGGTGGATCGTCGGAGTGTAGTGTACCTGTTGAAGATTTTTTATATCAGATGATTCCTTCCTTGTACGAGCAGCCTTTAAGATTAAATGCCGCTGCGGACTACAATAGTTATGATTTTTGGTTGGATTGACACCTCCACAGACATTGTACATACATTCATGAACATTCTTCCTTTCATTCGTCCGTGTACCAATTCCCTTTGAATATCTCAGAGATTGAGATAGTAAATTCCGAACGAGTGTGTGTGTGTGTGAGAACGAGTTGAACTCACTTTTACATGATTGACACAGTGTTTATTTGCTCTTGCAGAGTATCCAAAAATTGATAAAAGGGAAGCCGACTTCTCTCTCTACTTACAACAAGTCAATCGTCGTCGTGGTCATATTTATTTATTCTGTGAGCCACACAACACAACCCATTATGATTCCCATTAATAAACACTGCTCCGAAAAGAAGTCATCAGTCAGTCAGGGAACAATGAGTGTCCATTTATGAGAGAATGAATCGCAGTCTCTGCTCTCACTCAACGTCAACTTCAAAAGCATTCTGCCGTCTTACCGTCAACTTAACCGAGACTATTTTGACTTCAAAGAATGAAAATACATTCTCAGGATAAACTTGCGTCTTACGTAAAAATGTAAACTATCTGTCTCTCTGAGGATTCTCGCAACGGATTAAAAGAGATTCTTATGCAAATTAGCCTTTTAATGTATCACAATGCCCCACCTAATCTTTCCCTATCTCTTACCTTTGGTCAGATCTGGTCAGATAAGCTCTCTCTCTCTCTCTCTCATCTGCATCGCATGTAAAACAGCTTGCAAGATCTCACTCACTTCACTACGAGTGGATGGACATGTAAACTTTGAATATTGTTTAATTATGCAAATTCGTGAGCCCAATTACAAGATCAGTTTGCCAAAACAAAAAGGTGTTCATTGCTATTCTCGAATCTTGCGGATGTTTTTCATTGAAGCCGGCTCGAGTGATTGATATGATTACTTTGAGATTGGATTTTGAATAAGTTGGTTCTGACAGATGAGTAGTTTGGTTGTTTGGTCTATGGCGGAGGTTCGTGTGGTGCTATGCCTGGAAAGGAAGTGATGTAAAGAGATAGAGAGGAAGGAGCCAGAATGTCTGGTCGGTTTTGGATCATCATCATCATCACCATCATCATCAGTGATGATGTCCAGTTCATGTAGATCTTGAGAGAGTGAGGTGCGAAAATAATGAATGTAGAAGCACACGCGGCGGTGATGATATGCGTGGCGTTGAGGGCAGCGATTTATGAGCTGGGGAGTCAGCAGGGAGTGCTAAAGTTGGGGGTCTCAGACTCCCCTTTGACCTGGCCAAAGGAAAAGCCGCTCTTGCTGCGCAAATTTTTCACATTCCTTCGTCGACTATATCCGATCCCCGTGATCTATAAAGTGTGAACTAAAGGGTTGAAGAAAGGTACGGAGGATTATGTAATGCTCATGGAATGATGGCCATCTGTGCTCATCGTGACTTTTATTAATTCTATTGGAATCCTTTCAGCATTTCCCATAAAAACATCCCTCTTGAATTATTCATTGGCCTAAAGTGCCCTTTGAGACTCCGTGGCTCGTAAGAAATAAGTGAGAGAGATCGAAACCACCGTTTTTAAATTGATACATTATCATCACAGGTTTTTTGTCGAGGATCTTCTTATAATCTTATATATGTAAAAGTCAAGCTGTCTGGCGAGGAAGAAATCCCATCTCAATCTTCGAGCATAATCTCATCTCTGACCGTGTGGCAGACCGAGACTACTACTAAGACTACTACTCCTGCTGGAATATGATTTTATTTCATTTTACGGACAAAACACATTCTCCTTTGGCCAAAGCCGTGAGACTGTATTATTCCTTGCTTGTACATATTTTTGAGAAAACAACAGCAGGAAAGGAAACCGAAAGCACAAGAAAATCGCTTTTCATACGGGCTTGTCACTACACTTCGTGCATTTAAGTCTTAATACGATGATCCTTGAATACAATGATGCTTCTCACACAGCCTTCCTTTTCTCTCCTGTTTCTGGCACGAATCGAATCTGTCTACAATTCACGGAATTCAGACCCGAGTTGAGAAACACATTTTAAATGATTATAATAATATGTATATCCCCTTTTAGACCCATCCTGCTCTAATCACAGTATGGAATCAATGGAATTCTCACGAGTCAATGGATAGGTAAGATGAAAAGCTGCTTATAACTTGTAGCACAATGGTGAACAAAGCTAATTGCTAATCCATCGTGGTGAATGGGGACATTGTTTAACGTGTAATTCATACCTCATCACCACTTTCCACACACACACACACTCACAGGGATTGTTTTGTACGAGACAAGTTCTTTGGTGACTGTTGAATCGTTTCACAAGTCAAAATGATATGGCGTGGTTTGAATTTAACGAGAAGAATATACAGAAAGACGGGACAAGGAAATATTTGTGACGAGTCCAAATATGGATTTGTGTAAATGATAAGAGCAATTTGAGACAATTGAGAGTGGTACATTGAATGAGACAAGAATAATTGAAGGAATGAGGTGTGTTTTCTGTAAAGAAAAGCTTGTTCAAAAAATAATCATTTTGATGGATGTCGTAGAAGGTGAGACTAGTGAGAAAGTGGCCACCCTTAAGCTGCAGCCTATCTGATTCGGTTTATAGAAATGAGTACTTGTTTGTAAGCAGTTACACCAATCTTTACAGATTAATGGAATTCTTCAAGGGCTCGTTAAAACAAAACTTATTCCGCTTCAAAAATTGTTCTCCCTTGTCACTGTCCGTCAATGAGGTTGGAGAAGCCTTTCATATTCGTAAGTCATACGACATACCTACTTACCTACCTGCTTGACAGCAAGGCGAGTTCGGTGACTATGTGACAATTGTGGCCTGGCATTATCTGTATGAAGTGATGTTTGAACTTGAAGCAAAATACGGAAACACAACACAAGTGCATAAAATAACTAAGATTATTAGACAATTTTATCTAGCCCGAATAATTAGAACAAAACCTTAAATATTTATTTTACTGGAGCAGCAAAGTAATCCCTAAACAAATTGGTAGTTGAAATTCATGAATAAATCAACCGAAAGTAAGATATTTTTTTCAGTTTCATTCTTTTTACATTTGATTCAAGAGAAGACTTTATCTCCGGACAGATTCATTTCGATAGGACTTGATATCCTCTATATCCCACTTCATCTCCGAAATTAAATGAATGGTACGTTTACACCTTTTGACAAACAATCAAAGTTGACTTTTGTCTTTGAGATCATTTCATAAACTTAATGCACTGCACCAGTGTCCTCAATCTTCTGAGACAACCTTTCATTCAGATCATGTCTCATCTCTCAGATCTGTCAACCGTGTGAAACGACATCCTCAGCTACAATGCATTTTAACGCGATCAATTTCAATGGCCTGACTTATCTTTCACCCACATCTCCCAGTTAAATCCACTTGTCTCTCAAGAACAACTTGTCTCCCTTCCAATTACCCACTTCATTCGTATCATCACATTCATCAATTTTTATTCCAAAATAATCAATACATTTACATAAAATAATCCAACTTGCCAAACAACAATGACACTAACAATGGATGTGCGTATAGTAAAGCCTCGAGAAAAACTAATTCGTATTAAAACTTAGTGATGCGTGAGTTTGTCTTAGTATGGCCACTCGTGGGTAGAAAAATTGTCATAAATATTATCATCTCTGTAAGGTAATCCATCAATCAACGAGATGCTCTTGATAATAAGCTGCACTTCGACAAATATTCTTGACATACCTACTGTTCTTCTAGATCTTCTGTCACATAGAGAAAACTCTAGAAACTTATCATTTCATCAAGTCGAAATAAAATCAAGACGATTCATTTTTTGTTCAAAAACTTCTAAAATTACAAGTCAACTTCTTAAAATAATAATAATATCGTTAAAACCATCTTGCTAACATAAAATTTCATACTGAGAAGTAACAATTAACTCCAACTACATGTTGTGTCTATTCCAAACATGTTAATACTATAAAGAACTAAAATTTCTATTAAAAATATTAGATACGTTCCAAACTAACGTATACTGTATACAGTAAGCATTATTAAGTACTCTTGTGCATTAAAACGCTATTCTCAAATACTTAATTTAATATGAACACAACCAAATTATGATATTCATCACTATTGTAGTCATTACAAGTCAACACCGGGTATAATTAAATAAAGCTATAAAATAACTAAAAAAACTTCTAAAGTACGAGAGCAATGTTTTTATAGCCAGTCACAATGGCTTAATATTTGTCAAAAAGTAAACTATGGTCATGAACGGTCATGGAAGGAATTCAGATCAGGACGGAAAACATTTGCATAGTAAGTATAACGGACGGAATGACGAAGAATCGAAACAGTGATCCACCCCTCAAAGTTTGAGCGGCAGCAGATTCAGAAAAAGATGATACTGATGAAGATGAGATTCTGAATAATCTCCACAAATTGAACTTTTCCGGGATCAGTAGCTGAGGATAGCTTTCATCAGGTATCGAGGTCTCTGAAAATCAAAGCATTAAAAACAGAAACATAAAAAAATATTCTATTTGATAAAAAAAATCAAAATTAATTCAACAGGATTTTAAAATACACACCACAAGAAAAAAGCAAAGATAGAGGCGATGATCATGCTGAAGGAGGCTGAAAAAGATTCAGCTCCACTCCACACGTTGACAGAACATGCCGGAGGACACACAGGAACCACAGTTTCTTAAAGTTTCAAATAAAACACAACACTCCGTTAAAGATTAGTTAAATTGAATTCAAATTAATGCAAACAGGATCTTATCATTCACAAATTTCAATCAAGGACTCATACGTAAATTTTTCAAAAAAGCAATGACTTACCCACGAGTTCGACGGTAGCCTCACTTATTCCCAGTTTATTAGCGGCTTTACAACGATAAAGTCCATACTGACGCTTTTCAATCGTAATAACTCGTAGAGTAGTATCTGTATACTCATCCGAAGTTGCGAAGTGAGAAATTCTGTGCACAAACATTTAAATTCGTTAAAGAAGATACACATTTTTTTCTACTTCTTAATAATTACCGTTGATGCTGGCTGTTAGATAAGACGACGTCATTATGGAGCCAAGTAATCGCTGGTGGTGGATAAGCGATGACCCTGCACTGCAAATCCATGTCATATTGTAAAGCTTGTTCAACCCGAGGTCTGACAACCTCAACGACAGGAGCGAACTCGATTTCCAACCCGATATTTCTCCTAGCTCCACGACCGACGGCGTTTTCTGCCACACAAAAGTAAGTTCCCCTGTCTTCTTTCCTGTACGTTAACAAGTGAAAAGATTAAGAATTGATCATGCAATTCAAGTTTACTTTACTTACTTCACGGAATTAATTCGCAGAGTATTTCCTCTATAAATGGAGCCACCTGTTGGAAGTAAAGCGTTGTTTTCTCGCTTCCAAGATATTCGAGGAGCTGGAAAGCCACTGGCATAGCATTCTAAATCAATGGACTGGCCTTCAGAGACTACAAGGGATCTTGTAGAGTTGTCGGATATTACGGGAGGTATTCTAACCAATACATCGACATTTGCAGTCACTCTGTTACTCACTCCAATTAAAATCTGACATTGGTATGTTCCAGCGTCGGTTTCTTGCAGATCTTTAACTTGAAGAGTGTAGAGAGAGCTAGTGGGATCAAACCTTAAGCTAAATCTTGAGTCCCTGATGATAAGCGTACTAGCTGATGAAATAGTGAGATGATTAGACCCGCTGTCCTTGTCTATTTTTATCCACAAAACTGGATAATCTCTGGCATACTGTACTGAACAGTCTAACTCTACTGTTCCTCCAATATCCTTAACCTGCTCCTGGGAGATAATGGATATTGTTGGTGTACGCTGGCAGGACGCTGCAATTCAAAAGGTAATAATTTATTCTCAGCAGTTTTTATATTGTTAGTGAACTATTGCCATCCGCAAATATTTAGTCAAAGCGCTTTCGATTACATTCAGAAAAACTGTCACGGTAATGTAGCAAGGCAATCCTATGCCTTCAATAGCTCCCTTATTCCTTATCAAGTATTCAGTCAATCTTACCTAATGTGATCCATCCACACAGCAAAATTGTTATAACTTCAGATATGTGCATCTTGAAGAAGCTCGATTAGTTCACGGGACAAGCTAAGAGTAAACAGTTTTTCCAATTAGTTTTCGCCTCTAGAAAAATTTTTATAAAATAAACCCTACATCTTTTAACCGATGCAGCTTTGAGTGGATTTAGCTTACAAGGGTTCTCTTGTGTCCACTTTACTTCCCTCTTCCGCTCCAGGTGTCTTGTGATTCAGTAAAAAATCCCCACTCTCCAAGGGACGTAAATTAAACGGTTGTTTATAAGAAGTAAACACTAAAATGAGGAAGACAGTAATAGAAATCACTCAAACTACAACTACAACTTCAATCCTGAACAAAGTTATAAAAACTTGCCAAGAAAACTGAGTTAGTCAGATATTTTTGCTTAACCGTAGACGATGAGTAATATTATTATGTATACAATATTGCAATACAATGATGCCTACCTATTCTTTCAGTTTTTACAAAGCTGTGGATGATAGCCGCTCCCAACTGTCTACAACATTAGAGCCATCAACAGTTGCTGCTTGCTAGCTGCTAGGGATTCATCGAGTTCAGGTGACATCACGCACTTCTGTTGGATGAAATAGCAACCCTTCATTCTTGATTTCAATGCTTGCGTGCTTCGGCTGTATCATTCATCCCAGATATAATGCCTGAAGTGTAAAAGCATCAGCTAATTTCTTTTTAACTTTAGTTATTTGATTCTGACTCAAATGAAAAGTATCCTTCGAAGAATCTCTACCACGGACTTCACTGTCACTTTTATTCTCATCTCGTATATGCGGACGAACGCAAATCTGTAAAAGAGCAACAAGAATTCGATTTCAATTAGAATATTAGATTACAATGTTCAGATTGTGATGCAAAGAACAAAAGACATCAAAGGACAAGTAATATAATATTGCAACTCACGAGGAACGGTTAGCTTTTACAACACAACTTAACTTTAATACATGAATTAGGAAACCCTAGAACTACTGTTTTTAAATGAATTTTAATTAGTTAAAAAATGAATAAGATGTATTCGCAAATTATGTTTTTAACTGTGTATAACACGCATACTTTACCTGTTTGTGCTCGTATTTGGTTGAATATACAGTTGAGCCTATGCAACACTGTCACTTCAGAAGTTATTGATTTTTGAGCGTTGTCAAAACAAAGATCAATCGATTAATCCTAGCATACATAACACCTTCACAAATCACCACTACACTCAGTGAATATAATATGTAACGCAAATATTTATTTTACTAATATCATAACATACCGTTTAATGCATTTTATCTAGTGCAGGTTTGTCCATAAAATATCGGTTTGAAGGAGGTTAAAAACTGCAAAATTATTCAGGTACGTAACTTTTGTTGGTTGTTTTGGTCCTTGATTCACACCACGACTTCTAAGCTTCCATTAATTATTATTACTAGTCACACGGGTGCCTATAAGAATGCATAAGTAAACGGACAAGCTGTTAAGTCAAATGTATGAAATAAGACTTATGGCGTTTTTTTAATGTTTTTATTTGCAGGCATTTTACTACCAGAACCATGCACACGTCCCTGCTATTTCAAATCGTTACCTTTTTTAATCTATGGTTCTTGGGATTTTTCTCAATTCTTGAATTGGCTGCACTATTCTTCAAGAGGGTTTATCTCCCGTATCCTCCATCGTACTTGGCTTGTGACGTTATCCTGATTATCCTGAGTCTGCTTGTGGAATTCTTGAGGATTCATTTATCACGAAATGGAAATCTTACAGAAAGACAAATTCCAATATTAGCTTCACTAGCATTCAGCTTCACTAGCGTGCTTGGCAGCGTGTATATTCTATTATGGCAAACGTATGTCCTCAGACTGGAGATTATCTTTTCATGCATCCAAGCTGCATTTCAAGGGTTTGAAATATTTTATTGCTGCGTCCTGGTAATCGGATTTCACAAAAAATCTTCCCCGGTTTAAATTAAAATTAACAATTTAAACTCGTTGATAACCACAGGCATTATTGAGAGCCCATACATCGATATTAACAATTTTACTTGTCAGATTTATCAATCCAGTCTTTTAAAGCATTATTGTAATCTCAAACAGATCAATTTTATGTTTCTATACGTCTGAGTATGTAAATTTAACTGAAAACAATAAACATACAGTTTCATTTACCAAATAAATTCTAATTGGACTAAATGTACCTTACATTTGTATAAACTAAAAATATGTAGCAGCCTCATTAATTGTGTGTATGACTAAAACAAAGTTAGCTTTTAAACCTTTGCTATCCCTCCAGATCCCGACGACGTTAAGGAAGACAACGAAGCAGCGATTGGCCTTTTGCGACTGCGAATTTGTTTCAATCGATACGCACAATATGTTCGGAGCATCACACTGACGAAAACTAGTAGCACTCCGACAATTCCTATTGCAGTCATAGGATGATGATAAAAGATGCATGAAAGCAACACTGCAAGAGCCTGAATAAAACATAAAACATACAATGAACAAATATGAACGATTTCCCATATAGCAACAACAATGAAATTCAAATATCTATTTTGACTTTTAACATTATGCTTACCTGTCTGATCGTCATGATTATAATGAATACGACAGGTCCAAACTTTTCAATCGTATAATAGATAAATAACTGCCCAACCGCAGAACAAATGGACAGTATCAAACAGTCAAATGCGAAAGCAGTGTGCTGAAAGCATGAAGGAATTAATATAGCTATATTAAAACTGTAATCTAATTGTAAGATTATAATCAGTACCACATAAGTTAAGAGCATACCGCAAAAACGAACTCTGAAGAGTGATACAAAGTTCCTTGTTGAAACAATGAGATTCCCGTGAGGAGACAAGCGAAGAGATTAACACCAGCCATCATTCTAACTGACGAGACTTTGTACGTCTTGAAAAGCGAAGATTGCCAGTTAGAAGTAAAGGAATCGAATATCATGTAAAGCACAAGAACAACGATGCCCGATATCCCAACACTCGAAACGGCAGCAGCTTCGGTAACTTTAAGAGAATCCCCACTTCCGGATAAGAATAAGATCATTCCCAATGAGATAAGAGTGGCTGTGACATACTCATAATATTCGTATGTCTGACGAGAGATTACTTTCCCCATAAGCATTACTGGAATAATCTTGCATGCTTTAGCGAGTACCTTCAAATTAAAAAAAGTAAGTGACTTTATATATACTGTCCTAATATTTGTTTTTGTGGATAACTTCTTCACGCAATAAAGCTATTACCTGTGTGGGGAAACTAACGAACTTCAGCGCTTCGTATTGAAACCAGGAACTCATTATATTTGAAAACGCGCAGTAAGAATATTTGTAGAGAGGAGCTTCTCTGATTGTCCTCAATTTTGGATTCGCATTAGGTCTCTCAAATACGATAAGATACACCCATGCGATGACTAGAGCCAGAATCCGATTCACAAAAACCAAGAACTGCGAATCTGTGAACTGCTGTCCGTCATAAAGCTGCGTCATAATCTTCTCCTGTAAAAGTCCCCACATGAGGTAACTGGCTTGAAGTCCTCCAAAGCAATACAACAACAAGGCTGCATTTTTCTTGAATGACAATGCGTCACTGGAATTTCCAGACACATCTCCAGTACTAGAAGGAAGCAAAAGGTCTCCTCCTCCTGCGGTGCCATCATTATGGCTCCCATAAATACACGCTCGTATCAAAGGCCACAAGAATCCTTTGTGTGGCTTGTCAATATACTTGATTCGATGAATGTACTTGACAATTAAATAGCCAGGAATAAAGATAATAGCATATCCTGACAAGTTAGCGATGAGTCGATAAACCCATGAGGAAGTAGCGGTGGAAGAAAAAGACTCCTCAGTACTTGCTTGGAACTTTGATGATACCAAGTACAAAGTGAGCCCTGTCCCCAGAAGGAACAACCTAAAGAACAAACAAAAACAGAACATAACTAACTAGTCAAGGCTTGTCTTTTTAAAATAATTCAAACAAAACTCACGTTATGGAAATGTCTTGATGATAAACACGCATTGCAATTGCCGATTATGACCCGCAAAGACTCAATCTCCAGTCTGCACGTTTCTATCCCAATAATATGAAAGAAGGATCTGTGCTATACATAAACAGTTATGTAAGTCTTGTTGTAATCAAATGCATATCCACGGAATATTATTAAGAGTCAGCAAGGCCGAATAAAAACTGCTCTAATTCTTCAAAATATGGAAACAGATCCCCAGGGATTTCGCGAAGATTCATTCAACAAACTGCAACCTGCAATAATATATATGAACATTTATTGGAGAAACTGTCATCATTTTGAAGGCGAGACAATGGAAGATCCATCCACAATGATGTTGATTCAGAAGGAGATGTTACAATAATAGTACAATGTTGACTTACCAAAATCCTGGGGAATGTTGTTGACTGACACAGAATACTGACAGTTCGTTCTTTCTACTAGCAATGTATACAATGCTGACTGAGTGAGCGAACTGCCTGGCTGCCAGTCCCGCAATCGGCCAACAACTCCTTCGTCGTCGTCGTCGTCGTCGTCTCACTTTGGTGAGTCTTCTTGAGAAGTGGTGGACGTGTCTTATTATTATTGCACGGGATTGCACGGGAAGTCCATCTCATTCCCAGCCTGAGATACGCGGGTATATCGTCATCGTGAGAGGCGGCGGAGGATGATTTCGCTGGGCTCTCTTCTTGACTTCATTGGGGTGAATCGGGAATTCGTGGAAGTCATCGAGTACATTCAAATACTTTCGCGCGGTTTCGACAGCACGACGACGATGACTTGAGGCCCATTGATGCTATAGCTGGCTGAAGTTGAAAGCCTCCACAGACACATGGACATGGTCATCATCATCCTTAGGTTTATTGTAGTGAGATGGAACACGGTTTTTTTGCTTCGTGCTTCTGAATGATGTTAAGAGATATGAAATATTCCGAAGTAAATGGAGGAATTAATTTAATGCCAAGAGAAGATGATAAGCATGGAATCCTATATACTTCTGTGTGTACAGTACTATGGATGACAATAATAATGATATGAAGTTTGGATACGGCCATGCGATTGATCACAGAAGTAATAATTAATTTTAAAAAATACAGTGAATGTACACACGTGAATATATTGAAGTCCGTTTTTTATTGATGCCATAAAAAGAAGACAGTAACATATGATGGGACATGGAAAAATCTTAGATTACTTCTTCTTTCCGGCAGTCTTGGCCTTCTTCTTGCCGTTCCTGGATTTCTTGGGGACAAGTCCTCCCTTCTTCTTGGCGTTAGTGAGAAGAGACAGATACACGTTGCGACGTAACTTGTTCCTCGTCCTTCTGGCATTGTTAAGCTTGAACCTTTCGAAATCTGTCAGGTTAGCTCTCTGCGAATACAAACAATTAGAACATTCTCAGAATTCAATCAACCACGATTTATAGTTTCTACTTTTCGTTTGAGTAGCAAACATGCTCGTGGCAAAATTAAATTTAGAATCGAATTAAATGTCAGTATAGGGTTTGGCTTCATATATCGATCAGCCGGCAATTCCTATAAGTTGGATCATCATTTGGAGGTCGATCTGAATACAACTAACTAATTACAAAAGGCAAATAGAAATTACTTACAGTTTTACGAGCAGCTACTCTTTGAGCCCACCGAGAGGCAAGCCACTTCTCTTCGATTTTTCCTTCCTTCCATGCTTTTCGAACAATACGTGTTGGAGCAGTGAAAGGGAATTTCAGCCCCAAAGTCGTCAAATGAAGCTTCTTCAGCGACATTTCCTGCCTGGTGATTCCAGTTTCTGGACCATCAACCAAGACCTACATAAGTAGAAAAAAATCGTCAACTCAATCCCGAACTGAAATCATCACCTCAACATGCGCCAACTACAACAATTGCACCTCTAAATCTAATGTAACTAAACTCATTTCAGAAAACCATTGGCTTCATATGTCGATCAGCCGGCAATTCCTATCGAAGGTTCATCATTTTGAATCAGTCACAACAATAAAAATCTGCTTCGTGTCTCCACTCTACCACCACCTTTAACCTTATACTTGCCCTAATTCGAATAAATAAAATATCGACAGTCGAAAACTTACTCGGTTCTGATCGATGATATTGACGATAGCGCAAAGCTTGCCCTCATCAGGTCCATCAGCAACGAAGGCCACGCGGCCGGTCTCAACAAACTTACGGAAAGCCTACAAGGAAACAAATACATGATAGATATGCAGTTGTCGAAACCAATTAGTCGACATTCGACGAAGGAAAAGGAGGACTTACCATAGCGGTGTTACAGACTTGACTGTACCTTGTGGTGTTGTCGACTGGTATGGTGGTGTGCACGGTGTGCTCTCCAAATTGAATGAACGAGGCATGCACGTCTTCCTCACGAGCGCCAGTTTTGAATTGCACGGGGCAATCCCAGACTCTCTCTCTCTCTCTTTGTGTCTCATCTCAGCAGCCTTCGTTGTTGGTAGAACTCGTCATGAAATTCAAACATCTTCAAAATTTAGAAATTTACCCCAATAAACTTTCAAAATTATTCGAAAGATTAACACACAGTTTATTACTTCATGAGATATATTTCACAGAAGATTGAATGGGTTGAATCTTTACTATACATGAAAATGGAATACCGGAGTAATAAGGTGGAAAGGAAAAATGTGGAAATGCATTGTACAATTAAGCTCTGTAAAAATTGCGATTTAACAAGGATGCTTGATGCTTCGCATTATTAGGTCACAGAAATGCAATTCGCAGTTTTATGTTTCATGATGATTACGATCAAGATGATTAAGTGATAGGACTTTGACTAAAGATCATTCAGGTTCCGTGAAATCACCAAAGAGAAAATAATACAATGCTCAAAGCTTCAATCAGATGAAATCCCATGTAAAATGCGAAGTAAATCTGAAGGCAGGGGTGGATGTATTCCTAAAACTCGGTCTTTTAATTATAGTAAGCAGTAAGCAGGTTCATGATTAAGCCGTGTTAATGAGAAATTGGAACCTGCTACCTGTAATACTGCGAACCTACATAGTAGCTCCGCATTTTGAGCTGGCTGCTAATTACTAATACCC
>Ga0194135_10000192_pt1 | contig 35743 bp, 21 predicted proteins | sample LitLau_LLRF_2013_FD_134024 | JGI IMG/M metagenome (GOLD analysis project Ga0194135, IMG submission 134024) | Freshwater sediment microbial communities in response to fracking from North America - Little Laurel Run_MetaG_LLRF_2013 (version 2) | ecosystem: Environmental > Aquatic > Freshwater >... | reverse complement strand
TAGGTCTATCAAAGAACAACGACTCCAACTGTAAATTTTGTTTTAAAGCTCTGTTTTGTACATTGTACATATCTTAAGAATACTCTGCTGTAATCTACACAGAAACTCAAAACGATAGAAAACATTAAAGTATAAAATTATTCATTATTTGTTGAGTAGTACCGACAGTTTACATAAACTTGTGAATGTTTGATGTTAATTCTTATGAATATTAAAATTCTCAACGAATAATTAAAATTTAAAAATACAACAAGTCTGGGTCTATCATATAAAAATAAATAAAAATATTATAAAGAATACCGTAAAGGGCTGCATAGCCTTTTGTTTCAGGCAGTGGATAAAGTAATAAAATAAAAGGAATATTTACAAATAATGTATGCATTGATACGTACAATAAGAATGGGAAACATCGAGCTTATTAAAAATTCACTACATGCACACCTGACTGAGAGAGAGGATATAAAAAAGGCAAGGATTTAATTATACAAAATAACATATCTATACTAATCCTATGTCATCTATACTCCGTATTCAAAACTTGACAGCTCATTAGCTTCTGAATGACACCGACAGCGAGTCGCTGCACAAATTTCCGAAATAGTAAATAATAACAATAAGAAGTCGACTTCAGAAGGAGCAGTGTAATCTATAAATTTCAGCCACTAATTAGGTTACTAATTGGCATTCGTTAAGTAGTTCCAGCTTCTGTCTTGCTTGTCCAACAGTTGGCAAGGTCAAATTATTTTGTGTATATGATTAAAGTATTAAAGATGTTCTTATTTACTGGACGCGTGTTTATAAAAATGTATTTATTTACTTGTTAGTCCATCAATGCGAAAGAAGAGTAGATAGTTATATTATGATGATGTTCTCTCACTCGCGTATATGCTTTTTTGTTTTGTGTGGAGAATAAATATTTCATACATACATACAAGATTTGAATAATAAATTTTCAATTCCACCAAGCATAAAGTTGTGAAAAGAAGTGTAAGCCTCGCAGCCTCCGACATCCGATTAAAATATCCTGTTGTTTATTATCATAATATTTTTCTCTCTTCACGCTCTTGGGTTTTGGTTTAGTTCTTTACTTTATATAATAATCTCTTAGTTTGCGCGCAGTATTAGGGTGAGTTCATATTCAAGAAATTTCTAAGATTTACAAAAAAGCTTTACGGACAACGCGGAATTTATACATGGAACACAAGCGACAAGTCCCCATAATACGAAAAGATACATATATATATAACCTCCAGCTGCAATTCTTGTTCATGTTATGATCAAATTACACTTCACCTTTGTTCCTCAAATGATAGCGTGATACCAATTTGTAGCATGTACAGCCCACACAAGTACAACCAGAAAATAACCGAAAATGTAAGTCTTAATTGTTTTATTTCACAAATAATTTTTCTCGAGTGCATGTGTCTGTACAGGGTTCAGAAAGGATGATAATAATGTACTAAACGTAGACATATAAAATTATGTAGTTTTTTGGCTAAACTATACTGTGTATATGTATTCTTATTTGGACTTCCATAGAGCGGAGCTTTTTAGCAGTCTCCCACCTGTCTCCAACTCTATTTAGTTTCATATGCAGCACAAGTGCGTAAAAAGTTTTGTGTCGAAACAAAAAAAACTAAAACCGTTTCCTTCATCATCAAGAGAGAATACATTTTTGTTTTCAGTAAAAGTATATAGGAAAGTGGAATGAGTGAAATCCGTAGTATTTTAGGTAATATCTGTAATCGACACTTGGAAATATGCGTTTTGAATGAATTAAGTGTTAAATATTGGCTCCAGAGATAGAGAGCTCTAGGAGAACGGTGTAAAATGTCAGACAGTGATTATCTCGTAAAATAAGCGATTAAATAATAGTTGACTCTCAGTGACATGAAAAGGGCTGCTCCTTCAAGAAAGAAGCTAGTCTCTCTCGTATATACAGAAATGTAACAAGGATGAGTTTTTCTCTTAAACCACATTGCACAATTGAAGATTGGTAAATACTATCCTGGGGAAACTCACCTAGAGTCTCTCTCTAGTTCAACTCGCCTATCTCATCGTTTACATTCACTCTGCTATTAGGCAGTCTATTCACTTTAGAAGAAAAGCGAAAATTTCCTGAAGAGACCCCCCATTCTGTTATTCACACCTGTTATTCACACACAAACAATACTCTTCCTCAGTTCTCTATCTCCTCGGAGCTCTCCTCCCCAACCTCAAAAACTTGTTCTGGTCAAAAGTATTTTAAATTATTATCATGAAAGATTGCTTCATTCCTTTTGGCTTTCTCAACTAATCTCTCTCCAGCATTTTACCACCAAAACATAGGCGTGTGATTATTTGCAGTAGTGACTATGAAGTGGTAGTTGAGCAATAACCCCGTAGAAATTTCAGATAATCTTAAAGGTCTGTAAAGAACCTACATGGGAAATCAATATATGAGCAAACGGTTGTCACAGGATCTGCAAACGCGAATAATAATTGTAAAACTTATTTAAGTATAGGTATATAACAAAGTCATGATCAAACAAATATAAAGTTTTAACATAATTAAGAGTCGGTGAAAAGGGGAAAATAAAAATCTCATGTGTAATAATCCTATATATGTACTATTAATTACATTTGAGTAATTCCTACATGCTTAAAAGCTACTTAAGCGTAATAATGCAACTCTTTAATATGCTATCTTGCGACGACGGGACAGAAATGGTCATGTGTAATGATAGTGACGAGCCAGTCGCACACACACACACACACATAGTGGAGCCTGAGAATTAGAAGAAAAGAAGGCTGGAAGAAAAATTAAAAAATGTTTATGAATGGAAAGGAAGAATTCGGATGGCAGCACTTGACTCTCGGCAGCAGAAGAGTGAGGATGATGATACTCTGTGGAGGTGGTAGCCTTAAATGAAGAATACAAAGGATATTATGTAAGAGTTGTTAGAATTGGAGAGGCTCTTCTCTTTGGAGATGAGCCGCATCGGCAGGATGAAAAGGGCCAGATCGGCGGCTTGAGTATAATCAATTGAGAAAAAAATGGAGGTGCGCGTGAAATGGGAGTTAGATGTTCACTCTGCCAAAGCGGCCTTTAATTTTAAAGCCGTGCATTGAAAAGGATGCTCTTCTATTCAGTATCTTCATCCCTCCAGGGGATTAGCCAAAATAACCACTTTATATTATATATTATCATCCATTATCTCTTGCCCACCTTCCTAACCAATAACATGAACAGACTACTATGCATACACACACTAGCGTCTCATCCGTACGGCATCTTCCAAGACACAGTCAAGGAAGCAATTTGTGTACGAGCCCCCTCTTCCCGTATTCTTACAGTTTGGCTTATATGGTTGAGTACTGGATCAACGCAAGTAACCCCTGAGACTTACTGGACGTCATTCACAAGTGTATTATTGCAGCCATGGATAAGCTTCCAGAGAGTGTGGATGACCAGTGTGGAACTTACCTCCTGAAGAATCCGATTGGCTCCAGCCGATTTCTTCACCGTCGTCTATGGATAAATCTAACTAACTTTATATAATACTGTATAATATAGGATATGGAAAGGAATCAATGAACGGAGCGAACAAGTGTAACAATGTGTGTTAGCATATAGAGAGATTCAGCAGTAGCTACTTAGCTACTTTATATCACTCTTCAACCCTTAACTATTACGCGTTGTAGTATAAAAGATGTATTGGGCAATCGAGTTGAAATGACAAATCGGCTCCTTGTTGTGAACATGAAGGATGAAGAGCTTTTAAGTAACTTACGAGGCGTTGTAATGTATCGTGTTCAGTTAAAGTGTCATTAGATGAATAGAGGAAATTTTACAAGTGGTGGCGGCTGAACACATTATACGTGTATATTATATTACGTATACGAGCTGTAGGACTCTATAGGCTTGTGCTAACACGAAAATGTAAGAAGATTATGTGCAAGCGCAATATTATTATGAATTATCATATAGTATACTTTATGAATATGGAATTAAAGATAAAAGTAAAAAAATCCAATTGAAATTTCTACTAAAAAGCCTGTCTACTTTTGCATAAGGTGATGTAAATTGGTAACATTTTTACGATGAGTCTTTCATTTTGAGGAATGCGAGTGGTGCGAGCAATTTGTGTAAGTCTGAGTGATTCAATGGCACTTTTTGTGATGAACATTATCAGCATTCATTACATTCTTGAGTGGTTCTTTCCATTCCACTTGGGAAAACTCACATTACTTTTATTCTTTAATCTTTTGTAAATTAACCGGCTAGTCGATAGTTCATCATCACTGCATTCATTTCAAAGCGTTTCCCCCGTCGTCTTCTTTACTTAATCCATTATTATCTCATCTGAGGAGTCATATTCACGCGCTCCTTTACTTTACTTTCAGTTTTTTATCAGGTCAGACTCATCTCGCGTTCAATGTGTGGTAAGGTAAATCTCATCAGGAAGTTGTGCCACTCTTCTTCCGTTAACTATACATTTTACTTTCTATTTAAATATTCAAGCATGCGAGTGCAATAGTTTCAGAACTGGTGAAATGAATGTTTTAATTGATTTCAAAAGTGTCATTGAATGGTTGAAAAGATTTACGGGCAGAAAAACAAGTTGGTGAGTATTATATGAAAGCAATAAACCCAGTTAAGCTTGACAAAGATGTGGAAATGCTGAAAAGATTCGAATTAGTTTTACATGCCACAAAATGCCACTGAATGGTGTTGGTAAGAAACCTCTCAATCTCTTGAGATGTACTCTACAAGGGAATGATCTGATGGAATCTAGTTAGTGTAAGTGGTTGGTGAAAGGGACACTCATTTTTTACCCAAATATTATGAGGGTGTTGGTGTGAAGCTGGGTTTACAATATTACAATAGTTTACATTCTTCACAAAACCACCTTCTTCCAGTGTCAAAGTATACACTACACACATAGATATAGATGCTTAAGTGTATTATACATGTATCTCTGTGTGTGGAGTGGCTAGCTGTCTTCTAAAAAGATTGCCTGATTTAGCTGAATGGCAGTCAAATAATGATTATCCCAATGAAAGAAGATGAACTGACTCATGACTCCAGAGGAGAGAGAATCATGAAGACAGGTTTAGGTAAAATGGTTTGGGTACTCTTTCTAGTCAGAGTAAAATGGTTAAGAAAAACAGCCATCAATGCGTGATTACACTTCTAACAACAATTCGCACCTCACCCCTTTGAGAAATGCCGACAATACACCCTCCTAAACACACCTGTTCTGCTTAGCGTTCTTTGCACTACCTTTTCTCAATTTCGCTGCTCCTCGATCTTTCGTACATCCCCAAACATTAGTCTTTACCTAACCTTCATTGTCATTCAATTCTGTGCGATTCTCTCATTAGCCCCTCACTAATTCTGATGAGAGTTCCTCTGGCCCGTCGTCCTAGAGGATTGGAATGAGCATACACACATGAATATGCACACAGCACATGGACACATCGGACCCTGTTGCGTTTAAACTTTTTTTTACTCTGCCATTCGAAGTGCTAAATTTAATGTTATGTTCTGTCAATCAGTCATCTATAATCAATAATTGAATGCCACTATATCTTAAACCTACATCTTTATAATCGCTATATAAACCATACACAGGCCATACAAATAGTTCTGACGCCTCACTCCCCCTTAAATTTTTACACTCAGACTTCATGTTTTGTCAGTATATTTATCAAATAATATTTTTGAGTATACTGTCAGCATTTTCAAAAATTAATTGTTTTCGGGTGAAAGTCGTGTAAATATTTAAATTAAGCTCAGAGTTTTAAGTACTAAATAAATGTTCTCTGAACTATCTAAACACAGGCGAAATAATAAAAGGCTGGAAAGTTGGGTTTTAATCAATTTGGCCAATCAATGATTTTAAGAAGTAGACGAGTGATTACAAACTTGCATGAGCTTGGAAACTTCCCGTCATGAATTTGATAACACAGAATGTTATATATATGTAACTTTGAATAATAATATATACTTTATGCACTTCAGTGGGCAGTAGAGTGAACGGTTTGAATTGAAATCGAAGGCAAAACAAATGTTTGGCAGTTTTGTAAACGGCAATTATCTTTTTAAGTTAAAATGGGCGATACTATGTGGACCACAATTATATTTAAACCGACCACATTATTGTCTTTTGAACAACAGTCATATCAGCCCCCATCAATACATTTAAAGTCTTCAATTACTGATGTAAATTCTGAGGAGGAAAGTTTACATTTCCCTTCAAATAATACATATAGACCATATGCATATCTATCAAGGTAAACCACCAAAATTATAAAGTCATCAAATCAATTAAATTTGCGGGTGTTGTCAAAAGGTAAAATGAATGTGTGCATGTATGTACATACATTTGTGTGTGTGTGTGAATAAGAGTTTAAGAAATCAATATCATCCTCATAAATGCTTAATTAACGTAAATATCGAAAACTTTAAGGGAAACTTGCGACTTCAGAAGTTACTAGAAAATATATATGATAAATGAAAGCAGCAGTAAAAGCTATTGACTTCACTGTTAATTCGCGTCGCAAAGAGTCTGTGACACGATATATGTGTGTGTAGTCATTGAAGATTTAGGCAAACAAATACGAATTAGCATCATTTGAGGTGTTAATTTATCGTATATTTATCATCGTCAAAGAGGAACCTGTGTGTGTAGTGCAGGCGAATGGGAAAACAATGATGAAAATGTCAAAACGGGCTAGTTACTACTGCAAGTAGGAGTGCAGTGCTGTATCAGACATATAAACAGGAATACATAGATCGCAAAGAAGGAGTTTTGTACCTTTCACTCACCTTAAGTATTTGTGTGTATGATAAAAAAGAAAATTTTTTGAAAGGGTGAATATTTAATGTATCAAATGTATATATCGGCTTGCCTTTGTGAAGGGGAAATGATTAGAGGTAATTACAGGGAAAGGCAAGCCGACTTGGAGCTTCTGAAGCCGCGTCACACATGGAAAGGGCTCAAACACGTCATATTAAACGTGCGAAGGGGTTTCTCTCTGGATAGACTGCTCAAACACCAATTTTTTGTTGTTATCTCCAACTCTGCTGTGTTACTCATTTTACCTAATCTTACAACACCTCGGACAACGAATAGATACACATACATTATACCTCGGAAACTGATGATGATGATGATCAAGACATATAGCCCGCAAGTTACTTCGGCCTGCCTGCTAGAAACTAGTCTCTCGCTGAAGCTATGCATCATTTCCACCAAATAGGCCACACACAACTTTAAATAACTCTTCAAAACAGCTTCGACTTTGCCTGGCATTCACCTTCACAGTTCTTCTCCCAAGCAAACCCCCAAAACTACATAATGATAATATTGCTTCTCTTATTCTTTCTTATTTATGCTTTCAATCCTTTCCCCTGGAAAAATACTCTTGCTCTCTCCCATTTAGTAAGTTCTTGCAATTTTGCCCTACTTTCAAGCTGCCTCTCTTTTGGATTTTTAATTTGACTGCGTTTGTTCTTAAATAGTATTGCTTCAGGTGAATTTGCACCGTTGATAACATATGGGACTTGGAATTGAATGCAAGATGGAGAGTTTGATTAGTTTTGATAGGAGGAACTTTATTGTTTAGCTCGTAATGCAACATCGTTTAAGGAAGAATGAATTGTGATAAAATGATACTCGAGTTAGCCATAATTTGAGTGCATATGAAATGTGTGACATTTGAAGGTGCTGGCATGCAGCAAGAAGTGAGTCACTGAAGCTGCAGACTAATTTGAATCAAAGGAGTAACCTGACTTGCCTAACGGGCACTAATTGCACATACTTATGGTCTGAGATGAATTAACCGCATAGTCTAGGTACTTGTACGGCAGGACGGGTTGTGTGTGGAGTGTAATAACTCTTCGAATGAAAAGACACTGAGCTCTGAGCGAGTTGATCTTATGGAGAGAGAGAGGACTAAGCGTCGTGTCTTCTCAAAGAGGCATTTTGTCTTGTGGAGAAGGAAATTGGTTTCGCTCGAACGAGTGTGCGACTTCTTGAAGAGCCAAAGAAAGCATTTGCGGCTCTTTTTCCACATCAAGTTAATCTATCCTTGTTAATTTATGTTGGACTAACAACAAAATTCATTCTTTAATCTATATTTATTTCTTCTACATAAGTTTTCCTAAGCAAAGGAACCGTGTCTCCGCTGATCATTCTAGGTCGTAAATTCTTACCACCGCTCCAGAGCTCTTCTCTCCTAATGCAGCACAGCAGTTCAAATATATATTTCGACACAAATACATGTTGACTTCTACGTCCTTTCCACCCGACCAACTATGACACTTAATCTGCTTTTTCCAATGCTAAATTTTCCTCTCACTAGGTTTGAACCAAAAAGCCAGTTTAACCACACAGGACAAGTCTGGCTGGATGTGTGTGTGCTTGTTTTTCATATTATATGGGTAGCTGCATCATCATATTCACATTTGCACGAGTCCTCCAACAACAGAATTTAAACCTTTAAAGACTTGCTTAATTGATTTTGTTCTTGATGGGAACGACAAGATACGAGATGAGATTAAAAGTCTTACTTTCGTGTGTGACACAATGAATGGCTCATATGAGTCTTTAGCTTAAAGACTTTTCTCTCTAAGGCAGTAGTAGTCGATGGCACTGCTAGATGAACATGCTCACAATCTTATTTCCAACTGTTAATAATATTATTCATTAGAAACAAAAAGCAGAGGTTCTCATACACTCATCGAACTCGTAGAGATGTAATCAGAACGCTAAATCATTCTTTAGAGGAGTTACTTACACGTTAATTCGGAGTGAAGTATTTGCCTCATTTAACCTCATGTTCATTTCCACTCGAGTCCATTCACAGTATATCGTCCTGAACTTCGGAATAATCAACACCACCCTGTTTTCTCTTCATCATCATCATCATCATGTAGGGCTAAGCATACATGTGTCAAGTCTTTACATCTTCTTCCACCACCGATCTCAAATGATCCGTGTCATAGTGACGGATCATATTCATCATCAACTTTGCCTTGCCCTCCTCAAAGTCTCTTCTTAAAATAAGCAAAACAGGGCCATCCCACACAAATTATATGTACACTCCTGGCATAAGTTCCTTGTGCAAATAAAACGACATTTACCCACATTACAACAGAGTCCCCGGGCACATACAAGATATACTTATTATTTATAATGAATATTTGCTTGCAAATATAACACGCTCTGCAGATAGCTAGAAAAGGCAAACAAATTAAAAGCATCTCAAATATGCGAAGTTGTTAGTAAATTAATGAGCTTTTGAACCTCAAAAATCATTTCCATGCTTAGGGACCAAAGCTACCTAGAATAAGTATGGGAATATTTGATGCTATTTTTAAAATATTAATAAGGATGAAATATCGGTTTTGGATGGTATCAAAATAACTTAACATGTATTTGCAGGCCTAATTTCGTGATACGATCTTTCTCTTAATTTATTTTGCCTTTTACAAGTAAAGTAAACCAACTGAAGTGACGAGAGTTCATGATTGTTTCAATCAATAACTGTATAAAATATACTAACTTACACTCTCCAAATTGATCAATCTAAATGACTCAAAAAGTCCAACTTAATTATGAATTTTCCAGTAGCATATTTCGAATTTTGAAGTCAACTGCTATCACGCAAGAGTTAAGTCATATTTTATGCAACAAAACGAACATGAACATACACATGCATATAGCAGACTAATTCCAGTTGAGTTTCGCATGCGAATAAAATTAGTTCCACAATTTCAATCGAGAGTAGAAACATCTATGAGATTATTATGCCTTTTACTCCAATACATAAACAGTCGTGAAGAAATGAAACAGAACTTTATGCTAACATCACTGAAGATGAAATTATGAAACCACATTTATATATGTATGCTCTCCCAATAGACAAATCAGACTGCATGAGTATTTTTTGTATTATGGAACTTTATTCTTTCCTCTTTACTTATGTACCATGATTAAAATAAACATGATATAATAAGCAAGCAAAGTTAGGCAAAAAGTTATACGTTAACATATTTAATATTTCAATTATCTTCATAGACAGTCCAATTTTCTACAGTCTAGTTTCACTTAACTAGGGTACACAATATATGTCATATGTATATAGTTATATCTGCTTATCAACAGAAAATTACCTGCCACAATAATAAATACCTAATTACCAATAATCGACAAATAATGTTATAGCTTTTATCAAACAAATTATATATAACTTAAGTATAATGTTCCTTTGGTTATTGCAAATGACTACAGCTTGCGTTTAGCAGTAGTCATTACATTAAACATGCGCAAATATTTCCATTTACGTGTGTATGTGTGTGTGTGCTCAAGTGTGTATTATTCTTCGTTTTCACTCGACACCTTCTTCATTCTAATATATTTTTAATACGTGTAATAATATGATTCAAAAGAAGTCCACACACACTCTTGACCACGAGGGTTTAAACAACGGGATGGTTTCTTTTAAATGTAAACTTGTACACGAACAAATTAAAGTCTGTATACGTTATATAAGCAATTAATAAAACTATGTAAAGGGATTTCAAAAGGAAATATTTCACCTTGTGCTTTCACACTTTCAGATTAACTAGTTAGCTTCATAGTTACTAGTTTACAGTTGTATGAATTACTTCTAGTATCGTTTGTTGAACTTTGACTGCCACGTTTTATTTTATGACTATACATACGACATTGATTCAATCTATTTGAGTGTATACATTTTTCGGAATTAAAAGACTTTTGACACATTCTCAAAAGTATACAATTTGATGTGTTATTCTATTATTTTCTTTTGAATTGTATTGTTACTTCAAAAGTACAACTTTACCTACACATCTATGCTGTATAGCGACAGTACTAATGACTTAACACCTTTGCTTTAAGAATCTAATGTTATAGAAATCCATATTTAAAGGTAATAAATACGGGGTTTGGATTGTTACAAATAATTTGACACGTTAAAATGTAAAACCGCTGTAATATCCACATGTGTAATATGTATTGCATCGAGATCGAAAATGAACCCACAACTAAAAAAATAAAAAATAGGAGCTGTGTGTGGGTATCCTATTTGAAAATGAAATATATAAAAGAATCATTGGAGGAAATTATATTTCTGAAAGCAGAATTTGAATTTATGATTTGAATTTGTAAGACGAGCTTGGCTTGTAACTTCTTTTTCAGAGGAAAAACGCGTAATTATTGAACAGTCTCATATGTAAAATGAAAGATGACACATTTTTTAAACTTCAAGCGAGCTTGCCGATTAAAACTATAGTGGGGAAATGATAAATTGGTGACTAAACTAGCTATACGTAAAAATTCGCAGAAACAATAATCATTCTTGAACCACGTGGCGAGGGTTATTGTAGTGGATAATACAACTGTAAATTTATGAAGTACGTATGACGGGGTATTGACGATTGCCGTAAATCTATTTGTTTTAGTATAATACTGATATTTTGAGACCAAACTATGAAACCTTCTATTCTTATTGATGCCCATCATCTGCTGTGTTCATCATCATTAATGTATGACCAAACACTTATTCACTGCTACAACAGTACACATAATGTAATATTATAGTAAACTTAATTTGACTGATTGTAATTGCGAGAATACTTATCAGCTCTTGCAGACACACACAATTATGCCCGTAAAATACCCATTCACCGTTTACAATATATATTACTTCCTCTTAAGTTGTAATAAGTAGTTGCTTACCACACACGTACAATTTTAGCAACAATTGACTTTAAATACTTTCCTTAGCTTACACATCCACGCTAAGTTGTGTGGTGAAAACTAATTTAATTAGATGGACAAATTATGGAATGTTGAATGAGAAGTGTATCAATATAGATTCGTAACGTTGAACATGCTCACTTCCGTCAACTTTAAATCCTACTTAGCTAACCGGGTTTCCTTGATATTTTAAAAGCCTTTGATTGATTTCATATAACACAACTGTTTTCTGATGAACTCGACAGAAAAAACTACTTTTAGTTTGTAAGTATACACAAGCTAAATATCTTTGACGAATACTGAGAAAAATCTACATCAATTTAGACACGATGTGTAAAATAGTCAAAAGCTGAATTTATTCACAGTAAATTCATCTAATCGCAATTGAAAACGTTGTTCAGCTCATAATTTGAAAACAAACGAGAAATTAAGATAGTTGAAAAGAGATTAAGTCACGAGAAAAACCAGGAAACTCTCGACAAGTTGCTAGTACCGATCAATGAATTGAATGGGGATTTACAAACTTCATTTGAAATTCATGATGCCCATCCTCGTATCAAAAGAACGCCCTTTGAAGCGATAAAAGTGCTCATATAAAATGTCATCATTTCAAAGATTCAACAAGTCAATCGAGTACAGTTTTAGAATACATCTGTGTTGTTTTTCGGAGTACACTCATGTATACAAACTCAGACACGTACGCACGGTTCATTAGAGAGGGTGCGGGTTTAAAAAGATGACAATACTAATTCTATCATCGTGAGAGAAAAGCCCATGTTTTTGGCAGTGGATAAGACTCTCCGGTCTACCGTGAAGAAGGAGCTTAGTCATCAGGTGAAATCATTTATTTCTCATCTGCTCATCCATCACTTAGTTAACCCGGGCGCCGATGAGGATGATGATGATGACTGTTCATGACTGTTGATTTTTCAATTTGCGGTTGAGTTGACGTGATTAGGAAGGAAGGAAGGTTGAGAGGAAGTAGAGCGGTTGATGGGCTGGAGAGTGTGGAGGGTGGGTAGGGTGGCTAATGGGTCGAAGGAGGAGATTCCGACGTGAGATTGATGGGTGAATGGGAGGACTGGGAGGAAGACCCTGGAGATGCTATTTGGTACGAGGCGGCGGCTGCTGCTTGCATATCCATTTGATTCAACTGGTTTGGAGGTCGCTTCTTCAGCAACCCGAGGTCATGAGCGCTTTCTAGAAATGACTTGTGCGCTGACAGAAGTTTGGCTGACTCCACGTCTTTTTTCAACTCTTCCATGTCTCGCTTCAACTTTGCTCTTCGATTTTGGAACCACGTTATCACCTGGAAGCAAATTACATTCGAATGGGTTAACATTTCAGTTTTGACGATTTTTGGTTGAGCATACGGATACACATGCTTGTACTTTATAAAAACGATATTATATTTCAGTGTATGACGGCGATGAAATGGAATTACGAATACCACTTCATAATAAGGCTGGGATTCTCCATGATAATTAAAATAATTATTAATTAATGAGGGGCAGAGGGAAAGTAAAACAACTAGTGCAAAAGTCTAGCTCAATTTCACCGGAACTTTATATAACATGACAAGACTCCTTCCTTTCGTTTCATATTTAGTCTCGTCTACCTACCCCACTTGCTGGCTCTCTTCACTTCATCACTCGACACACATATCAGTCATTCACGTTACGATGATACAAACAGGCTAAAGATGCTTTATCTCATTCTGTTGTGTTGACTGTTCCATTATTATTGGTCTTCGAAACACGCTATGGACTTCAGCTCATTTAGTTGCATGTGCATGAAACAAAGCGGAGGGCTGCTTGTAAAGGTAAGTAGAGAAGGAAGAGGGTCGTTTCCAACAAACTGACATACCTCTAAGCACGCTAAAAAGCTTCTTTCAGATGTTAGACATTCAACCGGACATGGTAATATCCACTCCTAAATGCATCAATTGCTTGCTTCCCATACGCTCTACACTCTGGATGGACTACCTAAGCTTTCTTTAACTAGCTCTACTTTACTTGCATAGCTCACGATGAAAACCGGCACCTTCTTCAATTGCCCCAACGCAGTAGTATCCGGACGAACCATCTTGTACATGAATCCAAATTGTTTTTAATGTAATACTTATTATACTAGTTTGACGTGTCAACTGGAAATCGATACACAATTCCATGTAAATAAAAGCTTTGATGACGAATGCAACAGAAAGTGGGATATCGACTAACTACTTTAAAAACCAAAACACATAGGAGTACTGGATTTTACTTAACTGAATATGAGTGAGCGAAGGTTTACAAAAAGTAAAGGGAGAAGCATGCAAGAAGTGAATTATTGACGAATCAAATATCAGCGATATGCTGTAGGCCCTGATTTCCATTTATTTTATCCCACAATAATACGACTAAATATAAGACACACAGTCTAGAACCCTGCTCACAGGCAGGACAAGTAGAGATACTATCAATCAACTCGTCCAAAACGAACAAAAACTTTCTTCAAAACCAAGAGATCCTGGCCTGCTTCCATATCTGAGTTTGAACCAATCTAGCAATCGTAATAACAACCTTACTCTTGATTACAACCTATTATCTCCGTGACTAGTCGATGGAAGATGCAGAGCAGACTTGCTTCTACTTTTAGATGCATGATTCATATTCAATTCCTATAATCATTAAAGCTCATTAAATTCTCAAGGACTATGCAATCTACCCAATCATCTGTGTGATACCATTCTGAACAACGACGCGTATCTTTGAAATCACTCTATTATCATCAAGAAAATGATGGTGAATTTCACCCAGTCCAGAATAAAGTAGATCATAAGTCTGAGGTCTAGTTAACAGATTAGCCTGCTACAAAAAACGCAGTTCGTTTAGTACTTTATTTCTTCCATGAAAGGGTTGTTCCTTTTAGGAAGCAGGGTGGATAACTGATGTGCATGAAACTTGAATTATAAATTATAAATATGCAGGTCAAAACTTAGAAGCTGTACATTTTATATATAACTATTATGATTAGGCTTACAATTCAACTCGGAACATTCTGTGACGTTCATGTTTAAATAAATTTACTATCCCTCGGAGGATAAAACAGGTGCGCACTTGTATTTGGGATCAACCAAGTTATAACTATTTACAACAACTAAAATACGACCATTTTGGTTTCTTCGAATACATCATAAACGATCCTACTATTATATATTTACAAAGCTACAGCTGCATCTGCATATGCCAGTCCTTGAAGGTACTTACAGACCATTTTGGTCATAATCTAAACCATTTTAAATCGTAGCTGATGATATATAACAATATAGAAACGGGCATTAGAATATTATTATTTCTCGATTTTTTACAGTTCTACACAAATGAAAGCTTTTTATGACTTTACTGTAAATAAACATTCTATGCTGTGTGTGTGTATATACGAGTACTTAATAGCATAGTGGGCACTTATAGTTTCGATTTCCATGAAAGTTTCAGCTTTACTCTTTGAGCATTCATTTCTGAAATACTATCTTATTTTCGGATTCATTGCAAGGGAGTAATTATGATCGTACATCTACATGTTCTGACTGTAGGAGAAATTATATAACAAGTAATTTATCAGAATGAATTATGAATAATTACCTGGGCATTTGTAAGTCCTAGCTGTTGAGCAATATCATCTCGATCAGCAGGCGAAAGGTATTTTTGGTACAAGAAACGCTTTTCGAGTTCAAATATTTGATGATTCGTGAAGGCAGTACGCGATTTTCTTTTCTTTTTCGGTGGCTGCCTCGAAGAAAACATTTGTATGTTGTTCCCTTGTCCAATATCTGCAACAAAAATTGTAATAGTTAGTTATGCATACACGGATAGACTCAATGGACTGTTTGGCATAATTAAGTAAAATAATTTCAAATTCATTGTTTCATAAGCTTAGTTTGAGCTTCTCTGAATAGTAAACAAGTTTTTAGTGACGGTCACATGTTTTAATCTTTTATTAAATTCGACTACTAGTACCAGAGTCAAAAGTGAGTCGCGGAGTCTAACCTAATGACCAAATTAGGTAGAAAGGGGAAGGCTATCAGGAAGGTGCTGTCATTTTTTGTTCAACTTAAGTTGAATTCCAGTTTCGTTGTACACTGCACAAGGCTACGGGTATAATAAACGAAAAATGGATATAAATGTCTAAATTTCATCAACCCATCTTAACCTACAATTCTTGATCGTTGGCTATCTTGAACTTAAATGATTCACAGAATTCTAAATTTTGACTCAAGATTAATAAATACCTTGCTCATCTTCAGCTACTGAGTGAAATAAGAAGCCCGTTTGAAGCAAATGCGTGTAAATTAATAATAATAGTATTATTTTATTACTACCCCACCCGTTGGTATATACAGCTAAAATACGTAATTGTTTCTGTATGATAGTGACAGGTGAATAGTCATTTTGGCATGAAATGCATACGATAGTCGAAAAAAGGCGACATTATTACTACTCTCGCATAATAATTCGATTAAAGAGTGCCTAAATAAACCGTAGCAGTATTGATTTGTGTCAAGTACGTGTCATTTTTCTGTCAGAGGAAAAATGATAAACCGCCCCTAACCAATTTGGATATCAAGATTTAGGAAAATTCATTATTTAAGATATAGTTCGTTTAGGCTGGCAAAAGTAAGTCTGTCTGTGAGCTGGTTGCTGCCATACCACACGAGTTGATTAGGCGGAGAGAGGACTCATTATTGTCATCCCATTTGCAGATACATTTTTAATACTTCCGTTTCAATATCCATCAAATGGGAGGGGGCATGCACCTGTAATTTATTACAATGGTAATGTTGCCTTCCTTCTACACACTCGCACACACAAGAGAGGGAGAAATCAACCAGGCACTTCTCGCCATTGCATTGCAGTAAATAGAGAAATATTAGCATGTCACCACAATTCTAGACTCGAATAGACGAATCCATGATACACAACCTTGCGTTGCATCATTATCATTATTATTATTATTCCCAGTTTGCCTCATAATCCAACCCATACACAATGGAGCTACAGTTGCCTGACATGTCCAGTCAGTCATCATCGATTCCCATTTTAAAAACACTTCCCTATTATGAACGCTCCTTTTGACACGATACTCACCTGCCATTCAACAAGGGTAGCAAACAGTTCACACAGACAGCTCGTTGGATTGAAGCCATTCTCTTATTCGTGTAACCAACTACTGGGGATGGATGGATAGAAAAGCACATTACGATGTCATGACTAATGATGACCCAAGTTTGATTGCTTTATTTGGCTTTCAGGTTTGTCCTTTTTGTTATTTACTTGTCACCACCGCACCATCACATGCTCTTGCTTAATAAATTGGTCTTGATTCCCACGTAGGAAGTTGGAAAAAGCCAAATCTAGTGTTCGTGGTTTTTTTCACTCAACTACTCCATTATTATTACCCAGTGCGACTGACTACCCATAGCAGTTGTGATACAGAGGGCAATAATCGAATCAGGAGAAAGTCCAATAAAAAAGAAAGGGCTTTTCTCGTGATTAATGCTGTCAATTTAAGTAATTTGTGAGTTGACGTTTATAAAGCTTAAGTTCAATAGGACTCAAAGCCATTTACTTTTAGCACTTATTAAGGTCAAAATTGCCAGAGATAAATCAGGATTTGAATTGAATTCTTATACTACTTTAGCTTAAGTAGATTCTGAAAATACTAAGTCGAGTTTAAACCGGGTTTGCTGGGCAAGATGATCGAATCTCAGTGCAGCAGATATTTCTTTGAAACTTACAAGTTGGCAGTTTAGATTGAGAAATATTTCACCCAATATCCGATCGATGTCATCCATAAATTGATTGCATTTATATTACTTAGCTTAATGCTACAGCTATAAAATGAAAAAGTAAAGTTCACTACAAGTAAAGGAGAAATCGATTTTGAGACATGATAAATTTTCGTACGGTGTCACCTCCGTTGATCCCGTAGCCCCAGCGGGTGAGGCTGTGATTTATGTGCTTTTCTGGTTGACTTTTCCCTGCAGCACGATTTCAATTCAATACAAAACTTTCAGTTTCTAAACCATGATGAACTACCATCGTTTTATATAACACAAAATTGAACTAGCAAACACGCTTTTACATGGCTGACTTAATTGGCAGTTTAACTTATTGCATAAGCGGTTTGTCTTTCATGGGCCTTTTCCAATCGTAAATAGCAGAGATGTCAGCTTTAATGAGTATTAACCAACTACTAAAGTATATTTAGATAAAATAACACGGAAACGTGGTGAAGATTTTACTGTTTCCCAGCTCTTGTAAGAAATGAAATGAATACTCTAAGGAGCCCATTTCTCACAAGACTTCTTCCTTGATCTATGAGTTCTCAAGGGAGTCGAGTGTTCTCCACTTATCGCTTTTCGAATTCAATATTCCATTGGCTACTCGCCCCTGTTGACAACTCATATGCTACTTTTCCAAATATATGTGAGATGCACGAAGGAAGTTACACAAAAGTAAATACATTCATTAGCTTCTCAATGTATACTTCACTCAAGAAGTGGTGGTGATATCGTTTCACGTTTTTCAATAGCCCATTAAACTAACAACTGAACCAAGACCTAGTTTACGAGCTTTTCTCGATGACATTTTTATGCATTTTCCTCACTTCATCACAACTTTGCTGCTGCAGCTTTCCAGCATCTAGATAGTCGGTCACGTTAGTCTCAAATTATGAATATCCTACTCAACAATAATATGGGATTTAACTTCTTTTAGGACTTAATGAAATTTGAAAGACGCTGAGCAATTTTTAAAACCAAAATAATAATCACAAATATCATACAGCAAATATCAAGTATCTCAAAAAATATTGGAAAGCATATTTTCACAACAACAAAAATTACAGCATTTGTGTTGTTGGTTTATCTAGTGACATTGTGACAGCTGTGAGGTTAAATATTGTGCACTGTATCGGAAGATAAACACAAAAATTAACAGTGCAATTTGTTTCTGCATAACTTTTAAGAGCCCCACGAGCAAGACAAATACTACTAAACCAGTCATGCTTGCAGCCCGAGATAAAATTTACTTCGTAGTCGACTAAGTATGTGTGGGAAGAGAGATCAGACACTTCTTTACCTCGTTTTATACGAAGTATACTATTATCTCTCCAAAAATCCGACACAAATATATAAATTCTCTTCCATAATGTCTTTCACTTTAACTACATACTGTGTCAGGCTTTTAAAAGGCAGTCCAATTCCTTTTCATTCCCCCTCTTGTCGAATTTAATTTCTTCTTGATTTCATTACAAGAAAAATCCACTTTGAGTGATCGAGCTTGAGTTTGGCTAAGTTGGAGCCAGAACAGAAGTAACATCTTCACACTGAACGCATCTTGAGGTAATCTGTCTGACTATCTCGGTTGAAACGTCTTTGACTCGTAGAAGTATAAGTTTAGTTTACGTTATATGCCTTCAGCAGGTCTTACTAATTAGAAAGGTCCTTGACTACATAAAATGATTGTCAAGCCCACACAGCCCATTTGTCATTTTAAACAAGTTACTGTTATTTTAATTATATGCTGCTTAAATACTGTATATATCTCAAGATTACATTTGGCTTCATTTTCTCTCTGCAATAGGCAATAGTAATCAGAAAATTCACAAAATGCTGTTCTCAGTCATGAGGGGAACACAGGAAATATTAGTAATCAGAATAGATGCATGATATAAAACAGCAGCTTTAGCTCAAGTAATTACTACTTATATAAATCTTACTACGGGAGAACATAAAAAAGACGGGATAAAGAAAATTATTATTCTACAAGGACTAGTTTCACTACCACCGATTATCGTAATTGCTGATTGAAGCCCATTATTTTTTTTAATAAACAGACTTAATCAACACAAAGCCTGCCGTTTGTATTCTTACACGCATATTAGCTCTTGATCCAGCAGTGTGGTACTCATAATTTCTACCTGCAGTTTGTAGTAATTAAGTCCATTCATTCTGGAGATACATTTGATAAATTCAAAATAATGCAAAAGCATACAAACATCCATCCCATCCTTTTTGAAGGAAAACTGCACCTTATTACTGAAAAGGAATAATTCAAGTATAAAGATGTGACACAAAATACTGCAATGAATAAGTTAAAAGACAAAACTGATTTCATTTTAGCTTTTGAAATAATATATTTTGACACTCTGTTCAATATAAATCTTAAAATTTGAAGACATTTCATTTTACTACTTTACATTTACTATGTTTCAAGATCCCATGTTCCATTACAAGTTTTTATATGATGAAAGACAAAGGCTGAAAAGGTTACAGCTAAACATTTTCATTTCCAGTTCTCATGAAAACAAAGTTCATTTATCACGACAGTGTAAAAAGATACTTTTGAACATAAATACAGTCTTGTTTTTCCAGCTTGTATTTTTCAAGTATCGTAGTAAGTAATCACTTCCTCTGAATGATCCTTTGGTTAAATAACCATTTCACACTTACCTATCATATTTGTACGATGTTTCGATCTACTCTACTAATTTAAGACTTCATTTGCTAATGCAAAAGGAAATAATAGTGAATTAAGTCTTCTTCTAATAAATAAATCAGTTATCGCTTAGCAGGAGAAGGCCACCTATATGTTTGAACGGATTCTAAAAAAATTATTTGAAGTGAATGTATCCACAAAATTTTTATTGTGATTATTATTACAGACAGTTTTCCTGCTCTAGTAATTCAGAATTCCCTTCTATTTCAAATTAGTAATGCAGTGGGGAAAGAGAAGTAGAAGTAGCCGAGAGAAGCTTAAACTAAACCAATGCAGTTCTGCTCGTACAAGTAGATGACAAAAGATAAATGACGTAAGGAGCGCTTGTAATAATAATTTGAAACTTGGGTAAATACTTCATGGTTATCCGAGTGCAAAGTTTGTATAGCTCTTGTACCCCAGCAATTCCAATCTGATAAATGTCACAAAAACTCCAGCGTATTTTCTATCTTGCACTCACATAATAAACTACACAAACACACCAATCTCTTCTCCCTTTCGTTGCAAAAATTAAATGGAATGAACTAATAGTTTAAGTCAGGGAAAGTTACGTACTACGACGTGGAACGTAGAATAAGCTCAGTTAGAATTCATCGGGAATCGTGTATCATTTACGCCTGTTTGCCTGTGAGGAATTCCATTCCGGAAAACGGCGGATTAGTCATTTTCAGCTTCTGTGCTTGCAATATATGCGATAAGCTACAGAGCAAAGTAACTATCTCTTTAACACCTCGACGTTATTTTGTATCGCGAGTATATATTACAATAATACAAAGCCCAATAATACCTATAGAGCTAGTTTATATTCGAATTCTTTCCTATTAGACCTGTACCCCATACAGCTCAGAACAATAATCGAAGCTAGCTAATGAGTACATTGAGTTTTGAAGTGGAAAGCATGAAATCTACTTGTGCCGAATATGTCGACACAGTTCAGCTTTCAAGTATTTTGAATTGATGTGAGAAGTGCACCGAATTTCATAATTGCAGTTTTTGCACTTGATTAACTATTGAACACATGTGGAAGGACCAACGTGAGTTACCCAGTTGGGGCGTTCATCCAGCATAAAAACATGTTCACTCCATTGCAGGGAAATGTGACATTGAATGATTTATAGAATAATATAGCTTAGAATAGAATGGTGTTATGTGCCTTTGTGAGATTATCTCCGGGAATATTTATTTTATTGCATAATGTAGACACGCGGTATATTAAGAGAAGTCAGCAATTCTCATAGTTGCAATTAGCCTCATGGAAAGCTACACACCTCTCAGCCCTTTTGCAATCAACAGCGATAATTTAATTCGGGTAGATATGAATTAAAAATTGAAGCGAATAAGTGTAACACTTGGGCAGTGTTAAGAGACGTGATACACGGAACCCTTAGTCTTATTTTTATGGTCCAACCCGGTCCAAGAACAAAAAAAAGTCTAGTTGAATAAGACAACACGCACAACAAAAGTAAATACGGGATGTTGCAGTAGGTGGGTTTTCTTGGTGTGTAGTGGAATCGTCTGCCTGCCTCTAGTTGTGTCCATGAGGAATATACGATGCGTTTTATTTATATTAACGATTATATACTGATTCCTGTAGAGGTAGTAATTATTTAAAACAAATGTGCTGATGAAATGCCAAATGGTTCTCTCCATCAGCTTATTACTACCTGATCACGTTTCGTGTCACTAGAAAATATTTAATCATCACCTTCTCCTAAGGTTTGTTCTAGAGCTATTGTCTAAAAATCTACCGCAGTAATTAAGATAACGAACGGAAAAAGCAATGAATGAATGAAAACATGAAAATGCGACGAAGGTTTCTGAAAACAAAGCAACCCTGCATGGTGCAAAAGGAATTCTATTCCACTGCATTTGATAAATTGCATGAAACGAACTCAAGAATCTACCATTCACTACTGACTACATACTACTATGCCAAATAGATCAGTGTGAATGTGTCTAGAGGTATCGGTTACAGTTCTCCGTGATATTTGTGATATGCGTGTGTACATTAAATAATACCCACTCAACCCCACTGAGGCTGCATTAGACATCAGCAGTCTATAAAAATGGGTTGTATTTATACTTTTACGTGTTCCAGTCCAGTGTAGTAGGTGTCTTTCCGCTTTAAATAACAAGCTATTGGAAGAATAAAACTTTCTAACCAACCAGCTCTCTTTCCTCGCGAGCAAGTGTGTCTCTGCTGCGAAGTCTGTTAGCGAAAGGAAGTGTTCCTTCATTTAAAACAGCTTGTTAATTCTTGGACAATAATTTCATTGCGTTTCGCATGGTAAAAGATCATCACGATACTTAATTATCAAGGTAAAGTCAATACTGAAGTGTATAAAGTAAAGAAGTGATGAGTTCAAACGGAAGATATTAAAGCAGATATCATAATGAGAATCAATAATTATCTCCAAGACCAGTTTGAGCGGCTTCTCTTTCATACAATTAGAATAAATTTGCCTGATTTGATTGACAGGCGAGTGGTCATTCATCTTTGCCTTCCCTCGTCGTTACTTTCCTGCTTTTCCATTCTATGTGAATATTTACTTCTTGATTCGCAGATGTGCATTTTCCAGCACTCCTGAGTTCCTTTATTATTTTGTTACCCAATTTGCATAGTATACACAAAATAAAACATCAGTGACCAAATGACATAATAACTAAAGAAAAATACCTCAAAATAAGCCCCTTAGCTAATGATAGAGGTTCATTTAGCTGCCATGCAAAGTACGTACAACAATGGTATCCTGATGGGAGATGTGAAAGCGTTCCTTGTCATATTATAGCGTATTCCAACCAGGTAATGCTTAAAGACTAAAGATAAACATCAGTCGAATTTTGTAATTGAATGTGTCATGCAATGATGGCAGTATGGCAGGCTCAGCTTTCAATTTCATTGGTTACTCTTTTGGCTATGCATAAGAATAAATACATAACAAACCGATTCCTGGTGTGATTGCTCTACTCTACACACAATACAATCTTGTTTAACTGCATGCGTTTTTTATCCTTGTCCTAATCAAATCTTACTAAGGGTTAGCACAATAAAGACCTGTCAACTACATTATATAGCCTTTTAGTGTTTTATCTAACCACAACTTGAGAAGATGCCTGAACACAGACACACATACATTTAACAATAATTAAGGAGAATGTGACGTTGTATTATTCTTTTGATGAACATTCTGTTCTATTGTCTTTATTCACTTAATTGTGATTGTGTTTCGACTTTTAAATTCGCGAGGACACATAGAGTACTGCTGTTATCATGCAATCTCAGACAGTATACATCTACCTTAGAAATGAAAATGACTACGTGCGAGCCTGTTAGTTGCAGTTTTGTGTCAAACATGCACAATAGGCTGGAGTTCTATTATGATTAAAGGTTCCTCACAGTTCATTATTAATGAATAGAGCACAAGTAAAGCCAACACACGCCTACTAATCAGCACCCTCGCATCGGTCTTTAGTCTTCCACTCCATACACTCATTTATCAGTGATAGTACAGTCAATGCTGATGAGTTGTACTTTAAACTCAAACTCCTGACTGAACTTTACTGCGTTTAACGATTCAAGAGATGAAAATTCGAAACTTTATTAATACACTATGCGTCTATGTTGATATTATAATTGTGAGCTGGGTCACACCAGGTTGCGATGATATCAAAGGTAGCTATCAAGTTTCTGGAGCAGTTTCAATCGACAGGTTGTGTAAAATCGTTCAATTAAGAAACGTCATTTAACGAATTATAAAATTCAAAGCATGTTCTCTTTGGGGAATGACAGAGTGTGTTGACACCAAAATATATGGTATTTAGCTTTCAATTCCTCCCAAATAGTGTTTGATAATATGATAATCCATCCAACTGTACGAAATTTTTCAATAGATATGCTCAATATCTGTGTTTTCAACCTAAGTATAAAGTAGTGGGTAGCAAGAAAATGTAGCTTTACACTGTTGAATAGAAGTTAATAAAACATTGCCGGAGGAATATCAATTTTTAAGTCGAGCTGAGCAAGATAAATAAATTGGATTATGTGGATTTGAAACCTACGATCAAATTTATTAAAATTTTACAAAACTATGTTGTGGGCTGGGTGTCGGGTCGTGTGCAGTGACAAGGAGAGTTAGCGATTCTCCTTTTACGAAAAATAGATGTTTTTCATCCAAGTAATTTGGATTTATTATTCCTTTACGACTTATAAAAGACAAATTAATGGATGAATTCACACAAATGGAGAAGAGGGAGAGGACTAGTGAGGATCAATAATGAAAAGAAAGGCGTGGAAAGAATACATATGGATTATATTAATGCTGGTGGATACACACTTCACACAACTTGGTTCATTCCGTCCGATTAAGTATGAGTATGATCAGAGAAGAACCAACGAGGTAGAAAAAGTCAATATTGGGATAAACGGTTTCTCGTAAAGCCAAATGGTTTGGGATATATAAATTCCAATTGTAATTGGAATTCGGAAGAGGAGAGTCTAGCAAGGCAACCAATATCTCCGAAGGTCTCCCATTCAAAGAGAAATGAAGTGTGCTCCAAAATAATGTCTTATACTCGAGTAAAGAGTACAGCCATTTCCTCCGAACATCAAGTTTCTGCTTCCTTTAAGAGAACTCTTGTAAGTGGTAATGTCATGGGAGGGAGTAGCATACAAAGGTGTCCTTTCAGTGAGTCTGGATTATGTGTATTATGTCTAAAACTATTATTGCTTCCCGAACATGATAACATGAAAGCTTATAGGACGAGTCTACTCTCCAAACTGGAAGCAGTCAGGGTTCTTTAGTGACAAATGATTTCTGGAGACAATTTTAGACACTCCACTAAGCAATGAAAATGTACTGCGAGCTAAAAGAGGAAAGGCACCACGATAATCTACTTCTAGTATCGTTCCTCCATCCTTTTAAAGCCAGCCACGTCCGAGATCCTACACACACACACACACAACTACGTGTGGAATCGATACTTTGTTTCCTACAATAAATTCAAATCATAGGATTTTAAGTCAAATGCAAACGAGCTGAATAATCTAACCCACTCTGCCTGGGGTCCCCTACATTATCACTACCTTTTGAATTACACACGACGAGCGGAGAAACAGTTTCTCAGTCACATTTACAGCGACTTTTCAATCTTTACGAGGCTAATTTTAGATTTTATGCACCAAACTATGAGCAAACAATACACATACAAATGCAACTTGACAACAGCTTGGATAATATTAAGGACCGCTAATTAGGGTCTTCAATGACTAGCAAAGAAAACATGCACGGAGTGAAATAGTGAAAATGTAAAATCGAAAGGATAAGTACTAGGCTCAGACTCAGCGGTACTGCTCTTCTACGTCCCCTGACCATGTGGACTGTGCGGACATGAATAACTGAATGTAGACGGGCTAATGAGTTTCTTAAAATGGAAAATGGTTTATTATGTGTTCTTTAATGAAGTGGCTACAATTAGGTACTTCTCTGTACTTCATCCGTAAGAACTGTCTCCTCTGCCGAAATAGGAAGAATTTTTTTACCCACGCAAAATTGTCTACTCTTTCAGTCTACTTTCGCTCATATTAATGTCACACAAACCGACTTATAAGGCATTCAAAGCCTTGTGCACTTTAGTAAAGTGCTTCAGCACAACAATTGTGAATTTTGAATACCACATGGCATCAATTCAATTCAATTAAAACGCATTTGTGGTTGGTTCACATTTTCTCCTACCAAAACTTAATCTTAACTAATCGGAGTTTACAGGAAATAAGAATTATGCTGACAAGGAGAACAAGACAATCTGTCAGCATTGTATAGTTAAGTCGACAATGTGAGATTTCATGGAACGGTTCGCTATAGCGCACTTGGAAATTCCACCGTGATCAGTTACAGAGCCAAATCCTCCTCCAACTCGAAAACAGCTCGAGTTGATCTGTAACTAACTTGTCAGTAGTCAAAACGAGAGAAAGTGTCTCGTGCATTAGAGATGAGACATCTGATACGTCGGCTAGTCAAAGAAACCTCTCTACAATAATATAGTTCTTTCTTGCTCTTCATAATTAGTTTTTGTCTCAATCTAACTCCGACAGATATCAACATCTCGTTCCACCCCTTTCCCTGATTTTCGCGTACCTAACTTCTTTAGCTCCTTATCTCGAGTTTGTCATTCCGGAACTATGTGATAAGACGAAGAATACGAGTATGACAGTTAGCGAACAAGTCACTATATAAAGCTCGTCAGTATTCTTTCAGGTTAAAAGCGAAGTGGTGTGTTGTGTATGTGACAGTTGAAGTAAGGAACGGAAACGATCCCCAAAAGTAAAAGATTCCCGTCAACATGTTCATGTTAATCGCTTGAAATGTTAACTCACAACAGCTGCGCTTCAATTATCTGTCATCAAAACTATTTGCCGTCTCCAAAGGAAAACTTTAATGAGCCTCATTCTAAATACACACTAATTTGACGAAGTTTACGTCGTCGGCGCCCGTTTAATTCCCATTACCCACACTTGAGATTGCATGTGCCTCAACACTTGTCCAGCCTTTTCACACTAAACTTTGGATTTTTAACGTATTTGCAATCTCACGACAAGTCACCAAAGGGACAAGATCGAAGTTAATCTGTGCAATAAAGCGAACACACAAGTTACATGAAAAGTCGTTAAATATTAAGTGACTTCTTTAGGTGCATTAAAGGTCATATCGCATTAAACAACTGCGTGTGTTTTCTCAGCTCTGTAATACTGTAATAATAAAAACCCTCGAAACGGATAAAAATTCTCCCTACACATGCTGGCTGGCCGTATAAGAATAAGTTCTTTCTTTTCTAGAAAGTTTTACGACTCTGAGTAGACAATCAATCAGTTAAGGAAAATTATACTAGAAATAGTTAGCCTCATGTCAACTAGTATAAAGTGATAAATTGGCACATGCCGATGGTATATATTCTGCCTATTCACCTAAGAATTCACCTGGTCGACCCCCTTCCTCGACAAGAAACCAAATGCGGTACCGACGGAGAAATGATACTTCCTCTTTATACACGCAAATGTTGATTGAACGGGAAAGTATCCGTAAATCTCTACTTACTCCAATATGAACTTACAGTAAAAGGATAGGGCAAAAGGAAACCTCGGCTGTCACAAGCGATTTACATACACTGACTACTGACATTTCCCCAGTCCATTAAATAATACTCTTTTTCTCCTCTCTCTCTCTCTCTCTATGCTAGGACTCTACTAGAAATAATGTATTTTTCTTTCAGTCAAATTAGTTCTTCCGTACAAACCACCACAAACTCCCATCGGTGGTGGTTAGGGTGGTGCATAAAATGTCCATGTAAAAATCGAGTTTCTCAAATTCAAATCCTGGCAACGGAACACAAGTTTATGATTTTCACACAATCCCATCAAAAGGTTTGTGTACTAACGAGTGAATGTACTATAACTCCGGTTATGGTTAATTAATTACATTTATCAATCAAGAAGAGAAAACTGTACGGTGGTCTACTGATCACCTAAGATATTATGACCTAATCAGTACATTTGCATGTCTAATTACAAAAGTTCTATTTTTTACTGCCCAAGTTTATAGCGTTGAATCTTAATGAGTTGGTTCATTGTACTCTCTGCTAATTAATGCCCACGCACCTTTCACTTTCGAAAGTATTTTATTTCGTCTAGAAGATCTTTTACAAATACAATAAGTGCTCTCCGTCTGATAAAAGTCTCAATTTTGCATAAGCAGAGTTAATTGATAGAAAGAACGAGCAAACGCGAATACAAGTAAATTCAGCGCACTGTAAGGTAGACTTTACAGTATAATTTCGTTTATTGGCCAAGTACTGGATCGTAGCGTACAAGGTACAAGGATAAGAAATACTAAAAATGTAAGGTAAAAAATATTCTCTCCTGTCAATATCGTCATGAAACATTGCACTAATTTAATTAAACAGAACAAAGACAACCCTGTGCCCCACTCAGGCTCTGGTCCCAATTTAAAGTAGCTAAGTGATATGCAGCGTATATTTATGTTGGCCTTCATATTATATTTCTTTTTCTATAAAGAGCCTAACAACTTAATTAAACGTGTGTGTGTGTGATATAATTATAACATCTTCATTCATCCAATTTATATAGTTCACAGTGAATACGAGTACTATCTATGTGAGGAACACACGTTCAACATTTACACGCATTCACGATTGAATGAAATACTTTGAAACTTTGAATGATGAACTAACCGGACATAAAACTTTGTGTCTATTTTACCACTCTATACTGTGTCTACTTATTAATGAAACATCTATAGTGGAAGTTGAAAAACTCTCGTTCGTGATGATAAATTAAATTAGTTTGCATGTTTGTTTAATTGTTTTTCTCCGGTCAACGATATAAATGATGTACACTCATGCATAGGTAGGAATTTTTAATCGCTTCAGTCTTTACTAAACAAAAAGCCAGATGTATTGATGAGCTTCATCCAATTTTTTATTCACCCCTTCAATATGTACTATCACGCAGTAGGCAGGCAGTCACTAATTTAATCAAAATGTTTCAATTCAAACAACAGAATGATGTGGGTTAAGTTTCATTTTTAGTTGAATTTGTTCTCAGCTGTTGGTCAATTTCTTTTATTTATCTTAGGCAAGGTTTTTTGTTCGGTCCAAGTGTTGAGCTAACAATTTAAGCTTGCTACCAAGCCAAGTGTCTTGAAATATTTTAATTGATTTGATGTAACGGGTGTGAGAATGAATATACAATAGTTTATATGCATACATTGTGTGGGTGGGCATAGCTTATGAATGAGACAGTTATATGATAGCATAATACTCTTACGAACATTCAAATTAACTGCTTGTAATTTACCTGCACTTTCATGATGACCGTTGAGACCTTCAAAGGTTTTAGATGTCATTTGAAACAGCGCATCTAAGGGTGAGGAATCGGATGAGTTTCTTCTTCCATTTGATTTACTTTGAGGATCCCACGGACGAACTATTTTTTGTTGAGTCACTGCAGTGTTACTGTCAGCTTTGCGTCCAGATTCTTTGGTAGCACTTTTGCTGCCAGCAACTGGCTTATGACTTAGAATATCAGTGATGGAGAAGGATTTGACACCTGATGGTCCACCGTTTCCGGGAGATTCCACCTAGAACAAATAAAATTCCAAATTGCAGAAATGTTTTTGGCTGCGTGACTTCAAGAAATCCTGCGTTTTTTATGTGCTAATGTATTACTCATATACGTTAGTAGCATCTTAATATTATCTGATGAACTTGAGCAAAGTTCCATGACACTGAGATAATAAGTGTAGTATGGCAAAAAAAACATGTTGTGCCTTTAAACTTTTAAACTGTGAATAGTAAAATTGTTCATCTCAGAAGAAGATAAAATTGAATTGAAATTATTTACGGATTAAGGCACAGCGAAGAGGGTGCTCATCATAAACTGACTGAGAGTGCAGGTTGCGATAAGTATCATCATTCTATTAATAGCCCTTCTCTCTAAAGTGCTTTCTGATGGCAGTGGTTTGAAAAGAGTGGAAATAAAGATGTACATAATTCCACGGTTGTTGGCACCTCATAATTCTAGTCTTTTGAATTATTTCTTCCAAATGGATACTTTTCAACTTTTCAATCCATCCCCGTAGTGTTCTTTACTCATCATCTACACAGAGAGAAGAATTGTCACTTCACGCTATGAAACCTACTAATCGTCATTGTTATCTTTTCACTTAACCACCTAATGCACCCAGTTGAGAGGAAGAAAAAAAACCACCCGCCGTAGTATGGAAACTGCACGATTTTTTCAAAGAGCATTATTTCTTACCTTAAGCATCCTGAGTTTTTTCAGAGGTCTGAAGTATTCGTCTTCGGAACAACAATCATCCATGTTAGTGCGTGAGAGGGTATCAGGGGAGGTTAAAGATGGAGAAGGACTTCCGCCAACGCTGATTAAGTCGTCTGATGATAATTCGTCATCCTGACTTATAGGTGTCAAAGGATCTTTGGATTTGTGAATGTGACCTCCTCCCCCTCCACCACCTTCGTAGCTACTGACATTTGATATGGGGGATTTTGATTCTACTCGGTCACTCCCTGCCGACTCAGGGTCCATTTTTACTTCACACATTTGTTCAACAGGGAACTTTTCTCCACCACTTTCTCCTATAAGTGTGAACGCCAGCGTTGTAGAATACTTGAGAGTCGCTGAGCGCCGTCCGTCCTCACTTCCAAAATAGTATCCGATTTTGTGATGCATAAAGTTATCCGGTCATTTACTATGTCTCACAATTAAACACTCTTCACTCCAACTTCTTGGCAAAACCTCTCTTGACTGTCACCTCAATTGTTCATAACTGTCAATTTATCCGCAGTAATATAAATAAAGGCATAGATCGATTCGCCTCGGACCCCAAGTGTAAACTGTAAAACGGGTAATTAACAAATATATACCCCGAATTATCGGTACAGTACGAAGAGCAGTGCAATTAACACTTCAAATTTTTCTCGGTTTCCGAAGCCTGCCAAGGATGCCCAGCCCAGAAGAAGACATTCACAGTTCACAAGCCAAAAGAGACTTGATGATGATGATTACACGACTTAAAAGACTGCGTCTAGAATTTCCTTAATTCGTTACCCTTACAAGAGGGTAGGAGGAGTTCAAATAATAGACCAAGTCGACTCTTATGGTCATTTATATTTCATTAAAAGGGTTCACAATTTCTTCATAAATTTTAAATAAAGAAGGAGTTTCGCCAGATCGCGACGACTATCATTTACTCTCACAAAGTGTATTGTAATAGTAACAACAACTGCCTGTTATTATTACCAGAGTAAATATTGAATTCAATAATATTGTTCACTCAATTTCCAACTCGTTCGTTGTCTAATAATGATACCGTGTTGTTCTGCTGTGTAGTCGACAATTTCAAGTATCAGAATGTGACTTATTCGTCTGTCTACAACACTTAATTATGGAAATACACTGTTATCATCGTAGTAGGATCAGAGTCTCAATCTTTTCATATACGTATACACAGTCACTTTCCGCTTGAATGACATAAAAAGGCGACACAACTTCTGGTACTTTTCTTCTTACAAATAATTGTTTTCTTTAGTGTCCATGTGTGTATGACGGGAATATACCAAGCCAGGGTTTTTTGAGTCTATCACACACACACACTAAAAGTGTTTCATTTTATCAGGATTTTTTGCATTCCATAGGAAATAAGGTTTTCTTCGGAACATCCCAGCTTGATAATACTTTTTCCTCCGTTTAATTTGATACTGTGATCACAACAATTGACAATGCCCTTTGATTAGTTCGAAAGGTCTGATGAACACAATTATTTTAGGCTGCTCTCTGAACATCATTTCGCAAAGTCATGTCACGTTTGGCTCTCCCTTTTTTTTCTTTTGTCACCAAAAGCTTGAAGTGTTCTACCTCATTGACTACGGACGGGGTGGATGTTGGATATAATTACAAAGACAACCGGTGGTGGTGGTGATACTTTTATACTTTTTGAGAGACTTATTTGCTTTTTGCACCACCAATTTCGTTCTCACCCACAGGTCGATAATGTCTTGGAAAAATCTGATCTTGATTGACTCTCTATCGCCTATTATTGTATAGATTTTGGTTCACCACATCACCAACCGCTAATAATTGCACACGAATTCAATTCCCCCAGAATGAGTTTTCTTTACTAAAAACTTTTTAAAAGGTTCCTCCTCGTCTTTATATTCTCACAGGCTTGTAAATCATTATTACAAGAACAGGTACTCTTTATTACTTCCCATGCAAAAGTTTCTTCTGTATCGGGTGTGAGTGCGTTAGTATTGTTCGTGAGTGTTATATTTGTATAGTTCGGCAAAATTGAAAGATTTAGTGTAGTAATTGGAGAATCCGGGAAATGACTTGACACAATTTAGTCAAAATTAAAGGACTCACTCACTCTCACAGATTCACCTAATTCACCTAATAGCATTCACCAGAATCTAATGAGTATGTTTCGTAAGTTTATGTAAACTCATTATATAAATGAAACTAGGTATAATATGTTTTTTCAGAATCAGTCACTAACTCTTCTGAGTGCAATTGACGACAATGGTTTGTTTTATCTGGAACCGGAGGCAGAGCGAGAATAATGTGTCAATTGATTTTTCGTCACCTCCATCGTTGTTGGCGTCAAACTGACAAGATGATGTAGAAGGATCGAAGGTTTTTGATACACTACTGTGGTGGTGGTGGTGGTGTTGGTAGTGGGAAATAAGTTATACAGTTTAATTAGAGATGTGTTGATACTTGTCTGACGGATGGTTAGGAACGAAACTGACAGTCGTGTGATATTATACGGCTGCTGTGAAGTCACTAAGACTGCTGCCGAGAGAAACACAACACACAGTCGATTAGTAGATGAGTTTGGTAGTAGCTGAAGAATAAAAGTTCTTCTTAAAGGCAGTCAAGGTGGGGAAACACGTGTGAGAGTATTGCATTTATATTGGAGTGCGAGTGGTGAGGAAAGGAGAGGACCAAGAGACGGGTTCTTCCAAGTGGGAATATATAATTGTAATGTTGTTGTGTGAAGTCGGTGGTGCCACTGCCATTGGAGGAGGTCCTTAGCCACCACCAAGGTGTCTTCTATTTACTACGGACGAATCTTCAGTCTCTCTTTCAGTGTTAGCAAGAACGCTGCTCTGGATGCATCTACCATTATTACTACACCTTGGTAGTGCTGGGTTGTACTTGTTAGATCTTTCATGTCATCATCATAGGGAGAAGAATGTGTGTGTGTGTAGAGACTCACGAGAAATCTTGTCCGTACGAAGATGATGCGAGTGAGAAACCTGGAGTTACTGGAGTAGTGTTACTATAAGGGGGACTTGTCAGTGTTATGGATGAAGGCCTTGAGTATGAAAGAGGACCCTTTAGGGTTGGTTGTTTTAAGGGAGGACTAATAATGAGGGACTGGGGTTTCTCGTGATAAAGATGATGATGATGATCGTAGGGAGATGAGGGAAGGAGTCTTGATGGGCTCAGCTTGTTTGGGCTCGGGATAATGTTTGACAGGTCAATTTGAGGCGATGGGGACGCCCTCGAGAAAGTGGGGCGGAGAGAGGCGGCCGGATTGGCTGGGATTCGGGCCAGCCTCACCTCGTCATCATCTCACAAGCAACCACTTTAGATTGATCTTCTCCTTCACTCTCTCTCTCTCTCTCACAAACCAACCTCATTAGTGTCTATTTAGTGTTTTTGTCCTTTTCGGATCCGTTTGGGTGGCCCACAGCCCGATTTCTTGGGTGGCCAATATATTTTATTCATATTTTCCATATTAATACTTACGGTCGTACATACCCCTAGCCTTCATCGTAATTTTCAACGTAGTAATCATACACGTTAGGCAAGTCATTTTACTGCATTCCATAATCATCTCATATCCCCTCAATTCAAGGCTAAAGCTAATCTGTCTACGAAATTAATAACACCTTGTCCCACCATTACCGTCACCAGTATTTTACATTTTAACTTGCATTCAGACCTTAATGGCCAATCTTCTTCTTGAGGCGCCTCCAGGCAAATGAAGTTTTTAATTCTTCAATTCTCTGTCAAATGAAACTCTCTTCTAGCCACCTACTTGGAGCACCTATATATCTTTTCTAATAATTTAATACTATTAACGCATGCTATATATATACAGATGAATGTTTCATCTCTCTCAATCCCCATCTGTTCAATAATTTGAAGTAAGCTCTTTGCTTCAAAATATATAGACTATATTTTGACGATATCAAATACCGTAACTTTTCTGATATCTCACTCAAACTAATAGGTTGGGTTGACACAACATACTAACAATCTGTCCAATTCCTTTTTTTTTAGTTAGTATTCAAACATTGCATCAAACTGTCAATCCATGTTGAATTATTAATCATTATTTATACTTTATTAAAATGTCTCACATAAGCCCACTAAGTACTCCGTGTAGTTTGAAATCATGCTAGAAGTCAGATTTAGAGGATGAACCTCGGAGACAATAGCTTTCCTCTGTATATTCAGGCTAGTATGGTGTGGGCTGGCTAAATAACGTTCTTCTGTCGGAAAAAAATAAATGGGAAGCATTCCAAATCCAATCAACGAGAATTCATGTCATTTAAAAAAGTCACTAATTAGGACCGAATGAGTTTATGGTTCACGGGAAGCTATCAATGCTCAACAATTTGACAATTATTCATTTCCTTCAACTAGACTTGATGAAGTCATCTTACAAAATTCGAGTTTCATATATAATCAGAAGTAATGGATATTTTGAAACCCAAGGATATAATAATCCGTGCTTGTATGCATGAATGTATTGGTCTCTATGATAATGGGCCCTTAAATAATAATATGTAAGCGCAGCCATGTATGAATTCCAAAGTCATGAAATCGTGGTGAACGAACACCCAGTGCAGGATTCCTGAACGTGGTTACATTCTATAATAAGGCGTGCACTGAAAGAAGAGACTCATTTGTGTAAGGATGATGATGATGAAAGAGTGAATGTCATATTTAACATGTTAATCTCATCTGATTACGTGCCGTACAAGAGTATATTTATCACATTCACTTCGAGTATTTCTTGTGTGTGTGTTCCTCCAACCTTTGAAAGGAATACATATGAAGTTGTTAACAGTGAGCATTTGAAAGAGTCTAGTAGAAGTAGATTATCTCTCACACACAATGGATTATTTTGTTCTCCTCACTCTCAGACACGTTATGCATACAGAGGAAATCATAAATTCGAAAATTTTTGCTTCCGAAAAGCGTGAAAAACTCATTTTTCATTGCTGTAATATTGTGGTTCTAAGCAACTTTGAGGCTCGTACAATGTACCTTATCCAATCCCATTTGTTCTCATAGCTAGTTTACTCGTTGTAAAACATCTGTTTTCTCGTCGTCGCAAATACTATCCGCATAATAACCCCTGCTACACAAGTTGAGAGTCCCCTGCTCATTGCTCAATGAGTATTCCTGTAATTCTATTTAAACGATTATTTTCAGCCAGAAGCGTGACTTATTCTCTTACGATATACTCGGGTTACAACTACTCAACTGATTAAAAGACTCTTCATCAGCTTCGTCTGGGGCTTTAAGTAACATCATCATTATCAACCATGATTCAACACTTCACAAGTCACTCACATAGGTTTTAACCTTGTATGTAAAGTATTATATATTACTATGACACAAACAGTTCTAAAATCGATTTAATAATAATCACTTCTTCCAATTATTATTATGAGAGGAGAGGTTTGATTTTACAACATGCAGGATTAATGTAACTCTTGAATTAGTAACGGACCTGGTGATTAATCATCTGCGTTTGTGTAATTGCAAATACTTGGAATACCCTCAATCTGTGATTGTACCCCTCATTTTCGGTT
>Ga0194135_10000191_pt1 | contig 35760 bp, 21 predicted proteins | sample LitLau_LLRF_2013_FD_134024 | JGI IMG/M metagenome (GOLD analysis project Ga0194135, IMG submission 134024) | Freshwater sediment microbial communities in response to fracking from North America - Little Laurel Run_MetaG_LLRF_2013 (version 2) | ecosystem: Environmental > Aquatic > Freshwater >... | reverse complement strand
GTCTTGAAATCATACGTCGCTTGAATCCGCTGGGAAAATTTCCAGCAGACTGATTACTGTAGGGAATCAGACTTGGTTAACATGTGTGTTATGGCCTCCCGTAACACACATACTAAGCAGTCTGCTGGAAGCCAGTCTGCTGTCTTGAGCGCGCCCTAAACTACTTACCTAGTACGCCCGAGTGCTTTTACAGAGTTCCTGAATGAAACTACATTAATACTGCATGCATCTCCAATGTAGCGATGACTTTGGGGCAACGAGGGACAGAGATCTCGGTGTGCCCACCACACATGGAACAGTCGAGTGTGCCTTCCTGCCAAAGTACAACATGTGTTGAGTCGTTGAGTGAGACTGGGTCCATACTGGAATTTTAACCTTTCCAGACTAAACCACTCTTGTAAACTTGTAACGTATAATGAATTACCTTTCCTTAATTAACTTCCCCTTATTCACCCGAATATTCCCAGGTGCCCTTATCATTAATAAATCACCCGTAGCACTCCCTGTTAAAGAAGGATTTTATTAAACTCGATCTATCCTTTCACCTTTCATCAGGTGTGTACGTGAGACATTATCATGATGTGCGAGTTCATTAGAAAAAGAGAGATTCATCAAGCTATTTAAATTTACATGCTTTCATTCTCCGTTCGAAACTTTTTGCGCCTTACTTATAAAATTAAAACAACACAGCGATTTACGAAAACTCAAGATAGCATTTTGCATTTTGCATAATTTCTGAGGAGAAACTCAAGAAATAAACGTAAGTTACTAATGTTACAATTTTATTGATCTGCATATATACTATATAGTCTGGTGTGAATTCGAAACCAGAGTGAGATCAGTTGAAAATTACCAAATTATTATTTTTTTGTTTCAGGTGCAAGATAGTCCTGCACATAGATTCCATGTCAGTGTTCATTTATACAACTTCCAGCTCTCCAGTATCATGAAGTATTACGAGACTTCCGCAACCATTCCATTCCGGTGGGATCAAGTGGCTACGGGATTTTGGAAAAGATATCCGAATCCTTACAGGTGAAAAGAAGTTTGAAATAGTTCAATACAACTGGTTGATAATAAGTAGTATAAAAATTTGATTTATTGTGCTTAAGCTCTCATGTGCTTTCGGAAGACACCCTTGATAGGAAGTTTAAGGGAGAGGAATTGTACACTAAACGGCTGATAACGAAAACAAGCAGGGCTCCCAAATGGGGCGAACGGTTTGTAAAGTCTAGCGTTGTGGCTGTCGTGGAAGAGTCACTGGTTAACCGAAAAGATCAGACAATCACTACGTACTCCAGGAACATTGGACTTACCCGAATTATGGTACAGGTGGCATATAATTTAGCCGCAAAGATGCATTTTTGAAGACTTTTTGTACAACTAATACTTTTGCTACTGCAGACTGTTGTGGAGAAAGTGGTGTACAAAGTCGATCCTGAGAACAAGGGTCAAACTGTTGCTAGTCGTGCTGCTTGGATAGATTCACAGATGTACGGATTCCGCCGAGCAATTGAAGGCTTTGGTGTGGAAAGATTCCGGAAGAATTGCACTCAAGCTGTATTGGGTTTCAACTATGTATTGAACAACCTTTTCCCTTATGCCTCTGGAGTTAGCCAATTGTCAAATATAACTCTTCGAAAAGGAGAAACTGCCAAAGAGACTTTAAAAACTAAAGCTAGACTTGCTGGGGAAAGAGCCAAGGAACGCGCTGGTGCGATGGGATCGGTTTACGCAGCTAGTGCGGACTCTTAAAACCATCAGGGTTACTCAAAATCAAACTATATGAAAACACTGCACACTTAATTGATAGTTGAGAAAATTACAAAATATTTGCTCAACTCAATCATGTATATATAATGACCGATCCATATTGTAAATTACGCAATTTAAACTTGTAAAAGTAAAAATTCTTATACTGTATGTAAAATGAATACAATCAGCTAGAAGTACTTGTGATGTAGTTCTAAAATAGTTGTAAGTTACTCGGACATTACCACTGTAAATTGAGGACCATTGCTAGCGATGTATCTATTATGTATGATAATGTAGATTACTAATGTAGATTCAACTAACAAGTACATCAGGAAAGTTTGTAGCATCGTGTGTTTTTACATTTCCTGAAGAATGTTGAGTTTCTAATAGAATATTATTACATGTTTAACACATTTTCTTGATAAACGAATCTAGCCTTGCTATTATAGACCTGATATCAATTTAATTGCAGCGCATCAACCAAAGTCAACATGATCTTCCATTCTTCATAATCCCAACGGATTGTAAGAAGTCATGACAAAATCAATTGCTCTGTAATAAGCGGTATGAAAGTTTTGTGTTTAAACGCTCGTCGTTATAAAATGCAAAAATAAATGGGAAAACATTACATTTGTTTTGCTACGATAATGTTTATTAGCGATTTCGTTCTCAGTCAAGTATGATTATCATATTAGACAAACATCTATTTTATATTCAGCTCACGAGGGTCTGATCTTTTAATATTTCTTGCGATTCAATACTTGGCTTTCGGGTTAACATACATTGGTAAATATCAGACTTATTTCTGATAAAGTAGTGTATAATGATATAAGGTCAGTAAATTGTAGTATCCGTGTTTTGTTTTCAATTTATAAATATTTGCTAGCTAACTACCAGTTGATTGCATACAGTGATGATACCATATGCGTAAGAAATCAGTATATGATTTATCTAGTATTTAGCAGCCATCCTGTAACATATACGGAGTAGGCTTTTTACAACCGTGCAGTTTATAGTAGTAGATAACGAGTAACGACAGTATTACCCGTTAGAAAGGTCGAGATGACCCCATCATACTTTTCATGACTTTATATAGTACACCAAGCGTTCGTGTAATAGTAAGTGATTATTTCTACGCTTACATGGTTGTATACATAATTAAAGAATGATAAATATCTTACACAGGTATATATTAAAAATATTTTACGCCTTTTAAACGGCTGAAATGTTAAATATTGTTAAAAGGTTTAGATCATGCCTCTTTTCTGTATTTTAAAAGCAACAGAGAATATTGAAGAACTTCATTTTAGTACGACCAACGGCTATTCTAGTTTAAAATGCTAATTGTATAAAATTATAACCTGAAAGCACCAACCAGCGCTTCCTGTGTATTTTACAGATAAGAAAGAAGTGCCGTGCGCTTCATTGTTCACTATCATTTTAGGCAGTTCTACATTCGAGTTTTCGTCAACTAACATTTTCCTTTAGGTTTAACGTATACATACACATGAGAGTAATTTATAATGCATGACAAAATAATACATTAATTATTCAAGTCAGGCATAGAGACAAGCTGGAAACGATATAGGTTAAAAATATTAAGTGCATCATACGCAATCAGATACGCTGAGATGCATAGTAAGTGTGATTCATTAAATACTTTAATTGGACCTAACATCTAATGATCAGTCGATGTGTAAGTCTTCTTGATTCTTAAAATGAGCTTCGCTTAAAGCCTCGTCCACTGCTTGCTGATAACAATCTTTTCTTCTCGTGGTAACATACATATTCTGCAAAGTAGGAAAATGTAGCATTACTTTCTTCTTTATCGCCGTATAAAATTATAAATTGACTAACCTGGAACAGCTTTTTGAACGGAAAAATGTCATCAAATGAGATTATTGAATTTGGCTTCAGTTTGTACCAAGAAACTTCAGCTTTGGTCGACTTGGAGTCCTTGGTTATTATATCTTGAATCTAAGAAGTGAATTTTAAAATTATGAGATTTAAAGTTAAGGAAAGAATGCATCAATATATATTTATCTTACTTTAGCCGGCCACCATTCGCTTTCTAAAAATACAAAATTGTATTTAGAGCAATAACATTATTGTTTAAGGATTCAACCATTCATCTAGTGCTTTCCTTCTCACCTTTATCAATGTTTTGTCCCCATACGACATCTCCTTTTCTAAAGATCTGGTTTGACTTTTCGTGTATATAAAACTCTGAGGATTCTGCTGCCTCACAAGGTTCATCAGTATTCAAAGCGGCAGGCCCGTCACTACTGACGTCCTCATTGATAGCTTCAGAAGTCTTATTAGTATTAGTACTTGTTGGAACTTGGTCCACTTCTTTAGAGACTGTAGTGTAAGCGTTGGTGTCCAGCCGTTTCAGGCTAATTAAGACTCGTTCTTGAGCTTCTCTGTGCTCTTTGGATTCGGAGTCCTTAGTATCGCTACAATGATTAGCAAATACATACTTCCCCGTACCATACTTGTCAAATTTAATTGACGGACCAGTAGTGGTGGACGAGGAAACAGCCTCATCATTGTCAACCAAAGGGGGACTAGGCGTGGGAATAGCACTGCTCGTGCTTTCTTCTGGACTGTCTTCGTTTTTTACTCTAAAAGACTTTTTGTCTTTTCTACGACGCTTCACCTTCTTCCTTTTCTTTGCAGGGTGGCCAACAGGACTGATTTCTACGTCAGACGACATAGAACACCAATCCGTTGACTCGGGGGGATGGTGCAATTCGTTTGTTGAACTAGAGTTAAGTTCTGAAAATCTAATTGGTGGTAAGATGGTACTTGGATTATCACCGTAAGATGAAACAGTTTGAGGCGTCAAAGGTGGTAAGGCAATCTTGGTTGGTTCTGACACGTGCTTCTTTCGAGCTTCCTTTTTAGCTTTCTTCATTGCTTTCCGAGCAGCTTTAGACTCAGCTAATTCTGAACCGTTTAGACTAGGACTTTGAGAAGTAGCTTTAGAAGGAATCTGAACAACCATTCCAGATCCCTTAGAATCAAATAAAATCTTCAGTACGGGAGTTTTAACTGGCTCTTGGACATTAAAGTTGCTACTACTACTGCTACTACTACTTGTATTGGTTGTACTACTACTATTACAAGATAAGATCGGTGACGTTTTGTGTAAAGATTCAATGGGATTCGATACAGTTCTAGTATGTGTTCCTACATGATTGCTCTCGCAGTTTTCTTCGGTAACCTTTTTGTCCATAATTTCGTGGTCGGAAATCGGAAATATACGCGAAAAATCAGATTCCATGGGGCTGAAAGTCTTGCCGTCTGCTGTGGAGTAGCTCTGATCACGGAAACGCAATGGAGTCTTCGTAATCCTTCGCTTGATCTTTATCTTATTATTGCTACTCAGTCCTGACTGACATTGAGAATCTGATTCTCCAGGCATTTTGGTGACGCAAAGAAGGTTTGGTGTAGACTGGTTTAGCTTGAGAACAATATTTTCGTTGAGTTTTCGCTTTTTACCACATGAAATTTTACTAATGCACAATTTAAGATTGTTCATTTTAGACTGCTCATCAGAAAGCTTAGAGACATCTGAAGAGGATTTTGTGACTCGAAATATAGTGGTTGATGGTTTCTGACTCCCTTGCACACTGGATTTAGCTAATTGTCCTAAATTTAACCGATTCCTTGCTTTATCACTGCTCAGTCCCAGCAATGGAGGCTTATCACAATACGAAGATTCAACTACTGAAGTAGATCCACAGGTCGCAGGCACAAGAACGGGAGGGGGTGGACTTTTACTTCTGCCATTGAAGGCAAAACTTGGATTTTCTTGTTTACTTAGCGTTTTTCCACTCACAGACTTAACTTGATTCTTTAAAGGTTTCGATAGCGGTCTCTTCCAGGCATTTTCAATTATTCCAGAGGAGCCAACGCTCTCGTAACAATAGTCATTAGGATCCTCCTGCAAAACTGGAGATTGGGTATCCCTGCTACTACTCTTCGAACTAGAAGAAGTTCGTCCCAGTAGCGTTTCAGACTTATTTCCTAGTGCTTTGGCATGCGTTTTCTTACGGTGTATACCATTCCGTTTCACAGACGTTGGGGTGGAAGTTGCGTTAGAGTCAGTTGTAGAAGGCTCCGGCAGTGTGTCTTTGTCGCTATTACCCTGTGAATTAGACTTATCTTCGCAACGAACTCCACACTTAGCACAGAGCACCGGTCTGTGCACAGGTCTAAGGGACATCCGAGAGTTCTTAAATCTAGCTGGTGGCTTGATAATTCGACGCAAAGATCGATGCTGATTGCCATGATGAACTTCTTGGAAATATGTATGCCTTTGGTTTAAAGGTGGAACTTGACTTGCGTCCAAAACCTCAGATTTTGCACAGCTCCCACTGAAGAAATCCTTCGGAAACGGAATTCCTGCAGGGGTACCCCTTCTGCACAAACCACAATTCAAATTTATGCACTTAAAATTTTTTATTACTTATTGTGCTATTTCTAATGGATCTCAAAGCATTAATGTCATCTAAAATTCAGTTGGCTGCGAATCGCAATGTATCGTGTGCTTATGTATTTGAATTTAGCTTGCTAGTTTTTACAAGTAATAAAACACATTAACCAAATTTACAGATGTCAAGACCAAACCGATGATTCAAAATAATACCATTAAAAAATATAAACAAACAAGACAATTTTCACGTGTGTGAGCCTTTTCTTACAAAATCGGCTCTCCAGTTTTAATTGTGATTAGCAAAAGAAAGCATAAACTGATCACATATATTTCTTCGTTGCATAAAGATAACTCAATCGGATCATTATAAAAATAATTGCTCATCTGCATATACATGATACATACTAGTTTATTGATGAAAAATGATGAGACAGAGTACACACAAAAAGTTTTTCTACAAGACCTTCAATTTTGTACTGATTGTAACATGAACCGAGATTGATTGTAAAGGAATCTTATCAGGTTCCCATTAGTATGCAAAAGTGAAAATGAGTTCGTTTCTTACTCTCGGTTGAGTTCCAGCAAAACTCCCTGGAACAACCTGTCCTGATGACTGAATGAGATGACAACCACCCCCTCTTGAAGGTCATCGATGGTACATTCTATTGTTGAATTCTTAGTTAGGCCCGGAGATCTTTTGGTAGATTTAAGGCCCGACATATCCAAGGATATGTTCGATATCCTGGAAAGAGGATTTAGAATTCTAAAACAGGGCAGTATATTTCTACGGCCATGATGATGATTGATCAGCCCAATACATACAGTATATATTATTCTCACAGTTCCTCCTCTGCTAGTACAGTCTCTCAGATGTACCAGACTTTGTGTGTATGGATAGCAAACTTTTTACGTGTTAGCAGGATAGCCCGAGTCTCTTCTCACAGGAACTCTCTCATCAGCAGAAATGTTACGCAACCAAATGATAAACAAATTTAGACTAATTGTAGTCTACAAGCCCTAAGAGAAAATGTAATAATGCTGTGAACTATAAGTCCTCTAGCAGTCCTACATGACTTCAATAAATATACATCAAGGAACTTGCAAGGGGAATGATAATTTCGAACTTATTTATGCTTCAGTATTGTATAATGCTGGTATAAAGTTCCTTCTTCCTTGGATTCTAATTCTAAGCCTTCTCTTCGATCATATTTGAATCAGATGGAAGTTGGCAATTAAAAGTAAATGTATATTAAAAGTACGTAAACTACACAATAGTCTTAATGAACCTTCGAAGTTCGAATTGATAGATGTATAAGTACATTATACTTGTATGTTGGGTATGAATGTTTTCTTTCATTGAATAATGAATAAACAAGATATTTGAAATCCTGCAATATCTGTCTGCTTAAATAATGGTAAAATAAACTACCTAGGGGGGAATAATGACCAATATTAGAGCTGTTTAATTAATATATTATATGCTCTGCTTGTAACCAGGACCAGGACCAGTGACAATATGTTAAGTATTGTGCTGCTAGAAGCTATAACGCTATTTGATTGTAAAGAAAATTGAGTGATGATAGTTTGGCCAAGAAATATATGGTAATGGTCTAAAGGAACTTTATACTTACTCAATACTTGAATACGTACCCCCGTAATCCATAACACTCTCATTTATATTTTACCATAATAGTTATGTACCTATTTAGAATCTAACCAAAATACAATTTATCACGTAAATGCAAGTAATTTGAGCAAAAAAATTTCGATAGAAGAAATAAAGAATAAGCGTGGACAAATGTTTCTCTATCTTTGATTACAATTAGAACAGGTAATCAGATGCAAATTATCATCCTTGGTTGTATTGAAATTCGGTCGTAGTCTCAAGAAAAACGGAACGGAATTCCCGTTAAAAATGAATAATGCTTATTTTCGTCAATCGTAATTAATTGATGTTCAGTATGTATGTATCACGTTTATTTTGTAGCAAATTGAGTACCAAGTAGGTAGAAACTTAAATTAAACTTCTGTCAATTGTGTTTACGTGTCTAATCAATCTGTACTCCGCTCCAATTCAGTCAATAAGATTGGGACTAGAATTCTGTGGAATATGCTCCAGCAATTTAATACGTTTTCTTGATTTGAATACTTTTTAATTCAGAAGACATGAGAAGATTGGGAAACCTTTTTAGCCAGGTTACAATAATATGGTCATCATTCATCAAACTTAACATGTTTACTAAAGCAATCTTGATATGATATTTGACCTTGAAGTAGAATCCGCGTGTGTTTAATTGAGTGTTTTAGGCTATTTCATTTTCCAAATGACATGAAGTGTCGTATAATATTCTTTTTATCCATTCCACTCTTAGCAAAGTTTGTGCTATATCGACTCTGCTTGAGCAATAAGATAATAGAAATCTATAATCGCATAAAAATATACACATAATAAGCGTTGGTTTCCCTCAGCCCACAAATAAAGCCCAATCTAGCAGAGAAAGTGGTAGAGGAACTGCATTAATCTTATCAATTTGGGCTTGCATAATACTACGTTATAGGGGGTTGTGAAATAGTGATAAGACTATGAAAGTGCTAAAAATCAAGCTGGTAGCTATATATAGTGTCCCTGCTGTCACATATCAAAAGATTCAGGAGGTGGAGGATAACATTATTGCGACGAAGGAAGCAGTAGTAACCCTGACCGAAGGAAGGAATACATTTTTTGTAGGCTACCCGTGGCCTCGAAAAGACGAAAATTCCATCAAATCCAGAGAAAGAAGAGCTCTAACATCTAAAAAACGGAGTGTGGTAGTAGGAGAGTGCTCGGAAATATTAAGCTAGAGTGTTTGAAGCTGGGTGAAAGTGACTCTGATGGTTGTGTGTTCCTCCTTCCTAAGGTCTCTCAAATGAAAGCATTTTCTCCGGTATATTGCAGAACTATGCTATGAAATCTTAATATTCGGAGCAGTCGCAGAGCAACTTTTAGGGGGAATCTCTCGAATTTCATGTATTATAACTGCCCGTCGAATAGAACGAATGCTTTTGAATGGAACTTCTCTAACATTTCACACAGGCTTCGTCTCTGACAAATACCAAATATTCAGATACATCCACTCTTGATATATATACTCCCGCATCCATATCCTCAACTTCTCACTTTCTCGAGAGAAAGCTTATTCACTTCGACAGCTTTTACCATGTGGTTTTACAAATAAAATACATCTTATTTTGCATTATCCGTGGATACTTTTACATTCACAATTCTTAGGAAGGTCAGAGGTACTTTGGATAGTTCTGGCATCAGTTAAACTCTTTGGTGAATAGTTATCCATCAGATTAAAAAGAAAACAAGCACATTTCGTACCCTACAAACACTCATCATTACACACTCATATCTACTGTGTTTGGGATTTTGCTCCACTATTTATACAAATATAGTGGGAGCATTACTCACACACATAGCAGTGTGTGTCTTCCTATCTTGGATGTTCTAAAAAAAGACAATATATTTGCATCGTAAGTGTAAGGGACGTCAGTGACTGATAAAGTTTTAAACCCGAAAATTGTGTTTACCTTGTGTGTTGACTCACTTATATGCTAGAGGAAAATAAATGATAAAGCCTAATGTAAGCTGCCTGACTATATATTGATACAGGCAAGACGATATTCTGATTTAGAAAGTTGGAAATATCGACGCTAATATGCATTAGCTATACAACTAAGGTATGTAAACTCTAAACTTTGTTTTGCCTCTAAATACATTAATCTACTCTAACTAAACATAGAAACCTTTGGATAGAAATTCTCAAGTTTTGTGCATCCTCAAGTTGAAATCTGTTAAGCTAACAGCCATTTTTTGAACAATTGTAGTAAGAAGAATTCCCTAAGGAGGCAAAGATACAATAATTTGCAGGAACACTTACTGCAATTAACACCGAAGAATTTACTGAAGAGCAGCAATAAGAAACCGAGTAATAATAACGCCAACATATAATACGTCAGCTTTTATCATAAAGTATAATCATCCAGATAGTCAAACAGGAAAAATACTTTTTCAAATATCAGCATAACATACTTAAAGCAAATTTCATGACTTAACTGTAGAGTTATAACAACTAGCTTGCTCTCTTTCTCAAACACTTGTAGTGTAAAGCTGAGAAGCACACGCAGTGCGTCAGTTTTACTACTTGAGATTTGTGCATGAAGTTAATTTTTCACTCACTAATGTCAGTTTTACATGACAGAAACCTTCAACCACAGTACCCTTAACTACCCTTTTCATTGCATACCTACAATAAGAATCTTATCAGTACATATCTGCCTAGAAATTAAGCATACGAACATTATTGTCGAAGAATATCTTAATCTTGCTCAGGGCTTCAATGGTTGAAGTACAGTAACCGGTAATATAATCAAATTCTTTAATAAGTATCCCTGACTTTTTATCTTTAGTTAAGCTGTAGAGCCACACTAGACAACCTGACCAAACACTTTTGGATTAAAGACGAGAACTCTGAATCGAGAAGTCCATTGAAATCTGAAGCAGAATGTTGAGTGCTATGGAGAATAAGCATAGCACATCTGAATCGACACCTTCAATTTGCGGTTCTGGAAAGCGGAAGCCACTTCAACTCTTGACAGGGATATTCAGTCGTAAAAGTCATCGGTCTGAAGGAGCAATGCCTCACTCACCTGGAAGGGAAAGCTTTTATATATCTGATGAAGCTGAAGACGAACTGTGGGAGACCCTTTCGAACGGTGTCCCAGAACCTAGAGAAGCGTTACATTCGCCATATCATGCTCGAACCATCGATCAAGACATGTCTCGATTGCAGCTTTCTCGACAAGACAACCCTTTTCTTCAAGTACTTTATAGTTTATCGCAGAATTGTTTTATGCTATATCAGTAGAAAATTGATTTTCAATTTGCTAAAATCTTATTGCAGGTCTTGGCTAGTCGAGAGTGCCTCAATGAAAGTGATGATGGAAGCGAATTTGAAGAGAAGCAGTTGATGTCGAAGGTAAGAGCACTTTAGATAGAGACTCGTAAATGAATTGAGGTTCTCAGAGAGAAACGACACGTAATAATGTTACATGCACAAAGAGAGTTCTTTCGTAAGTAGTAGGAAGGTATTAAAAGAAAAGAGACAGATAGTGTACCTTCAAGAAACACACAATAATAGAATAAGCAAGCCTAGCACTTCTGCAGAAAATAAAGGAACTACATAACAAATTGCATCGATCCAGATAAAACTAAAAGTTTTTTGTTGCAGGAAAACTTGAGCGGACGTTCGCAAGATCCCCTATCTCTGGCTGAGGTTCATGCAAGATTAGTACGAAGTCCACCACCGGTAATGTGGACTAGAAGCCGAAATTCGGAGCCTTCTATAAGTCGTCTCACATCTCAAAACTCCTCACTGGATGTAGATTGTGTGTTCCAGTTTCCTCCTTCTCAAATTCCGAATTCTCGACTCCTTTCAGAGCCGAGTCCAACACATTCCTGTAGAAGTCACGCATCTTCCATGCCTCAAGGACACGCGAGATTTCTAGGTCCATTCAAGAGAGGAAACAATACTTTAGAAATTTTGACTGGAAAGTTCAATCTATCACCACAACCCAGAAGAAGACCAGAAAGTCACAATAAAGCCCGATCCTTTTCTGACTTTCCTTCATCTTGATGTGCAACCTAAAACTAACCACGTCTACTTCCAAGCACCAAAAGAAAAATTGTCTCATGAAAAACCAGTCCACACAAAAGCTTTAAGTTGAGCCACAGATGATCATGCTTATTATTGTTAGTCACTTCTAGTTTGATTCTAAGCCTAGAAATACACTTTTCTTTCTGACATATAGCTCCAAAATCGATAAAGTTTTTCTTGCGTGGCCTTTCACTGAGTTCACTCTCCTATCACAAAAATCTGCATCCTAAGATTTGCTTGTTTAAATTGCCTGAAGAAGTAGTGGTGACATTGTTATGTGATCCACAGCAAATTGCATAAGATCCTATTCTTATGCAATCCTACAGAATTTTTATCATTTCTTAATCTCTCACCTTATCCGCTCGGCTTTCTGAGTTTGAGATTATATGACATCTGACGTAAGCCTAAGCCTGATCCCTAGAAATATTCCGTCTATGATTCTCAGCGTTCAAATGTAATGCTATATCCTACTGTCAAATACTTGCAGCAGCAGTAGCAGCAAAGTATTTAAAAAAGCTGAAATCTCGCTCAGTTCATTTACATACTCTAATTTCTGTTATACTGTTCGCTGAAAAAACCTGACTCCTGCTTCTAATAAGTTTCCAATCCTCTGTCTCCGACTTGAAAACTGTCTAAGGATTTTGTATGTGCATCCATGCCTTGCATTTCCATAATAAATTTATTTACCTATTCTATTTTGTTTAAATTTGACTATAATTTGCTGATGTGCTACACAGCGATAGTTAATGCTATAGAAAGCATACTATGAGATACTATAAGCTATGAGATTTGACGCCACTTAAATTTCATGGAATCTCAGTTTAGTAATTCCGATCTTTTCAAACTGTAAAATCACGCTTAAGTTTCGATAATCTATTCCTGTTATATTCTGTTTGCTCATAAGCACCAATCTGAAACCAACAAGTACAGCATTCAGGCTTCATAGAAAGACGGCGATGACAGTATCTGTGTATAATATTCATGTGGCTCAAATGCCTTTTTAACCGCGAGTTTAATATAAATGTTCATGGAAAGCTGTCTTCAAATGCAGTCAATTGTATTACATAATAGTTCGATGTCAGGTTTACAGCAGATTCTATTCTCTTTTTGAATGAAATATACGATGTAATCACTATCATGAGTGCTAAACAGATGTATCTTATACGGATAGTGATTACAATCAAGAATTGTCTTCTACTCTTGGACATTATCATGGAAAATTTTTCCAAATTTGTAAACGTATCAAAATATGTACCTATTTTGTTAAAACACAATCGAGTTTTAATTGGGAACTAAGTTATATCAAGTATAGTATTAAGTTGGGTTAGTCAGAAATATTGTACAATATTCTCAAATTCCCCCTAGTCAGGATGTGATTATTTTTGTAGAAAATATAATTAGGAGCAGCAGTACACACTACACAAATGTACATTCATGAAATGATCAAATGATATTTAAAACTCAAACAGTATTTTGGTAGTTCCATAAGAGTCAAAATTAACTTATATTTAGTGCCCAAACTACGATCAATTCAAAAAGATGCCTGAACTAAATGTAAAGAACAGACAAAAGTTTACCTCCGAGTGAGTGTTGCTTCTCTATCTTCTCGTTGAGATGCACACACAATGAAATATTATATCGCGTTAGCCCGTTGCTGTATAAGATAAGTTTGGTTGAAGTCAGTTGAATTAGAGCTTTAGAGCTAAAATTGCTGTGCGACTAACTGCAAAGGAAAGTGTATTATTAAGGGTTCCAAATTACACCGTCTGCGTCTAATGTATTTCTGGAATCCATGTCCATCCAATAATTTAAATTGGGTAACATTTAACTGATTATGCACTAATGCAGTACATGGGAGGAATTTCCAGAATATTTGTAATTTTGCTGATGAGATCAAAGCGAAGACATATATAATATATATACGTTAGTACAAAGTAATACAAGTACAGCAAGAACAAATTCACAAAAAATTAGCAAATTTTCTTTTTGAATGAATTTGAGCCCTCATCGAAATTATAAATGGCCTCAAACGGGACGCGTATAATATGAAGAAATCATAGTTTATTTCAAAATTTCAAGTAGCTCTTAAACAAAAAAGAATTACAAATCATATTCTGTCACTACCAAAATTCCCCGATTCCCACGATACAATATATTTTAGATTCCTAAAAATCCATGAAAAAACATTTTTTATTCAACAGTATTATTCATCTACTTTACAAGTAGTCCCTGTTACAGCGATCTCTCTAACTAACGTGTCATTATTGTAGCAATTGCAAACTTGAAACTCTTGTGCATATATTTTAGCTAATTTTAAGCTACACTTGCGCGTGTCTGATTCCATGCTGGGCATGGATATTTTCGCAACTCTTACTTTACAAGATACGTTCAGCTCTAGAGCGGATCACAAAGAAGCATAATATATTATATAACATAGCTGAAACATGAAATTCAAAGTACTGTGTATGAAGAAACAATGGAGCATTTCATCAATTTCATAGTCTCATAGTCTTTCTTTATTCAGACATAAAAATTCTATAGTTTGTACACTACTCAGGGAAAGCCACATGTAATATGTTATACATAAATTTAACTCACAAGAAATGTATTATTATTGAGACGATAAAAGTACATATAAATAAAGCTTAAGTACTACACATTACCTACTTAAATAATATTATTACAGTCAGTAGTTTTAAGTGACAACTAGTTTTTAATTTATTACACATGATACGAAATAATATAATTATAAACATGACTTGCCAGTTGCCACAAATAAGTAATTTTATAGAGAGGCATTATTATACATGCGTATTGTTACAATTAGTAGCAGTTAATAAACGAGATTTCAATTAATTTTGATGACATTCGCAATAATTCACATATTAATATCATATCCTGCATTGCCTGCATATTAACCTGACGAGAGGAAGGAAGGAAGGAAGGACGGGCGGAGAGGCTGCTGGTGGGGAGATTCAAGAGACGCGGGGTGGGAGTCTCCTGCTCCCCACACTCAATTCTCAGCGGCTGCCAATAAATATTCTCCTCCACACTCACCTTCCCACTGTTGTTATCACCGTCGACCAGGAAGAACCACTTCCAACAACACTTCGTCGTCCGCCAAGCTATACACAACAGAGACACATACTGGAGGAGGTCATCATCAGGACACGATCAGGATTTCGATTGAATTGTCGACATTGCCGTTGCGGAGAGGCTCTCTCTGTCGTTTGTACGAGTGTGTGTGTGTGTATTTGGAAGTGCGCATTGTTTTGCCTACCCTGGAGGAGAAATGTTTCTGACGAATTTTCTTTGCAAGAAGGTCAAATCAAAGTAAGTGTTGCGAAGTAATGCGAAGTATAGTATAGAAGAGAACATGGAGGTTGGATAAGACCTGATATGACGTATATGATGAAAAAGGGAGATGAATTACAAAATGCTTTTATTGATTGTTTAGACACGTCCTAGTTCTTCTGGAGAGTACTGTGTCAAAACACAAGGTCCCTGTGAGACGTGAAAGAATCGCTGATAAAATTGAACAGATTAGATTTGACCCGTATGGTAAGTATTGTATTGTGTTGGTGTTTTATTTTTTGGGACATATTTCGGAAGGCTGGGAATTTAAGATACAAGTTTAATGTTGTTTTGTTTTGTCTTTTGTTGCAGTGCAAACTAGCGTGGTGTACAAAGAAGTGAAGAAAATTAAGAGCTTGTAGGGAAAGCCAGACAGTACACACGTACATAATCCATCAATCCATGTTTGTATTTAGAAGTTAATCGACAGTACCAGCACCTGTCTTTTTGATAAGTAGTTTGTACTAGATTGTAGTACTTTTTTAGTGTTCAAAAAACGTAGATAATTGTATACTGAAGTTCATGGCAGCTCAGAGGAAACAGACGACGAGTAAGAAAGATAAAAATGTTTAACTTGTTGATTCTTTTTTTCTATGAGAAATTTTAATTAACTTTATTTTGCAGGTGCAAGATCTTCTTTGTCTTCAAGCCAATCGTACGGAAATTTGACTGGTTCTCGACGAGTGGTTAATGATAATTTGGTTACTTTCTATAATGCTGTTCAAAAATGGAATGAACTATATTTAAGTGGAATTAAGATCCTGCAAAAAATTCGTCATGAGTGAGCTTTTACACACTTTGATAAATGTTTTGTTATGATGCGTTGAATTGTAGAATTGTGTATTATATATGCTTTTAGGGAAGATGCAGATGCTTTTCAAACTTGTTGCGAACGACTAGGGATCCTCGTTGAACAAAAAGTATGCAAAATAAAGTAGTGTGGACTTCAAACTTTGTGTTATTGAAATGTATAAGTGTCTCTTGTGAAGCATTTATTTTATACACTAACTATTAATTCGTTTTGTTGAACAGAATCAACAAGCCAGCATAATGGAAGAGTGTTCGAAAAAACTAGCTAGTCTTTCCCAACTACATCCAGGCAACAATCCGGTGTTCCGAACATGGTGTCATCAAGATTTCGGTAATTATAAGATAGTTATCTAATCCAGATTTTATCGGCTATGAAACTTCATATGACTTCGTTTTCGTGTTCATAACTGATTAGTGTAGTTTTGTATTATTTAAATATTTATCGCTTGGTGTAAACAACAAATATTCCACCGCCGCCATTCGCATGTCCCAGTTTAGACCATTTAGTGAATTATCTGAATCATGATATCGTAATATTCGCAAGACAATTGCCAATGGGCCTTTCGGAGTGCAAAGTGTTAGGAACTTCGCATCTAATTCTTAAAAGCCAATGAATGTATACGGAAGCATTAATGTGAAGTATTGTGAAGATAATTTTCGTCTGTAGGCATCAATGCTAATATGAATGGATTGTACATCCTGTGCCCGTTGTTGTCGTCACATTTTAATTAATCCCCTTGATCCTTTTTCATTCATAAACCTTGCAACAGTGATCCTGATTTGATTAGTCTATTTGTATGCATCAAACAATATACCAGCGCCACATCCAGTATCTGACAAACTTTAAACTCGTAAATAGCAGTCAGTGGAGATTAGTAGTTTTAAAATGAACTTATTATATACATATGGTGCTTTCATTAATCACGCTACAAGCTACAACTTCATCGTCCTCTCTCATTTTGAGTGTGCAATCGACTATATACTGGAAATTATCGATTTATAAACTTACTACGTAGCACGAAGAAACTTTTCATCAATTGCAAAATATTTGAAGTTCTACTGACTGTTTAGAAGTATGTGATTATGATAATGATAGTGAACCGTGCAACGAAATTTCTTCAGTGTTCTGGTCTATCTTTGGTATAAAACGATGGGTGTTTTGACAAGTAGGACCGGAATCTGCGTAGTTTTGTCATACTTATTTTGTGTTGTGCACTCTGGGTATGCCATCAATCAGCCGTATGTCAGGTCTGCCCATATTTCAAATGTATACGGAGGTCCATCACTTTCGTCATATATTGGCGATAAACATCGCAGTATACGGGAAACTCCAAATCAGAACCAAAATCTCACAATTGGTTACTTAACTGCGATTAAAGGATCAGTTCCCAACCGGCTTGGAATTCAGATATCAGGAGCAATTCTGTTAGCGATAGAAAAAGTAAATCAAGACTCAGACCTTCTACCGAATGTCACGCTAGTTCTCAAACATGGTGATACCGAAGGAGACCCAATTAAAGGCACAAAAATTTTGACAGACATGCTGTGCGAAGATGTTGCTGCATTTTTTGGACCTGAAGTAACTTGTAATGTGGAAGCTACTATTGCAGCAGCATGGAATCGTACGATGATATCATACCGTTGTCCTGACGGAACTGTCTCTGACAAATCCAAGTTTCCTACTTTCGCTAGAACTGAAGCTCCTGACACACAGATAGTGAAGTCTGTGCTTGCCGTCATGAAACATCACTTCTGGAATCGGTTTAGTATAGTTGTTGAGACTCCATCCCCTGTGTTGGTTGCATCATCAACTAAGTCGACTCCTTATACTATCGTAGCGGAATCATTACAAAACTTAGCGATTTCTAATGGCTATACGATCACAAACTACACAAAATATTCAGACGGTAGTCCTAAATGGTATGAGATAATTACTGGAACTATGAATAAGACCAGAGTCTATGTTTTCATCGGTCAAGATAAAAATCTCGTGGAAATGATGGGTACGATGCAGAGTTTGCAACTTTTTCAAAACGGAGAATATGTAGTTATATTTGTTGACATAATGACGTACTCTAGACGAGAAGCTTGGAAATATTTGTGGAGACATCAAGAAATCACAAATCAGAAAGTTGAAAACTGTACTAAACTGCCCAATTACGACGAAAACTTAGCTGGTTCATTACTTGTTGTGGCTCCGAGTCCCCCTAATCAAACGTACGAAAACTTTTCCGCACAAGTTAATGAATACGGGAAAAAAGAGCCTTTCAATTTCAGGAGTGGTATTTTAGAAAGAGGTTTCAAAAAAGTGGTTCCAATTTATGCTGCAAATTTGTATGACTCTTTAATAATATACGCTAAAGCATTGGATAGTTTAAGGAAAGAAAGGCCAGATTTCGATATTCAAGAGTTAGCTCGAGATGGAAGAGGCATATTTCAACATATTATTAAAATGAAACAGTATGAAAGTATCACTGGTGCCAAAATATCTATTGACGAAAATGGAGATTCTGAAGGAAACTACACACTAATAGCTTTTAAAACATTATCTAAGGATGACTACCACACTAGACACATGAATTTCAGTGCTAATCATACTTTCACTTGCTGGAAGTACATGATTCCAGTGGCAAACTTCCAACCTCGATCACCATCCGAAAATATTACTTACCCTAAGATGAAGTTCTTTTCTGGGATGCAAATCGATTGGATCGGAGGAAAGAAACCATCAGATGAACCGAAATGTGGCTTTGATGGAGAAAAATGTACACCGATTGGCAGAGGATATAGATCTATTTATACTGCAGGAGTTTTAGGATTTGTCCTTTTTGTGGTTTTATCAGTTGCTGCAAGTTTGTATAGAAAATGGAAAATCGAGCAGGAGATTGAAGGTCTCTTGTGGAAAATAGATGAAAACGAGCTTCAGTATCCACAACAATATGGGGATAACTCTCAGTCCAGGATGAGTCTCGTCAGTGTGGGTTCTGTTGGTCAAGTCTACTGTCCAACTGCTCATTACAAAGGGGCCATAGTGAGAGTGAAAGAACTAAAATTAATGAAAAAATACATTATCACACGTCAAACTATGAAAGAGATGAGATATATGAGGGAAATGTGCCATGCAAATATTAACTCTTTCCACGGAGCAGTTATACAACCTTTAAAGATATCTCTTGCTTACGATTACTGTGGAAAAGGTTCATTATCTGACGTAGTGGAAAATGAAGACATTCGCTTGGATTCTACTTTTATTGCTTCCTTGATTCATGACTTGGTCAAAGGGATGATTTACCTACATGACTCCGATATTGGGATACACGGAAATTTGAAGAGTTCCAATTGTGTAATTACGTCTCGATGGGTCCTCCAGTTAACCGATTTCGGTTTGTCAGAACTACGCTGTGCATCATCTAATCATCTTGGCTCTCTAGACCACCCTTACTATCAAAGTATGTTGTGGAAATCTCCTGAACTTCTCCGAGAAGGGAGGGAAGCCAAAGGAACGCAGCAGGGTGATGTGTTTGCATTTGCTATTATATTATATGAAATTTATGGCAGAAAAGGTCCTTATGGAATGTGCGAATTTGACCCAAGAGAGATTGTAGAAAGGGTAAAATCAAGAATGAATCCAGTTTTCAGACCAGATGTCCAACTTTTTGAGGACTGTCCGGCACATTGTGAGTGTCCAGATTATGTCGTTACATTGATGCAAGAATGTTGGGATGAGCTACCAGAAAATCGCCTGACCTTCCCAATTATTCGACAGAGATTGAAACCTCTGAGAGATGGAATGGCATCTAATATCATGGATCACATGATTATTATGATGGAGAAGCATGCTAACAACTTAGAGGGGCTAGTCAATGAAAGAACAAGCTTATTGATTCAAGAGAAACAAAAGACAGAAAATCTATTACACAGAATGTTACCACCACCTGTTGCAACTAAACTAACATCGGGTTATGGAATTGAACCAGAATCTTTTGATTCAGTCACAATATACTTTTCAGATATTGTTGGCTTCACTGCCATGTCAGCAGAAAGCACACCTTTACAAGTAGTTAACTTTTTAAATGATCTCTACACTCTTTTTGACTCGATTATTACTGGGTATGATGTGTACAAAGTAGAAACAATTGGTGACGCTTACATGGTTGTTTCTGGCTTACCTTTAACAAATGGAATGAGACACGCAGGAGAAATATCGTCAATGGCTTTGGACCTATTAACTGCTGTTCATACATACACAATAGCTCATCGTCCCAACGACATACTGAAACTCCGTATTGGAATTCATACTGGCCCAGTTTGTGCTGGAGTTGTAGGACTAACTATGCCTAGGTACTGTTTATTTGGGGATACGGTTAATACAGCTTCAAGAATGGAATCAAACGGAGAACCACTCAAAATTCATGTCAGTGAGGAATGCAAATTAGTCTTAGATAAACTTGGAGGATACATAATAAAAGAACGAGGATTGGTTCATCTGAAAGGCAAAGGAAATGTAAGAACATGGTGGTTAGTTGGAGCATGTGAGGGCGCAGTAACTTCTCGGAACGACACAAGAGATTTGAGACCACTATTCTCCCGTCCTCGAAATCTTCAAGGGCTTCAAGACCAGTTAAGCTTCAGACGTAGGGCAAGTCCAAAATTGATGAACAATGGCAATCTCTCAAGACAAGGATCGTTTTGTGGAGGAAATAGTAGTGGTGGTCATTTAGCTGGAAATCATCGAGGGAGCTCCGGCTACATAAGAAGACCTAGCTTTGACCCAGCGCTGTTATCATTGTCATTAAAGAATGCCCAGATGAATAGAACCAGTAATAGTAATTTAAATTCTAGCTCTCGATTGGATCACAGCAACAAAGCAAGTCCTCTTGGAACACCTACAGGAGTAAGAAAGTCCTGTTTAATTCCCAATACACGACCAGATCCCGTGGGTGAATGCTCTGTTACAATCGAACCTCCAAGCGATTCTAGCGCAGGACACACACCCAGTTACTGCAGTCCGTCAAAGCATAACTGTATCCAGCCTGGAAAAGTCCTTTGTAGTGACACACAAGGACTGCCAAAGTCTTCGTCTGCTGCCAGTGACTTAGGGGGAAGAAAGTCAGTGGTATTTTCCCCCCACAATAAGATCCTTGCTATTGGGTCAGTAAGAGAATCCAGATCACTGGATCTCCTAGTACCACGACAAAACCAAAATCATATTAACAATTCTTTAATGAAAAGACGAATGTCAAAATCTCTAGACATAGATGAATTAACAAGAACAATTCCTGTATCTACTGCTGAAGAAATGAAGTCTTCAGGCTCATTTACTCCTATGGGTTCTCATGAAACTGGTTACAGAAACTCGATTCCAAGTAATTCTCTGCCATTTTCATACGACCACGAACAATATTCTGTACCTGCATCACCACCAATCAAAAGACCAACTACTTGTAAGCACTACAAAAATACTCGTGGGTTCAACTATCGCGATATTGATACTGTTAGCTACGATTCAGAGGGACGCCACGAGTCCATTAATCTTTTAGAACCTGATGATAGTAATTTATATGTAGAAAGTGAATATCTTGAAGGACAAGATCTGACAGAGCCGGATTATGTTAGAGGAAGTGGTGGAATAACTTTTGAGTCTCCCAAGGCCGAACCCAGCAAGAGCTCAAAGAAGTCTAAATGGGGAAAGTTATCAGATCAGTATGAGAAACAGAAAAAGACGAACAGTGTCAAAAGATGGTTTCAAACTATTATGAATGGGAATGGGGTCGGAAGCTCGAGTGAGAGTTCACAAAAAGTGAGTGGAGAGCTGCATTCTCGAACAGATTCAGTTAAAAATCCGGAAAACCCTAGTCATTCCACTGAGAACGAAAAGCTCCTTGCGTCTAGAAGTATAGCAGGGAGTAAAAAGACTCCTGACAAAGCGGACCACACTGAAAAAGAAAGTGTATTGTGAACTGGTTTAGTTCTTCATGTTTATTTTTTTAATTTTCGTTCAGATATACTCGTTTTCAAGATGTTACACGTATCGGTAGGTACCACTACTACTTTCACCACTGTAACACAGGTGCTATCAGATTGTATTATTCTACGTACAGTCCACACAATCTACTGACTACAAGATTTAAGTTTGTGTTTATAGACGAGATTGATTGCCTAACATGATTTTGGCCTATGTATCTGGTTCAAACTGGAAGGACGCACACATCATAAATCTTTTAGGATAAGTATAATATAAGAGACTTGAGAAAACAGTCGATGATGGTTATTTTATGGCCATCTGATTCTGACTTTAAAGAAGTGTTGACGCATCGTATACTGTCCATAGGTGACTTTGAATTTAGTCATATAATTTAATGCCATATTAGAGAGTATCATTATCATTACATTTTTACGAGTTTCAAGCGATGTATACTATACAAAAATGCATTTGTTCATAAGTTTAAAGACGTTGAGTGATAACTTAAACATTTTTATGCTAGGGTGTTAAGTAATACGTATTTAATGTTCAAAACTGAAGACAAATCAGCGTTGGGTAATATCTTGTCGGAAATTGAAGTCTGCTGCAACAATCGGTGATGCCATAAAATTACTTGAAGAGATCTATGAAGTAGAGAATTAGAATATTCGAATGTATAAGACCAAAGTTTTGTAATAAGATGAATGTGATTTAATTTCGAAAAGTTATGGTTTGGTTTCGGGTCTGCGAGATTATGTCGGTGCGCACGTTACGTTAGATATATACAGACTTCCCTACAGTTTACTGATTTACTCATTCCTTGTAAAATAATATGCAACTTTATTTTGTTGAGCAATCGGTATATTGTACCATTTACGTTATTCTTTCAGTGCATTAAATTTTATATAGACAACACAGTATATTTTAATATTTTCATCCAGTATTTTAAGTTAATTTATTGAAATTGGATTGTGGAATCTACAGTGGAATGTGCAGCCAGGATAGCCAGTGCTTATCAGTCAGAAACGGCGAAAAAAGAAAAGATTGTGGTCATTTTGAAGGATTATTCGCCTCTTTCTAAAGAATTCGAAGCCCTTATGATAGCCTGGACGCAGTTGGTTGGAATTCGAACTGAAGAAGAAATGGCTCTCCGAGCTATGCTTCATGAGGCGGACATCAACTCACCGTGGGGAATATAGCATTATCCTTTTCCATGATTATCAAGTCGCCTTGTTCATCTCTTTAGTTATACCATGTTTGATTGTATAATTGTAGACGTCCAATTTTGCACAAAGTATTACACAATACTATAGCCAGTTATCACATCTGTTGTCCATAATACACTATTAAAGGTTTTTTTGTGTCATACTTTATTGCATGGAACGACTAGTGTACTGATTTTGATAACATTGTAGTATTTATTGTTTTGCATGTTCTGATAGTACAGCTAGTGTTAATCTCATAGTCACCGATCAAGAAGTATAATTAATACATGAGTTAATTACATTGTCATATGAGGAAATGTCCATTCATAGGCTGAGTATCGAAGTTTATAATTTCCGCATTAGTTGCATCAAGTATTCAGTTGAACCATTTGATTTGCCAAGTCTATAATTTAAAAATCAAAGTCCGTTTTTATAACTGTGTATGTGATTTTTTTTGATTGAATCATACTAAACGAGAGAGACCTGAAGTTTCTCCCTGTAGCGTAGCAGTGGAACTAAGTAAGTCAAAAACCAAGTTGCCACAAGAATCTTTTCGACGGATTCTTCCGTTGGGATATTCAGTCTCTAAAGTACCATCACTGAATACAGTCTTAGTAGTTCCATCAGGATAGATTCGTTTTTTCCAGTTACTACTGTGAATTTCTTTTTGTCCGTTGGGAAGAAATAAGATAGCATTTCCATTGCTTGGATCAACTTGATAAACAGTATTGTCAGGAAATATAAATTCCTCTCGTCCATCCATACGGTAAAATTTGACACATCCATTGGGAAATAAAATCTCATGAGTTCCATCCGGATTTTTCCGCTCCATTTGTCCACTAAAAACATATCCAAAAACTCCAGTTACTATTACACTAAACAAATATTCATTTAAAAATTCATCAGCGTCCACATCCACTCACTTAGGATAAGAAGTCATTTCTAAACCATTAGGATAATGGTACTGACGAATTCCTAATTCGGAATAAAAGTACAAAATTGATCCATCAGGTCTCTTTTCCTTAATGTCCCCGTTTTCATAAATTACCCTAAAAATCTCAGGAATAGTTGTCATAAAATAACCTTGAAGCAAAGCGACAACAAATCAATTTAATATCTAATATTTAATAAGTTACCTGGAAAAATTTCTGGACTTCGAAATATATTTCCTGCACCCATTTGTGTACACTGTTTCTGTGTCCCCTAAATTATTGACGATCACACAACTTTTATTGCACGGATTGTTTCTTGAGTTTCTCTCGGATTCTTGGTCATGTTCTTTGGAAGTAGGCATGCTGTGCTCGATTTGCATTTGACCAACAATAGCGGTATCGTAAAAACTAAGTGTCTCTGTAGTATCCGAAGGCTTATAACACGTAGGACTTGTTTCAGTGGATGACTCGGTATCTCTTTTAGCTATTTGCATCTTCAATGAACCTTTTTTCATTGCAGATTTAGTCGGCTGTGGTCTAACATTTGGACAAACTGGCTTATCAACTTTGGTAGAATTGTTGCTACTCGTTTTTGAATCACAATTGTCAACTGAAAAGTGAATTCTTTTCTGCGATAAACGAGTGGAAGCAGTTGTTGTCTCACTTCTAATTCTGTTTTCACGGTTTCCTTCATATTGGCTTCCTTGCAAATGTTGGTTTGACTTTTCTAACTCATCAACTCGTTCCAGTAATTTCTTTTTTTCACTATCCCACAAACTTGATTTTCTTCTGAGATCTGTCTCAATTCTTGAAATTTTTTTAGTTAAGGTGTTAATTTTAGCTAAATGCTGTGTATTTTGCTCTTTTAACTTTTTGGTTTCATCATTAACTTTCTCTATGCTTTTTCTTTGAAGTAAAACTCGTTTTTCTTGCTTCTCGAGCTTTGTAGTTTCTTCTAATTTATACGCCTCAAACTGTTGTCGCTCAATTTCTAATTCTTTTTCTTTATACTCCAGAGCTTTTCTAAGCTCCTTGGCTAACTGTAGTTCATGTTTCATGTCTTTCATAACCGCTTCTTGCTGATTAAGACGCTCTAAGACAGTTGAGCACAAAGTGTCTGGTTCCTCAAGCTTTTCTGTTTGTGAATTTGATTTTACAGCCGAATACTGTAATCCACACAATCAGTTTGAAATAAGCCTAGGGGTCATTTGTAACTTAAAACATCAAGTAGATAGTAATATTTTTCTTAGCTCACCATATCCCGTAACAAAGCTTTATAGTCTTCATCAGAAAGTTGCTTTTTCCTGTCTACGCTACCGTCCAATTTGACGCAGCTATTCGCATCTTCCACGGCGTCGTTTTCTTTTGTTTCGTCCTCATCTTCGTCGACTAGACTGCCTTCACTAGTCAGACTTTGCTGACTTTTTTCATCTTCATCTTCCACTTCATCCTCGTCTTCACTCTTTAACTCGTCAAAACTGAGATTATGATTCATAAATCTATCAACAGCGGATTCCTGGGAACAAAAACTGGGCCTCTCTGTCATCTGCTCCATTTTTTCAAAAACCCTGAGCTCCTTGAATTCCACGAAATCATCTGTTCTCTCTTCAATCCCATCATCACTTGTGTATATACTATCATCTAGTTCGGACAAGTTATTTGCAGATACCTATACACAGCAGATAAAAACTAAATAAACATTCTTAAGCTTAAGATTTTGTAATTTGGAAAGACGAATAACAATCAAACCTCAATGTTACTCTCATGCTGCTGATTTTCTTCCTTTGGAGTTGATTTTATCGAATCTTCCTCCTCATAGTCGACATCCGAATGGTCTTCAATTTCCGAATATTTATCCCCGTCCCCCAAACGACTTCTAGGTGGACTCCTTGGTAGCGACCGCGTTGGAGCGAAGGGGTTAGTTCCTCTCCAATCCATCCTACTAAAGTTTTGTACCCTTTGCTGCTCAACCCAATCACTTGAATTCAATACTTGTGATGTTGTGATTTTTTTTAAAAGCCTGAGATACTAATTTTACGAGTACAACAACGTACGTGATAAACGAAAGTAGATTTGATGATGATGAAGAAAGGGAGAGAGAATGTTAGTAAATAAAACCACTTCCCTCCTTCCCATTTTCGCGCTCTTTTCGTCTCATGTTTCCTCTTTTAATGCAAAAAGGAACTAATGCCAAGATTGCATGGTTCTCGCCTTTAAAATGATTTCATTGATTTTATTGTAATTTTGTTCAGCTCAAATCAAGTAATTAGTACAATGAGTTTCACGAAGTAACAACAACTTTGACTCAAACCAACTAAATAGATATCAGTATGATTTTGCTTAAAGCATATTTCATATGAGTACAAGCACTTGTCTGTAAATGCAGATATTGTTCATTTAGTTCTCTTATTCTTATTTCGTATAGCACTAAAGTCACAATAACGACCAGCAGGAGTAGGAATTAAGTACGATATAATATATTCTTATCGAGACTAGGGACACAGCATTTATACTTGAGACATACTTTATACTACTGCTAACGGAGCTTTAGAGTTCAGGTGGAGGCATGTAAAACTCCCATCTGTTGAACGATGGACCTGATCGGGAAGAAAGCATGAGAGCAGCGACGACCATGAGAATGACGCATAGTAACACTTGCAGATTAGCCTTTTGCTGTTCAGCTTTCGATGGGTCATCTGAAGTCGCTGTGTCGACGTAATCAATCATGGCTTGCAGCCCTCGCATAGTTAAGCGAGTTAATGCACGTCCTAGTCTCATTCCTAGCTGAATTATGTCTTCTGGTTCACTTTGGCGTGGAGCTTGTTGTAGAACTGCGGGGGCTACCTGCGGATTAGCTATTTGTGACTTCGGTGGGGTTGACTGCCTTTGTGGGGCTGGTGCTGCTTGGGGAGCACTTGTGCTTGTTTGCGGCCTCGGTGGAGTACGTTGCCTTTGTGGAGCTGGAGGCAGTGACTGTGAAATTCTGGCTACAGGCATTTGGACTTCCAAGACAGGAGTTGATGGAGGTGTTTTTGGAGCAGCCTCAGTCTCCTCGATTTCAGGTTCAGGCTGACTAGACATTTGTGAATTTTCTTGTTGGGAAGAAGACAGTTTTCTTTGGTCAATGAGATCCTGAAGAGTTACTTTGACTTGAACTACTGACTCTTCCTCTTCTTCTTCAGAAGGTATGATCTGCACTGATGAAGAAGGAATAAGTGACGACTCGTCTTCGGGGATGTCGATACTTCCTTCTTGACTCATTGATTGTTGTACGTTGTCATTTGGTAATGTATAAGATATCTGTATATTGCCTTCAAGAATCTCATCTTCCAAGGAAATATTGGGCTCTATGTTGGGACTTGTGCAGAAATCTGATGGAGAAGACGATTGATACAGAGGCTCACAGGCAAACTTTTCTTCCTCTTTGACAGCAGTAAAGTCAACTTCAGGTTGTTCCACGTATTCTTCGTTCATTAAATCAATCGCTGAGGACCTGAAGGTTTCTCGCTCAACAGGAAGATCCTCTAAAGGAATATTAAGATCTTCTTGAGGACTTGAAGCCTCTTCAGATTTTATCCCATCATCTGGCACCACTGAACTATCTTGTGGTGTGTACTGAGCATAGTCTTCACCTTCCTGTGTCTCATCAACTGAAAGCTTCAAATCTCCTTCGGAGATATCTCCGATTAATGCAGACTCGTCGTATTTATCGAAGGGCTCTTCTTTGGTTTGATCTCTGTTCAAGTTGTTACCATATTGCTCACGTTCCAGATAAGGAAAGGAGCTTTCATTTTCAGCGTCGTCTTTGTCAGTTGCATTTAAGCGCAGCTCTTCAGGAGGTTCTGTTACGGGCTGAGTAGGCTGTTGCGGTGGGGAAGGTTCGTCGTCAGGAGATGAGAGTTGGTGGAAAGAAGCAGGAGGAATTGAAGGTAGGTCTACAGTGTCGCTTGACAAGCGGTTACAATTTACTTGGTCGGAGTTTAGAGTCTGCGTATGAATGCTGACAACTGACAATGAGCCAGTAGCCGTGAGGGAGGTCACCTAGTGTAAAAAATTTAGCATAATTTAGCAAATACCTCATCCTTTTAGATATTTCATATTTTGATAGTATCATTAGTTCGTACCTGCAGGTTAGGAGCTGAAAGGTGTTCAACATTAATTGAATGTGCACTCAGATCATTCACTCGAAGAACATCTACTTCGAGTTCCTGTAGGTGCAATCTTGTAGGGAATACAAATTGCGGAGTACTTTGAGGCTGGGATGGGGTCTCTCTGGGAGGAACGGGGCTTCTCGGTCGCTCTGCTCGTGTATCTCGGTCATCCGAAGCGTTGGTGGTCGTCTTAAGGGAATCACTAATGCAAACAAAATTAATTTGAATCCGCAATGTTTTTACAATACATATAATTGTAAGACCCAACTCTATACTCATCAGTATCTTATCTACCTTTGTCTCTGAACTCTACTGCTATCAGTTGCGTACGACCTTGTAACTGCTTCAATGCTCGGTTCTTCTTGGAGAAGGGGATCCGTTTGTATCCCGATCGTAATATCGTCATCAGTAGTCTCTGTACGTCTTCCCAGGAGAGGAATATTCGTCGCCGTTAGTACCTCTTCAACTACTTCCCCTCTGCCGTCTGCGAAATTTGCGTAATGTCTCGCTCCAACAGATCTTTCCACAGTAGACATGTCCAAGTCATTCAAGGGTATTGGTGAACGTTCAGGTCGAGGGGGAGGTGGCAAAGGCCTTCCTTGCATTATTCCTATTGCTGTGCTTGGCTTAGGTGAAGAAGAATCCCCATCGGGTCCTTTTCTTCGATCCGGTCTCGGACTGGATTTGCTTCGTGGAGGTCTTCTAGGCCGAAGCGTGCTGTAATTCCTTTGCGGTCGAGAGGGAGGAGTGACGTGGAACGTCTTTGGAGCTTGCCGAGGAAGAGAGAAGAACATTGGCTCACTTCCTGCGGCTTCTTCAGACTTTGGTTCCTCAGGACTTCGTCTCTTCAGACTTCCTTTACTACCAGACTTCTTTTTCCTTCGTGGAATTGTCCTTGGGACATCGCGGTCTTTATGGACTACCGCATAACCTGCTTCATCAACATACTCGAAACCATCATCAGGATCAGCCTCACTTGTGGTAAACCTAGCATCACTCTCTGCTCCTGTAAGTTGCTGACTTCCTCCTTGTGTTCCTATGTCTTCGACTTGAGGAGTTTCACTTAATTCAGAGAACTGGTTACTCCTGCTACTCTTCCTCCTTTCACGTTGCGGAGGTCTTGGAGACGCTTCTTCGTGACTCTCGACTTGATCTTCCAGGTCTCTCATCCACTCATTTCCTTCCACTGTATTATAATAAACTGGAGTGGCAGGTTGTCGCGGAGCCTTTTTAGTTCGCACGGGTTTAATTGGCTCTTCATTCACTGGTTCATATCTACCATCATCCTCGTAACCTTCATTATCCCCGAGCTTTCTTTCCTCTCGGTCTTGATTTAGTAGTTCAACGTCTTCTTTTAAGTCTCGCATGCCGTCGTCTTCATCGTATTCTCTGAGGTCATCCTGAGGAGAGCCTCGTTCTTCCACTTGAGACTCTTGATCTTGTTCCAACTCTGCTTGTTCCTGGTTCATATAAGCAGAAACGTAGCCAGGAGCTTTTCGTCTAGGCCTCTCAGGTGGAAAAGTCTGATACGATTGCGCTTTCTCTTCCTTATCTTTCCTTGGGGGCTTTCTTGGAGACTTTTCTGGGCGATCTGGGGATTCAGGCATATCAAATCCTGCAAGAGCATTGTTTGCTTGAGGCCTGAATGCGTTTCGCAGTTCTTCTACTAGAAATCTATTAATTTCTTCTTCGTCTTCTCCTTCAGATATTCCCTTTTCACGCAAGAAAAACTCATCGGAATCAATTTCTTCGAGAACTCCTTGTTTACGCACGTGTGCGAAAGTAGAAGAAGCCATTGAAGACCCTGGAGGAGAGTCTCGAGATGAAGCGTTGCCTGAAAAGGGTTCCTCAGACACATCCCTACTTTGAGCCAAGTCTAATGGAGATTCCCAATCACGCTCAGCGCGACCTAGAAGTTGACTTCTTGTGACTTTACTATCATCTTGAGCTCCTTCTTCTTCATTACTTCTCCTGAGATCCTCTGAATTTTCATAATACGCTTGTGGCTTATTGGAATCAGCCTCTTCAGACTCCTCTTGACTTTCGTCTCTCCTACGGAATCTAAATGTTCGTCTAGGTTCCGTCGAGCTCTCAGGGTATTCCCCTTCGTACTCCATTTGTTCCTCTGCATCCTCAGCCTCCAGTGCTTTTTGCTTGGATCTTGCTTTAGCGGCTTCCTGTTTGGCTTTGATTTCCTCAATAGTCGATTGATACTTTTCATTTACCTTCACTCCGAACTTTTGCAGGTCTTTACCTATGACTTTCATCTTTTGCCCCATCGCTTTCGACTTTTGGGAAGCTACTTCCTTTGACTTGCTTCCAAACCCTTTCAAAGACTTTCCGAACTTGTCTAGACGTTCCTTCGCTTGGACAGGTTTCTTACTGGTTGACGGTTCTTCAGCATCTACGCCCTGTGGCGAATTCGGTTCCCACTCCACGTGAGTTTCGGACTCTTCTAGTTGTTGATCTGATGACGGTTGAGTCACGAATATTTGAGTTTGAGGCTCCACAACTGTCTGTGGTGCTTTTTGAGCTTCTTCTTCCTCTTCTTCCATCGCAGCATTCCTTGCTAAAATCTCATTTTCGTATTGAGCTGCCAATTGATTTTCAGTCTCGAGGGCTGGGGTTGCTTTAGACTTAGGAGGTTTAGGTCGTGCAGGAGGAGTTTTGCTACGCTTTATTATCTTCTTTCGGAAGTCCAAGTCGATATGCGGCAATGTTGGCAAATCTGGCATTTTGGGAAGGTGAGGCATTTGAGGGAAAGTCATTTTCTTCACTTTCCTTTTTCCTGTTCCTGTTGGAGTTGACGTTGTAGGCTCAGGTTCTGGAGCTGTTTCTTCTTCCATCTCAACATCTCCTTGGACTGGAGCTGCGGATGATTCAGTTTGCTCAACTGCTACGGTCGCTGCATCGGTTTCAGGGATTGTTGTCTGTAGTTCTACTGGTGCAAGAGCTGCTGCAGCAGCGGCTGCTTCTTGTTCTATCAACTTTCTCTGGGCTTCTTCTTGCTTTCTTTCTTCTGCTTCTTTGGCCTTTTGTTTCGCCTCTTCCTCCTCTCGGAGCCTTTTCTGTTCATCTTCTAATCGCTTTTTCTCTTGCAGTTCTTTGGCTAGAGCTTCCTGTTCACGGATTTTCTTGAGTTCCTCTTCTTCTTTCTGGCGCTTAATTTCCTGTGCTTCTTTCGCTTTTGCAAGTTGCTCTTCTAGCTTAGCTTTCTTTGCCTCTTCAGCAGCTTTTTTTGCTTCTTCAGCTGCCTTCTGCTTCGCTAACTTTTCCTCAGCTTTCTTTCTCTGTGCTTCTTCTTTGGCTTGCTGTTTCTCTTCAGCTTTTTGTCGTTTTAGTTCCTCTTGCTCTTTCTGTTTTCTTAACTTTTCCTCTTCTTTTGCTTCCTTCTCTTTCCGAAGAGCCTCTTCCTTCGCTTCTTTTTCTTTACGAAGTGCCTCTTCTTTTGCTTCCTTTTCTTTGCGAAGAGCTTCCTCCTTTTCTGCCTTTTCCGATGCTAGATCCTCGTTCTTGGACTCCTCTTCTTGAACATCAGTTTCCATTTCTGCTGTGTCTGCTGCAGGCTGAGGTTCAGATTGCTCAACCACTTCCATTTCCCCTTCTTCCTCTCTTACTTCAGTATCTTCAGGAACTTCCTGCTCTTGTTCTAGTGCTCCTTTCTTTCTCGGACGTCTTCGAAGTTTTGCACTTTCTTCCTTACTCAACTTTTGCCTCGTCGGTAAGCCGATTTTAAATCTCTGCTTCACACTGTCAGCCGCACCTACAGCTTTACTTTTCAGTTTTTCAAAAGGCGTGTAAGTTTTCTTGGGTACAGCTCCAGTACCATGCGAAGCTCCATGAGACCCGGAGGGTACTTGTTGCAAATCTTCGTCCATCGGTTGTGGTTCTTCTCCTTCCTGACCGTCAGGTGCAAAAGAGATTGACTTGTTTGTCAGTGGTCGCATACTAGAGTTCGATGTATCTGGAACTTTTGCATCTCCTGGGCGAATTCCTGCGGTAAACAAAGCCTTCGGAGGGACGCTTATACTTGTACTTGGTTCTTCGTCAGAGTGCACCCACTCCTTATCTCCGTCAAAACAATGACGATCAGGCAAATCTAATCCATCTAGGCCATCTGAAGTGATAATCTGCAGCATAAATCAGATCTCATTATACATATATTTCCAAATCTAAGATGAAAAACTTCTGCAATCCTTTGTATTTTACATCAATTTCTGGGGGTATCTCAAATCTTCGTCCATCTAAAGAACCAGTTTCCAAAGGGTCCTTTACGGCTGCTGAACTTCCTGATGCGTACATACCGGGGGGATTCACGGGCTCGTATAAGTTGTCACTAAAATTGAAATCAAATGTCTTCTTTAAATCGTCAATATAGATTTTGTTTACGTGTTTGCATATTCAAAAGAATCGAAGAACAATTTATTCGAATATGTGCGTGATTCGAAAGCCCATATGTACTTGGCACACCAGAGTCTTTTGCCCACTCCTTAATTAAATACTTGTAAAACTAATTTTCATTTAGTTCAATTCATGACATCCATTTGATGAGATGGTATTTGGCTTTGTCTGCATTGTATGAAATCTCAATGCCTCAGCGAATAAAGTTGTAAAAGAAAATTGGCTGACATCTAATAAATTTCGCGGAGAGTCAGTCTACTCTGAGAATGTAGCACGAAAAACCACGCACCTATATCTTTTGTTGATCACGTCCATGTCAGTAGGTCTTGCTGAAGGAAACACAGGGTTAGATTGGGACACTCGTTTAGACTTTTGACGTGGGGTTGCAATTCCCCATTCCCATGCAGAAGATTTACCACCCGACCCTGGCGAAGGATATGTTTGACAACCACAAAAGACGTAGCCCTTCCGGTCCATCGAAGCCTATTCCCTCTACCGTACTTTAATTTACTGGAGAGAATTTCGAAACCGGATTCAGGGCAAATAGGAGACCGAGACTGAAGTTAAAATTAGAATGCTAAATCCTTGGCTTAGAATGAAGGTAGTCGCAGTGTGAGACTACAGCCAAGTTCCTCAACGCCAGTCAGTTTTTTTATCATGATGTTCGTCAAAGCAGAATACTAGTGAGAAACATCTCAGAATGAGTTTCTTCTATCTTTCGCTTCTGTGAATCATTGAACGCAACCATAATATCTCTTCTAAAATCTGCAAAAATCCATCCTTTCCTACTTCTAAACTGCCCTATCCTACTGTTTCGTGCAAGAGTGTTTTGCAAATTCGCATGCACCAGTCAATACTAAATAAACTTCTGCTTTATATAGGTCTTCGCTGTAAAACTCATTGAGTTAATGAAGAGTTTTTGTTGAAAAAGTTTTAAAAGCTGAATCTGCATTTGTTTTAACTCTTAAAACATGTATATAAACAGGAAGTATGTAAATAAGTCTAGTTACGAGCCTAATTAACTTGTCAACGATGGGTTCAAAGTTCTACCGGTTTTTGGTTGAAACACAAATATGCAAAAAGCTACTAAGATAACATCCGTCAATCAGCACACTTATTATCATGTCGTGGTATCTGTTCTAATCTTCCTTTTATGAATACGCGATTTATTAGCAAAAGACCATTTCTTCCCACAAATGTTTGACCGTCATTCGCTATGTCTAGACCACCCAGTCTTAAAGAAAATTGGAATTAACAAATAAATTTCTTGAAATCATATTTAAGGAGCAAAGACTTCACTATTGGCAAATCGGATGGAAATAAAAATTGTGCCAACAAACATGAGAGCATCAGCAAAGAAAAAATCAGGTCACAGGGGAAATGGTGTGGGTAAACACATTCTATTTTTGTAAAACTACAATATTTTCTCCACGATGGAGAGCGTATTGAAGAGCCATCATTTATCTTTACGCCATTCATGAAATGGGTGGTGCCTTCGTATGACTTGAGAGCTGAAAATACTTAGCATAAAATATTTCGCTTAATGAACTACAGGCTCGAAACATCCTTATTTTTACGTTTACATCGTTATTTAATAATTTAGTTCCTGTTCCACTACATTAGTACGATCTCTGTAATGAACCATCTGTCTCATTTGCATATTTCAAATTTTACTTTTAAATCCATTTTGCCCATTTCATCATCACGGATCGTATTCATTTTCGTGTGAAACGTGTTGGCCTACAATAATACCGGAAGAGACATGGGATTGCCAATTTCCAGTGGCTGACTGAAATATACCTCAACTGCATCGTCATTTAGCATGTGCCATATGTATTGACCTGATGATGGAGATCGTACGAAAGTGATTAAAAAATTTTTGGAAACCTTAAATATGTTGTTTGTTATTGTATCTCTGTATGCATCTATTGGCACTTCATCTTTTGGCAAGCCGGTGGCAGCCTAATAATTTTCCGTCGCTTTTTCTTGACAAAAGGTTCACTATAACTCAAAACTGTCATTACTTGAATGGAAGACATAATCGCTTGCAAAAAAATTATACGTCTACATCATTGTTATATCGCTGTGAAGTATCAATAAAATAAATCCTGAGTACTTGGTATTACTTCCGGCTAGGAATTAATCTACTTCGATCTGTACATCTGCGAAAATCTATTATGTTTCTAATATCAATCGTGGCTGTACTATAATGCAAGTAAGACTTACTCTAGGTAATCCTGGTCAGCTTCGATGTCGGTATCCTCCTTGTCCAAGTGAGTCCATGGATATCCTCCCTTCTGCCTTTGTCTTCGAATTTCTTCGAATTTCCAAGTTTCAGGAGGCACAGAAGGTCGCCACCACTCTAAATGTGAGAAATACCAAAGATATTCGAAATTCGCAATATATGTCATCAATCGTATGATTTTATTCAAAACTAACTTACAATGTTACAATCCCTATTAATAGGACACATTATTGTACTTATTACTACTTATCAAGTCAGGATTATAGGAGAGTAAGGGTGCTGTTAATTGCACCCAACCAATTTTTTACATTACCCAATCTAGTTTGCTTAAACTTCAACGTGATGACTTCGTTGAACCATTTGCCAAAAAAGGCTACACACAGTTTCTTTAATTTATCCAAAGATTTGCTTAATTTGCCAATGACAGAGATTTGAGAAAGATCATGGAGAGATCATGGAAATATCATGGGCAGATCATGGACAGATCATGGACAGATCATGGAAATATCATGGGCAGATCATGGACAGATTATGGACAGATCATGGACAGATCATGGACAGATCATGGACAGATCATGGACAGATCATGGACAGATCATGGAAATATCATGGACAGATCATGGACAGATTATGGACAGATCATGGACAGATTATGGACAGATCATGGACAAATTATGGACAGATTATGGACAGATCATGGACAGATTATGGACAGATCATGGACAGATTATGGACAGATCATGGACAGATTATGGACAGATTATGGACAGATCATGGACAGATCATGGACAGATTATGGACAGAT
>Ga0194135_10000190_pt1 | contig 35761 bp, 30 predicted proteins | sample LitLau_LLRF_2013_FD_134024 | JGI IMG/M metagenome (GOLD analysis project Ga0194135, IMG submission 134024) | Freshwater sediment microbial communities in response to fracking from North America - Little Laurel Run_MetaG_LLRF_2013 (version 2) | ecosystem: Environmental > Aquatic > Freshwater >... | reverse complement strand
ATTCAATTCGCATTAGTAGAGACCAGCAAATAAAGAGCAGACAAGCGAATAACTAACGAAAAATAGAGTTCTTGGATATTTCAAACGAAATGGACATTCGAGTTTCGTGGCAACACTGAATCCAATTTACTGCTTGTAAGGTGACTGCGTTTGGCCTACCTTCGTTCAATGTTCGTCCTTTTCATACTGAGAAATCCATGTCCAGGTTTTCCTATAAAAAAAAGCTAATTTATTTTGTGTGATTCAGTAAGATTTTATTTGTAAATGGTTGTTATATGAGAATAGAGGGAACAAGTGTATACACACATGATCATGTATTTTAAATTGAGGTGAAAGACAAGTAAAAGGTAGTGCGGTGGTGGAAGTGAAAGACAAGACTATTTTATTCATGGAGTCTCCTCCCATTTATTTGTCCTTTAACATGAAGACACACACACACACTCTCACTGTTCATTGCTTGAGCAAATACCTCGAACATTTTACATCATCGTCAGAGAGAGAATAAATGTAGGGAGCTGTCGCACAAACTCTAATTTCCCCTTCTTGTGGTTGTTTGAATATGTCATTTTTATTTTTTTAACTCTTCACTCAAACATTAAAATGAAGGTGGTCTTCTGCTGAATAGATTGGTTTGTTGGCAAGCTTTTGTTTAATCTCCTAGAGAAAGACACAAGTCTCTCTCGGTATTTGCTCACCAACACGACAAACCAATGACTACTTCATTTGAATAAATTTTTGAATAATTTAACACCTCTTCACCTCTTTCCCTTCAGTGCAAAACCAGCCAAACTCTCGAGTAGTATAGACCCTAAGACAATCATCATTTCACACACAGGACGACTGTATAAGATACGAATCAACTCTCATTTTAATTTTTGTGCCTCTCACACAAAATGTACACACAGGGAGACTATTTCAGCTTAAGCCTCGAGACAGTTGACGAACATGCAATGAGCCAATTTAAATTGTGACAATAACCGTATACCTTCTTCTGCATGCATATATACATCTTGCTGTAGAAATGCACCTGAGTGTGAAAGCACCGTACACATGTTTTCTTTCTTCGGGCAGTCATTATTACAGTAGGAATGTCAGCGTTGTCGTCTCATCAAAATTTTCATAAGCATTTCATACACTGTGTCGAAAAGACGTGGAGCAATATTTCATAACTTCGTGGTGGGTTGATCAATTCCATAATCATATCTCGCAGTGTCCTGCTATAAACTCATGTCTCTCCATGTCTTCGTGTGGCCACTCAATAGGTTTCATATCTCTCTGACTACTGCTACATGTCCAATGCATGCATAACGAAGTTTTGAAATAATTATCCTACAATCAAACAATAATCTGATATTGTATATCACTCTGGTTAAAAAAAATAAGTTTATGGCTCTTAAAAAGAGCATTTATAGCACAACTACGGGTTGCTCGACGTCAATGTTTCATAAGGTTTTGTGAAGTAATGTGTTTTTAGCGTTTCATAATCTCAGGTGAAACGAAAGACGAAGTTATTTATTACAAATTATACGTCCCATCATTTCATATGTGTCATACGTTGCATACATATGTGATCGTGATGATTCCATGTCGTTTCGTAATAATTCAGGTGTAAGTGAGAACAAAACGGTATTTATTTTACTAATTATTACTAAAAGATACCAACAATTTAAATAACACTCGACTGTTCCAAAAGAGTGTTTTTTGAATTTGATCCTAATTCTAATGGGCCCGGAAAGAATTGCTATACATATGAGCAGACAGGTTCAGGTTTATTTAGAACATTGCAAAACTGTGAATAACATCATTAGATCTAATTCCAACACAACTGTGCAGTACTCATCATTCTTTTGAGATTAAGAAAAAGAGATGTATTTGATCATTGTCGTAGTCATCAGTATCATCATCGTTCGTTATGAAAACGAATGGCACATGGAACATATTAGAAGTTTCTACGAGGAATATGTAACGTACTATATGTACGCCAATGTTACTGTCAACAGCCGGAATTATTTCCTAGCTCCGCAAATTCTGTCCTCATTAATTGTAATAGGCATCAAATAACTTTTTTCGAGTGTCCATGGTCATCTCATACCCGTCGATATTTATTTGCGAGTTGCATGCAGAAATTTTTACATCGCTGTCCACCAGGCGAGAGAGTCCGCATGGTACTACTGAGAAATTATATCGTCAGTTTTCGCTTACTAATACTACTATATATACTTATTTACATTTTGTATATAAACATATAAATAACCGAACACTGTAGCTCACAAGCACCGCTGTGTGGAAGTTTTCCGGATAAATTTGACTTCTTTATATGGAAATACACTGGCAGTTCTCTGTTCAGTCTAAAGATTTAAAGGATTAATGTACATCCAGATTGTGTTTCATCGAAGGATGCGGGTGAAACAGTAGTAGTGTTAGTGTTAGAATAGTTTATTACTGCAGGTGTGCTGTGCTGTATATTCGGAGTTAAATATTTCATGCTTGAATGTCTTTGCGAATATAGTGGGATGATCATTCGATGAATAAAAAGACGAAAAATGAGTCTACAAAACTACAAAACTACACAATTGGAAAAATTGGATATTGAAGAAGCAAATTTGTGTGGGTTGAATTTCTACTATATCTGATTCTGAAATGTAAAGGTAGCAAGCGGCATTGGATGGATGAAGTACAACAGCAGAGCAGTTTTTCTTAACTCCTCTCAACTAGTTAGAAAAAGGAATTCACAACCAGTCACAAGTACAATTTTTGAGATTGAGAAATCTAATCTTCCAATTTGAGCCACCAAAGCCATTTCATTTTTGAGTATACATTGAAACAGCAACGGGAATATTGGAAAGCAATGCAAGCAAACGAAAGAATATTTGATTGGGTTCGGTACTCGTTTCGCTTTCGTTGTATATTACAAATTGGCCTTATTCGATTTCTAGCTTTGCTTGTCTTCTCATTACAATTTTTGTGAATTTAAATGAGGACACAAATATGCCTGTGATACGCTTCCGCTCAATTTCCATTTCCCCGTGCGTAGACACAGGAATATAAGGCTTGTTTGATTTAGAAGAGATTTCAGGGGAAATGAATTTAGAGTGAATAGATGTGTGTGAAAGAGAGACTGTATGTATATACTGAGTGTGTATTGTATAGATCGTGGAAGTTATGGACAGTTCTGCTTTGCTACCAACAACGTAGAATTAATACTTAGCGAGAGAGTATTATGCATGACGAAGACATTGCATTGGATTATCGTACAACACAGCCGGACTGTTTTCTCCGATGAGATGGAATGAATTAGACTGGTGCATGGGTTGCTCGTTGGGATTGCCGATTGATTCGATTTTTCTTTTCAACAAGGGGAAGAAACATCCTATACTTTTACTTAGCAGACATATAGAGAAACTCTCTTTCTCTCCACACATATATATATATACATATATATATATATTATATCAGAAGGACCAACACTCGGGAATTAAAACTAAAAGCCACTCTCTCCTCACAATTTCATTCCATTTTTCTCCCAAAAACCCCTACCTACTTAGTATTAAATGAAAGTACCACCACACTGCAACAACTTCCATCGTCTTAATAAATTATTCTCCCTTTCCCTGCTCCAGCCTCCGAAATACACAGCTCATTTTACACTAGCGCATATAGTAGTAGTCGTCCCCCTTTAATAATACAAAATACCAAATAGGTGCTCATTTATACAAATATACATACACGTGTGGTTGTCCGCTTCTTACTGTTGCTGTAGTTGATGTTTCCGAAGGTCAGTAATTATTATTAGATTTGAGTTCAAAAGGAGAACGCAAATCCATGCAAATGCTTGAGATGGAGCTTATCATCACGATGCTACTACTGGAAGGAGAGAGACGCAGGGTGGACAAAGACAAAGTCTCTCTGCTCGAGAGAAAGTTGGTTGTAGAAAGACTAGTGGACAACGCGGGGCATCTCGTGACTCAACTTCACAACTCTTCGGGGAAAGTCTGAAGAGAGCGCCAAGTTTGAAATTACAGTTTTATCATTGTCTCATTTGTCTCTCTCTGACACGCACACGCGTATCTGCAACAAGGACTGGGACAGTAGTAGCATTGACGGCAGTCAGGACGGCAGTAATATGACAACACGAGTGGATTCCAAGGTATTTGCCGTTGCTGCAAGAATGAAGAGAAGTACTAGTAACACCGCTGATGTTGCAAACAAGGGTGGGAAGAGAGCACGAGAAGGGTCTCCAGTAGTAGAAGGGAGGGCTTCAACGAAATCTATCGCTGGAGATGATGTCAAAGCAAGTCTTCGTGGTCATGACAAGATCACCGAGGACATGGTAGTAGTAAGGTTGAGAAAAATAGCTGCCGAAAATGAAAAATTGATGCTGCAGGAAAGTGCAATGCGATATTGGAGCGAAAATATATTGGATGGAATTGTGATTGAGGTGCGTAAAAAAGTATTTAATGGTATTAGTCGTCTTTATGAAATCAGTCAATATGAAAAGGAAACAGGAAATTGATAAGTTGTACATTATGTACGTGGTAATAATGCAGAGGTTTCGGTGATGTATGAAATGACGTTGAAGGCAATTCGAAATTAAGAGTTAAAATGTTCAAATGCGTCGTGGTAGGTGTAAGGTGTAATCAGATCAGTTTAATAATCACAGTTTGTAGAGTGTAGAGTAGTGAGTTCCACACATTTTCATGAAGTTGCATAGAATGTAGAGTATCTATTATGCAGGAATAGGCTAGCTTCTGTATCTGCTTCATGATTTTTCACGTCTTTTTTATAGTAGTAGTAATAAACTATTTATTATTAATGATGGGTTCAGTCAGTATCATGCAAGGATGGTGGTAATAGTTATACTCTCATTGATGATATGTTGTTGAGAAGTCTTCAGCTTTTCTTCTTTAGAGGCTCTCTTGACTTGTATAATTAAATTCTTTATTATACAAGTTTATATCGAAGATTTTTATGGGTGCATACTAACTCCCTGTTCCAAAGTATCTGTTTGTGTGTAAAAAGTGTCGTTTTGTTTTGTTAGTATAAAATATTTGGCTGCGATGAATTACGCGAGGGGAGAGAAGGTAAGTTTATTGCAGAAATAGCTCAAGTCTGTTAATCCAGGGAGTTAAGTAGACACTTCTGAGGGTAGAATTCAAGTGGTAAACTCTTAAGTGTCAGGTTTTTTGGATACTCGTCTTTTGGTATTGTAATATGGGAAGTTACCCAGGTACGTCAAAGCTATAATATAGAGTGTCATTTTCTTGTTTATTGAAGACAATGAAAGTGACTGAAGTCGTAAATGTTAAGGTAGTTGTATTCACGCCTACGACTCCTTCGAGATATTGTTGGAGACTTTTCCTCTTACTTTTTATAATATGCAAAATCTTATGGTTAAAGTAGACTGGTGCGTTTTCTCGCGTCTCTTGTACCCCCACGTTAATTCAGCTAGCTCTTTAACATGTTTTACTTTTTTTAAATTAACAAGAATTATTACCTTCAACCATTCACAGGTGTTGTTACATCAGTCATAACAATTACATAGTATAAAGTTATACAGAAACTACTAGAAAGTGCATTAAGGGTAAAATGTTTGGAAAATGTTGTGTATATGCAACCAGGTCAGATAATTCTTTGAACATTTATAGGAAACAGTTTTACGTACTAATTGGGCAATTTTTTATCATGTACATGAGATCTTCACGAGTAACCTAAGTCGAAGTTATATCTGTTCCTTATGGAGTTACGACTACAATCGCCGTATAAGTGAAAGCTAGCTAGTAGTATAGAAGCTAGACTAAAAATATAAAACACTTCAGCTTTTTCATTTTAGATAGCTAATCGACTTAAGCAAAGTGTAATTGTAAAACTAAAACTGCAGTGTAATGTGTGAAAGAGAAGTGTGCTCTACAGAATACAGATACGTCAATGTAGAGAAAGGGACTGCAAAATGCGCATCATTTTCTGAGTTTCTACGAAGTTTCATTTTGTATTAGAAGATGGAGACTTTCGCATGAAATCTGGTCTGCTTTCTCCGTCATCGTTTCTCTCGAAAAATCTGTACTCTGGAGGTCTTTAATTCTTTCCGTGCCGAGTTGTCTTGTTTGAAAGAGTTTATAAAGTACTGTGAAGTCTTTTTCCACAGTGCATTGTATGATAATAATACGAAACATACTTGCAATTAGCAATCGCTTTTCTAGAAGCTAATTATGTTTATAGGTAGTAAACTTTGCGTTTGTGCTTGTACATGCGAAACCCTACATTTGAACCTATGTCGCTTTTTGGTTTAAATGGCTTTTCCAAACGAATTTCATTGGGGAAAAATTATCATTCAGACACTAGCTTATTCTACCTTGGTTTTTGGGAGTAAAGTTTCAAACTTTTTCACTTCTTTTTCTCCTGCAGAGCAGATAAATTAAGAGGAACGCGGCAAGAAGTTTGCAGTAGTGAGAAGAGCAATTTTTTCGAAAGAAGAGAAAGTTTTTCTTCCCATGTGTTCTTGTTTGTGTTTAGTAATGACTCTGACTCCTCTGACGTTATGGTAAAAGGGTAGTATTATTAATAGTTATTGTTATGTAATAACGATAATATGAGTAATGGGGAAAGTAATAACCTTTCTCTGAAGCATGCGTTTTATAAAAGACTAAAATTGAAGTTATTTTTGCATTTTTGAATCTCCAGGATTTGGAAATTGAGGAAGTGGAAAAGAGGTGCTCTGAGGAGATGCTCCAACTCCAAGAGTTGGATTCTGGGACATTTCTCGATACCCTTGAAGGTAATTAACTATAACTCACCCTCTTGACATGTTCAATGCTTTCTCTCCCGTTCCTACCTTTTTAATAGTTAATGAGAGAGAGAAAGCCAGTAAGAAAGCAAAGATTTGTGTACAAAGTTTATCTTTCTTTCCTCCCTTTCGTCTTCCCGTTTCCCAGCTATCCTTCTTAGTACGCTCGCACTCCTCAAGTCATTTAAAAACTTTAAGGAGACTCTCCGCTTGAGTTTAACAACTCTTACTTTCTCTCTACTTTACCTAAAGATGTATTTTCTCATTCGTGTAGTATGTGTAGTCGTATGTTTCAATGTCATGTGTCAGTGATTTTACTGATTTTGAATATTAAACTTAAGTGTACTTACACAAGTAGTTGGGGGACGGAATAAAACAAGTTAATGTGTATGCTCTCTTGTAGTGAATTTACGTTGATGACTGTACTGTTCTTACACAGGTAAATTGCCTGGAATGTTAGATAATCAAGGAAATCATTTAACTAGAAACAACACCACTGTACCAGAAAAGACCGGTACCTAATTGTACATTGATGTTGAAGTTAATAATGATAATATGGGGAACTTCTCATCTATTTCGCTTGCTACAGTCGTTCTTTTACTAGGCACTCTCATTGAATTGAGCAGGTCTTCTTCGTTTCATTTTATTTGCCTATTCCAAACAAAAGTCCTTTTTAAGTTAATTGTGTTCATTAGAGGGAAATGACAACACGAAGGAAACTAAGGGCCAACCAATATGGCAATTTATTGAGAGAGAACGAGTTTGCTCCTGCTAATGTTGATGCGCAATTTATGCTGATGCTTGTATCTGTAATTTTATTTTGCATGACTAGATCGTTGAATGAATTGTTCATTATTATTATGAGCGGGCTAGCGGACAGCGACTAGCAGGTTTATTGTCAACTAGTTTGCATGGAGAAATGGTTAACCAGTCTTGTTCTAGGACGCGTATCCACTGTCACATCTTAATATTTGTAGACTTAGGTTAAAGTACAACTTATAGGTCAACAAGATTATCATAGAAAATGGAAGTATGGTGATTGCGGCTCTTTGGTGCGTACTGATTCTGTAGGCTGCCAAAGTCATAACATCAGGCATTAGTTGTGGCTAGAACCGTAGCTGACGGCAGAGAATGTGGATAATTTGAGTGGAAAGGAAGAAGGCTAAGTTTTTGAGGGGGAATTACTAATAAGAGACTTCTAGTCAGTGTAGAGAAAGTCAGAAGGGATATCATGACGTGACCGGTCTTCTTCTGTTCCTCTACTACATCTTCTTGCGGTCTCAGATTTGTATTAAAATTCATGAGCTTTGCTCTCATTATCTGGAAAAGTCTCATCACATTCAGTGCTCTCTTCTCCTTTATGAATAGGCCTAACTGGATTTCATTTAATTTACAAAACGAACTAAATTAAACTTCCTTCTCTGTCTATTGGAATTTTTTATGTCTTCGCAACAAGAAGAGAACACTGCCGTCAAGACCGATATGACAAGATATTTGTATGGTGAAGACCGACTTCTTGTGTGCATTTCATACGTTTTTTGTCTGCTTCTTCTAGTTCTCCTGCTCCTTGTAGTTTTTATTTTTTCTTATTTCCTCCAAATTAGAATAGAATGGAGAGAGTTCATTTGGCTCTTGACTGAAGTAACTTTTTATCGTTCTTTTACGACAATATGTCTTCAGTTGTGTAGTAAACTTCTAAATGAAATGTAAATTGTGTAAAAGGGATGAAGAGAAAAAGAGTTTTATGAGAGAAGATGAGAAGTGGATGAAGGGTAGCGTGGAAGCAGACGAGATTAGTTTAGACTTTTACAAGAACATTGTTAGTAAAGGGAAAGTTAGGAAATTAGGAAATACAAGCATCTGTAAATCGACTGTGCGCGTGTAAAAACTTTTACCTTATATGTGTCAGTGACAGAATTTATTTACTTGAAGACTTTAGAGTATTTACGTTGAAAACTTTTAAAATGCCTAATGGCAAATTGTGCGTACCAGATGTTTACGTAATACATGTGTTTAAAAAAGTTCCATCATGCAAAGCCATTTACTATCTATTAGCATCAATTTACTTGTAATTTTAGAGAAGAATCGAGGGCCAGCAATCAAGTTGAGCAACTCTGGAAAATCTAAAAATGTATTTGAGGGTGATGGAGCTGCAGAAGCAGGTGAGCTTTAAAAATTATCAAAATATTTATTGGACATAATTAATTTGCTATTAAAAAACTGCAGACGAGGACTCTGAAGATAATCAGACAAGCACATCTGACACCAATTCGCAGAGTTCTTGCAGCGATGATGAACATTCAACAAAGTACAGCAGTGACAAGTGGTGTGACCGATGCCGGCGAGAGCAGTTATAGTGATGATGAAGATAGCTGCAATTCTCTTGTCGTAGACAAATAAGACTGATAATCTTGCTCTTCCATCGTATTTAATTCGTTTGTTTTTAAGTACTCATGCCAGCTAATTTAATATGTTTCAATGCTCAACGCCCGACACTTAGTATTTTTGACATGATACAAGCAGTGTGATGTGAAACTGGCAAATCGACTTCCTATTCTAGCTCAATAAGCACCGTAGTAAAAGCAGGCATTATTTAAGGAATTAGAAGTTAGAATATTTTTAGTGGGTGCAGGGATGGAGGAAAAAGGATCAAACTCAGTTCGATGGTTAAGAAAGAAAGAATTTTAATCCAGATTTGAGGATAAGAGGGGGATTTTATGCTTACTTATTTTAGTCATGGCTGAAAAGTAAGTAAACTCAAAAACACGGGGAGGGAGGAGAGAAAGTGGTGGTGAAAGATATGTATGCATGAGTCGGTCGGCGTGTATAGCTTAAAAAGGAGAGAAATCCATCCAAAAGTGTTGGGAGAGAGCGTGTATAAAAGTTGCTTTCCCTACATAACAATCTTCGTCAGGTATTTTTGTGTAGTTGTATACAGTATACCCGTGTTGATCGGCTACACTCAGATTGTTTACCGTCTTTGTGCATGGGTGAGGGAGGAGTCCCTGCACGAAAGTTAAAGGAGCATACAAATTAATTTGGGAATCACGAGATTTTCTTTCCTTTTGATTGGATTCATTCCTTTCTTTCAGTTTTCACCAGCAGTTTCACGCTGTTTTTCTATCTGATAGTTTAGGGAGAATGAAAACAACTGAAGACGTAAACCATGTGAAATTGCGAATCCATTACTCTCTTGCGTACGAATTAAACGTCATGTTGCCCTACAAACCCTTTGATTCTTTGAGTTGCTAACTTCTTGATGGAATGCTACTTAGTCAGACGTTAGATAGAACTTACATTATTTATGTGCATTTCGGTTTCAAACAGCGCAATGGCTGAAAGTAGTAGACTAGACTCTGTATAAATCGTTTTGGCATGCAACGGAAAGCTAATAATTTCTATAATAGATATGTGTATGCTGGTCTGTCTTATATTTTGAAGTTTACTAAATTTATGCCTTTTCATGACGTTCCTCTATCCTTTAGTCTCAGCTCTTACCGTTTTTTTCTCATTTTATTTATTTAAAAAGTCTTTTTGGCTGCTAGCCCAAAAATGCATTCCTTCCGTTGTCTCCAGTCCCTTCACAGAAACTAAAAAATATTATATACCCTCAGACGCATAGACTCGTATAGTATCTAACAAAATACGCTGACTGATAGTACATAATATATTTATCTATACATGTATGACAAACCTATTAAATTTAGTTTTTTTCCTAGAAAGCCTAACTGTGACAACCCTGTTTGAGACAGTTCACAAGCTAAAGATTACACGATCATTAATTTTTACACAATAGTCTTACTCTCTTGCCATTCGTATTTCCGATTTAAAAGCACAAAGTATCCATGATTTTGATTGTCAGTTTCCACACACAGTTAGAAAAGCAGTTTAGCGTAGTTTCACAGAAAACTAACTAGCCGTTTCAAAACCAAACAAATCATCATTAAACATACCAGAACGATAAGACGAATAAGAACGAAATATTGTGTTGCGTATATGTTCTCTCCACTTAACAAAAATAATATTTCGCTCATTGTCCAAGCACAAGTAAATGCGAGATCTCATATTTCATTGTGTGATTATTTTTATTGGTACATTTGCGGAGTTGCATTCATTTTTGGTGGTTGTTGTGACGTGAGGTTATGTCTGTCTGTGTCTGGTTTTGGGCCCTTTTGTCAAAAGGAAGGCAGAAGAATGGATGGATGGATTGATGATGATGATGGGTGAGTTGGTTGGCTGACTCCTCGATGGATGGATGGATTTGTGTGTGAGTGGGTAAAAGTAGTATTCTGTGATGTTCCTCATCGTGTGTATGTATATATGTAGTGATATCCTTTTTGCCGAACTCCTTTCACCCACACACACACACGAGGGAAGTGCATCTCTCTCCTCCTCATTGTTATACATTAGTTCCAGTTATGCATATCTTTTTATGATGATGTTTTCTTTTGTCAGAGAAAGAGATATTTGGGTAAGCAGAGAGGCTTTTGTGTTTGAGTTGTTGTGGTACTTACACTTCTTCTATATAGCGTTCTGAGTGAAAGTGCCTTCAGTAGCGGTCTCTTTTAGCTCGTCAGTTCTTCAATGTACTAGCATAACAGCAGAGAGCAAGAATGATATAATATAAATGTCTTATAGTCATGTTTTCTACTACAATTGTGCCTATGTGCGATGTTACTCTGCATACAAAGCGAAGTAGAGAAAAAGGTCAGATGTCAAAAGGTTACGAGTTTTTGTCCCTCCGTGTATATATCTTCTAAACTCAGTAAATGCTCAACGAACTAACGGTGTGTGTGTGTGTTTTCCTTTCTCGTCGTCGAGTGTGGCTGAAAAGTGCCAAGAAGTTCTTTCTTGGAATGGATGAGACCTTCGTGGCCTGCCTGTAATTTTACGAGAAATTGGTGTGAGGGAGAGAAAGTGTGACTGAATGCGGAAAGCATGAGACAAGTTGAAGAGATCTTTCCTCGCACTCTTCGAACGTGAGGGGAATCGTCATTTTATGATTTTGTCCGTCTGTACCACTCCTCTCTCTCTCTCTCTCTCTCTCTTCCAACACGACGATGAATGAGAGACTTGCCTTCTCTACTATACTTTGCACCAAAGACCGAACATGTTCACTTATCCTCATGTCCAGTCTCGTTTAATTTTCTTTAAAAACTCTTTCTTCACTGGTAACTTGAAAACTTGTTCTCTCACAGATTCCAATCAAATCTCAAACTAACTTTAAGCCTGACGTCCACCCCCACACATACACATAATGAACTAGGCACTATCTAACGACATATATAAAGGGTGATAGTGAGTCGGCTGTTTGTACAGTACTCTGTAATCCTAAGGTAAATATCAACTATGTTCTTCCCCAACAACAACATGAGCTTCAGCAGCATAAAGAATTCCATCAAAAGAATGTACGCATAGAGAGGTACTTTATAAAAACCTAAGACAAAGCGTGTGGTATATGCTTTCCTGAAGGAAACTCGTTTCCTCTCTAGTTGAAAAAGTACAGAGGAGGTTATGTGTGAGAAGTGTCTTGACACCGTAATGTTTGCGTATACGTTTCAAGTGAGCCTTGTTCAAGTACAAAATAGCGTGTGTGTACTAACACACACACACACACACTGGTGAAATCTAGTTTTATATGCAAACGCCAAGGAAGGCGAAGAGCGAGAGACGAGTTGGTAAAGAAAGTGTGAAGATTTCTCCGGCGGATGATAAAAGGAGAGAGCGTGGAAGAAAGAATAGATGGAGGAGTTTTTTAAAGGTATTTGGAGAGTGGAGGCTGAAAGTGTCATTCGATTAGAATAAGAACAAGTTCAAAGATGATGAGGTTTTGGATCAAGTGCCATGTCAAGTTACATCCACAATCCACGTATATATATCCAGGCGATATCATAGTGGCACTATGTGAACTTTCTCCTCGAGTTAGTGAGAGAGTGATGATGATGGTATGTGTATATATATATGGTGAGACGGTTAGTGTATGCAGTATGTACATATGTGGGGAGGAAAGCAGGAGCAGAGATTCAAAAGGTGCATTTCATTATACGAATATTCTTTCATGGAGAAACGCCGAGGGAATTTGAAAAGAAGGTCCTCCCATGCATGTCCAATGGAAGAAGGAGAGAGAGAGAGAGGGCCGAGGAGAAGTGATGATGATGCTGATGGTAATGGTTCTTCTACTTTGGCTCTCATACAGTCGACTACAATCAAAGGGGATGATCACTAACCATCTCTGGAGGAGACGACTAGTCATCATGTTCGACCTCATGGTTTACCTACACGGTGTGTGTGTGTGTGTGTGTGGTTGTATTTTGTTGTGTAATTCAATCCTGCTTTGAACGGGTGCTGTCTCTTGCTTTCACTCTCAAGGCTTATCTTTATTTCTACTGCTTTTGGTAGCAGTTGTCTTTATAGTTAGTGTGTCTCCAACCCGACATGTATATTCTTACCACTACCAGCACCACTCTCATCTCCCATAATCATTCTCTAGAAACAATAGAGGTGGGATATTTGGATGGACGCGAGTTTAATGGAAGTATGTGTGAAGGAATGAGAATGAATGGACTTGAACCACCGCAACAACTTCCATCTAACTCTACTGCTGCTGGTCGGCGTGTGTGCGTGTGTGTGTGTGTGTACTTTCTCTTTTATTACGAAAATCATGGGAAGTAGTTGGCGTACATGTGTGAATAGGCTTTGTCTGGCCACCAATACTAAACTCCTCCTGCTGGTAGTACTCTCTGGCTGGTATACATTTTATATAGGGGAGTTGATTTTGAATCCCCTCAACAGAGAAGTTAACTTTGGCAAAGTTGTCTCATCACGAGGCAATCCACACAGATACCCGAAGAAAAGGAAGGTTTTATCCGCTGGCCAAAATAAACTAAAAATGTATGAAGAGGAGAGGTAAACGTGCATTTGTGAGAGAAGAAGAAGCTGAGCCATCCGCAACCACCTCCATCATCATGACTACACTCACACACACATACACACACACATTATTATTATTATCGACTTCTTTTGGAAGGAAAGCGGAAAAACGGTCTCATAAACTAGTCTGGTGGTGAGAGGGAGGAAAGAAGGCAAAATTCGATCAAGCATTTCCCATATTTTAGAGAAAGGTTGACAGGAGCCGAGGAAGCCAAAGCGAACCTTTTCCCCACCCGTTTTGCCAACCCATTGAGTCTTCCTAGGCCAACCTGGACATTATTATTTCTAACACAACCCATTTCGCATTGTACAATGAAGAATGGAGTATTGCAAAAATCACAGCAGGTCGTGATGGGAAAGAATCTCTCTCCTTGTATGTTCGTGTGCTTGCTTGTACGTGGTAATCAGACAACTAACTTGAGCCAACAACAAACATACTTATTCGGATTTACTCTGTTTATTAACTAGCTCTGCGTTCACACGGCACTTAACCATATATATTGAATACATATTGGCTCAAATGTGTATACATATGTGTTTATTCATTGTATGTACATATATGTATGTGGGGTGTGTTGGTGATTTCCGGAAATCATATTATTTGAACTGAAAAATGACGAGGAAAGTAAACCACGCGGGATTTATGTAAAAGCTGGACTTTGTCAGTGCAATTCTTTTTACTTTCTTTTGTGGAAAGTTACCATAAAGTAAGAAAAAGTAGAAAGGACAAGCCCACCACGACGATTCATAATAATTCCTCAAGGGTCGTAAAAAGAGAAAGTTTACCTTATTTCTCGTGTCTCTCTCTCTCTCTCGGCTTGAACAAAAGAAAAAGAATGTATAAAGTATAAAGAGATAGTACGAGGGAATTGAGAGGCACACACACACACGCGTTAGTTGTCTGTTATTACTTTCTACATGTGAATTCCATCCTATTGTACATGCAGAACTTGCTTAACTTCATCCCCTCTCGGTCACTTTATTATTTCTAGCCTTCCTTCAATAACTTTCATACAATTCTATTCCCAAAGAAAATGAAATTATCAAAATAAAAGTCTTTCCCAGAATCCAACAAGCATAGTAAAATATAGAAACATGTATGGAGCATTACGGAAATATATATATATAATGTCACCGAATGTCACCGTCTGAGGGAAATCTTTCGGGTTCTTCTCCTGTACACTACTACCAAAGAGAATAGCCCACTAGAGTTTTAAAGTAAACTTTGTTTTATGATTTTTTCAACGCACGATGAAAGGAGCTTCTCTTCCCAAGTGGTTTCAAACTCACCAAAATGACCAATTTCTAAATCAAATTATTATTTACTTTCCTTTTCCCATCCACCATCAGCTTTGTGTAATATCCGTTTGACTGCTGAGCCCCAGAAGTTACAAAACACGTTGGCAGCAGTAACATATTCGTGTACAGAAAAATCTTGAGATGTCCCACGTAACACAGCATACTCGATCGTTTAATACTAAAAATCATGTCATGTAGATTGTGTAGTGAACGCATGCAGTCACGCTTAACAACTTAAACATAGGGTGTCAACGATTTGATGTAGTGTCCTTTCTGATTGAGTAGTGTAGTGTGGCAGGGCAGCAGGAACAACAAATCATTCCATCCAGAATAATGGGAGAGGAAAAATATCAAAGAATTCTAAATCTTGCAGTATGGTCGTGTATATATGTGACTTCCTTAGAATTGATTAAAATGCCCGTTAGTGGGTAATGCAGTGTGGGAAATACTTTGCTTTCCTTCGCCTCATCTGTAGAGAACACGAAGGGCCCAGAGGGGTCCATTTGTTTTTCATTTATTATTTACCTACGTCCCGTCTAATAATAGATAAGCCTCGGTAATCTCAATGGTTTGTAGGAGTTAATAGGCTTTCTCTCTCTCTCTCTCTCTCTCCGCACACACACCCACACTAACTCAATACACAGGTAATAGAGTATTAATAATAATATGCGTGAACGAAAAGCTTTCTCATATAACAAGTGAATATGCATGAGGGGATAATAATCGTCTCAGATTCGTCCTGGTGATTAACCAAACGAGATTTTTGCATGCAGGTGAGATATATACGAGAGAGAATACAAGCTAAGTATATAAAGAGGTGAGGTTCGTTCAAAGAAGTGAAACCGGATACGAGCAACAACCACCACAAGCCCCACAATGCATGCATTCATTAATTTCTACGAGAGAGAGAGAGTTACTACTACACTTATTGACTCACTCACACGAAAGCTTATTTTATTTGGAGTAATGATTGTTGAACCTTTAACTTGTACTGAAAGCGAGTGAGAGAAGGCGAATAGGTTACTGTGGACGTGACACTTTTTCATAGCAGAGAAATGTGTCGCATATAGCGAGATTTCTGGCGTGAAGAAAGGACAAATTTCAAACATGTTCTGGGCTTTCTTCAAAGAGAAAGTTCTAAATGTCTGTTCGTATCAAAGACTAGAGGATGACAACCATTATACCTTGTGCCCTATGTGTAGTAAATGATGAGATGAAATGTGATGAGAATAGAAGGCTTCCACCAACATCAATCCACCTTCACCTCATCCCCTAACCTTTATTCTTTCTTTCTAAATCCATCCCACACACACACAAACTGTCTACTTCTCATCCATCAGCTCCAAGTATATCGTCCCTAATATACTCTCGCTCTTCACTTTTACTTATTTCAGTCAACAGATTCACCGCGTATACATGTATCTCCGTAATTCTACACTCCTTTCTCCACTTACCTGGGAATCGAATACTCACTCACCCACCTCGTCGTCATCTAATGCATACTCGTACGAAGTCCATGTACCTTTAGCATCTTCGACCATGCAAAATAATCCTCTGAAGTGAAATCTCCGCTAACTCATCCTCCAAAGTCCCAAACTTTATGATTGAACGGTAGGAAATTATGTCTGAAGTATTCAGTGCGGTTAAGCTCTTCCCAATAAATAGTTATTTTCCGCTTAAATAATTTCACATTTAGATTTCCTTCCTCAACGTTTCCTTCGGGAGTTCGCACAAACACGGAGACACGGAGAGATTCACATTTCACTACCAATTTATAAGCAGCTTTGCTTTTATATAACAGTACACCACCATGGAACTTGGTGGAGGAGGGAAAAATGCCGCATCTCTTCTATCTATATTCATGACAGAGATGGCATTTCTACCTCAATCACACGTACATCTTTCTTATTGATAGAATCCTCAGGTGTATTTTGAGGTTTAAATCTTCTTTAAATTGTATCAAAAGTCGAATGATGGTGATTTCCCTTTGAGTCATCCATGCTTCAATAGTGAACTGAGGGTGGGTAGATCGCGAGCCTTGCTCCCTAGTAAACATTCCTGAGTGAGTGAATCGAATATCACTTTATTCATAATCCCACGTGAAGATGAGACATTCATACTCTTCGCTTCACTGCAATCTTACATTTCATTTTGCATAACATGTTTTCAATTTTTCGACTGCTGTGCGCGATGGATGAGACACCCAAATAACTTGATTGGACTGTAAGAACATGAAATGAAGTTTTATCTACAACCATTATGTTTCATCCTTATTCAATTGCTATAATATTAGTCTCTGGACTAAATAGAGCAAGAGATAAGGGGCGATCACATCTACACTACTCTCACAATTAAGTAAGAGGACAATGTAACATAGACAAAGCAATGTGTAAGGATGAGCTTGTACAGTATACACACAACAATAAATTGGTGTCATTACTAGCCTTAAGAGAAAGGTCCGTTCGTAAATATCCGTGTCGAGTTTCGCACATGGCGCTTGTATTATATAAGCGTCGTATCTTTGTAGCTCCATGTACTGAAATCAAAAACACTTTTCATTTATAGTATACATATGCATATATGCATGTAGGGTAGTTATATACATATATGTCTTTGCAAGTCTTATGTATGTACTAAGTATGTATGTATGTATATACCGGGGTTAGACGTGTTGAGACTATTCACATGAAATGAGTTGGAAGTTTAGAGAGAAAGTCTTGAAGAGGTTGTAATACTACGAAGAGGATACTGCAGTCAACACATATATACAGTCATTTCAGTGGTGGTGGTGGTTTTGGCTATGTGTGTGTCCAACCTTCTTCCTTCACTGTCCGTGACAGATGCATCCGTTGGCAACAGATCGCTCTAATGATCCAACTTCGAACAGGAATTTCCTCTTCTTTGACTCACCACACAGAGATACTTTGTACGGGCGAATGCATAGGACACGCTGAGCTTTCTCCAAATGGAGGAAGCACCACAAGAAGACTACACTCACATAGAGAGAGAGTATATATATCTCGACCATCAGGACTCTCTCTTTCCAACAGGACCAACTGCAATCTTCTCTTCTTCAGTCCCGTCATTAGTCTCACTTCCCTTTAATCAGCACTCCTCGTTCTACGACCAAACGAACCAGAAGAAGGCCAACTCGTAACTCCCACATGATACTAACCTTCTTTTTTTAATAATATCGACATGTTCCTCTAACTAACTTACTAACTTACTTGCCCCATCCCTCCCCAATCCCTCCTCATTGTTTCTTTTTCATCATCTTCCTTGCAAATTAAATCCAACTTCACCAAACTGGCTCCCTACAAAGCATATCTATACATTCTGTCTTCACGGGCACACTCTATACTTACTTTATAGACTATATATTGATGTACTGTTGTTCCCAATAATAATATATAAAAGAGGACTTCTCTTCTAAACACTATAAACATTTTATTCATTTTCTTTCTCAAATTTCATTTTGAATTCTACACTTTCTCTCACTCAATATTACTTCCATTTGTACTAACCTCGTGTCTTCTCACACAGTAATTTGATATTTTCTCTGCATGTGAGTACTAAAATCGCTTTCATCTTTAAGCACACACACATGCACACACCCAAAGACGATAGCAAACATGTAATATAAAAATATTAGGTTGTGTGTCAAATGTCGGGTGTCATATTTAGACTGTGAAGAGTGAGAGTTTGTCTTTACGAAATCATTTCACACATGGCAGTAAAACAGCAGTTAAATGGAAGAACTACTTTAGTACAAAACTCTGGTAACAATATGTAGAATACTGAATGTGCAATGAGACACGCGATGCTACTCATACACACGAACAACACACAGACAACTGAGATTCTCATAATACACTTCTTGTGTTTGTACAGCTCGACTAAAGTTTCTGTATTTTATTAAAATAATCATAAAAACATCATCTTGTCAGGAACGCTACTGCAGGAGCCCATATACATACTACACAGTCTTCTTCACAGTCTATACAAAGAATCACACTCAGGATATATTTATTATTGTGCAGTGATTCCCTTGCATATGTATGAGTTCCAAATATATACTCACACTCGCACACACTACGAGACATTTGTTGTACTTGGCTTGCTCGAAAGTGCACCACTGGTCCTTTTTATAATCCTTACAATTTTGTGATTCTTTCAAGCTCGAACATTGATATAAACGACTACGATCAGTTTCTCCATTCCGCCTATATGCATCAGCCTTGCTTGGTCTCATACCTAAAACATAGATTGACTCTCAGTCAGAGTCTTTTGAAACTTTGTACAGTTTTATTAATAAAAGTTTGGATCCAATATGTGCCAATCTTTTCAATGCGCGCGCGATGGTTATATAAATTCGTGTTGAAAACTTTACACAGAGATGAGGTAACAGTTAACTCCCGTCCTATATAAATACCTATATGTTAGTAGTCGCGTAGTACAGTAGTAGAGAAATATGTAATAAGTGCTTCAAACAATAATTGATTAAAAGAGTAGGCGAACAGTGTGTTTGTATTTCCTAGAGTTTATTGACTTACAAGGTGAAAGGTATACTTAATTTCCGTGACTATAACTGATTTGTGTAGAGCAATCAGGAATATGGTAGAGGTGGTCTGGTGAATTGAGGAGTATTAGGAAGAAAGCATGAATAGTAGTTAGTAAGTCGAAAATTGTGAAATGAAGTTGGAAGGATGTATATATATCTTTCTATACATATTAAAGTGTAGTGTATGTATCCATTGCAGAAAGTCATTCCACACTCATTTACAATACAAACTACTTCCTTCATTACTCTTTGAAGTCCATTAGGGTCTCTCACTCCCTCCATCCTTGCCTATTACTTGCTTATTAGTCTTTAAACTTTCTCTCTCTCTCGCATTCCATTTCCTCAAAAGTCTGACTGATACTTATCATGGAGAAAGAGAGACTTGCTGGTTGTTTCGCTGATGAGTGAGTATACATATAGAAGAAGGGAGGTAGCTCGTGTACGTGTAAGCTACAGTGTATCACTTCAGGTCTCTTTTATACGTAACATATGTATTTAAAAGCCTCCGAACTTGTCTCACCACCAAGTACACTTTTTCATTTCCTCAGGACAACGTCGAGAAGAACAAAACTTTCTCTCTTACCCAACTTTTGAATCATCTTGCACACACATACACATTCTCCAGTTATGAAACATATAACTTGACACAATTTAATCTACCAATCAAAGAAGTCTTCACAATGGCATAAATGAATATATGCCATACTTTAGTTTTCTATCATCTATACATATATATGTAACAAGAACTTATTGGCCTGGCATACTATAACCTTATCCTCATGCCATCAGAACTAATGAAACGGAATATAATATGCTGGAGTTTGGAGGACGACGTTTGAATTGAAATCAAAGTCATTAGACGAATTACTGTGTGCGACAATTTTAATTAAAATAACCAAAGTGGTGAGCATTCGGTTTACAGCATGTGCTCAGGTAAAACGCCGAGAGCTCCTGGAGGCTGGGAACACGTCAAGTATTCAAAGTTAAGAGTAACAAATGGGAAATAAGCGTGTGTTGCAAGGAGAAAAAACTTTTCCCGTCCAAGTAAATCCGTCAAGAAACAAGTCTCTGTTGTATAGGTACACTCTTCTACATAAATCCTCTCTCGTGCTTCTCTCTCTCTCCTTACTTTCCCATAATAGCTATCCACACATACACTTTGTATGTTCCTACGAATACTTACTCTGCCTGACACAGATTTGTGTCAAGCAACGGACATTATTATTATTATGAGTGTTGCCGATTGCTCCCTAGCTTGTGTCTTTCATATAAGGGAGTGTATATATGTGTGTCTAGCAAAATTTACTTTTTTTCCTGGAGAAGGTGAAGGTTTTCTTTCCAGAATACACAATACGTTCTTTCGGGCTATTCTTAGACTGCCTATGCGAGTAGTAAACTCACACAGAGAGTAGCTAGTCATACTTTCTTCCTGTCCTCTGTGTGTGTGTGCATGTGTTTGTGTGCTTTTACTTTGTTTACTCTTGTAATTTAGCGTCAAAAGCAGTAAAACAAAAATACACGCCACACGAACTGTTACTTACTCTGCTGTTCCGTTGCTTATTGGAACAAGGGGGACCGTATAAATGTATTTGCACGGTATAAGCAAGTTCATGATTGGAATCATGAAAGAAGAAAGGCAAATCTTTGGTTGATTCGTTGCTACATGTGTGTGCCCTGCGACTCTTTTGCCGTCTTTTCAACTAACAGAGAACAAACTTGGTACGCTTTGAGAGATGAAAAATTTCGAAAAATTCGTAGGTTTGTTATTCACATAGGTACCTAAGCGCGGCGGGGATAGCCTAGACACACAAATATATATATATGCGTATTTATAAAGACATACGTACTGTGCGGTTGTGATATTCTTGAGAATGATTGGAAGAGCACAAAGTATTCTATTTAGGTAGCGATGGCTGTGCGTTAAAATGAAAAGTTTGTTGAAAAGGTTAGAGGAGGAGAAAGAAGGAATCTATATTTAATATATAAATGTAAGGGAGAAAGAATAAAGCTTTTGAGGGGAATTTGTGTGCAAGAAAAATGTTTGTGAAAGTTGTCGAGAGGGAGAGTAGATAAAGTTGGCTAACCCCCTTGACATGTAATAATCTCATAATCCGATTAAACCAAATATTAAATCCACATTTTCATTCTGACACATGCAAAAACTTTCCTTGCTTTCTCCCATCATTGACTTTAATATACAGATATATACGAAATACGGCTACAGTTGCCCCATAGCCAGTGATACCCTCTTTATATTGGGCAAAGAAACTTTTCTTAGGCTCTTGTGCTAATACTATGGCACTGATACTGAGCGTCTGTAAACCCTCAGTGTTTGTGTAATACAGTGGAGATTTAAGATTCTCGAGACCAAAATTCTGCCAGCCGGAGAAGTATTCATGATGAACTTGAAGAAGGAAAAGGAGAGAGAGTAGCAGCAGCAGGAGATCCTACGTCTCCACAGGCAAGCGGACTCTAGATATGCCTCTGCTTGAATTATGAGAAGTGACTTTCTTCATAGTTTCTTCTGAGCCGTGAGCTTTCAGTTGAAAAATAAATTATTCTCATTTTCTGACCCCGTACTCGCGTACTCACTACTGACTACCTACCTAAGTGAAAGTACTTCACGCAGTTGAGTAAGAGGAAATTTCTTAGAAATACTTTTTGAAAATAGACCGAGAATACTTTAAAACGAAGTTTCTAATAAGGAGCTCGCACAGTTCATCTTCAAAGAACTGTCGACGACGGGCTGGAAGTAGTAAAAAGGGGTCTCTTGAAAGTCCAGACACATACACGTACACACACACACGAACTTAAAAGAATCAGAATTTCATTAGTTGAGGGGAATGGGGAAATAGAAGGGTGTGCTTAATTAATTAAAGAACATTATAACATATATATACATATATTCAATGTACTTACCGAGAAAATGAGAAGAAGAAGGTTAGAGTGCAAGTAAAACAAATGTTCTTGATTAATTAATTAAGTCACGAATAGACATATACGTATAGACACTACATTTTAACCGTATATATAATATATTTTATATATGCCTCGTGGAAATAAGATAAAGAACAAAGTACGGGTTGTGTGGTGTGGGTCCTCAGTGTACACTTTTAATTTTGTGCTCTGCTTTCCTTTGAAAAATTTGCATAATATTTGAAGGAATATGAAAGACAGTCCATTTTGAATATGATAAGACTGGAGAATTGCGAAATCTAAAATAGCTTCGAGTAAAGTAGATAGACACGGAGTTCATGGGAAAGGTAAGGAATACACGAGTCTCAGAAGGGCTCTTCAGGCTCAATCATCAAGTCTTAGGAGTTTTATGCACGAAATAACTGCGACTATGCTACTCCAAATGTGTCTCAAGGAGAAGAGAATGTATATATTATTATTATATGTAAAGACGAAGCGGATTCACACGAGTCTACACACACAATCTCGATCCATACTTATACATTTTCTCTTTAAAGTTATGGACAAGTTATGCAAAGTTATGTTGGAAAGTGTCATAATAATAATAACGAGGTTGATAACAACATATGTATTGGATGAATAAGTCTGTGGGGACTTATGATGAGGAGAACTCCAATCAGGACTTTTGGTTGGAGAAATAGGAAATTAGGAAGAAAAGTGCATATGAGGTCAGAAAAGAGAGTGTCACACGCTTGGTATACACTACACACGTAATATTGGCAACCCAGTAATAATGACTTAACATTAACCAATACGAAAAACCCCATCTTCCCGTGTCTGGGTGCTGGAGAAATTGAGGAGCGAGATGGTCTCTAATATAGTTTATGTGTGTGAAGGAAAGAACTTATCATACATGAATGTTAAAGACGAGTAAGGAAATGAAGTAGGACTGCTGCTAAGACTCTTTACGAAGGACGGGTATATTTCCCGAGGACTCCTTCAGGCAATAAAAGTACATTTTTATTGGAATGATTTACACTTAAGATTCTGATTGAATGGGCGCTTTTATAGGGCCCGTTCCTCACACGGTCTTTAATGCATAAACCATTAAGACGACGGCACAGTTGTATCTTCAAGAGACTAGCATCGTAACTATGAGTCTCTGGAGACGATAGAGAGAACCCGAATTTACTCATGCTGGAAATATTATTATGACCGTTTGGATACGAGGATATACTTTTTATATTCTCTCTCTCTCTCTCTGTACGGTCTTTTACACATTTTTCAAAAAACGAAATAACATGTTATTACATTATTATCTTGTACGATGTTCAACGCTTCTGCAACACTACAAGACACAAAAATATGTTACTCATCTATTAAAAACAAGCTCACTTTTGGTGAAAGCAATTTCGTTTTCTCTCTCTACTACTTTGTAATAACAAGTTGAAAGTCGTGTTACATGCCATTTTCTTAGTTGCCTTAAGAGGAGATAACTTGAGTGTAACTGGTGAAATAAAATACGAAATAAAAAAGTGTTTAGCAAAGTTATACACATGTTGTTCATTCGAGATCTTTGATATTTTCATAGAAAATCACTTTGGTCGAGAGAATTTTCTTTATTTATGAGCGGTGGTTTCTCTCTATATATATATGACTCGTTAAAAATGTACATAGTAATAAGAAAAAGACCTCCACAGCACACTATCGATATCATGTATAGTCCCTGTAAATACACACACTCAACAACTGTTCATTACATATAAGCAGGATACGTGCACACACTACCATTTCACGCTTGGCTCATGTAGATAAGCGCGCAAGGAAATGAAGTGCCAATATTTCGTAACTCTCATTTACACTTTGTGTCACTTTCCATTACTGCAGACACCGCAGAAATTACACTCCCAAAGAACTTTCTGTGCCCGTCCCTTGCTGTCCATTGTTTGTGGTTAGTTTGCCCATTCTCCTTGTTGTGTCCTATGAATTGGCTTCAAAAGAACTTTTAATGGTATCCACACAAAACTTTGAATTCAAACGCGAAGAAATGGACAAAGAGCGAGAACTCTCAGTTAGTCGTGTGTTGTTATGTAAAAGAAAGATTTCGATCTCTTCGCATCTACATTTGCTTTCAAGTGAAACAAAGTGAAGAAGATTTCATTACATGAAATCCAGCTAGAGAAAGTTAGATATGTCTTTTATGTATATGTTTATAGTTAGTCACTCACAGTCAAGAAGTGAGGTTTGTGTTGTGTATATACTTCTCTCTCTCTCTCTGCCAAATACAAATGGAACTGTATTTACAATAATACATACACAAGTCTCTTGTAGAGGAAAGTACCTAGGAGTGTTTATGCTTGTATCTATACTTTCTCTACTCACAAGTAAAGCAATGCTGAGCTACACATCCACTTATAGATAAACTTAGTTGTTGCGAGAATTTGAGGATGAGACCGGTGGGGATTGGTTAGAAGAGGAGCAGCTCAAGTCTCTCTCTCTCAGAGTTGTAAATATTTCAAAACTTTCTCCGGAATCAAACAATCCCTTCTCCAGAAGAGCTCTCTTGCTTAGTCAGCCTCACTGTGTGTGTATATATATGCATATGTGTGTGGTAACTTCATCGTTCTATTTCATTGAGGGAATGCAATCTACATATTATGACCACCGCTCTCTCTCTCTCTCTCTCTCTCTCGTTTTCTTTACATTTCCACCGAGTCTAGCTAACCAGATTTTGTGTCCTTTCCTTACTCTGTATACACAAACACACTATCTCTTAACTTGTTCCCACAGAATTCTGATTTTATCTTTAAATACAAAATACAACCAGTCAGGGAACAGAACTTTTGTGTGAATTATTTTAAAGAATCATGTACAAAGTATGTGTATGTGTACTGAAGACACGACAAAGTTAAAGATTGCCTTTTCTGTACATACTACCTATGTATGCACATGGATGTGTATATAATGTACTTATACATGTGTGTGTGTGTTTTAGGCAGTCAGATCATATTGAAAATGGGTCCTTGTCTTAAGAGTAAACACGATACATACAACTTTTGGTAAAAATGACTCAGTCAAAGGAAGAAAGGCACTTTAAGTTGTGTCCCTTTGATCTTTCTTCCTCTCCTTCATAGTCCCTTTTTCTCTTCATGCACAATTCATCCGAACAACCGTCTTCGTTATTGTTGTACTGGAGAGCCAGACCACCGTAAATGTTATTCTACAAGTGCCTTTCTCCCACTAACCTATCAAAACACGCTCACAGTATATATACTTGTGAGTAATGTAAATGCATTGAATGTCCTCCCCATCATTCCTATGTTTTGTCATTTTTTCCCATTAACTTAGTCTCTCTCTCGTCTCTCCCCTGAATTCTAATACACTCTCTCAATATCCGTCGCTCTGACCAACTTAATTTTACAAGTCTCTCTTTCTCTATTTACGTATCTCACTCAGCCTCCATTTATCCATTATTCCTTCCTCTTTACCCTGTCCCTCTATTAATTTCGCTTCAATTCTACCATCATTTCAAATATTTGGTGAAACCATTACGATTACATAACTACACACGCGCCACTTTTTACTGAATTTAATTCTTGTCTTTCTTACATTTTCCTCCTAGAGATGAAAGAGTTGTTATTTTCATTGCTAGTCGTACAATTACATTGTTACTTTAGTGTTACTTGGCCATGTCGTTTCGCAGGATACTTTATACAACAACTGAACATACTTTTACAGTTTATCCATAGCCTATTATTTATATCTCCCTGTACGGAACTCCCTGTAATAATAATGGCCTCTCTTTCTTACATATATAGACGCAGTTTATACATACTCTCCTTTTCATGCACACATATATATACGCTACATGACTATAATATGCAGTCTGACGACTGCTACTCTATATAAAACCCGACAAGAAGTACTAACATCATCTCCTTATCTTCAAGGATCATACCGTCATTCGTCCTATTTGATAAAAAGCTCGAAATCTACAAAGACCAGAGAGTTAGTCAAAGAGAGACGACGTTTTATTTCTTTGCTTTCCTTTACACAACAAAAGATATGTATGAGACAAGTACATAACTCCATTCACTTTTATTATTGCTCAATTTTTTCCCTTCTTCCTCCACACATGTGAGCAAACTCTACAAACTTGAAAAAGAATAAGCTGTAAAATAAAATCTGTGCTTCAGACGTCGTTTTTGAAAAAGTTGTATTATGCAAGTATTAGATTCGTTTCCTCTTTTGTTCCCAAATGGAAACGAGAAATGGCATTAAACAATGCAACGTGGTGAGAATGAACAACAACATGGGTGGACAACAACACTAAAACAATTTCTGCAATTGCTATCGTCCCTATAAAACCTTGCACAAATAGGAGATTAAATTACTAATATATTTTTCCTCTTCAAACTCGATCCATCGGATCGCATGCAGCGTGAGTGGTCAAAAAACAAAAAGATATATGCGCAGAGCTTTCTTCTTCATTTCTCAAATCCAAATGTGTTTGCATGTGTCTCAAAAAGGCTTATAAGTGTTTATTAGACTTACACTTTCCAAGTTTGCTTAGATTTACGAAGGAAAAAAGTAGATTTTCGGGGGAGGAAAGTTGAGAGAAAAAATTGGCAATTTTCGCGTTGTGTTGTACATATTGTAACATAGGGAAAGTGTAGAGTGTAGAGTTAAATAAAAATGAGTAACGCACAAGACTAAGGAACAGCAGGAACCGAATAACTCTTTCCAATAAATCACACGGAGTTGCTTAATTGCAATTTATTATATTGCCTTCCCCGTTCTTTCCAAGTTATGAGTACGCATACATATAAATGTGTGCGGAGCTTTCTATACAAGCTTGTGCGAAAGAAGCATTTAAACCTCCCGACATTTTGATGTTCCAAAGCCAGTGCGGGAGCAAATGCCGCTGTATAAAACTAGCTCTAAGAGGCTTTCCAACCAGAGGCATATATAGCAAGCTCGCTATGAAGTTGTTGTAAGTAGGAATTTTATAATTTATCCCTTATCATAGTAATGACTTGGGAGACGAAGAGGGAGGTGAGGAAAAACCATAAGCAACATCAGTAGGAACAACAAGGGCAATTTAGCCTAGTAAGTTAATACAGCCACTGTGGGAATACTTGTTCTTCTACTCTAAAAGCTCCAGGGCATTGTTAGAAGCCTGAATAGGAAGACCATAAGCATCTCTCCCACTTTCCCTCTGGGTGAAAGTCGCTCTCTGTTTCTTCTACCTTCCTCCTTCCTTTCTCTTATCGTCCTATCAATAATGCTCTACGCTTAGCCTTTCTTCAATTTCCTCAAACTGTTTTCCCCCTTCGCTCATACCCACACCCCCACTTTATGCATGATGCGTCTTCGAATCAAAAACTAAAGCAATCTTCAACTCCTCCGGTCTCTTCGTATAACGTTTTTGCCCGCGTATTAAAATTGCTCTTGATTAAAATCAGACTCCACTCAAGTCAACAATTCCTAAGGTGAGCGGGTTTATTTAGTGAGTGTTTTAATTATGAAATAGACATGCAAAAGAAAGACGATACCGCTACTTGAATTGATTTAAGACACATGACACCAGTAAGACTCGTTTACTTAGTTGGTCTTCTGAAATATGTGTATGCTGCAATATAAGTGGGTTCTGGCCTTTTTTTTCATCTCAGAAACTACTTGAATTGTGAATAGCTTGTGTGCATGGGTCTAAATGGCTCGGGACGACATTGTTCAGACTTGTGTCTCAGTTGGTTTCTTCTTAGTCGTTTAAAGTGAAAGTAAAAATAAGTTAGGCACTTTACTTTCACAATGACTGAGCTCAAAGCTTACATTATTATTATTACTTTTACTTCCACACTTACTCGGTTACACTTCCACTCATTTGTTCTTCCACTCTCGACCATCCTCGTCGTCGTCGTCGTCCTTGTCTCCCCAGTAGTAATGAGGAAAACTAAGTTTGCGAATAAAACAACCCATGTAGTGATGATGACCTATCCCCGTCCATTTCATAATGAGTCTTTACACTATTAAGTCACACAAAATGTCGAGTGTGTGTATGATAAGGCTTTCTTTTTATAACACTCTGTGTGTATGTGTAATGTGTAGTTCTTCCCATTAGGTTTATTTTTAAAATTACTGTGTGTCATTAAAGAGAGACCACAACTGGTGCATTCTACGAGCTCTACGTATGACTTTATGAATCTTGGGTAGCTGAAGTATTCAATGTTTATGTAGTTATAGTGTGTACAGGTTGTGCGCATTTTTATTACACTTTTAAGCATTTCAGATGTTGTGAAATCAAACGAGGGGCCACGAGGAACGGAGAGCGTCTCTTATTACATCAGAGGAACTGGCAGAACAGTCCTGTTTGAATTTCTCCCAGCCACATGGACAGCATTATATTACTCAGCCTGATCATTCCCTTTGAGAACTTTCTCTTTCTTTTCTGCGTTTTTGAGTCTTTAAAGAAGTTTGTCCATTTGCTTAATCCACTGGTGGGATTGCAGCGTTACTGCATCATCATATATACACACACAGAGACATTTGGAGTGCTTTGGTGTTGAATGTTGAAACGTGTTGGAAGCCAATGGAAGCTAAAGATGGAAATTGTGGAAGGAACGAATTCATCGGAGAGATTGGAGAGAAGGCATAAATGGTCACTGGATTGAGCTCATAAATGCAAATGGGAGACTGAAAGAAGGAGAGTGTGATGAGTGGATTGTTCTCATTTGGGCCATTTAGGAAGATGAGACTTTCTCCCTCGACTCGTCTGCTCCCTCCGCGTTTCTAACAAGTCAGCTTATACACACACGTATTTTTGTATTTCAAGCCTTCTATATATAAGACTAGAATAAAATCTTCCCATATACGTACAACACAGAGAAAGGCTGAAGAAATAAAGACTCTTTAGAGTCACTAATAATCATAAAAAGAAACCGTGGATTTGTATGGGACCTTGTGCTGTGTGCATATCATCCTGCGTCTCGTCGTCATCACAGTCATCATCATCATCAGCGCTTTTGAGCTGCTTTTCCCACACGAGACTCATTTTCACGGGCTAACTAATATCGTATATTCATTTCAACACACATCCACACCGGAACATCTTCTACCTTTCCAATTTTTCAACTCACTTCTTCTTCTGTTATGTAACATATATTTGAGTTCTTCGGAGAAAGTATCATCCAATGACTTCTTCGTTGATGTCCCAGCTTTCTCTTAGGGAGAAAAGTCCATTTCATTCCAATCTGATAGTTCTTTTATCAAAAGGCAACCCGATTACTATTTGTATTAGTAAGTTAAGAATGAATGCTTCTCTATCGATTAAGCAGTTGTGTACGTCATGAGCGAGCAGGATAAAGCTTCTGTGAAAAGCCATCTCGAGCCAAGACTCGACTGTTTTAAGATAAGTTGTGTTCGCCCATTTGCTCCCTGTGTATACCAGGAAAATATTATTTGTTATCACAAGTCTTGTCATCAGTTTCGAGTTGGTGTAAGGATTGATCACTGTGATCTTTCATAGTAATCAAGTGCAGAAGAACAAGAAGGGAGAGTTAAAGAGCTGAAGGCTGAACAAAGGATGTTTGCATGTAGTTTCTGACTGAGTTCTTGTTAAGTGGTAATAAAGTCAAAAATATTTCTCAGAAGCAAGTCCAATTTCGAATCGGCTCAATCGAATAAAGTTCCGCATCGCACATATGTGTCGTGTGTGCTTATATTGGAAGATTTAGCTAGGCCGTTTATATAGTGTGAGTGCAAGCAATGTGAGGAAACTGCGATCTCTGCTGGGAAGGAAGTACAGAGAGGGTGACGTGTAATTTTTTAAAGAGAGGAATTCCTTGTGTAGCATTTGGAAGGAGTCGCGTCAGAAGAATTTACGAGAAAGCTTAAACTACTGAGTGAGAGAGAGAGAGAGAAGCAAAAGGAAGAATCACACAACCATATATGAAGAAAGCTCTTTGTACATGTGTGGATTGGACTTGAAGTCATAATATACAAAAGATTTCTTGTGAGTAGCAAGAAAGGTTTTTTCTCAGAATTTCCTCTCAATAGTTGTGTGTGTGTGTGTGTAATGCTCGATGGCTAATAGTGAGGATGGAAAGACTGAGAGATGTAATGTTCGCAATAATACTCGTTTTAAAGAGGACGATAGAGTTCTTTTTAATGCGTTCGTCTGTACGAAACGAATTAAATGGGAAAAGGCATCCTGCTACCCAAAAGTCTCTCTCGAAGGGTGTGTGTGCTCTGTGTTTGTGAAAGTATGTGTGTGAACATATATATATATATATATATGTATATGCATACATGTGTCTCAAAGTTATATATACATAGTATGTGTATGTATACTAGATGTGTGGATATGTCTGTGTAGGAGCCAGTTGGACTTAAGAGGCGCAGCCAGCAGTCATCTCGCGAAATCTTTTTGTCATTAGGATGGAGGAATCCACTCAAGTGGAAATGATACTGCTTCACACACAACCAAAGGGAAAGTCTGGAGGGAAAGACTTGTGAAGGAGAACAACGAGACAGCTTTCTGAAATATCATTTTGACTCTGCAAGTCTTCTTCTTCTTCGCTCTCTCTCATGACTTCTCAAATGACTTCTCCGGTCCAAATAAGAAGTCCCTTCCAGATTAATGTTCTTTTTCAAGTACCATGTTCTTACGTGGTGGTCTGTGTTCGCCTTGCACTAAAAGTTGTATCGAATATCGAGGCGTCAGTCTCTTCTAACTATGCGCTCTTACTCCTCTCTCCCCTCAATTAAATTACATTTACGACTGAATTAAGAAATAAATAGTTGAATTTCAAATTATACTTGTCAAGGAAAAGTTCTTCACTAAATCCGTGCATTATATAGGCTTACGACCTAATGTTCTCTCATATGAGGAAAGTTTCAAAGGGTGTGTAGGTGTGGTACGTAGCAATGAAATTACTTCTCCAATAGAGCACACAACGAATTCACCTGGCATAAGAAGAAGAAGAAATCCTTCACTGTAACGGAGAAACACACGAAAGTACTTTAAAGTAGATTTGTGTTTTACATAGAAGTCATTTTGTCACTCCTAATTGAGATTTGAAGGTAGTCACACACACACAAATACATATCTTGCATGAGAATGGATTGTGTAATGTATTCTGTACTTGGGATGACACATGTCTGAAGATTAGAAGTCGGAATAACTTTGATGAGCCATATTTAGAGTGTGGGAACAAGGAGAGAAGCGAGAGAGAGAGAGAGAGAGATGGAGAAAGAGTTAGTAGCTGGCAATCAAGTATCAACCTCATTCATTCCATCATTCATATATGTACGGCTATTACATTGTGATGAAGATAAGGAGACGAGTAAGTCAAAAGTTAGGAGAAGTGGCATGGCTCATCTCCCTGACATGACATAATGATCACATCACGATGATCCTCTTCATTTCCCATCTCTTCTCTCGAGAGACGAGAAGACACTCGCAACCAGACAGACGTGATTTATGTAGACGAAGATTACTTTTGGGCCACATTGCACACACAGTTCACTTATAATAATACCCGCACCTTCTTTCCAATGGCGCATATTACTATAGTACAGCAGTACTAGACCCTTTCACCGCCGCCGCTCGTTCCTCTAACCTACACAGTCATGGTTGATCTCTTCTGCTCCACAGTTGTGTGCATTGGATGATGAGGATGATTCCTATCTCGAAATAAATGTTACTTTGGCAGTGACTCCATCGCTCCAGGTGAGAAACACACAAACATATCGGGTCGTTCTTCATAGCGGAGAGAAATCATTTTCCATTTCTGTACACTCACATTTCTCTCTGTGTGAGAGTGCCGGGTTATTCAAGAAATATTCGAAGTCAATAGTATGCATGACAAATGCCACCTAATAACACATCCTTCCTTTCCTTTGCTTTGTTCCGCTTCGAATTTCAAAACCTTTCTCTTTTGAAAGCAAAACGACAATATAAGATCGCGAGCAAATTAGGTACATGGGATGCCTACTTTGTGGTGCACACACTTTGTCCCTCCCTAACTGACTCTTCATGAAGTCTTCGATCCGAATTCATCATCCTTTTGTGAATAAACTCGTTCGGTTTACATATGCTTATTACACATGTAGTAGTGCACATGAGATGTACCACATTGGTGTGAGACATTTCGAATGAAATTCAATTGTACGTTCAAAAAAGGGTAATCTATCTAAAGTCCAAAGCTTCAAGAATTTCGTTTTAGCTGATGGCAACCGAGTTCAAAAATCAGACAGGTATACATATTAAGCTTTAGATTGAGAATAGCGAGGAGCCTAGTGGCGCTTTAAAAAGAAGTTTAAGGCAATTTCGATCATGATACGCTTCCAGTATGTCAGGAATCTCAGGAGGAAGGAGTGATCGGAGTGAAGCATATCCCTGTCATAAGCATCAAAGGAAAAGTTGAACTCATTGGAATGGCATGTGAAAAAGATGAGAGTTTCGTCGAACGAAGTACACTAGGAGATTAAATACGTCTGGAAAGAGATCTTCCTCAATCCGGAAAAGTTACAATAAGAGAGAGAGAGCTGTGTGTTTGCTGTGTTCATCGATTTGCGCCACAGGGAGAATAATTGCTATTTTGAACTTTTCACTCATTCGTTTTTATCTTGTACCTTCATCCGTACTATATATCCATTGTAGGCCGACTTTCTAAAAATCCAATTCAACACAAAAATAATTGTACCTGAAGATGAATAGAACTATAAAAGGAACAGTGTGCTATATACATTACAAAGTGTCTGTCTACTTCATGTCACGCATGACTTCCCTGTAGCCATATTTCAATCTAAGTTGAAAACAAATCATTCGTTTTTGACTTACCTGGCAGTATATGAATACTTGAGTTGTTGTGTTTGTACAACACGTAGTACACAGCTTCCCGATTAAAATGATATGACAGGTACAAAGGAATCTTTGGCATATTTATGTTTATGTGTAAGCGAACTTCTGGTTTTCAGTTGTCATATTTTAGACAGCATGTTATGATGGATGGATTAATAGAAATACAAGTAATAAAAACAACGTGGATAAAGGTGCGAATAGAAGAGGATATATCTCTGTATGCTTTGCGTGCTCAAACATATAGAGACCAGTTTCAATTTTATTATCATAACATATAATTAGTATTACGGCACTCACTACGTTGAATATTTATGTTGATACACCTTCCTTTGAAATTCCAACAACAAATTCTATGTGAACTATACAACATTCTGCAGCTACGAATGGAATGCACGATTTGTATCATTTTAAGTCTTGTATAAATTAAGTGAAGATCATTTAATAAACCTGTATAGAGTAAAGTTCAACTATTATTACAATTGTCCTTATATGACAATGTGTGTACCTGGAACACTATTAAATCACTCATCAAATTGTTTTTTCTTTTTATCAGAGTATTAATTGATTTTGCAACGTGTATGTATCACTGTGTGTGTATAGATCTACGGTTAAGATGTGAATGACTTATTGGTTGTTTTAGTAGGGGATTTAGTAGGGTGTATATATACAATATATACAATGATTCGACATTGTCGACTCCTCTTTTTGTCTGTTTGTGCTGAGGAATCGACGAGTTAATGTGGAATGTGTGTGTATAGCTCTTATAAGAATTTTGTAAAATAAAATAGGCAATAATACTGACTGATGTAATGATGTCCTCTGTATGGTTCAGTTAATTCATTACATGTTGTATGTGAGATGTACAAAATTGACGAGAATAATTACGACGAATGGATGATGCTCGAAGTAGTGTAATGCTTAACATATATATACTCATATATGCTTTAGATAAAATGAAAAAAGAGAAATAAATATGAAATAAATAGAGAATAATAAATAATAAGTAACCGTATTATTATTGCATGAATTGATATTGCCAAACAAAAAGAGTAAATAATAATAATAATAATAATAATAATAATAATAATAATAATAAAGATAGTTCACATTCACAACTCATTGTATAACAAGTACTCTACATAGAACAAATAATATTAGAGAAGAAGATTCAAGTAACAGTAAATCAATTTATAATAATAATTGCTATGAATAAATTAATTAAAACACACAGAAGAATAATAAATCAATTTAAATGAATGAATGAACTTGCCCGTCTTGTATTGATACACCGTAGAATAAATGTTTTCATGATACATGTGAAACACACACGTTGAGAAACTAATACCAGTACACGTAAACCTCAGTTTCTCGATTAAATTATCGGATATACGTACATTACGTATCTTACCTTTTTCCAGGTTGCGATATAAATATCAATGTTTTTATGCACGTCCCGTTTCTCGAATAAAATATTTAATGAAACAATGCGTATACAGACGATGGGAAGGAAAATGTACAAATTGAAGCTTTAAATCTCAAATTAACGTTATTCTTTACGAAAAGAACTCGATCAGCAATCATTTGATACATTAGTTGGGGCGAATAAAGGTTTTACGAAAATATTCTGCAGTGTATGAAAATCATGGAGATGTATGTATACTTTAAATATATTTTGCTTATACCACTTGCTTACGTCCATAAGTGAATAACATATTATTAGCTAGATTAGTTGCATTTTCTGCTTGCTCTACTGTTTAATACTTTTACGGCCTTGTCAGCATGTTTAATATCAATCACACCTCACAACGATAGAAAGATTCCTTACCTACATTTTGATCACTGGTTTCCGGAATTATTGGAATCATCATTTTAAATAATGATTAACACGATATTAGTTAAGATAGAAATCATACAAATTGTATCTCATCTTACCCCTCACTCGTCTATATAATGTCTACACTGAACCTGCTTTTAATATTTTTTCCAGTTCATTAGTTGCTCCTTCAACTTTGTTCAACAATTCATATTTTGTAACATAAAATTGTTGACAACAACTTTTGTATTTTCTTCAAACGAATGTCTTGTACAGTCACAGTAGAGGACAGGAAACTAAGCTACCAGAATTTCTAACAATATGGTCAATCAAGGGTTATGCAGAGTCTATGGAATGGACTATTCCCTAGAAATACAAATGAGAAATGACTGAACGGACAAGGGTAAATAGAATACGCGTTTATCTGTGAATGACTATGTATATACAGGTCCAACAAAGATCATTGAGGGGCTATATATGTATTTTTGGAGAATTGCTAACTTCCAAGAGGTGAATAATATAATACACGAGAGGTTGAAGGTGGAAGGAGTATGTGAGATAGGGCACACAGCAACAAATGTTTAGAATTTTGAGGCT
>Ga0194135_10000189_pt1 | contig 35787 bp, 29 predicted proteins | sample LitLau_LLRF_2013_FD_134024 | JGI IMG/M metagenome (GOLD analysis project Ga0194135, IMG submission 134024) | Freshwater sediment microbial communities in response to fracking from North America - Little Laurel Run_MetaG_LLRF_2013 (version 2) | ecosystem: Environmental > Aquatic > Freshwater >... | reverse complement strand
TTTATCTTATCCTGTAACAATGAACAAGTAATATCTTGGCAGTTGTTAAAAACTACCTGCTTAGATGAATGACTGAGCGTAATAGTAAAATAATATGGTTTGAGGTAATGCAGTAACAAATAAGTACTTGCACGTAAGCGCGATTCATTGTAAATAATTATACCTTCAAATTGATTACCTACAGAAACATACACTAAATCTTCTGGCAAGTAATTTATCTGTCAAATGGTGAAAACCGAGATTATATATTTTAAGCCTGCAACTTATAAACTTTTATCTTGTAGATGTTTATGCGTCTTTAATTGTTTTTAATGTTTACATGTCCATAATTAAATACTGCTAGTAGTAGTTCACATAATTTCAATATCTTTTATACACTATACCTTTTCAAAATAAACTTTCAACACAGACCACGCGGAACATATCCCTCCCTGTATCTACAATGATATCGTTTATAGTGCAACTGCGTAAATGAGATATAAATTCAATAATTTTATTGTCTGTTTATTTTTAAAAAAATCAGATTTTTTAACAATCGAGTTGAAATTAGAGAAGCTCGCCTATTATAACGGTTAACAAAGTGTGCATTTATGAAGGCTTTAATTTAAAGTTCATGATATATTGTTATTTCAATTAATCCCCTAAATGTAAACAGAGAATGATCCAAAAATTGGCAAGTTTTTTTACTCACGTAATACATATAAACAAATATAAAGGGTGGTTAAACGTATAATAATATATCAAATACGCGCAGTCAAGAAAGTGAGTGATTCTAGCAAATAAAAATATTCTATACTACCAGAGTCCAAATGCGACTTGCATTTTACCATTTGAGACGTGGCTAGAAAAATATATTAGACAGTTGTGTAGTAAAAATGAATGGGATCTGTAATACACTATATTTGTAGTAGGCTGCTGCAAAATGGATTAGAGTGATGTATTTTAAATGAACGTAAACAGATATGTACGTGAGACAGGTTGTGTGCAATTTCCCATGGGAAAAATCCACTTCCAGCTTCAAAACTACTACAACTACAACAAGACAGACATCACTGCTAGTTCTGCTCTTCCCCATTCGACTCCAGACTTCCTTAATCAACCTGCTTTCTGATTTTGATCATTTATCATTTCATATTCATATATGACAAACACTGCGTATTAAATTCCGCGTTCTGTTATACTCATGTGTAGTAATACTGGTAATTGAATAAATTAGTAGAAAATATAGAATGACGTTACTCATACAGAGCTACACTTGCTTAATTTGGATTGATAATTAGAAATTCATCTTCAATATCATTCGATGGTTATCTTGTGTCTCATATCGCGTCACACCAAATACGACCATTAAAATTATTTTCTTGTCGTGTGTGTGTCGTACGGGTGGAGACAGTCTATGAATAATCTACAGAGAAGATATTTCTGTTTATGAAGTTTTTTTATGCGAGCTACATGTAGGTAGGTTGTTGCAATTTGTAATAATAGTTATTAGACTTATTTGGAAACATGTGCTGTCTTTTCTTCAGGAATGCTTATTGACTTATATACCTTATAATGTCTTACGTATGTTGTGTCATTATCAATTGAACGTACAAGGATTTATTTTTCAGACAATTTTTTTAGATAGTCATTATTTTGATAGTATAACTCCTCGTTATTTTTCGCAGGCCAAGTGAAGAAATAAATATTATTTGGACTGAAATCGGATCTGTATAGTAGTAGATGCCTTGTTACCCAACTTTCCAGGATTCGCTGTTACTGAATCCAATAAAAGTTATAACAACACGTTGTAGCCTTACTTATAGCATTTTGCAGGCAATATGAAATACATATCTGTAGGTTTAATAATAAAAAGCAAACGTTCACGATTTCAGTGCAAAAGAATAAAACCAAAGGTAAAATATTTGTCATCATTATTTTTTTCTTGGAGACGCCCACACGTAATTCAAGGTCACGTGTAATGGTAAGACTCCCAATGAAGATGAATTAATTGCAACTAGGTGTGGGATCGATGTAGCCAATTGTTGTAGAATGCCTCGCAATAAATACACGGAATTTAAAAATTATGACTTAAAGTCGAGTAAGCATATGTACTTTAATCAATTGTGTACTGCAAAATTTAATTATGTATGCACACTAGAGCAAAATCTTCCAGTCACAACTCAAACTAGATACGACTCGTGACCGTGTGAGATGGAAAATCAATCAGATAACAAATGTACTCCTATGCACTACAGCTTCAGTACATGTAATAGTAATATAAATTGGAAAATGAAGGACGACGAGCTGTATGCATAGCCTTCCTCTGTATTTTAAAGCAATGCTAAAATATACTCCAATAATTGTTCTCATATTACTCTCTTAACAAGTGGAATTACGCACTAATGCGCCAACTTGAGAAGCAGATTATTATTATTGTAAATTGTAATCATTCCAAATTACACTTGTTCATTTTTATTGCACGGCAAGAGATTATTCACCAACAACGAACTGATTCACATTCTCGCTCTCATCAAGCAGCCAATGAAGGGTGTATGTAATAAAATAACCAGCAGAAAGAAATTGTGAAGAAGACTCCTTAACTAAATGTAAATTATTTTTTTCTACGTAAGTAAATAAAGGTCCAAAAAGCCACAGCCTTCTACTTCTATTTTATTTCCTTCGATCTATTATACACCTCCACCTCCTACAGTCAACAGCTTTCCATGAATCTGTGCTCTGCAACTTTGCCCAAATTGACACCATCATCTCCCAAACTCACAACAAATGATCATGAGTGTTCTTTTATTAATGATGCATGGTCTAGTACGTAGGTATGGACAGAGCAATTCAACGTATGAAATAGGAGTACAACCTGGCTTTGGTATGTAGTAGGCAGTGTGTTATTTCTCATTATTAGCATAAATGGAGTAGAATCATTCACTAACTAGCACACAGATAGCTTCATGTGTATTAAGTTGCATTTTTTTCTAATTTTCTCCGCATAAAGATGAGATGCATTGTTATTATTATGACTCATTGCTCTAATGATAACAAGCTGTGTGTTATTTTAGTTTTAAAAAAGTACTAAAATTTGACAAATATTTTCACAGATAGTTCAATGAGAGTTTCACAGACATTGTAATGCGTGCAATGGTGATATCCCTCATCGAATCCCAATAATCTTAAAGACGTCTGCTGCGAGCTATATGCTTATTTCATAGTAGTCTTCAAATATGCCAAGGTATGCTGCAACTGAACTAAAAGGTTATAGGTGTGACAGATTAAGTAGCAGACAAAGCATACAAAATATTGCACTAAGAATCTACTACCTGCACTACTAACAAATACTTGTAAGAAGATTCGAAGGTAAACACCTGCTTAAATAAATAAACCTATTACAAGGCGAACAAATTCGGATGTACTAAATACGCTAACTACACAAAAGTTGTACGCTGTAGCAGACACATCTTCTTGCATAAACTTGGCCTTATATATGAGGTTTTCATAGGAGATAGACGGTGAAGACGAAGGTAAGGTGAAATGGTGACTATGACTAATAGTGACAAAAAACCAACGAGAGGTAGATGAAGCGATGACTCACCTTTGTTACAGCAGCGGTTGCTGCAGTTTCAACTCCAGTTTAAGAAACTACGAAATACTACGAATACACGAAATTACACGAGGGAAGCTATATAATGTAAGATCAGTCAAATCAAATCGAACGTAGCAAGAGGTAATAACCACAATACCACTTTCACTTGCGTTGTAAATCTAACCACGTATTTGTTGTGACAACCTCAGAACTTAAAAATTAATCCTGTGTAAAGTGAGTGGGTTTAATCCAAGCTGACAGCGAGTCATTACTCGTGAGGATGTACATGCATTTAATATGAAAATCTCTTACCACACTATGTGTAAATTATATAATGAACACTTAAACTTTACTCTCACTTCTGAATTCTTGCATCAAATTGGTTTATTTTCTGGATATGTTTCTCCTCGTGTCACAAAACTGTGCGGTATGATTTGTTCCCAATGTATCTCAAATGTTAGCTTATGGTTAGATTGACATATGAGATGCAACTTCTCCGACAAGGCAATATAACACTTGCAAACTTATTTACTCATAAGACATTATAAATTGTAGTTGACATGCTTGTCTGTCAGTGATTTGAACCTAACAATACAAAATTATGTTAAAATACGAGCTAAGGGAATACACACCGGAGAAGAGTTGCGTGATAGTTGGTCTTCCGCAAGTGTCTCTATCAGCAAGTACAACTACGATGAAGTTGAAGACCAAGACAGAAGTTCATACAGTAAACTGCAGAGAGACGACGATGAGAGTGTAAGTAAATGTAGAAATAAAGCAGCAGTCGTGAGTTGGGATATTGGAGAACGAGTCTATTTGATCACACGATGTGACTTGGAAGAAGGCTAAAGAAAGACTGAAGAGATGTTTGTTAAATGAGAAATAATGAATATAGTAGAGTGTAGTAGTTTTGGAGTTTAATGAGATCTGCCACTGCCAATGCCATTCATTTTACTGCTGCCACAAGTAGCTGTGCTGCATCTCACTTTCTGCTTACAATATTATGTTAACTGTGAGACTAGCTATTAATACTACTTTATTTTGGCTTCTCACACATGAGAAATGGTCTAGGTAGTCGTAGTAGATATATATACAGCAGCACAGTATGTGCCAACCAGGGCCAGTTCACGGTCCGCTGTTTGTCCACGGTTTAAAACTCAACCGTGAAACATGACGAACGAGACAGAAGATAAATCGAATTGTAACTTCAAAATGATATTATGAGGACGTGCACGTATAAAGTACGCTCTACTCTTTTGACTGTGACAGATCAACTTCTTGTGGAGAACTGAATCTTCCTCGATGTAACCGAACTGATTTTGAGTATATTTCCTCACTCCTTGTCGATTTTGCTGTGCAGCTGAATTCATCTCTCTCTCTCTCTCTCTCTCGGTCTTACTACTTCATTCTTTCTCTTTTGCTCTCTACTTTCTGATACTGCGAAGTACGACTAGACAACGCATTTCATTGTTGTATAAATGACTGCCTTTTGACTCTGTTCCATTTGGAACATACTCAAACTCATGCATACACGAGAAAGGACACACACACACACTCACAAACGTAAGGAGCATATACAAAAGGGAAAATTTTATCATATTTATATATATATTATCATCTAATTCAGTAGCGAAAATAAATACAAGTCTTGAGGACCAAGCTCATCTCTCTCTCTCTCTCTCTGGTCTGGACCACCACCTCAACAAATGAACTTGCTCGTTTGTATAACCCCTTCCACATTTCACAGATGGATTTAGCATTTTCAAGCATGGGCGAACAAAGTTCTTATATCTTCTTCTGTCACTATAGAACTTGTTCTGCTTATTTCACTCCTTCCAGGGATGATAGCATCAGTCCAGTTTCCTATTTTCAAAATACGCGAGTCTACTTATTTACATAAAACCCACTGATGTGGGAATTTCTCTTTAGCTGGATTTCATCAACCCAACTTTGCTTTCACCGCCTCCTCCTCCTGTCCAAGAGCTATTTGATCTTCTGCCTCCACACTATCCGCACTGTTGCACATTCTCCAGAAGCACAATAATTTTATCAACCTGTATATAATACTTTAACCTGTTTATTTCTCGAGTCTTCCTCTGCTTCACCTCGTCTATTGTCATATGTTTGTCTTCTAAAACTCTCCCGGTTTATATTGTCACATTGTCAGACAGAAATATAACTGAGTTTTAGTAATTCAATCATCAAGAGACCGTGTAATTCAACTAGCATATCTTACTACCTGATTTCATACCACTATTATAGACCTGTGTATCATTTGCTCAAGATTAATCTACATAAAACACGCCTATAAAAAGCTATGCATGCTTCAATACATGCCCACTGTTGTCACTGTATAACAATTGCCCTTTCATATTTTTATCTAGTGGATAGGAAATAAAAACAGTCTTTTCAGAAGCTCACCAGGATACCATAAAATCTTGGCTTCTTACATAACACACCATGCCAAGGCTGTGATGCTCAAGCAATGATGGGAGATTGAAAGCTTTAATTCGTATTTGCTTAAAAGGATACCTTTGTTTATGGCTCTCTTGCCTCATCAAGAGTTTCTACAGTTGATTATTCCATAGCTTTATACATTGAAGCCCACTGAATGCACCTTGCTGCAGCACTGATAATTATTATGAAAGTTTCTCTCCATTTGTGGATTACACTCAAGTCGCGTATTCATTCAACTTTGTCGAACCTCAGTTGATGGGTCTTATAATTTCTGTTTTCTAATCAATAGCAGTCACTGCGAGTATTCAGATGTCAGATTGCTTGGTTGCTTCACTTGAGCAATATATATTCTGGTTTGTCTGTCTGTATAGAAGATTAAGAATTATAAGTATTCTCCTTCATCAATCAAGCTGAATGCTAAGGCATTTTCAGGTGCACTAATTGCAAAATCCATATAGTTTTTGTTTATGAGAAGTACCGAATTATTCTCTGAATATGAGAGACGTCAATTATTTTCCTTTAATATGTATCTTATTGCTGTGGTTGTAGGGTTGATACCACCTGTCTTAAGCTCCTTTGGGATTGCCAATGTCAATATTGTTGTAAAACAAATTCCACCCCAACGATATTGCTTATAACGATAACGATAAAGGCTTTGCCCATTTATATATAGTCTCTATAATCCTTCTTACACATTCCAGAGTGTGCCCAGACTTCATAAAAAGAGATTAAAAATGAGCAGCAGGAGTATAACTTTCCACTTTCCAGGTAACGCTACAGAAATAAGTTTAGCAAGTGACTGTACAAATCAAACCGGAATACACCTGTGTGTACTAATTATTTTGAAGGTCCAATCATTTGTATACCTTACTTTGAAATTTTCCGCAGTCTGCAGGTAAGTTGAGATGTGCTAAAACGTAAATTGGTTACACTAATATTTTCGTGTGCCAAAATCCCACTCCAGAATATTTGCAATAATATTCAAACAAATTTATTCTTCGTTTTTATGCGTTCTAGTCCAGAAATAACTTTAGTAGTTAGTTTAGATTCAGCAATTCCTGCTTATCACTAAATGCACACCTTCTAATGAGAATGAGAACGATAAAAAATGAAGATATGTACCTGATTTTATTCTGATGCTTACAACCATTAATTTGATGCTTTATGATATGATCAAATGTTGGTTTATTCATGACACTAAAATGAAGTAGTTAAATAAATTAAAATTTTCGAATGTTAATATCTGACTCATCCGCTCAACCAGTTGCTTTTTATTTGATTACCTAATGAGTACTATTTGCATAAAGTTTGCATCAGGTATTCAAATAGCTCTCTAGATTAGCTGACAATTAAAAATATTCTTCTAAGATACAATACACCAACTACGAATAATGCTAAGCAGACCATAAGCTGCAAAAACCATAATAATGCTACTGTTCTATTTGCTTTCTCATTAGCACTGCAAAGCCCATGGTACATTTCAGTCAGCCATGCCTTATGCACAAACTAATAATAATATTCTTTGAACTATCTGCTTGCGTAGTTCGGTAATCACATTATTCATCCCCAATGAACGACTCCAAAGATACGAACGAGCACTTTCCAAGCTACATATATGATGTGTGTGTGTACACTTACTTTTGCTATCTTCGTACAGCAGTGTAACTATAAATATCCGTGCAAATATTTTTTAACCAATATTTCGCGTAGTATCACTAATACATCTTTGAAAGTCAAATCAAATTACACACTGCGCACTGTACTTTTGAATGGATTAAGTGTTAGTGGAAATTAGGATGCATTATGTTATATTTTACAACAAGCATAGCAGTTTCGTCCCTTTTACAATCCAGCATTCATGGAACGAAAGAATAAGATTGCAATCTTGCGATTTTCAGACCGTTCCTAATTTGTACTCGTCAAGGCTAAAGCGTACATTATAGAAGCAGACTCTTTTGAACAATTTTTTTAAAATGGCTTATTTCATGTCGTCAATAGAGAGTAAGGTTGCAAGTGAGGAAAGAGATTCTCCAGACTTCATTAAAAGGAGCAAAAAATTGTGAGAATTTTGAAGCAAAGGTGTTCACGTAATAACCACAATTTAAGTGTGAGGATACAGCTGAAAGCCTATTCTTTTACATTAGTGTTATATAAAGTGACAACAATTTTTTTGCAATTTTGAAGATTATCATTGTTCATACATTAATAATAATTAATTATGTTTTGGTACTTTGAATCGCAATTGTAGAAGAAATAAGCTTTGTGATGCATTTTTGAATATATGCAATCCACCTGAAACACCAGAAATGTTTGAAAGTGTTTATGTTAAAACACACTTTGTCTCTCTTTGTCAAGTGTCATGCAATTTTATGAGGTCAGTATAGGATAGAAATGACAGAAGCAAAATCGAGCAAGAAGAATTTCTGCCAGTCCTTTGTGAATAGATTTCAGTTACATCGTATGGTGGTTTTCTATGACATAGTACGTGACATGAAAATCCCATGAAGATTTAGCAAGTAAGCAAGCAGTCGTTTTAAACTTCGTAAGCAAACAAAAGTATCTACAAGTAGAAATGTTAAGAGCTTACTTTAGAAGATGTATGTTTAGTTTCAATACTAATGTGCGTGTGCATTAGTGTGCCTTAGAGCCTATTAGATTTCTATACACCATGTGAGACGAGTGTTCAGAGTAGAAGGCAATGGCCTGAGATATGATGAAGATTACTTATTATTGCTCGACTGCTGTACCTTCGTCAAAGACGCAATTCTTTCTTTAAGTTTAACGCTTCTTCTGTCTAGCCTTCTCTCATGCAATTCATTAGGAATCTTTGCGTATACACTTTTTTACCATGCTGAATCATCAACGACTTCAACGAACTTTTATTCACTTACAAAATTGCAAAAAGTGCTCTTTGTGTGTGACACATGCAGAAATGCATATATACACACATCGCGAGCTCAGAATATTATTTCACCGAGCGAGATGTGACACTAAAAGCTTAAAAAATAGCAATGAAGAACAATCACGAACCGCATAAATCTCCACCACACTGCCCATTGGGTATATCATCTATTGTAAAAGGACCACATCTTGTCATTATGAACTTCTCTTAATTTAAAGATTGAAGCAGCGAGGTATTCTCGGTTACAGTTGATTAAGTATTATCGAAACTACAATTACGCAGCTTCAATTGCTATTTTAATTATCACTCGTGTGTACCTGACTCTATTTCACAGGAACACATAGAAATAGCATTCAATCTAGATCCTGGAAACAACACTCAATAGAAACTGACTGACAATGAGTGAATGCAGTTACACTACATGTCTTTTTTCTACACAGACTTGATAAGAATGAATGAAAAGGCCCAGCCTGGCTTGCTTGCTTACTCTTGCCCACAAAAAGATAGTAAGCTATCAACTTATTTGTATAAGAATGAGAAATCATTGACAAACATTCTACCTAAAAAAGCAGATTATTTCTACCACCTGAGCCACTCCTAATTTAGACCGTGCGGGATCTCGCTAGCCGGAAATCATACAATGGCAGCGCATTCAGGGGGAATCCCCGAAGAAGTGGCCCGATCTGGAGTACCTAAAGTTCGATTCGAAGAGCCTCCGCCTCCGCGTTCTTCAGCGGCTCGAGTTCGGACCAAAGAGCCAGTGAATCCATCAGGGTCTACGGGAGTACGAATCGAAGAAGTAGCACACATTTCGGGTGGACCAGGGGGTCGAATTAAAGACGCATCTGTTGGGGAAGACGACGATGAAGGAACGATAATCAGCGAGATTCCTGATGACTGCGATATAATGACTAACGTAAACGGAGCGCTGTGGTATTGCAAACGGCATGTTTTGGTTCCCTACCTCTTCATTCTTGGAATCGTTGGCCTCAAACCTTTTGAAGTTTCTTCATCTTTCTTCAGCTGCCTCAATAAGGCCTACGTCTTTCTACTCATAGTTATCATTCTCACAGGACACTCCCTTCACGTTCTCACGTGTTTCAGGAGAGACAAGGGATTTGACTATGTCGTCCAGCTAGCTGAAACATCAAACTTAAGTCCTGCCAATGATACTTTCAGCGACTTGCAAACTACAACAACGACAACAGAGTCACCGTTACATGTACATGTAAATGGAAAAGATAAGAAACCAAGAAAGCATTTTAATACAAGTGTTCATCCTTCTAGAGGTACTGTAGGGCCGTTTGTCGATGAATACGACAATTCGTCTACTGCTCATCCTACTATGCAACCTGTAGGGCATCATACAATCCCTGAGGAACCTGGTGAAAGCAGTAACATTTGTGTAGGAAATTTATTCTTCATTCAAATATTACCGAGTGCGCTGCATTTATTGTCGTTCTTGTAGGTGCAACTTCTTTAATTTTCATATTATGGAATTACTGGTTACTAGTTACACGGTTTTGTAATTATTATTTTTTCAGATACATGCTATTTCTTTATTGGTCCGATCACGATGAGCAGCTTGAGAACTTAATGGGAAGGGTTAGTTCAATGTGCTAATGATTTCACTGCGTCTATTTCAAAATTATTGCTACTATTAAGTTTTAAATTTAAACTAAATTATTCGCAGGTTTTCATTCAAGCTACTCAAGCGTTTTGCACGGTCGGATCTCAGAAAAAAGTTTTACGGACGTTGAAGCTTTTGGCACTTTTCGGACTACTGTGGCTCATTGCCTCCATCGTCTGTTCTGTTTTTCAGATTATATCCAGAAGACTTGATGTTATGTACCTTCCCTGGCTTGGGTAAGTTTCGAACTTCTTTTGGAGAATATATTATCATAGTTTTGCACTTATTTTAAACAACAGATTCGGCGTAAACCTGTGTAGAAATGAATTTTAAGATTTTCCTTCTCCCAGTTAAATATATAAATGCAGATTTGGTAGGTTTTCTAGGTTTGGACAAAACTTTAACATTACCTAGTACTTTTATAGTACCTTTCTTTTCTGTATTAGCAGTTTAGCTTAGCAGATACGTGTTATTACGATTAAAATTGCATCGAATCCGTTGGGATTTATGTAGCTTCAAGGTGTATTCACACTTGTCCGTCATGCATTATCCTATTGACTCAAGAACTTTTGCTTTTAGTATTAAAAGTCAAACAAGAAGTGATTCTCTTGTAGTTGAAACTGTTGAAAGTATAGATATTCTTACTACACTGAAGTACTGCTTGTATTCGATCCCTCTTGATGTTTCTCATTTCTCTTCGACACTTTCTGTTTAGATCGTAAGATGAATCCTTTCTTTACTGAAACCCTCGCTTTCTCTCTCCGGTTTGTTTCCAGTTTATTTCAATTTTCTCTCGTGTTCGTTTCATTTCATTCCAGCAACGACAAAAGCACAAGAGCTAAAATTCAATAAAGGTGTATAAGATGTAGTCGTGCATTTTGTTACGCTATGTCACACATATTTGTCAAAATCTGTTCGCATACAGTCAAATGTATTAAGCTGTGTAGAAGTTTCAGCGAAGTACGAAGTTTCTCAATCTTGTGAATTCCTTAGTTCCATGTGAAAGACGCTAGGAAGAAGGATACATACATTTGGTTGATGGCAACAGCTGAGAAAATATAATGGAATTTTGCAAATTACACATCTCTCTATTTCTGTAACCAATTTAAGGTTTCGTGAAGCTTATATGATCTCTCCTCACCAGCTAGAACAGGAAAGATTTCACAAGGAAATGCAATTTAACTTGGGTTGTGTCGTTAGCTCATTTTCAGGAAGTCTCACAATGAGATTTCCTGACCCACATTACACAAAAACTAATCTGCATCCTAAAATCCTAATCCCCTCTTCATTGCATGACTGTTTCTACATCCATCCACATAGTTATGTATATATTGTATCATGGCTGGCTCACTTTCTTCAAGTTCGGGAAGATAATCATCATTTCACTCTCTAAGCATTTGGGTTATTTTCTGTGCTTCTGGATTTCCTTCTGATATGCGAATGCCTCGGTAATAGAATCTTCTAAATCTACTCGTGCTCCTGAAAGTAATATGTGCCATTTGGTGGAACAGTAGCCTGCAATTCCAGCACTCGTCTGTAGTCAACAGTTACTTTTCTACTTGCTGCCAAAAATTCCTTTTTATATATTAGAATGAATAATGCTATGTTTGCTAGTTTCATTAACTGTTCGAGACCGTGTTCAATAGAATGGTCATTGACATTTGTACAAAAGGTGCACGTGTTACTACGGAAAGCGTATGGAATTTCCTACGTTTTGATGCAAGGATTGAATGAATGAAACAGGTCGTAGCTTAAATTATTGACACGCCAAAAAGTATCAGGTAGCGAGATAGCTGTGTAATTTAATAGAATGAAGACTTGAGAAATGTGTTATTAAGATTGCACATGCATGCAACTGCATGCAGTAGAACTGCAAACTTAAGGATCGATAACTACATTGTACTAAATTCATACTCATCGTATTCTTTTTTCAGATTAGTAGAAAGGAACGTACTGGCTGGGGTTATGGGAGTTTTGACTCTCTTGCAAGATATACTTCAAGTAACTGTGATCACCAGTTACTGTATTCAATGTAGCCTTTTGTCTAATTACCTAGAATTCATCTCCTGCAGAGTCTCTCAAAATTCTATTGACTTAATGGACTGCATAAAAGTAATTAATCTGAATTATGTAGTGTCCTATTTTCATTAAGATTCCTTGTCTACAAGTAAAAAGTTATTGTGATATTTGTGATTTTAGGAAATAGGAGAATTGGAAAAATTGCTCAAATACATTAACGGCAATTTAAGTAAAGGAGTTTTGCCACTGGTGATATTGGATTCTATATATTGTTTAGGGAGTTTTTCCGTCGTTGTGGGAGCAAAAAAGTCATGGTCTGATGTCACACTTGCAGCTGCTGTGTCCATTTTGTGGCTATCACTGCTTAGCATTCCAGTTCTGGAAGTACGAGAAACATTAGACTTATGCCAAGTCCATTTGAACACTAAACTTCATAATTGCTTATTATTTGTCTACAGGCTGCCAAATTGTCCGTAGCTTTGAAGAAAGTTCGGGAGCTTGGACACTTTGTACGAATGCGGCCTTTCGGGTACCAAAGTCACCCTCAAGGAGATCTGGATTCATTTTTACTTTTCGTTTCCACCTTAAAAATGGAAGTTAGAATGTTTCAGATCCCATTCTCTGCGCCTAAAATCTCCTCGTGCATTTTTTCTATTATTCTTCTTGTTTTTGTTTGGGGATATTTCTTTTGAATATATATTCCCGATCACGTCATTGATTGCAAAAAAATTTGTTGAACGATGATTATGGTCTAAATTGGACTTTAATATAAAATTTATTAATAATTTTACATAGAGCGTTTCTTTTTCATTTAATGTGACCCACACATATCACTGTTATTATCCCTGAGTCATTCAAATAATATTCAGTCGTATTTCTTTTAGTGACTTCCTCCCTGTTGTAATTGAGCGGCCTCGTCGAGAAACCTCAGTTTCAAAACAAATCATGAATGCACCAATTAATTATTAATAGGTAATAATAACTATCAATGGGTACATACGAATAGGTCTATTATGATACATATTTACAATCATTTATCTCGGTAAGGTTGTCCGTTCTCACCGCATTTGAACACGTGTAAAAGGTTCACATATTTTCTTATCACTAATACATCTTGATATTACTTACTTAAATGCCAATCAAGTGTGAATATTATTGCGAAACACATTTAACTTGCCTATGACCTTTCTGTCTCAGATCTTCTGGAACGAAAAAAAATTATTTCTTCAAATATGTGGTAGTACAATGAGAGATAATGTGACGTTTTTTCCTTTTCAGGTGTTTCGACGAATTTTAAAGAATGCTTCATTGTATCCGGGTAGAGATAGAGTAACTCTGCAGTTCCTTTAATGTACTTGTCAACTTTCTTCATTGCAGTTATCTTCTGCTTCTTTTCATCGTTGTCCCCAGTTGGTATGCGGGCATATTTGATTTCGCCTTCGGAAAAAAATAAGATTAAAACACCAGTGATTATTGAGTAAGTGTCAACGAAATGGGATTTGCTCACCACGAGAAATACAAACACAGGCAAGCTCCCCGGGAATTGATTCAGAAAACTTAATTATGAATGTTAAATTTGGTTTCTGCTTTAATAATTCTTCAGCATCCTCTCTGTTGATAAAACCATGAATTTGTTGGGCTATTTCCTTAGGAAACATCTTGTGAAGACATGCAGATTTATAGAACCATTCCCAGAGTGTGAATGTTTTATTCCCATCTTTGGACAAAACCTGCGTTTTCACCAACTGCTTGAGCGTCCACGACCCCTTAGTACTATATCTTTATGAAAATGAAACACATTAAAACCTTGAAAAAAACCAAACGCTTTTCTAACAATCCTACCTGGTTAACATTGATGTCAAGTGGTCTTCTTGGTATCTTCCTAACCGAATACCAGTGAAGTTAAAGTAAAAGTCACATAGATTTTTCAGTAAAACTCCGCACTTTATAGGTACCTTGTCCGAAATGAATGCAGTGGAAAAGAGAGTACTCCAAGCATTCATATCTTGACTTGTCTGAAAAACGGAGAAAAGTGAAACTAACGCCTCATTTTATAGTAGTTGTACTTGAACCTTACGTTGGTGGTGATAATAATGGGAGAAGAAACTCGCCACACCTTATATGCATAAATTTAAAACAAAAAATTTTTCTCATTTACTATCACAAATTATGAAATTACTGCTCATTAGTACAATAAATAAAAAGAAAGTTAAAAAGAGTACATACATGATACGACTTTCCATCCAGGGTGAAATTAAACTGTACAAGAAGATAGTAACGATCGTCAGTCACAAGTTGTCGTTTCTTGATCAATTTGCCTGCCCGATTGCTGCCCCCTGTGAGTTTAAACTTTGGAAATTTGTACTGCACGGGACCGTTTACTTCTGAATGGAGCTCGTCATTAGTTGGCTTTAAAATAGGGACACCCACGGGATTACTAAAATTGTTGCCACTAACGGTTCCCTCCTTATTTTTCCCCTTCGAGTGTCCTTTATTTTTCTTGGCCCCATCACCAGAAAGATCTGCATTAAGTTGCAAGTGTTGCAACTTCAAGGTGTTAAGAAGTTGTGTGAGTGCATCAGGGGTCTTCGCTGCAAGAATTTTGACTATCCCGTCTAAAATAGATTTCCTTTTCTCCTCTGTTCGTATTTCTACTGATACGCTATCAATTCGTTGACCTTTTGGAAGCGATAATATGGAAGCTGATACTGGAAACTACATTAAATGAACAAATTATATTAACCACCTTGGGCACGGGTAAAAATATAAGTGTAAAGTTTTACCATGTTTGGTTTATGAAGTATAGGGTTGTGGTACTCTTCATTGCCTCCAATGTGCACAAATATGCAGGTTATGAAAAACAATTGCACTTGAAATTTTTCTAAATTTGCGAATAGCTGTTCGCAATCGGCTTCTGAGGAAAAGAGACGATTGTCTTTCATATAGTTTCCACATCGTTTGAATTCATACAACATCTCTTGTACGACTCCAGCAGTCTCTATCACGTTTTTCAACTGCTTGTCAACCATATTATTTGATTCCGGCAACTTGAAACATTTGCTCCTCTCTGCCTCCCAATCTTCAAAAACGCATCTGAGCTGTTTCAGTAATTTAGTTTCAAACTGTTTTACTAGCTCATCCAGCTGATGGTGTATTATACTGTTACTGCTTCCATGTGTTTCCATCTGCGATTTCATTTGATAATTAAATACAAGCTACCAAGTTAAACGTAGCAATTTGATTTTAACGTACATGAAATTTTCGCAGATTCTGGACAAATTTCTTTGCTTCTTCTGCTACATTAGATGAAAATGCACCTAATGCATCGCCCACTATGTCAATTTCCGATGATAGAGGAGCCGAGTGAGGGCTATCTTCATTAGTATCCATTTCAACATCTTCTGGTGGATTCTCTTGTGGTGTCAAAATGTTTTCTAATATCAATTCAATTTCTCTAGAATACAAATCTTTTAACAAGTTCGCTAATTCTTCCGGGTTTTCGCTGTATCTTGTATTCAATAGTAAACGGAACCGGGAAAGTTGATGTCGTTCATAGTGAGGTAAAGTAGAGAAATAGTCATTGAACTGATTTTGCAAGTCGGTAACGAGTTCTCTGGAAGCCGAAACATTCTCCGGGCTGAAAGTTAAATACAGTAAATTTTGGAACGGAATAAAACCTTCTTAGGGATTTTTTTCTTACTTGGGATTCACATAACCGTTGATCACATAATCTTCAATAATCAGTCTGCAATGATACCGAAATACTAGGGGAATACAATGAGCTCCATAAATCGCGATTAATTTATCCAAAATATGAGGATTTTCGATTCTCCAAATACAAGTCTCTTCTGGGTTTTCCATAATGATATCGGGCTGTCTCAATAGGTCACTTTCGTTCCTAAGCCTAAATGCGTCTGTAAGTCTGTTATGAAATAAATGAGAAAATGATCTACTCCACTTGAGAATATATACGAATTTGAGCTCATTCAATCCTCCATGATGTCATTCAAGCAAAACTTTAATACAGTAACGGTTACGATAAATCTTGTTTTTAAGATTTGTTTTTGCATTGTATGTATATCTGGTTGTATATTGCATCAGCATCATGATCCGGAGCTTATATTAAGCTTCGTAAGATACTTTATAACGTTATTCCCTTCCATACTCCTATAGATCACGCAGGAAAAGGTCAACTAATATCTCTCTGAAAAGGTTTAATCTCTTTAGTATACGCATATTGTACTGGAATGGCAAGACACAACGCTATATATACAACATAGTTATATTTATAACCTCTTAGATCTGTGTCGTTTCATGTCTTTTTATGATTTTATTTTAAGTTGATTAATCATTGAATATAGATAATCAATTTTCACAGAAACTCTATTCATAACAAATTTACAATGAATAGCCATGACGCATATAATCGAGCGTGATATCATTCATTATATAGCGTTAAGGTAAAGCTGGTTCTATCTTGTCAAGTATGCAATTCTAAGAAAATTTCAAATTTTCTCCTAGCACATATTGATTGTAGACGTCGTGGCTATCTATTGTTAGTTTCGTCACATATTTCACAATGTACATTGAATGAAGAGATTCTTTAGAGGCGCAGTCTGTAGCAGAACCTGCATAATATTTTGTAAATATAAAATCCTGCATTTTTGGAGTTCACTTGAAGAATCCCATCTATTTCAAATTGGACTAGCCTGATAATATCCTTCCCTGATGATTCATATGCCTGGACCTACAAAAGCTGTTAGAAAAAAGTGAGTGTTCATATTAAGTCTGCAGCACAGGGTAGAAAATCTAGGATAAGTTTAAACCTTTTTGGACTTGTCAACTGTTCTAACTCTCTGGATGCCAATGCCAATGCCCGTCTAGGGATGCAGGGGTAACCCAGAGTTTTGAAAGTATAAAAAATGTTTCTACTAATAATAAAATACCTTCACGAAAAACATCAGAATCATAATAAAAATTGTGTGCAAATTACATTATTTTGTCAATGATCATATAGACAAATATATTTTATGAGAGCAGTTATCCTGTGGGTATATATTGTGTAAGGTCGTGTGCCTGCAGGACTGGCAGTCCGGGGTCTGCTGTCGGAAGGCCTGAACTAAAACTACCAGGAACTAGCAATGTCAATCAGCTCTGTATATTAATATACTTTGACACCAAAAGGGGCAAGTAGAGACTCGGGCTCACTAACCATCGCATCCCAATCAAAGTTATGCATTGGTAATAATTTAATTAAACTTATTCACTTCTCGTTTTGGAAAAATTAAGTGTCGACTTTAATGATATATGACGTAGGAAAAGCAAAAGTCAATATTCTTTTACTATCTAATATTCATTAAGAAATCTTTATTATTTGCTACTCAATTTTACAGGAGGCCGAAGTCAAAGTCCATTACGTTCGAGAGTTCCGGTTCACTGTAAGGTGGGGACGGGTAAGGAGAGTAATTTTGATCGAGATATACAATGGTTCCACAGAAATCCTCATAAGTACTAAAAAGAAAAAGTGTCATGAAATGTTTATCACATATTTTATACCACAAAGGACAAACTTGTTAAAGTGAAAGCATGTACATGAGTCTCTCGATCTCTTGTGGAGTGTTCTTCGGAGACTTCCGACCGCTTCCATTTCTGTAAAAGCAACCGGTTTCTGTTCACAAAATTGGTTCATACGAGGAGGTGTTTAAATTAAGGATAATGATTCTTACGTATAAGAACTGCTAGATGCATCCACTTCGTAGGTTTGAATCCGGAAGGTTGGCTGAAACCTCTTGTAATACGGTTTGTCTACGTCGACCTGCTTCTTCTCAGACTTGGGTGTATATTCCAAGGTATTTTTGTGAATATCAGGATACATGTAAATCAGATTTGCTGTATTTCGAATGTAGGACTCTAGGTTGAATACTTGGCTAGAATCTGACGGCATCTGCGCAATGGCATACATCACTTCTCCTGGAAACAGTTGACAGTTTGACAGTCAGTTCACCAAATGAAATTTTAAAGAGATGTCGGAAATTGAGAACTGTATCGAACGTACCCCGATTAATGTAAGCAAATGACAAGGACCCAGGCTTTGAGTCTCTAAACCTTAGGAGAAAGGTAGAGTTTTGTTTCGTTGTTAGTAACTCCTTAGCGTCCTCTTTACTAATGAATCCGTGAAAAATATGTTCCGTATTCAAAGGAAACATCTTCACGAGAGTCAGAGAATTGAAGAACCAGTCCCAAAAAGAGAACTTTCTCTCTTCGTCAAGTTTTTCTTTGCACATGTCTGCGTACGTGTCTATTAACTTCGTCGTTCCTTTATCGTTCCTTTAAATCCAAAATTGTTTTTGAGGTAAAGAAACATTACGCTTGTACTTGAAATGCTAAATAACTTTATTGATGGTACCTTGTTCCAGTTTTAGCCAAATGATTTCTTTGCATAGAACCTAAATGGGATCCAGTGAACTTAAAGTAAAATTTGTCCAAGATAGAAATCAATTCATTCCAATTTCTTGACTTCTTTATGACTAGGGACTTTGGCTGATCCTGGGATTCCTGCAGACTCAAATCTCCATACGTCCACAGAATATTCCCCCACGAACGCCAGTCTTGAGAAACCTATCTTGGGAAGTTAGACAATGTGTTTTACGCTAGAGATAATTTAATGAAAATGAAGCCTTACGTGACTGCTAATGACGATGGGGGTAGAAACTCTCCAGATCTACGATCAAGTAAAAAGAATCTCTTCATTAAAGTTCATTATAACTACGTTGAGATTTGTTATCAACATTACTACTTACATGATACTCCCTTCCCTCCAAAGTGATGTTAAATTGGACGAAAAGATAGTAGCGATCATCAGTAACAAACTGAGACTCCGAAGCTTTTTTACCTTTTCGTCTGCCTTCTAAAGGAAGCAGTTGAAGGTAATGAAAATCTGCAAATAAATGCGAGTCTGGAGCAATAGTAATATTGGAATCCGCTAGCTTCCTGGATTTCGGAACTTTTCTGCCAGCAGGAGGATCTTCAGGGATCTTGTTCCCACTAATGACACCAATGATTGGATCGGTTTTTGTAGGAAGATTTTTTACAGGTTTTAAAGATCTGATATTCTCGGCTTCTTGCTCTGTAAGAATGTTGACTGAAACATTGTTGACTTTAATGGAAGTGTCAATGGCAGAAAAGATCGAAGCTCGCAGTGGATACTGAAATATAACATTTTCAATTATTATCTTTAACTGCGTGACTAGCTTTATGGATGTAATTAATCACCCTCGATTTATAATGAAGAATTGGTGTCTGGTCTAGAGTCCGTTCTTTATATATCGTAGGTTCAAACCTACAAGTTATGAAGAACAACCGAAGCTGCAGGTTATCAATATCTGCCCGAAACTTGTTGATATGATCTTCCGACGGGACTACATGTCCCCTGCCATAGCTCTCCATCTTATCTAAATACTTCACACAGTTCGTCACGTTGGATAGAATTGTCTGCACATCTTTGGCTGCTTCTTTCACATCCCGTAGCTCTACTTTTGCAGGAAATCCAATGAATGATCTTTTCCTTTCATAGTCCCAGTCGTTGAGGTCTTTATCCAGTCCTTCCAACAGTCTGCATGATTTGAAACGCTTTACCTTCTCCCCCAACTGGGCAAACAACTTATAGTCTGGGTATCCATATTTATTGATCGTTTGTTCCTGAAATTTAGAATTAGAATAATTCAAGCTTGATTAGTACAAGAAAAAAGTTTTAAAAATATGATTGATTGCTAAAAGTTTACAAGTTCATTGCATTCATCATGCTCCTCGGGTGAAATTTCAAGTGCACTTCTCAAAGAATGCAGCTTATGAAACACATCGCTCGCAACACTCCCGAGATACTTTTTAAAAATGTCTGTCTCTGTTTTCAAACGCGATATTTCCGTATCATTTTGTCGTCGAAATGTTTCGGGTGTTTCGGAATTTTCTATTTCATAATCAGGTGTTAGGGTTGTCCCCGGACTACTTGCAGCTGCAGCAGCAGTCTCTGCCATACGGCCTTTCTCTCTGTCAACCAGCTCGTGTTCTTTATCGTAACAAAGTTGGAATCGGTTGAGTAAGTCCCCAGGCTTATGCTTGTACCTTGTTGCCAACAGTTTTTTAAACCACGAGAGCTGATGTCTTTCAAAATTTGGAAGGGTTTTGAACCTTCTCTCCAACTCTCGAACAAATTCTTCAGCGGTCATGTCCATTTCAGAATCACTGTAAATTTTATTTCTGCGTGGTTATAACTACAAAGTAATGTGGGTTAGTATCTTTTAAACCTACGTATATTTCACTTACCAAAGCACCATCTGACTATCAATCAAATCCCTAAAGTAATACCTAATTTTCAATGGAATCTCTTGTGCATCGTAGAAAGAACAAAGTTCGTCCAAAGTTTCAGGTTCTTCGAGAAGCGCAGTGTATTCATCCCAGAAATGCATGTTAAATAAGTCTCCGTGTGAAAGCTCTGTTTCAAAATCACTTGATTTTTACCAGACCAGTTAACGACTAAGATGGTGAGATGTATCAAAGGCTAACTGCTATTCTACTTAATCGTTCATGTGGTTTTTAAAAAGAAGCCACAAAGCCAGCATAAATACTTGCAGAGTGGATTATGATGCTCTGCTTGTTAAGATCGGTTAATAATACTCGTCTGTGCATGCTTATTCACATTGCTGGTCGCAGAATTTGTAGCTGTTCATCTCTATTCTGTCAGTGTTAGGGGCTAATATTTTTTTAATTGACTAATCTCTTTCGCAGTGACTGGTTAATACAGATCCTGTTCTCTAGAATTGACAATCGTTAAACCATTAAACTGTGTCCAAGTTCACCATACACCACTATATTGCTTTAACACTGGACTAAACGCTTATATCCAAGACGAGTTGATTTCGTTGAAATTCAAGAGTAAAAAACAAGGACTTATTTTACTCTCCAGACCATCAAAAATAGATTATGATTTTAAACGAAAATTGACGGAATGAAGTTTACATACGATATGCTATCGGTCATAATATGAATTTATTGCTGTAATAGTAAGCTTTACATATTTTTATTTATATATATTTTCTGTCTCTAGACACACACACGTACTCTTGTTATTTTACGATTATTAGCCAATTTAGTGTACCATCACATCTATCTGTATCATGTGAAATTTACATATTTACAATTAAAACACGTGTACATACGCCTTACTTACAATTAGTATATAGCCTGTTTGGATTTATACATTTATACATCCATTGATCTATGATCCAGATTTCTTTACAGACCCCAAGAATGTGACTAGCTCCATTCTGCTGTGTCTGGTTGGTTATCTTGAATTCGGATAACTTGTATTATGCGTTTTATTTTTACACTTGTATACACATAAATAATTTTTACTTTACTCCTCACAGGTTATTAGCTTTAAATACTTCCTATATAGCTGCTTACGTTCGAATAAGATTTTCGGCTGGGCAAAGCTTCCTGTTAGCTTACAATTAGTTCGTTTAAATTTAACTAACTCATTAGTTTGATTTTCCTAAGTCTAATACGCTGATAACCTAGAATAACATTTACAGACGAGACGATATACTGCTTATCTCCATTAATATGTAAAGGATTAAGGTCTCTAATATATTCACACTCATGTTTGTGCTCATCGGTGCATCTGTCATCCTTGTCAATGTAGTTATTAAAACAGTATAAGCTATGATCGAATTTATAATTAGTATTTGCACACTCAAATATGATTAATGGGTTATTTACTAATGGTCTACGTCTCACATTCACATATTTACTTCACACACAAAATGAAAGCTCGTAGCAAAATTTGGCTGCAGTTTTTGCAGTACATATCTATTTACCCTTCTTCTGGCCACGTTTTATTTTGACATATGAATAAGTTATACAAAAAATTCTAATTAGATATTAGTAATGTGTCGGAACATCATGTATTAAATGTGTGACGATAATATGCGAAAGCTGGTACACAATTATAAATTTATACTAAATATGTAATACTTATTATTAATACAAAGAGTACACTGCTCGCTGTCGCCTTTCCATTGAAAACTTCAAGCCACAGGAAGTCAAGAAACGAAATGATTTAGACAACAGGAATTTTTTTCTGAGATGCTTTCGATTTGAGTGTGGAATTTTATTGAAAACTTCATAACCTTCTGATTGTTCAGCGCTCATCATCGTAAATTCCACAAGAGATTTCAGCCTAACATCTTACAAATTTTCTGTGAAAGATACTGATTTAGTGATTTCAATATTCTCCTCATTTTAACGTATAAAGAGCAGGAGCATAAAATTTTGATTCGAAAAAATTGAACCACTCGTGTGTACATACGGTATTCTCTACAGAGTCCAAAATGATTGTGTGCATTTCTAAATTTAGTCAGTCTTAACATCGAAATTTCATGGACTTGTTGTTTGATGGACGTAGCTGGAATCTCCACGAGCTTCAGCGTTCATATATTATAGCTACATCGGTGCATCGCAAAATCTGTAAAACATTAACTGAACTCCAGTAACGAAAAGTAGATCTCTGAAATAACAGTATTCTTGGAACTTAACATCGTAGCCCATATTGGTAATCAAATAATAATTGTAAGAAAAATAAAGAAAAAAATTCAAAATTCAAATGTAAAATTGTCTTGTTTATTCACACAAAACATAAGCTTTAACATAGTAACAAAAAGAATGAAAACAAGTACTAATGACGCAGATTTAGTTAAATGGAACTATTTGAAGTATAAAGTGAGCGAAGTCTCGACCAGTTAGCTCTTTTTGAGTACATTAAAAGGGCGTAAAGCTTTGATGATACGAAACTAGGTAAGTAAGGGAAAAGCTTTTGTACACAAACCTCCCTCATTCGGACAACAGTGTTACATCGTATTAACCAATAATATAAGTTCAAAGTTTACCAAAGGAGCTTGTAATATACAAAACGATAATTACTTAAATATACTACGCTACTTATTAATGATTCCTTGTACTTAATGACTTCGAGTACAACTTATTATTACTACATCCGACTACACCCCCCTTTGAAGATCCTCCAGCTATATTACAACAGTTGTCTAGCTGCTCCTCACGACGTTGCAAACAAACGAAGCATAACTATTTAAATTAGTCGACTTATCATACATAACTAAACGAATCATCTTCATCACTTCAGTTGTCTGTAGTAGTCACTGTATAACAATATAGAGCTTGCATTGATGATTGTTCAGAAAACCGAAGCAATAAATTGGTTTAGAAATCTGCCACAACACTTTTTTAGGGCTACACATAATAATACTACAATCATACATATATATTACTTACTTTAGGAACCTGAACAGTGCGTTTTCGAAGTTAGATGCATTTTTAAACTATTCAACGAAGTACTTCTTACATTTACTTATTTAAATTATAGTTTCTCGACAATGATAGTTTATAAGTGAATTTGTTGACTTGTATAGTCTTAAAAGTGCTCTTAATGCGTAGAAACCCAGCAAAAATCCGTTTCTTAATCTTTTCGCTGGTTGGACTAACAACTAGCCACATTTAATCTATACTTATCAATGACACGAGACGTTACCAGGAGTAATGTGTAAAAAAGTAATTCAAATTTGTTCTGCAAAACTTCGTGTAAAAAGCATTCATAGGTAAGTACAAGTAAAGTAAATGTAAGTAATACGAGTCTTTTGAAAGCGAAGAGAAAGCTCATATGCATAATGAACACAAAACTAAGTCCGACGCAAAGTTAACGATAGCTACCCATAATCAAACATGGTTTAAGTAAACCACTTATCATACTATAAACCTATTTAACTACAGCTATGTACTTTTTATAGGTCAATCTCTGTCGTATTTCGTCTCTGTAACGAATGTCATTTTTTCTGCTATACAGGTTACCATCATGTTGAACTTATGACTGCGAATTGCTTGTCGCGTGAGTTGCTGTTGCGTTGTTTCATTTTGATGTCTTGACTTGTAAAAATAGCACTGAAGACGACGAATAGAAACGTATCTAACTTCTCTTTACGACTACTGTGAATATGTGATTAAACTAGAGGATGGTCAGAATATAATATTGTTTGAGGGAGAGAAACCACTCTACATAACCACAGTCTAATTATATCACAGGGAGGAGCATTTTTGCTTTGTTGTATTATGGCCATTTCGCATGTAAGAACCACACTCACACTTATTACTTACACAGATAAATCGTGAAAATGTGTCCTACATGATAGCGACAAGAATGTTCACTGGGTAATGTTACACTAAACCATTGGGTCACCCGGGTGATTCACTGTCTCCATTCCGTCTGGAGGAACTCGTACAGTCCCATTGCCGTTGTGTATAATACGACCATTGATATGACCGTTGGGTGGAGGAATATTTGGAGTAGTTATAATAAATGCCTCTGTTCCTTGAGGAGGCAAAAGTGGTGATGGACTAGAGGGAGTGTGGACAATCCCTCCATTGCCATTACTGGTTATACAAGCTGTTGATTCAATCCATCGATACAGGTTCAAAAAGTCGTCCTGAAATTCAACCATTCATCATAATGATAAAAGTCTTTTTACGGTAAAATAACACATCCATCAGTCTTTCTGAATTACACTTACAAGAGTTTTCCAAACTCCAGGTCTCTGTTCGTGGTAAAGTTTGGCATACATATACACGTCTACATGGCTTTCTAGTGTCATTTGTTTCTTTAACGTGGTGAGCGTGCAAAACGTGGCTGCTTCTGTTCCTCCAAATCTGATGAAAAAAATTGATAGTGAATTAGTGAAAAATATGTAATGTTTGGGAAACACGAAGAGGCTTGATTAGTTACCTGTCTATAACTGCGATAGGTCCAGAGGACGATTCTCTCTGAGAATCACTTACGAAATTGACTAAATCAAACACAGCTGAAAGTGGAGACATCATCGAGTGTGGCCAGTGAGAGCACTGGATCATTTTAACATGAAGTTCGTAATCATCTTGCAAGGATTGGATTGAGAAGTCGCGTATTATAAAACAACTTTGGTCGGACTCTTGAGTTAGTCGAACTCGGAATGACTCGAAATCCATGTCTTCGCCTTGAGGTGGCCAAAATGTAGGATACTCTTGATTATCGATTATTGAGAGAACAACAATTGTTTGAACGTTGTGATCCCATAACATTTGCCAAAACTCCGGAGTTGTACTTTCCAGTGGGTGTTGAGTAATAATAAACTCTTGGAGTTTATGATAGCCTGTACATATTTAACAATTTTTCCATAGGTTACTTCTTTTTCATACAAATTTGATATTACATTGAGATTTTATCTTTGGTACCTGGAAAAAATGAAGCGTTGATGTAGTCACTTCCTTCAACTCCGGGCTTGGGGGTTAAAGCTACTCTGTACGAGTCTGTAGAAACACAGTCTAGATTTCTGTTTTTAGTCAGATTGCAAGACTTCAGTGCATTTGAGAGATGGAAATCTTTCGGAGAAAACTGAGTCACAAGCTGCACATACAAAATTTAGTACTGATTATTACCGAAAAGAATATTAAAACACGTAAATAATTTAGTATGTCTCATTACTTTGTACTGTCTCTCAAGAAGACTAGAAACGTCGGATTTCTCGTCAGCGTAGCTACCAGACAGCAAGCTATGAATGTATCTTGAGAGATAGTTTTTGTTCACATTGGTCTCTCCACTAGAAATATATTGTTTGAAAGATAAGTAACCAGTAAGTCTAGGGTGAATAGTAAAACCAAAATCATGGATTTAATTTACCTTTCAATGCCTTCTAGCAAAGCATCGTGTATAAAGATATATTGTTCTTCAGTCTGCACTAAAAAGTTTCTTTGCGTTCTAATATGATTCAAAAATCCAAAAATATTTAAGTCTCCTCTAGCACGAACTTGTCGTAGCATAGCGTCTAACACAATATACGTTCCAGTTCTGCCAACACCAGCACTGAAATTGAATTTAAAAAATTAGCAATGTTCAAAAAACTTTTCCCTGAAGATTCGTCACTTGTGTAAGTTAAGGTATATTACCTGCAATGGACAATTATGGGACCGCCATCGGCAGGGTTGGCAGCAGATGACTTTTTAACAAAGCTCAAAACTGGCAGTGGATGGCTTGGTGTTCCATGATCAGGCCAATTTGTGTAATGATAATGATATACCGTTCTTTCACAGCTAGTTGTTTTCTTTTTCTTCAACTGAGATCCACAATTGGGCTTTATCAGTAAAACAAAGGGGAAATTGAAACAAAAGAGCAGAAGCGAACTTAAGAATGTGATAATTACTACAAACTACAGGAAACTACGGAAGGTTCTCTGCCCAAGAGAAGCAAGAAAAGTTCATTGGTTTGATTATGATTATGGTTTACCTTCAAATGTTTCAAGTGGAATGTTCGCACAATGTATGTTGCCATTACTTCCTCTTTCACCAATCTCACTTGGATTACTCCATAAGTTTCTGCTCCTTCCTTTGGCCAATACATGTCACATTTTTTCTACAAAGAGATTGACAAATTAATGAAATATTCAATCATTATGACGACAGATTAAATATTTTAAACAACTTCGATTTAAGACTTCCACACACTTTCACTCACATTCAATGAGTACCACTCAACATGTTTCTTTCATACAATAGGATGCTTCAAATTTAATAAGACTTTAAAAATAAGCAGTTGAGAACTAAATAAAATTAAACCTTGTTAAAACTTTAAAAATATCTCTAAAAATTGTTACTGCATTCAAACTTTGTAGAAAATAATCAGAATGAGTTACAGACTACTTAATTTAGCGATATCAGCCTCATTAAAAACAACAATCAGATTTTAGGGAATTTGTGCCGGAGTGCAGACTGCTCACCTCCCTTAAGTACTGAGATTTAGACTTTGATTTCTTTACTCGAATTGCCTAAGGATAATTATTAAAATGTGCATCAATAAAATAGCCTAAAATCTGCGATAGTCTATTGAATCAAAAGTTTAAAAACTGCAGATTTTCCCCACGTTAGTTCAACATGTCTGAAAATTCACGGAAAATAATAAAAAATGAGTATTAGACAAGGATAAAGACTTACTCGTCCACGCTCGACAAGATTCGTAATCATAACAATGATATGGACATTGTGTTCCCACACCATTCTCCAGAAACAATCAAAAGTGGACGGTAGTGGTCCTTGTGTTCCAACGTAAGCTTGAGCTTTTCGAAACCCGTCAATGTAGTTGGCATTTACATAGTCAATACACTTTTTTTGACCTGGCATAGGCTGCAGTCGAACGCGTGTGTGATCGTCTTGAAAGTGAATATTTTAAAATATAAAACCTCAGATTTATCTAAAGTAAGCTTGTATCGTATGTACTCACAAGCAACAATGTTTAGATAGCGATTTTTCTGTTTGTTATCTGGATGCTGAGAGTGTTCTGAAGAAAATCCATCTTGAACTGATGTAGCTTGAATTAGCTCGTACTCTTTGGAAAACCCTATATCTCCATCAACATGCAGTTCAGAAACGTGTTTAGGAAATAAGTGGGCTGGAATTGCTCGTTTTAGCTCATCGGAAGAGTCTCCTTCCCATCCATTTCCTCCCAACAATGGAGGAATCCTTGGCGGATCGTCCAGATAAAAATAAGTACCATGAAAGCAGCTCCTACAAAAATCAGACATTTAGGATTCGTTCTTAATTTCAACAACTATAAAGTTTAGTTAGCCGTCGTTTTCAATAAAATATGATCAATTTCTTTCACAACCTGCTTGTCGTTTGTAAAGATTTTGACATTTTGAACACGAAAAAGAGCTGAGTTAACTGAAAAAATTACTACTTGAAATTATCCTCCTATACATAAAGCTTTTTATGACATAAGATAAAACCCTGAGTAAAGTAAATAAACTAACTGATTACAAATTTTGGATATTTAAATCTGGCTTTTTAAGATAACTATCATGTGCATTACTGGAAACATCATATACATGCCAATATGCTAGGATAAACATCCTTATCATAATATAACGTTCATTAAGTCAATAAAACAGGTTGAGGAACGTACCTCCAGACAATGTATACTAGAAGCAAAACCACCAAAGCTATAGAGACAGCTATGGACACAATTATCATCGTTGGAGTAAACTCAGTAGCTGAGTGAGGAAGGGTAATAATCCGGACTTTTTCACAATTCGGCTGCATCAAAATTTTCTTAGAGTCTGAATATTGGCCTTTGTAGACTTTTTCTGTTTCTAAAACACTTCTAGTTCCTCCACGCACACGAACTTCATACATTATATTGGTAGTGAGATTTTGCAGTAAAATCTGGAACAAAAATACGTTAATAAATATTTTATTTTCGAAGATTTAGAGACATGTGACCAAAGGTAGTTAGTTCCCTTACTGAATGTTCCATCTGATCTGCATGAGCTGAAATGAAAAGCTCCTCGAAGTCTCTTCGATCTTCACTTCGATAGTCCACATAATAGAAATCAATGGAATGATAGAATTTGGTAGGACGATGCCAGGCAATGTAAAGAGCGTCTTCTGACTGACACGAAACATTGACAATCCTAGGAGGATTTGGACCACGGACATCTGTTTTCACTAGAATTGCATCTGACGACTCTCCTTCGTTTTTCCATGTGAATGCTTTCACCCATATCTTGTACTCAGTATACGCTTCTGTAAGAAAAGAAAGAGGACTTAAAGGGATTGTTCATGCATCGTACGTATAAGTATCACGAATACAAACCTAAGTCAGTTAGAGCAAACTTCATGTGTTCCACTGGCTGCTTCACAGTCACCACATCTGTGAAGTTGTTTTGCATGTAATAAATCCGATAGCCTTCCAGCTTCCCATTAGGTTTACCCGGAGGAGCCCATGATAGTTCCATCATCGAATCCGTAATCCAGACCACCGACAGATTTGTTGGTTTATCAGGAACTGTAAAAGTTTATTCATTCATATTAAATTTTGGGATCATTTTGAAAATGCGGCAATGTCTAAAAAGAGTTCACTTATTGGAAAACTGTAGGGTAGATAGATCATTGTGGAAATTATCATGAACTTAAATTTATAAAAACTAGAATTGGTTCGGATATGACTGATTTGTAAAATATGAGTCAGTCATGCATGTTATCAAGAATGCTTGGTTTCCGGTGACTAATTATACTTAAGAATTCATGAACATATTAATAAATGGCCTGCAATAAATGACTTCGCTGCTGATAAATGAAGATAACACACGATCCAGAAGTAAATGACAGCATCAACTGGATACGAATACTTAAACAAGAGCTTTTCTGAACATTTAATCTGTTAACAAATACATAAAAATTTCTCAACGTGGTTCACAGTCCCAGTTCACGATAGTGCGCAAAGCACGATCATGTCAGCCAGACTGTAATCAGAATACCAGCAATCTCATTAAGATAACTACAAGAAATATAAAAATTTTCAGATTAGCTATAGGCTAGGTTACTTCGAAGGGAAGAGTATCTTTTCCTCGTCAATGTTAGCTTAAAATCTAACAGACATGAGAAGTGTACAACTTTTTAATGCATACATAGCCCAATAAATAATTGAAGTCTAAAGTCCTATTTCAATATTTCAAGCTATAGAAAAAGAAACTGCAATCTTCTAGTTCATGGAATGCTGAGATCATGTTGCAAGCTCGTTCAAACGCAACTATAAAACAACTTGAAGCTTTTAAAATGCACTTTCCGTCATCAGTTTGTATAAACAACGGGATCTATGGAGATTGAGATTGCAGTAGATAAAAAGTCATTAAGAGAACAACTCTTTCCTTTCAAAATAAACATTTAACTGGAGGGAGGGAAGACAACAAATTACGTACCACAGGATTCTGATAAAGAATCCATTTCCTTCATTACGATTAAAACTTTCAACAACATCTTTCTATGCACTCATTTTTCTTGCAGTCTAATTGCACTTAGAGATGCGAAGGGGAAGGCAAGATTTTACATTCTACGAAAAAAGCTGAACACTACTGAACAGATGGCCATATCCCCTGTGAAGTACCCATGGTGTGTTACTGTCTTATTCATTTAGATACACAGACAAACAGTAACAGTACAGATGAAGTCATACTGGAGCCGTACTAAGGATAATGAAATCCAAGGCAGACAACTTTTAAGTCGGCATGAAATACGCTATTGATATTACCAATTCGTCAATCACTACAAGACATTAAAAATATTTTAAGTTTTAAGATACGGTTCTGTCCGTCCCATAATTTAGACGATTACAGTAACATAAGCGAATGAAAGCGAAATTTATTCGTTGAAGACGCTAGCAATAAATAGAAGTATATCCGGGCATTCATTGCTGACAATGAGTGTTCTCTGAGCTTATAGGTACATAGAAAATAGATTTAAAAATGTTCCTAATTGTGTCGCATGAAAAAAAACGAAGTGAGACTGAAAGTGGGGACCAAAATTGACGAGAAGTCTTGGAGATTGTACTGAAAAAGCCTTTGAAAGATAAAATCTCATCAGTTTTGCACACAGAGGAGTTAAAAGAACTATTTTCTCTTCCTCCCTGTTAGGATGACATAAGCCTTCATGGGTTGACCTTCAAGTTTTCAATCAGCGATGGTGAACTTCTTATGGAGTACAAAGTATTCATAAAACTATATACTTAAGTATATAAAACTTAGTAGACGGGACTACAAAACCCGAGATCAATAACTGGTTTTTCTACTTCCTGTAATCCCCCTTTTTCCTATTCCTTATACCGACTAAAAGATGTCCTCAACGAGTCTTTTGAAGAAACATTTTTCATCACCCTCTTGTATTGGCTTCTCATGCATCCAGAAACCAAACACAGTAAGAACACAATAAATATTGGAAAAGGCCAAAATACATAATGGACCGAATGAAGTAGTGACCACGAGAATATTCGCAGAAGACAAGGTAGACGGGAATTAACTGTCAAATATTTAGAGTTTTCTGAATGACTGAAAGTAGATTACTTGTGCCATCATTAGTAGAAATGATTTCTAATCATCAATCTACACTAAGCAGACAACAAAATTTGAATCAAGTCTATGTATGAGCTTACAACAAGGTCTAAATTAAAAATTGGATTATTAACAAACAAATGCGAATGAAAAATGGGAGTCAAGCCTGAATACACAGTTGACAGTTGCACTTTTTGCACGTAACGCGTTTTTTCTGGGACTTTTCTTATCATATCTATATTGATAGGACAAACATGGAATAGCGTGTGAGAGTAAAATCAAGACAACTTTCAATTACACTGATTGAAAATCCGTGGTTCATCGCAGGACTTTCTATTTTCATAATTAACATTAGAACTATGACCGTGCATTCAGTTGTGAAGTTATAGCTTGTGGCGACTATCTGCAACTAGGAAGGTATATGCAACACATTTTTACATGTTGTGTATTATATATACTCATCTCAACTGACTAGAAATCACGGAATCCCTTTCAGTCATCAGGAAATGGCGAATGGGGAATGGGGACTGAAAATGTTTGTAATAACATTTTCGTTTACTTATAGCGCAGTGACAATGGCCAAACAAACCCAATAATAACTTTTCACTTCGCCATATTTGTATGCGTGATGCGTCCTGCCTAACATTGCTCCAAAATACTCTCAAATTACTAATGATTCATTTAATCTGGTTTATGAAATATGGATCCGAAATCCGTGTTGATCCGCGAACCGCAACTTCAACTCGAAAATGCGAAAATGAAATAAAGTTAACCTGATTCATATTCATCTAACTCTTCATCCGCGTTATTTTTCGAAGCGTTGTCAGTCTCTGATACATCCCGGTCTGGGACCACCACGACTCCCCCTTCTTCTTGTGGATTCGGAGGAAAGTATGATTCTCCGTCATTGGAAACTTCTGCAGGCGAGGATTCGAACGGATAATTTTCAATAGTATGTTTCTGCTCCAAAATATCATCCGGACTGAGAAACTTTCCGTGAGACAAATCGCCGGAATCCGATTCTTCGACTGCTGATAGCTGTTTTGTATTCTCTTGGGGTGCGCCAGATGTAAGTTGTGCATTGAGATTGAGAGCAAATGTTATGAGAAACAGATGGAACGAGACCCTCGTCATATTCCTTAAAGAGATCATTCTTCGCTTCGAAGTGGAATTCCATCTATTTTGAAATCCAGCGACTGGCCCACCCATCATTTTTACTTCTTTCCTGTTTACTCCGGTGCTCAAATGATTCCTCATTAAAGTTAAATGGAAGGTTTCTTTCAAGTGAAAGAACGATGTTACTATATCGGTTTTAAATAAACACTTCCCGTAATACCAGCAGTTGTACAAACCAACCCACTAGAGGATTCAGACTTCTTGCGAATTTCACTAATTTATAGCAATATCAATCTTCTATTCAAAAACATGTCATGCTTTTTTGTTGATTTCTGAGCAGAAAACTACTAAAAGGTGTTTTCCTTCTTATATGGCACTAAATAAGAAAAAAACATTGCATAGTAAGCATAATTTTGTAATCAAAATTCACCATTACTTGTAAAGCTGAAGCTGTCATTATGACTCAAGTTGACTTGTGTCTCAGTGGTCTTAAAATATTTAATATAACATTCAATTGGCGTAATAAAAGCAAACAAGTACAATTCTGTTGTTATCAACCACATTAAAATACTAATGAATTCACCAAAATGAATTCACCGATTTGCTGTGACTAATAGAAAAGTTATTGTTCAATTATTCGTATAATATTTACTCATCACTGCATGAAGCTACTTGTATGAAGACAAAAAATACTATTTATATGTATTCTTCGTCTCAAATATGATTTCAATGTAAATAAACGAGGAACAATACACAATAAGTATGCCACGACCGACCACCGCAGATTTGTCTATAAATTTTGCTTACAAACTTGCTATTACTTCTGGCAGACGTTTACGATCGAAAGCTTTGTATTGTGTGACAATTTCCGTTATAAGCTTCCTCTTTCCGTTAATGAATTGTAAATTATGTAGTAGCTTTCATGTATATTACTTCCACATTGTATTACTGATACTAATTCATATTTTAGAAACGAATACATCAACTATCAATTAGTAAGCCTTGTGCAAACAAGTACAGTTAGCAGCAACCGAAAAATTATGATAAGGCGGACATTAAATTGGATAAAATATACGCTTGAATAGTTTATTACCATGTGCGAAAGAGCCACACTTGATAGTAAAAATATTATATTCAATAGTTAGTTCGAATACCACAGTAAAGTTTAAGGAAATGAACAGTTTTGAGTCGTTATCTAGCTCTTAGGAATTTGTGATTGAAAAACCGTGACCACTTTATAGTAGATGGTAACCGTTTGATCGTAAATAATTAATGCTGGATTATCTTTTTAGATATTAACGACCTTGTTAATCACTAAATCAACCAAATTCAATCTGTACAATTTTGACTCTGCTACTGCATGTATATTAAGTACAGAAAAGTACTTAATAAATAGAAAAGTCCTGCAAGGTATTTAGCTAAACTGAAAACTTTCTATGCAGTTTATCAATAAAGCTAAAGAGACAAATGGTGAATGCTAACAGCTTGAGGCACTTGTACATATTTTTTGCGATATTGACAATAAATGTTGTCTACAAATACACTTGTGCAGTAAAAACATTAATTATGCACTGCATTTCAATATCAGGACCGGTTACAATAAAAGATATAAGGAAGTGATTCACCTCTTTATGCATTCATCAATTGCATTATGGCACAACAGTATGCATTTCCGTTTTGTTACTCGTCACCGTGCATTGTTCACAAAAATTACAAGTCAAGTACTATCACAAAATGTAAACCAAGAATAATAAGATCTTAAGAACACGCAACGTATCCACAGCTGTTGATAATCACAAATTTCAAATAGTACTGCTATAAGTAGTTTCTATAAATAATCAGAATCAGAAAGTCGAATAGTAAGTATGAGTGCAAAAGTCATTGTTTTTCGACTTGATATACATTTTATCGATGCAATATACACTATTTCTGCATAGCAGTATGTGAAGGAATTATGTATCAAGATGATCACCTTACTAAGGTGTATTTTTCCTAAAACGAGCTCTGTTGAACCACCTTTATAAAAACAATCACTGTTCAATTTTAGACAATTTCGCTCAATGGGATCCCCTCTTTTTTATAGTAAGAACGGCATGTAATAGACATTTCATTGCATAATTCATCATTAGCCGTCATTAGCAAAGTAAACGAACACCAGGATGACGTATATAATAAAAAAATGGACGCACAGTATTCAATGTGCAATTAACTTTAAACCTCTGATTCTGATAGCGTAATGAAACAACCACTGAATATAAATAGAAACCTTACTTCCACAATCATATTTTCTGAATAATAAATGGCATCCTCATTTTTATTTGCTTTACATGCAAGACATTAAGACCACAAGTTGCATAAAAATCTTGGTAATAATAATAATAACAGATCAAATAAATAGTTTTTCTAAATTCAAAGTAGCAACGGAAGGAAGGATATGTCGTTAGTCCTACTCGCCAATTCAATTCTCTATTAATTAAACTCATAATAGAAGTAGTTCACATAATAATTCAAAGTTACAAAGTGAAACGATTGGACTAGTTTTATGTAAGCTACACTGTCTGATTCAAGTTTTATTTTTAATTAAACAACAGGAAAGGATGAATTGATGCTTTGTGAGCTGTTATGCATCGAATGCGTTAAGGATGAAGGTGAGGAAACAAAGCTTGTTAAACACAACGGTTACATAATATCTAATCTGCAACACTTTAATTCAATTTTTCCACTGATTCATTTTAATCACGGTTTCTAGAATGATTATCATCGAACGTTTTTGCATCTTCTTATAGCAAACTACGAATACAGAAAGATATATGGAGATGACAATTTTATCGCAGAACTAATATTTCCAGCCTTCCTTCAAACAGTTTACTCTGACTACTCAGAATTGGATATCATTGTCACTCAATAAATAGCTTCATGTTGAGAATGTATGATAGAGGGAGACGAGAAAATTTCATGTTTTTTGGATATTGAGTAAGCGTTGGTTCCATAACAGTTAAAAATTCTTTACATGGAAAAGCTGTCTTAGGTTCAGCGGTTGAAAAGTCTTAAACAAGAATTTTAAAACAGTTGATGAATTTTCTTGGATTGCGCTCCTCCCCACGCGAAAGACTTCGTT
>Ga0194135_10000188_pt1 | contig 35961 bp, 26 predicted proteins | sample LitLau_LLRF_2013_FD_134024 | JGI IMG/M metagenome (GOLD analysis project Ga0194135, IMG submission 134024) | Freshwater sediment microbial communities in response to fracking from North America - Little Laurel Run_MetaG_LLRF_2013 (version 2) | ecosystem: Environmental > Aquatic > Freshwater >... | reverse complement strand
CTTACTAAGCAATTGTATTATCATAAATGTGCTCTGAATACCCCAAAAACACACACGCACAAACCTCCTTTAAAAGAGAATAAGGTTTCATCTGAAAAGTGAGATTATATCGACTATATATATATATTCTGGAGACCCATATCATTCCTATTTCATTCTTATACTCATTGATTGCGTCTTGCGTGCCTGATTGATTCATTTACCAAGCAATCCACCTATTTAACATACACAGGGCAATCTCCAAGAATCTATTGTTGCTATTACCTAGAAGTTATTTAAGAAAGGTGACCTGGGAGAATAATAACAATAATACACAATTAAGCAAGCAATTGATCAAAATGAGCTAGTTGAGCCAAAGTGAGCTTTTGTGTGTGTGAATTATGTTGAAACTCCGCGAGATCAACCATAGCTCCTTATTCTAATTGCTTCGTTAGGAAGTTTAATTGACTTTTAGTTACGCAAGTTAATATGACGTTGTTAATATGACGTTAACATTGTTTGTATTCCTGGCGTTTGTATTCCAAGCAAAGGAATGTACAAGTTTCACAAGTAGTAGCAGCAGCAGTTACCCGGGTGGTGGAAGCAGCAGCAGTAGCAGCTCCAGTAGTGCCACGGGTCGAACGATAATCAGCAGTGATCATAGTAGTGATAGCAGTTCGAGTCATCCCGTGTTGCCTGGAGCAGTAATGCACTTATTCCCCCGATATGGCTATTTGAGCCTTAGCATGCGGGTTGTTCCGAGGAATGACACTCAGAACTGGATATTTTTGGAACCTTCAAAAGAAGTTTTTGCTCCTTCCAGCATTCGCCTCCAACATCAGTCTTTCGCTGCCACTGATAACAGTTTACCCCTCCATAATGAGTTTCATATTGATCTCTGCGAAGATGTTCAACAACTTGTTCAAGCCTACTTTCGACGGTTCAATATAGAAGCTCTGGAAAAGCCATGGCATGCTTTCGCAGGTAAACTCAATGCTCACCTATATGTACTTTCATTACTTTCATACGTGTTTGTTAAAGTCTTCCAAACTCTTCTTAGTTTATTTTTACAACACTTTCAAAGTCAATTAGACAGACAGGCTGAGATAAATGCCTATTTATTACGCACACGAGTCTCAAACAGGATTCTTCTTATGATAGATTGACTACTCAGATTTTATGGCCTGTGATTTATGGACAGTGGAAAGTTTTAATGCGTTAATAGAGACTAACACAAAGCTAATTTCTGGATCTTCTAATTACTACAGGTGGTTGGAGAACTCCCAGTCTAGCCAAGTACTTTGGGATTGACCCAGCGTTTGTTAAGGGAGACTATCGCTTTATGCTCGTTCGAGTTCTCATGGTCCGGAATGCAGGGAGAGCCGACCCCATGCCAAATGCCACAGTGATGTCCAATTTTGCGGACAATGTCCATTCCTTTCGTGTCAAAGACTATGTTTCGTCTTTCAATTTCTTCAATGATGTTGGTACTCATTACATCAGTTCTTTTCTCACGGGAAATTCTATTTATCAGGTTAGTCTACTCGTTACAATTATATAATATGCTTGCACACACACCTTCTCCGTACTGTATAAGTACTTGCACAAAACTTGTCTCTCATTTTCTTTGTTATATTACAAAACCTCAAGAATTGCAGTTCATTTCATCCTACCAAATTGTTATTATAAAAACGCGATTCGTGAAGTTCATTCCTTTTAAAATGAATCTTATTAAATCCGGTTTGAACTCGTGACTAATTGCTCACACATTTCATATAAAGTGTATTATCATTTTGTGATTTTACAAAGATTAAAAGGCTCTTCACTACCAAACGTGCCATTTCATTGAATAGCTTGTTTACTTAAGCTTTATTAACTCCTGGAAATATTGTTTCTCAAAGCTTAAAAGCACTTCCACGAACTCTGGTCATCCACCGCTTCACGTTATGCTCACGTTATGCGTCTATGCTGCATCCTGAATCAATTTTCCAGACAAGTTTTGCAATGTCAGGCTAGTTTTTATTCTTCGAACTGCAATGAGGGTTTCCCTTCGTCCATAATCTTAATTGTCTGGGAAATTTTGACACGAGTTTTATCCTTTTACTGAGGTTTTACTTAAGTTGAAGGCTTAAATAGATAAGAATATACATATCTTTGCCTTACAAGGGCTTTCATTCTTAACATGTATACAACTAAATGGGTTTATGAATAAGATAACTCTGCAAATTTTGATACCTACATACTCTCCCGTATACTTATAATTGTGTCATTCATGTGTGTCATTGAATACTTATTGATTAGGCGTTACGTTGTTGGCTTTGACTTTGTAAATTATCTACTTTTATTTAGAGTTATAATTGTACTTATATTTATATTTTCAATGCTGGTGTCATCAGTCAGGGATGCATGTATATATGTTTGTGATATTGTGATACTCAATACACTCTGAAAGTACAAAAGGAAGATGAGGTTTGATGGTGAGGGTCGAAATAGAGATACTTTTATTTTAAGCACACTTCTTCTTATTGACCATTCTATTTTGAAGGTAGACCATAATAAGCAATTTAGAGAATAGAGTCATTAATTGTAAGTTTGAGTGTTACCAAAAGGAAGAAGAGTTGTGACCTTGTAGGTTGTGAGACAATATATTATATTTACAATATCACAAACACTACATAACTGTGATATCCGATCCCTCTGCTAAGAAGAAAAGCTGACAAATTTTAGAGTATTTAAATAAGTCATCAACACACACACACAGATCATGTCACATATTAAGTAAAGTTTCGGCGAAATCCTTTTAAGCTTTTCACACTACCGTGTGTGCAAGCAAAAGGTTATAATAAATAATGAGTGACAAGTAGAGACAGAAATGCAGCATATACGACCTGTGGACAAATCCCACTATAATTGTTTCCCAATGCCCTTAATTTAATAACGGTGGGTGGAAGGGACAACAACATATAGAAAGGGAAGGTCTACCTATTGTAATTGTAATGTGAACGTGAATACCTGTTGACGAGTGCTGACTGCAAGTATTTTGCATTTATGAAACTACACTCATCTTATAATGAACTCAATGAAATTGTTTCTCCATTCTCAGCGATTACTTACTTATATATAGCTATATGCTCTTCATTAAACTTTTGTGAGGTCGGCTATTGTACTTGAAGACGAGTCATCAGTAGTATTATAGTAGTAGTAGTGTGTCCTTTGAAAAACTTTTACTCAAACGGAATCGAATCTCTTGTTTGTGCGTGAACACAGAATAATATATAGTAACATGTAGATTACTTGTGGGGTGTATATCATCGGTCTCTAATCATAGGATCTTTGTTGTTGTAAGTTTAACAATGATGATGGAAGTAGGTTTAGTTTTGTGTAAAGTCTTGTTAAGTATTGCTTAGAGAGAGAGATGAATGTCGACAGCTTGGCAGGTAGAAGCTGCTGTAGAAGAAGCTTGTAAAAGTGCATGCAATTGATCTTAAGGGTTGAAAAGGTTGTGTTGTGGGTGGAAATAAGAGACACACGGTTTCGTTACATATATATGTATACATTTATAAGGCAAGGATAATAGATTTAAAGCATATTTTGCTCAGGATCACAAAATGACTGACTGACAGAGAGGTATCCGTGTGCCAGGTGATTGAAGTGACTGCAACTACATGTTGTTCTGTGTGTATGAACAAATGGAATCCTAGAAACCTCAAGAGCTTTTACTCAACTGCCATTGAAGTTTATTGATGCGAGTCAAAATGAAATTGAAATGAAACCACTGTTGAAGAATGTGAAAAACGATACACACTGTGTATATCTGTACGAATGGATATCTGAAACGCATACAACGCATGAATAAAGAAAAGCTAGGAGATTTTATGGGGCAAATCAGCAGCAGGTAGGCAGACATAAAAGAATAAAAGTCGGAGCATTCAGGCTTCTTTGTCAGTGTTTTTTACTCTAGGAACTTTAACGATTTCTTATGGAGATTTTTGAATGAAAACGAGAACGTGAAAACTTAACCTAGCCCAAGTAGCCTACTTAAGTCGCCTTGTGATTAATAGAATTGAACTTTATTGTTGAAGAGCATAAACAAAGAACACACAGTGCAAGCAATAAAGTATTAAACGCATAGAATGAATGAAACAGAGTGTATATAAATATACATTCCACATCATCTATCCAAGTCTGAGCAATAAAGCAAGGCGCAGTTATAGTGTGGGCAAATCTCATATCCTCAGATATAAAATTGCATTTTCTTCATGTTCTCATAATGATATGCAGTGAAGAATTAAGTTAACGTATGATTATAACTTATTATACGTAGCCGTCAGTTATGTTACCGTGTTGAATCACACAACCAGACATACCTTTTTATATACATGGCTTCATAAGTTTTCAGTGTTATGTCATGTCAAATCGCGTAAGCCGTTAGCCTGCATCTCAATCTGTAATCCGTCTTATCGAGTTGTTTGTTGTGGTTATTATGAGTAATATGAGCGTAATTTCTGAAGCATGACTAGAATAATTTACCTCAAACTGAATATAAACAAATATTCCCTGTCGGTACTCAACTACCTACCCGAAGACATATACATACTCTCTTCTTCCTCTCTCTATAAATTTTGTATGGTTTAAAATTTAGAATCAAGTTTCCTCTCTCGTCTCTGAAACTCCGACACGTTTATTTTGTATAACTTAATATATTATGAATAACCTCTTTGGGTTTGAGTTTACTAAAACAGAAAAGTCATAGCATCATAATTTTAAAACATTTTAACACACTTCACATAATATCCTCTCGTAGACATCATCATATTTCAAAGAGAGAGAGAGAAGAGACTTGGAAAGATGTAATTATGTTTTTATTCACAACTAAACTCATTCCTCTCGCTCTGTTAATGTCAATGAAGAAATATGTGATTCGCTTATTGTGTATAAAAGTAGGAACTGCCAATTTATTCTTTATCCTTTTTATATCAATAGTGAAATATTCTTCGTACTCATCTTGAGCAATAATCCTGTCCTAATCAAACACACACACACATACATTCCATTTACAATTCAGTTGAGGTTGAGACGTAATGCGACTTGATGCGATTGTCTTTGTGATTCAATAATGTATTCTGTAGATACATCAACAGTTCATATATACTCGCGTAATTTAATGGAATAATCACAGCTAACAATGGGCATAGGCAAGCCGCACATCTCAAAATAAATGCACACACACATAGATTGAATTTTAGATGCTTATATAATAAAAAATAATAATATACAATCAATCTGTTACACTGTGTAAAACTGACAAAGTGCTATTAACTATATATTAGTGATTGAGTAAGAATATAGAGACATTTTGCAGGTCGCATTCTTAATTCACATGCGATTTTGATGATTTCTTTGGAATGCTGATGAATAATTTGTGTGCCTACATTTTTACTACACGGCCTTTAGTTCATGGTTACCGCAATTTGTAAATTGAAGTAGGAAAATTCACTCCACAGAATCTATCGAGTGGAAAACTATTCCCAATTTGCAGCAGCACCCTATTCTATCTGCTACTTCTTAAGTAGGAATTGGAAAACGCATACATTCTTTTTCATTTTAGCTTTTTTGCTTTTTGAGGGAGATCGAACCATGTATAGGAATGAATACACAAAAGCCTCTATATATTAATGTGCATATGTGAACAAATCCAAGTTTCTTGATTATAGATTTTAAAAGGATGTTATAGAATATTATTATTACAATTTTCAATTGTCAGTAGAAAGCAAGAGAGGTTCGCACATTCAACGATTCAACATTAGCAATTTTGAAAGAGACCGTGCGCAATGAGGTTGCAAATACAAGTGACAGCTTCAATAGAGAAGCACAACGCTCAAGTTGGCCGAGCCGAGCTGTTGGAGTCTCATGACATGATCTAGTAGTAAAGATAACTGCTTGTTTCTTTCATAAAGGAAAGACAGAGTAATCGTCTAATTGAAACATTACTTGAGCTAATGATAAGAGTGAATGATTTCTCTTACAATTAGTTAATTTCACTTTTAAACATCTCGGAACTTTAGTATAATACTTGTTGACAGACTATGAATCTGAGAGAGAAGGTGTAACTTACATTAATTTATGTAGTGTCACCTGCAATAATGTTTTCGTGTTTCATCCTTTACCACGTGCAGAGCAATTGTGAATTTTTAAATATAATGTCAAAGGATTTAATACTTCTCTCTACAGGATATTAATTGCCTTGAGGTGGATTACATGACAAGTTCTCGTAGTTCTTTAGGTGTCACATTTTCTCCTGCTGAATTCGCGACTGGATTGTCATTTTAAATTATGATCTCTGAACTGTTTTAGGGAACAAAAAGCAAAAGTTGTGATGCACAGTAATAGCTTAAGTGTTTTTAACTGAAAAGGTAAAATACCCCAAAAGAAAGGTTTACGTAGTAATGGATCATTTAATTTACCACATGCAAAGAATGTGTATAATATTGCAATTTTTTTAAGTTGCGTCGCTTTACGTTTCGCTTAATACTCTTGTCCTTTTGTCGGGAAGTAACCTATTAGTTGGAAACGTGATGACAATTGTGCGCGATGAAACAGTAGTTAGTTACGTAAGAATTCAACTCTCATGTCTTTAAACATTAAATAGGTTTTGAATCAACAAGCGATTCCTTGTTTTTCATACAATGAATTAAGAAGTACTATATTTTGTCAGACTAGGTTGTTATTGTTTGCCGTACGAAGTACGAGTGACACAAATGGCCCTTTTAGCGTCTCCTATTAATGTTGAACTCTCTGTGTGAGTGTGACTTCTAACCGTTTGTAAAATTTTCTTGTAAGTCGTAAAAGTTTAGTTTAGAGGATCAAGCTTTTAAGTTTTATGGAGTGTTGCAAAGTTTCTTGTGAGATTGGGTCCACCGATGCCCCATAAAATTTAGTGAGGTGTCGTTATTGTATTTATTATTAATTCGTATAGGTGCTTTAATTGCTTCGTGTGTGAGTTACTACACTCCCATTACAGTAAAACTGGAAAAATGTAATAAAATGAGTAATATTTCTGTACTGTGACAATTCAAGACTTAACCTAACCTATCGCATAATACACTTTACAGTTACAGCAGACCGCTACCAATTCGTGTCTTACGTATCAGTTAGAGCAACTTTGCATTTTTTGCGGACTTCCTAACTATATTTGTGTGGCTATGAATTGTGTCGTGGGATCCCAAGCTTTTCAATGTTAACGCATTCATTTTGAAGTTCCCAAACTGGTAATGTGTGACAACCTGGACTAGATGACAATTTGTATTTGGCAATATTATGTATAGTTTCGCTTGAAGGAATCTTTAGCAAGGTTTGGGGCAAAGCCATAAAATGTACTTATAACACTGTTGAAATATCAGCATAAGAGTGTACACACACATATGCATACTTAATGTATGTATTGCAGTTAAATGGAAGTATTAAATACTTTAGATACCTCTCATTCACCGTGTGAAATGAATGACAACTTTTATCCTTTAAGTTATACACGCCCCTATATGACTTTATTTCAAAAGCTACACACGAAACACGACGATTATTGACAGTGGCTGACATAACTCTTCAAAGTTTCATTTCAATTTTTCAATAGCTTTATAATACTTTATAGTTACACTCTTTGTGTCAATAACACACACACACATGAAAATTTGTGTTTGAGAAAAAGGTGGGCACACATATATTGAACAATTACTTCTTTTACAGTGTCAGTGTAATGTGTGTAATGGCTTTTTACACTTTGTTCTTTGTACTTGGTACGCATATACATATATATATATATCTATACAGTTAATATAGCTTAATAGCTGATGATGTAGTTGTTCTAAAAGGCTTTTGTAACAAATATGCTTACCATATAATAAAACTTAAAGATGGGCCTCTCATTTATTGCTATTCATTGCCTTGGCTTGGGGTTAGACAAATTGATGACACGTACAAGCAAGCGTACCTGCTGCCGCGATAGATTGCAATCGATAATATTATGATTAATTCTTGCTGTGCTTTTTAAAGATAAATTTATACAATCTTTTTAAACGGTCCTTGATGGAATGAGTTATTCGTGGCTGCAATAAATCCTACTGATTATCATGGAAATCCAATCTAGCATAAAATAGTTCCACGCAGACTTTATATCTAAAAAATAACCTTCTTTATTTAAACGCTTCTTTTTTTACCACAGAGCATAATCTTATATGCACCTATCTCTACATTCTTTGACGAAATACTAGATGCAACGTCTTTGCACAATTAAAGCTTAACACTAATCCTTATATAAACATAAAAAATAGGACGCAAGTAGGTAAATAAATTAAATAACAAGAGGGATTTGAAAGGGAAAGGAGCGCATTATGACACAAATCAAACATAAAACTGTTAAGTGAAGAGGACAGGCACAATATAAGTAATGATGATGATGAGCCACACAAAATAATGTAGAAAATCTCTTCTATACCTTTAGACCCGTTCGTGGAAAAGTCACAAAATTACAAAGTGTACATTTATAAAAGTATTGTGCATAATATTGGGTGGGTTACCTTTAAAGCTCATTTGACTGCAAGGTAAGTCAGGAGAGAAATCACGTTGCATCCCTGCAAGGTCGTCATTCCCTTCATCATCTTAAATTATGTCGTAATGTCTCGATGAATCTCGCGTAATAAGGTATATAAATAATTCTCGTGCATAATCTTTTCATTGAGAATCTACGGATAGAGTCATCATTAGTTTGTTAGAAGACTTAATGATCTTCATTTGCTACTGTGTTACTTAAGATCATTATTGTGCTGTCGTAGTTGTTGCAGTGGTCAGTCATAATTAATTAAGAAGTTCATGACTCATATCATGTATATATAAGTTATATCATCCATGTGCGCAATCTGTTTGAGAAGCTAATCAGCATAAACCATATACGTGGTCATAAACTTTCGTTGATCATGTGAAAATAAACTTTATCTGTGATTTCTAGGTATTCGTGTATGATAACCAAGGATTTGACGCTGTAAAAAGAAGATTAAGCGAGACAGGATGGGTGCGATCGTCTTACATGGCCCAACTTCCATATTTACTTCCTCTGTGGGTGAAGCACATGGGGAAGGTCATGGTTCTCAACGCAAGTCCACAGACGACTCAAAATATTCGAGAGGCCTTAACTATCCGATTTTTATTCTCGGTGTATCCTAATATTTTCAAGATGCATGATAATGCAGACTTAGTTCGTAAAATAGAAAAGTACTTAAAGCACGAGCCCGACGGGCTCCTTGGACTGGAACTTAAGACTTTAGATGTAATTTTTAAGGATCCTGCCAGAAGAAAATGGTTTGATGAAACACTTCAACAAACACTACAGTTATGGGAGGTCAACTTAAGATAAAATCTTTATTCAATGTGTATAAGTTTGTCTTATTTAATAATTCGATGTATTTAGTCTCAATAAATTGTTGTTCTCTCCGTTTACTGTGTTACATTTGCCCACGAAATATTATCGATTGTGATGTATTGTCTTGTTTTATTAATTGGATAATTTTTGCATGATTGACTCAAATTGTTTGACCCTACCAGGGCAAACTATTCGTCATTTGTTTTATCTTTTCATTCATCCTCTGCAGCGGTAATGATTGCGTACACTTTTCCCTTTACCAACACTTCTTGCGTTCAGATTGCCTCTCAAGAAACATGTCAGAATGTAATTACTTTGCAGAAATTGAAAGAGACTTATGTTTTTTGATCTTTTATTATGTAAATTATGCATTTGGTCTATTAGTTTTATGCTACGTAATATTCTTTAACAAGATGTAATCGAAGAAGGAAACATAAATCACACACACACTCACAGTTTTAGGAAAAAGAGAACTGTGAAAGGCAGCATCAAAATTTGCTGGCATTTTGCCTGAAATTTCAAATGTGAATGTATTTTGTGCTTTATTTTGTCCCTGTTAAATACTATTTAAGCTAATAGGAATTGGATAAACTTTTATTATGTTGGCGTTCTAGGATGCATTGGTAAAGCCATAGCCCAAAAAAGACCAAAAAATATAGTTCTGATCAATCAAGGAAGACACAAATCTATCATTTGAATTGGAGTACAAGGGAATTCCTCTGTTCATATTTGTGTACTCTCAGCGTATGGCCTCCTAAGACTTGTTTCCTCACTAAATACAATTTTTCAAAACATCTTTAACTTAAAAGCCAAATTTAATGTTCACAATAAGCAATTGCTACGTTCAACTGTGTCAAATATAAGTTCCAAGTCAAACAGAAAAAGAGGAAGTGTTTCTATTCATAATCTCGATTTGAGTTTGATCTTGACCGGCTAAATAATTGTCCCTTAATTGGTGTGATAATAAATGTGCATCTCTAATTTCCGTAATTACTTCAAGGTCACCACATTCACATCACATAGACAGGTTTACATCATCTGTGGAGTGTATGCGTGAGACTATAAATTAGTTTATTTGATTTTCATGAGTTCATCACTTCGTGTATTCATTTGGCATGATAATAACAATATATAAAACGATTGAAACGATAAACTGATTCATATTTTCTTTTAGATTTAGCAATCTGAATAGAGAGAGAGGATTACCGAAGCATTTAAAATCGTGTGCTTCATGATGCCCAACAAGATATAACTTGCAATTTCATCTCTAACAAAAAGAATAATATGTCATGCTGCTCGTAATAAGTTTGTAACAAAAAGGACCGAGGTGCATTTTGCATGTAAACGCAATGCGCAAAAGGAAAGGGAGACCTGTACAGAAAAACACACTAGCACACACGAAATAATAAAAAGCGAGATGAATCGCAAGCAGGAAAACCAATTAAACAATAACATGTATTTAATGGGAATGTACATTTGAATTAAAATAAGGCCAAAGCACGAAAATATAGTGCGTGGTACATCACAGTCATATATACAGATCTGTACACATCTTAAAAGCAGGGGAGATTTTGAGATTAAACATTAGACAATGGTCTCAACAAATGTCTTAATTTCATGCACATCGATCTACTAATATATTTATACACTATCAAAGGCTCGTTGAAATAATTAGGTTCTCTTCATATAGTGTATATATACCACACTTGAGAATGAAACTCCTCAAGTGTTTCAAGTTGCAACAAAGTACAGTAGCGAGTTTGCTCTTGGCATATTTTAAGTATGTGTGTGTAGATCACTAACTGTGATACAGTGTGATGATCACATATTATACAGATTGCAGTTTAAGCTATTCCATAAAATTATTCCTTGTCAATATCTTCAACTGAAACAAAGCTCATGCTCAGAAGCACTCCACACGCTAGCAATTAGAGATGCTACTTAAAGAGCTCCTGAAAATTACATGCACACAATTTGAATGAAGGTACACAATGTATTCAATACGTAATTTGATTAAGGGACCAGGAATTCAAAGACACGTTTTTCAAGTGAAGAGGAAAGATTCATTGTTGTCTAGAATCAGGATATCAGAATGAATAAAACAAGAACAACTGGACCTGCCACCACCATCGCCACCAGGAAAAATTGGATTGCTCACTTCTCGATAGTTTTTTAATGTATTCTAGTTTTTCATGCACGAAACCTGTCTGATGAAAAGATTAGTATGAATTCTTATAATTATTGTCATTAGAATTAACAACATATACGGTGACGAAGATCAAGTGCATGCGTCAGTCGTTTTTTTCTTACTGGCAGCTCCGTTTTGTAAGAATCTTTGAGGATACACCGTGAGAAGTGAGACAATGAAGCTGCCGACAACAACAATGAAATAAAATGAAGAGGTGATAAAGTGTTTTTGTTAGAGATGACTCCGAGGACCACAGTAAAAATAAAAAAGAAGGCTGGAACAGTCGTGATTTGTGATGGATGTGATCTTTTATGAAAGTCGAGTCATTTTTATGACAGGTTCAGTTTTAAAACTTATACACCCAAAGCAGATCTCTGAAGCCCAGTGAGTTGAGGTTTAGCTTTACGTTTGGATAAAAGACAAAATATTTGAAACAACGATGAGGCAAGTGCTTAATCATCAGGCAGCTCAATATTTTAAATAGTCGATCGATTCTTGCTAAAATTATCACTCAAATACCCAACAGACAAATGCTACTGGACATCATACTCCGCTGAGCCTTGTAAGCTAAAAATTGCCTGGGCTAAAAAATGCGAATGCAAGAAACGATTAGATGTCCATGAGTAAGAAGAAAGTGAATCTGAGTTTAGATATGAGTAGTCACGATTTGATTTTGGAAGATCTGTCATCTTAATCCTTCAGGAAGCTGAATCATTTTTCGTGCGTCTATTGTTGTAATTAGAAAGATATCTTTTAAGGATATGTGAGTAAACTTGAAAGATCTAGATGTCATACTATAGGATATCAGTTTTTAGATGACTCGTTGAGGAATGAAGATGGTATCAAAAAGCTTTAAAGTCTTTGCGAGACACGACTTGAGTCAGCTGAATCAATGACAGAGAACGATTCGTCAGAGCTTCTTTAATTGTCTGTATTCCATTTGCACAAAAAATACCAAGTTTGGTACTACTACAGATTTCTGTCTAGGTAGAACTTACCTTGACTCTGGCCTATTTAGTAGTGTGCAGATTAGACCTGCCATTGAAATTGAAACTGAGGTTATTTCTACTTCCATTACGGACATTAAATGTGAAGAAATGCAGATGCGAATGATGAACCTACTTAAAGACTTAAGAGACCCAAGACAATGTAAATTACTTGCAAAAACCATACCTTTAGGGTGTCAAGGGCTTAAATCTAATTTAACTTTTATTTTTACGTCACATGGAAGCTTCCTTAAGCTTCCAAACACACACTATAGATTTGACAATAACCTCTTTAAGTATGTATGAATGATGCACATCAATCAGCAAGGGTTTAATTGATTACTTTGTATATTAAACTATACCAACTGCTTCACGACTTGAGCTGAAAGGAGAAGTGAAACACAAGAATGTACACAAGATCGCACTCACTAATAAAGAAAAACCTCTCATCCTCACAGCTCACATGTAAACCTTTTTGCATGTTCTTTCAGATGATTTTTAGAACGGAAAGAAGTATAAAAAGGTTTGTGGCAAGTCTCAATATGAAGTCTATTGATTCTTGATTCCTCTAAAGTATCCAAGTGATCTTTAGACACTCACAGACATTTTATAAAAGTACTCTCCTCTGACATTCCTCAACTCTTCAAGTCATCGCAGTCAGCAGTGTAAAACTGGTAAACGCTCATTGAAACACTTTTGTTTTGTCCATTATTCTTGTTTACCAACAAAAACAAAAGTAACGCTGATTTCATTTTCAAAGTTGACATTCCTTAAAGCAATTTTGGATTTTGAGTTATACATAGATCAGCATGTACTTCTTGATCTTGAAATTCACCTCTTTATTCTTGCTTTGTCATGTTCTGCAGGTGATAGCAACAAATTTTGCATACGATTTGAATGAGATTAGGCATTTATATCATGATTGGTGATTCTGATGATGGATGATGCGTTTGTTCATGATTATTAAGGTTTTAAAGAGTCTCTTGTAATTAGGACAATTTTGTTGATATGCATTGTGCAACTTTACGTAGCATAATAATATGCGTGTGTATGTATACACAGTACAGTGTATATGTTTTCAATTATTCAATGCGTACCACATCTACCGGAAGCTACACATCATGTTGATTGGTTTTTATGAATATTAATATTAAAAACTTGATTGCTCATACAAATCTACGAAGCGCGTAGTGATGAGAGTGTGTTATTTTATGTTTTGTGCTGAATCTTTTGTCGCCAAACCGGAAGGATCTAGCAATCAGTGTACACAATGAATGACCTGCACAAAAATGTCCATTATTTATCTCTTAATTGTACCACAGTCAACAGTCCCTCTGTAAATCTTAAATTTTAATAGAAATTATACAATTCAAATAGTTGTTGGTCAAGTTCTTGAATATGGGAGTTGTCATCCGTTGAAATTCTCAAGATAATACTTGTGACTTGTATGAGATGTTCGTATTTATGGCTCTTATTGTTGCATTGCAGGTAGATTGTAGATAGATGCAATGCTGCATAGTTTGTACTTGCCAATTTGGCAATACCATTCCTTCCCCTTTTACCAGTTTACTATAGAATAAAAATGTTTCAAGCTACCTCGTGATCTTTTGAAACAACAACAGATTGTTTCACGTGTAGTAGTCTCATTAAAGAATATTCCGCCGTAACATTGATCCTTGCTTGTTTCTTTGCTGCATCCCTCGATCAATCAATGATACATATTATATTATGCATGCAAAGTAAAACGCTATTACAGTATTAATTACCGTGTAGCAAAAAAGGAGCAGAGGAGCATCCTGGATTTCAGTTTGATCTACTGAGATGATTGAGACTTATGAGACTTAGATAGTAACTTCACTTCACACTAGTTTATACACTTCGCCATCTTTCAAGCAGTTTCTGAAGAAGCAGAGTAAAGAATCTTTACTGCAACAATGGATGGATAGCTGGTACTTCATGCCTCTCTTTGCATTGAAAAACCATTCGCAAGTTAACATTCTTTTCGTACTTTTAAAACTCTTAAAGCAATAAAACGTATTAACCTTTTAAACTTTTAACTTATTTATGTAGATTATGTGATGGTGCATTGAGGTGCTTTCAAGAAATATTGAAGGAATGATAAATAAATATCGGACTGCAAGTGTCTTCAGGTTTTTTTTGGCTGGGGATCCATTTAAACATAGTTAGCCTTTAAATATGGGATTTTATTCATGAAAAATTATGAAAAATCAAGTCACTCATCGCACGAAGAAGTTATTTGAGTACAACAATTTATCCAAGTAATAATATTGCGATCAAATAGACTGTATCTCTCTCATTTCATTTCAAATATTCAATCAAATAACAATATACCAGCTATTGTATTGCTTTTATTGGCACTCATAAAATCAGAAAACGCTCTGAACGCTCCCACGACCAAGACAGAAAAATAGTACAAATATAACACTTAGCACAATAAATAATTGGCATCCGATCCAACTTTTTCTTAGATAGAGAAGCCTTTAAAGTATCAAATAACTCAAATAAATAATTCGACTCTGACTCTTCAAGTTACAACGCAATATTTTAACTGCCTTTATGAGTCTTAATACTCATCCCTTACCATCAGGAAACATTAGTACATTCATCATTATTTAAAAACACGTAGAATCTTTAAAATCGTCTGATGATAAAAGGTCATTGCATTGGTTCCTCTCAAATATCTATTTAACTTCAGACGCAAGAAAGTTCTAGTTAAGACTCTAGTTAAGACTTTAAGACTTATGTTTACACTTTACATATAAATGCATTTGGCCTTCACGTAAACTTTGGACGCGTAGTCAATATAATGTGGTTAAGTGATTTCTCACACACGTTTATACCCTAACCGTCTGAAACAATGAGTTCTTAAATATTGAAAATTATTGTTTATTTGTGTGATTTTGTGACAGGATCACAAAATCACAACACACATTCAACAAAGAACAATTTTATATGCTGGCAATGAGTGTATACGCTTAATATGTAGAGAGATATGAGATTTTTAAATCTCTTGAAAGATCATACTAAGATCACACATAAGAAAAGGAAGAAGAGCCTTCGTCTTCGAATCAATTGAGGCTAAAGCGTAAAACTATGTTCGTAGATGTATGAAATATAATACTAAACTAATAATACACTTGATAATATAATAAATGGTAAAAGCATTAGCAAACATATATGTATGAGATCGTAAACACACATTCATATATTAAATACAACCGGGTAGTTATACATTGTAGCGTCTGTTGAACAATGTAATTCATTTCGACTTGGTATTAATGCAACCTTACATATATTGATGTGTAGCATTTAAATAAACTTATGCATATAGCTAGAAACGTTAGAGATTATATAAGACTTCTCAAAAACTATGTATGCACACTCCTAAACTATGCTATAACTGATTTTCTTATAGAATGTCTAGTAGTACAAGGTTCTCTTCACTTGCTACTACTTAAGTAGTTCAAATTTATGTTTTGTTTGTTTGAAATCATCACGATCCAGTTCAAGCTAGACTGATTTCTCCATTGCACTAAAAGAATTATACATGAGTATCATATATATGAGTGTTTCATATTTTTCTCTGAAAGCATGTATAGGGTATATCCCTCTGTGTCTGTGAGATTATTGGCATTTTGGTTGGAATGTAATGCTTCAGTTATTCCCTCAAAATTAACTCGAGCACTTGCATCTCCTACTTGGCCTAATCTTTTGACCAGTTCCTCATATTACTTCTAGAAACGACATTGTGTACGCTCCAAAACTAAAACAATCTCGGAGTATAAAGAAAGATTTCAAGATTTGGTCATTGTTATTATGTTTCATGTTTAATAGTTTCAGATTCTTTTTTTACATCCATCCAAAAACATCAACAGACACACGCAAGCTTATCATGCATATATATATTTATAACCAAGATATTTCATATAATGCCTATCTTGCTTTCTTACTCAGGATATGAAATGTACCTATATTGTATAAAAAACGAATGGCCTGCACTAAAAAAGTAATTGCGTTGAAATTATTTCAAACTGCTTGCATGAATGATCCGAGAGAGATATTTTAAGCTCCCTTGAAATTCGATAAAATATATTCCATTGTTTGAAAACACTAAACGAGCATTAGAAATACCATTGAACAAATTAAAGATTATTTTACACACTGGACGACGATATTATATAAACACTAGATGTTTTAGGGTCTTGTATAATTCAAAATGTATGTATAGCTCTCTGACTGGTTTTAAAATCTAAGCATATATGTATGCGTGTATTTTATGTATATATTACATATAGATTTTGATCATTGTAATATGTACACAATCCTCCTACCACATAAACATTTCTACGAATTTTCAATCATTTCCTTCCGATTATCCTAACAATAATTCAATCGACTTTAAATTCTGTTTATTTAACACCTAGGCCGAGTTCTTTGAAAAATCCACGTGAATGCATTATATGGTCATCCGTGATGTATACGTTTAACAAGGAAGCTATGAATGTTTATAAAATTAGCTTCATAGAAGGCATCAACGCTTCAAAGTCATCGTACATCTCTTCTTTCATATTTGGGTACAAAATTCACGTATAACCATTGTAGTCCTCGTTCATTTAATATTTCATACGTGTTTCGTTGGTTGTGGCGAGCTCATCGAGGTAGTTAAATCTCCGTAAACTTAAATATTTTATATATTGGCAGGTTTGAAGGAGAGTATCTTTCTCGTCCATTCAACTGAAGTGTATATAACTAGTCTTGACTCAGTCACAAGTTTAACACTTGCTTACACCATTCTTTACGAAATAAAGGATAGTGTAAGAAGTAAATATGGTCATACTGACTGACTAAAAGTGAGACTAGATATATACACACACATATACTAACTCTGAGATTTAAAAACTACTGCACAAGACCAAGCGCATCTCTAATTTCTTCCAGATTTGTTCATCCACTCTAACAACTCACACACGGTAAGCAATAAACAATCTCTCATTGCACCTCTCTCTCACTCTTTCTCATCTCGTAACTGTTCTTGCATGCATATTTTTTGGCTATTAACACATCTATGTGATTTATTTTGAACATATTCGCTTAAGTTTTCGTGGCATGAGTACATGAGTAACAAGAAAAATAACGTTTTGCTTTCTGTGTCAATTAAAAATATGTGTTCTCTCATAAAGTCATCGCATTAAATTCTCCGGGAGAGTTGGCCTCGGCATGTTAACCGAAATTTAAGGAGATAGTTATCTCACGTAACACGAACATATGCATATGAAAAACCATATAAAAACAATCATCTATACGCTCAAAAATGAAGGATGAGGTTATTTGACAAAGAGAAATGAAATCATTGAACGAAAATCCTTCTGAGTCCTAAATTCTTATCTGACGCTTAAAACTCAAAGCTCTGAACGTTCACATGACTTTAACTAGAACATATGTTAAGTTAAAGCTGCATTTGATAATTGCAGTTTTATGAGTTGTTCTTATACTAATAATGCAGCAGCAACAGAAAAGATAGATGCGCCATACATCATACATGTACATTCTGTGCATAGACTTATACGCTATCAGATGAGAATACTTCTCCAACAGGCTGAAGGAAGGATCAGTCGACTTTTAAAAGGTTTGGTTTAAGTAAGCACAGCCTTATTACAATCTTTATTAAGCAGCACCCTTATTGACTACGACACGACGGGTCACAAGGCTAAACATATTATTCTCCTCAGGCCTCAAGTGAAACCAGACTCATCTGAATCAATGCTGTACATAAGAATGTTGGTACTTAAGAGGGGTAGGATGTGATGATGAATTAGTCAGTTATTTGACACAATCTGCTGTGTCTGTATCTCTTCATATTCTCCCATTGTGCATCCTGGTAATTCCTGTGTAAAACGATACACGTAAGAGTTTTATATTGTTCATGTGAAAAGGTTATACTTTCCTGGTGACACGTATGAAGCCGATGCCTGATGCTTACGTGTACAATGTACCTTTGCCAAATATTATGTAGGCAATCATGCACTTCCTGTTTATAAGTTTATATTTAAGATCGATGTTCTCAGGAATCAAAACTATAAACTGACTTTTTCTGGTTCAGTTAATTGTACGTAGGAATTACAGCTAACTAATGAATACTCATTTGTATAGTGGCTATTATAAGCTGATTATCAAAGATACATAGCACACATACACATATATTATGTGGTATCCGTATATAATACAATCCAGTCCCATGAGTCATGTTTAGTTCCTGTGCAAAGGTGTGAATAAGAGTCAAACCGGTAGGAATATTATTATTAATGGCTCCTTCTATTATACAACACATACACACAGTGCAACAACGACGAGAGTACTCTTCTTTCATTTCTTTCGAGTTGTAAAGTGGGTCTGATTCAGATAAATGTCTGGGTATGCACAATACTTACGTACGTATACATACACCCCATATAAATGCTTAATGTCTGAATGTTTATCGTTTATGGAGTCAAATTGAATGCTAGCTTATATACGCTATGATATCATCCGAGAAGTTGTCATTGTCCTATTCAATGAGATATTTTAACGACTCCAATGCATAGGTCAGGTAAGCAAATATATAATCACACCTGGGATTCAAATACATGCTAAAGAACACGTTTTTGTATTTCACGAGAGTAGAGTGTAGTATCGCTCGGAGTAGTAGTAGCAGTTGTAAGTTTGTGTGTAGAGTGAAACTATGCGTGCCTTGAAATGTCTACCCTTGTGGTATGAATGAATATGACTTTTCCGGTCGAATACACGAATAATCTCCTATATACATCTTCGAAGGTATACAGATAATATACATAGGGAGACAATCATCATCATCAGCAAAGGTATTATATAGGTACTCTCTTAAAGGTATCACATACACTAAAGCACTCGGCAGAAAAAAAACACCATAGCTCTCTTCTGTAGCGTTAAACGTACAACCAAACTTATTATTATTATTACAAGACTACTACTTATTATACTACGATGATAATGAGGAGCAAATGATAGGCTGATAGATATACTAACTAACTATATATAAGTTAGCGGAGTAGGTAAAGTACTCTGACTATTAACTCCGAGAGAGCTCCTACTATACGTGTAAGAAGAACCCAAGAGAGTAGTTGGTGTAATAAATGAAGGAAGATTCACTTGTATAAGAAGAAGAAGAAGAAGCTTCTACTATCTCATCATCATCATCATCAGCCTCATCATATCATCATCTTCATCATGCAACTTTTAAGAGAGAAAAGCTTTAATATTTCGACTTCTCGCAGGTAGTAGAAGAATCCCAAGCGTAACCTTCTATCTAACTGGTCACGGTAACAAACTTGGGAAGCCGATTTTACTGCACATTCCGTCGACAGCTGCATGTGTCCATAAGTATATTAATAATTAGACAGTTTCATTCATTCATCTCCGACCTGCGTACCGGTGAACACACACGTACTTTCATAATCCTGTCCACTTAACACGTCTCTCTTCTCTCCCACAGGAATCACATTACAGAAGTGCATAAACCATTTACTGTGAACACACTCGATACAACAACTCTATACAAGACTATGGTGCATTTCATCATCATTAATCTTGAGACTCTATTGTAAGTGGTCTCAATTATTAAGTGTCGTCGTTACATTTCATTCATTCGGTCCACGATACACACTTGTTACACTATTGCATACAATACAATTACACGATAGAGCACTCAAGTTGAGGTGCCTGGAAGACCCAACACACAAGAACCCGTCTCAATGTTACCTTAGTGACTTTCTGATTCCCTGAGAAGATTTTCGCAAGTCTGCAAAAGTAGTCGGTAAAAACAACATTGACATTTTCTCAGCCTGTAGATTTTCACTCTTTACAGCCCCCTGCATTATTTCCCCACCGTCAGTTTTAGAAATCGACAGTATCTCCTTGATTTCAAATCGAGTTATCGTAGTCCTTGTTCAGTGTAGATAGTACACTACTCTCATCAGTATGAGTTCGGGGTGCTTTCAGTTCTTGAGGAGTAAAGCAAGTAAAATCAGGTTTGCTTCTCGTTCTCGTAGGTCGACTGGTGGTGCAGTAACTGGAAGCCCCAAGGAATCGAAGGAAGCTCCTAATCCAGTGACTACATCTGAGCAAGCAGCCAGCTCTACCGAGGTCCAGACTATTGTTGACCCAAACCGAGGCGACGATACCTCTACGAATATCGACACTACTACCAATACCGCTGCTGCTGCGGCTGCTGATACTGCTGGAGACAAAACCGCAATGGAAAAGGTAGCTCATTCTAAGCCAAACCTCTCTGCAGTTACAGTTGACCTTGCTGCTGGAGGCGATACTTCAACTCCCGAAGCAGAAGAAGCTAGTCACGATGAATCAATGATCCTCCGATTGGCCAGACAATTCAACTGTTTCTTTTTGGATCGTAAGTTGAGAAATTATAAAACTGAATTTCGAAAATAAGTTTAGAATGCCTTTGTGTAATACTTTGGGTATTATCTTAAACCTACAGGCTACCGAGTAAGCTCCTGCAAACCTCTGATAGTTGAAGGATACCAAATTGGCTTGATAACCCCCGAAGTTTTGTCCAAGCTGCGGGATTATCCTGATGTATTCGTCTGCCAGGAAGACTCTGTTCGACTTGCAAGTCACCTGAACTCATATGAATCTCGTTCAAGAGCTATCGATACGATCCTCCGAAAGTTCCGAGAAGAGGAGACCTTCGTTACTCTGAAAGGCTGGAGAGATGAGGTAAGTTGAATTTTATAAGCTAATTTTAAATAAAATCTGCATCTGTGTGGGAAATATTTAAACTTCTTTTCTCTTTTACAGTGTTACGAAGTTCGTGTCGACCTCAATGCTGTTTCACTGATGCGGATGGAGCGATCTGCCACTTGTACGGGAGAATATAAATCAATCATCTATTTCAAATCTGTAGTTAATTATCTGTGTAAAAAATGTTTTGATTTCTAAATGGTTTATTTCAGGTTTGTTCGGAATTCGACAATTTGGTGTCGATATAAATGGATATGTCAATCACCCGGAACTTGGACTTTGCCTGTGGCTCCAAAAACGAAGCAAGACTAAGCAGCGATGGCCTGGAAAGATGGACAATATTGTAAGTTTGCTGAATTCATTAAATAGTTATAATCATATAACGTTGGAATTAAGGTGTTTAAAAAAACGCTTCCTCTTGAAATTCGTAGGTCGGCGGTGGATTATCTGTTGGATATTCTGTGATTGAGACTGCATACAAAGAATCTGGAGAGGAGGCTGGGATCCCACATGACATACTTCAACGATTGCAGCCTATTGGGACTGTCTCGTAAGAATTAATTAAAACATTACCCTATAACCCATTATGTCTGAGGATTACGGTTTTGATTTTGATTGATAATATATGTATTTTTAGAATCTTCTACGAGTCAGAGCGTGGACTTAGTCCTAATACCGAGTATGTCTATGATTTGGAATTGCCTTTGGACTTCGTTCCAGCTAACCAGGACGGAGAAGTTTCGGAGTTTCATTTATACCCAGTTATGGTAATTGTTTACACCTTCATCATTGACTACTTAATCGTTACTTTCATTTTTAAATTCCAATTTCGTTTATAGGAAGCCTTCAAGGTAATTATGTCTCCAGACTTTAAGACTACAAGCTGTCCCGTTGCATTGGATTTTTTGATTCGCCACGAAGTAATTACTCCTGAAAACGGTAAGAATAAAAATCCTCAAGGACTCGTGCCTTTCCAACACTCAACAATATGTAAAGCATCAAAGAACTAATGAGGACTTTTCCGTTGTTTTTGTTGCAGAGCCGGATATTGATACGATCAACGATTTGCTCCACATTCCTCTGACTGACTTTTACCGGCAAATTGAAGGGGAAGACAGTGATGAACATGCAGAGGATGATCTTCCCAATTGCTCATAAAACTATTTCGAAGACTTATGATAAGACATCAAACACACACACAAATATTATTGTAACCAGAGTATATCCGATTTCATTGGTTTATACATCACGTAACTAATTTTATAGAACATGTACGACCGTATTTTGAGCTATTTTGAGATTAAGCATGTAATATCTAATAATAAAAGAAAACTTGTGCCCTGAAGAATTTTAACGGTTAACAATAAACAAACAACTCCACTTCATTACTGGGTCCCAGTAAAACTACTACCTTGTTGTTACTTTCCATTTAATCAGTTGATTCAATTTTTAATCATTCATCCTAAATAGGCTAGTCTACAAATATAAAGCATCGCACTAGACGACAGTATGGTGGCAATCTTGCTAGATGAGTTTTTTGCATAATTGCATAGTGTGGAGACAAAGACTTCTTGACTGAATTGGTTTACCCTTCTCCAGATTTGCTCTCTCAAGTGAGATTTCAAACCAAAAGATGGTACGCCTTGTACAAAAAATATGAGTCGGTCTAAACTTAACTTTCGTACGACTTTCTCCGCCATTAAGCTTAAACTTTCCCTAGTATCAGAGCATCATAACTTTCCCAAAAAACATCTACAGATATGGAGTGCAAAGAATACTTTTGTATTATGCCTCGAATGAACTAGATCACAGCAGTGTTCTAAAACTAATGTGAATCAATAGGGATATAATATGAGAGTAGTGTTAGTATTTCAAAAGTTTTATTAATCAAACTAAAAACAAACAAGACCATAGATTAATACTGAGAACATGAGTAAAACGAAGTGTACTGGCTAATAATGAGACAATATTTAAAAGTTGACACTTCACCAAAAATACAATCCTGTGCATGTCAACTGTGTACAAAACTAGTACTACACGACAAGACCACAATGATAGGCCAGAATTAATTCAAGTTAACATTATTAGACACATATTATTGTTAGTTTGTTAAAACCTGAGGTTAAAAATCTAAAGAACCTACAGTGATGAAATAATCAGTGTGGCATCAGAACACATGTGTTCTCAATCGGATGACAAACACGAATCGGGTCAACAGAGCAAAAGCGATAGAAAGAAGGAAATGACTCGGATGAATGTATTTTTCATGAGCCGGTTTATCGGACGAGCGAAGAAGAGTCTTGAGAGATGAAGAGGGACACTTAGGTTAAAAAAGTACATTTCTCATAATGACCCTGGAAGACGTGAAGAGACTGGTGAAAGGAATGAGAGTTTCGTAGTTATCACAGGTTATCATCACCACCCTTTTCCTTTCACGTTGTCGGGCCATCATGAAAAGACACTTCATAAAATCACTCGAGATTCTTGCATGGAAGCAAGAGACCGGTGAATGATGATTTCTTCGTTTAATGTTCTCTCCTAAACTACAAACACACACGTGTGTGTGCACTGCAAGCACAAGAGATAATAAAATACATGTACTGCAGCATGGGAATGTCAGAAGTCATTACGTAAAAAATTGCAAGGCACAGTCTGTCACAGATCGTCTTTTAACTTTAAGTATAACGTGATTTGATGATTTGGGTCTTGTGGAGAGAGAGAGAGAGATGGTGATGAACATATAAGACTTTTGGAGCTTAAGTGAGTGAGGCAGCGTGTGAACCAGGTGAACGTGAGGAATTAATGGGAACACGAGAAAGATGCCTCGGAACTTGTGATGCGATGGAAGTTGAATGGAAATCATTTTTGAGGTGGCTCCTTCTGCTGCTGCTGGGATGATGATGTATCATCAGAAGAGTCCTTGGATGTGTTCATATCACTGAGAAGATGAACTTCAGCTTCTCTATCATCATCACCACCTTCGCCGTAGTCATTCGATGATTTGTCTTTCATGCCAAAAGTCTTGGCTAACTTTTTTGCCAAATTATCCCGACTCGAACTTTGTTGTTTTCTTAATTGAATGTCGTCCATAGAGTCATTCGCATCTGGAGAAGAGGACTCCATTAAAGGTTGATGAGGGCCAGTAGTACCACCACCGCCAGTCTCCTCTAGTTCTGATGAAGCTTCCACCTCTTCATCAGGACTAGCGTGGACAGAAGAAGCGACAGTAATCGTCTCAGCCGTAGAAAGATCTTCTTCATCTTCTTCCTCTAACATAGGCGGATCCTGCTTGATCGGTGTCTCAGGAGTAACAGATCTTAACTCGAACTTGCCTTTTGCTCCTGATGGAGCTGACATGGAAAGTAATTTGGGCCTCTCAACCACCGGAACCATTTTTGATGACGGATCACTTGTCATCATCCCTCCTGGATGGTTTGGTTGAGGGTACTCGCCGTCGTTTGAAGGTTTCGGAATGTCAATAGGAGCGGATACTGCTGCTCCTTGTAGTTGTTGTTGTTGAGTAGCTGAAGTTCCAAAGACATCGTGAACCGTAGGTTTCTTCTCCCTTTCTCCACGCATCGATACGATTGTCGTCAGATTCTCATCTAACTCCGGAATAGCATCTTCAAGGACATTTCGGTTTTGAACTGCAAGGTTGCTTCCGGCCCAACTCATTACGCCTCCTGAAATGACCCGAATAAAAATGCTTACTTAAGGCTGTTCATCATGCAAATGGCAAATAGTATATCATAAATTGATACTGCAAGTGGCACTGCATCATCACTCCAGGATATCCTGACCTACCTACGATAAATATACCAATAAAATCTCCCTACGTACCCACACTCACGTTTCTGCCCAGAAAATCCGCAAAATTGCAAACCACACTCTAACATACACTCTAAACTCCTGTTCAGCATTTTCAATCACCAACTATGACACTCTTGGGGGTGAGAAATACATTTCTGACTCTAGGCTGCTCTGTGCATTCGGATTAAACTTTTAACACATAACTTTCATATGTACTACATGTGTGTGCATGGTGTGAAGTTGAGTGTATAAATGCACAAAATGAAAGTCTGCAGTGTCTGCAAAAGTCACTTTTAGTCTACTTTGGGAACACATACCTTTCCCTGTTTTTGACAGAGGTGAGGTGAAAGAGATTTCCTGCTTAAGATTTCTCTATATTTAAAGTTTTAAAAGTTTCATCGCAACTTCCACAACGAATCCCTCATGAATTAACATTCTCTCGCTGATTATTATTACACACCTTATTACACCTGTTAAAAAGTTAATGGGATCTCCCCTTGAAAAAGTAAATCTAGGTAACCTCTCAGTCTCATCTCATTATCTTGAGTAATAATGAAATGACTTACTGCTTCTCCCTGCTAAAGTGACTAAAACGATGTGACTCCTTAAGCCTCTGAACACGCGATGAGCTTTCTCATCCTTGTGTCTGAAGTGTCTATGCAAAAAACCCCAAAGTGTGTGTTAAAAAAGTTTCGAAAGAATTTAAATGTGAAATTTACAGCCCATTAGGATAAACTATAAACTATGGTTCCCGTGTCGCGTCGTCAGTATCATGATGATCGTAATGGCTGAAGAGATGTGTGTGAATACCGATGTAACATTTGGACAAGACCGCAATAAAAATGGGGGCTCGTCTCCTTATTTATTACAAATGGGTCTGTACTGGTACTACTATATAACTATACATGTGTGTATGTGTGTGTAGCTTTAAACGAGAAGAACACTTTAACGACTCATGTCTCTTCACTATTAAGGGGCATTGGAATTTGGAAGCTTCTTGCTCTCTCACATGGCTAGATTGGAGTTGCCAAAAAGAATACTTTTCGCACGGACAATCCATTAAATCCCTTAAGACAGACACACCAGAGTAAAAGGTTTTTGTTCCTTTACGCTTTATTGTTTTTGTGTACATCAAGTCAGAGCCAACTTTCACTGTTCTCTCTCTCTCACTGTAGCATTAACAAAAGTCACTTTTCTCCCTCTTGTTACTTTCACTTCAGCTCTCTCCTCTTTCACCAGCAGCACCAGCCTCATGCCACTGTTCACCTTGTATACAATAAAGATTCGTCGATCCTTCCCCAAACAAACTCCCGACTTGTTGTTCTTACTCTTGGTCTCGATAGGTCTTCCTCCTTGTGGATATACATATATCCTTATACTGTAATAATATTTGGCTTGATTTCAATCAGCAATAAAAGGTCATTCTTGCTCCCTTAAATGTCCTAATGCTCTTAAAAGCTCGATTTCTGACTAAGCTGGCAAGGAGAGCTGCTCCTCTGTGTAAAAGTAGAGTAGTACTAGCAGGTTAGCTCTTCAAATTCAACATGGGTAATTGGCCCTTATACAAGACTTTCGAAAATACTACAGACCAAGAAATCCTCGAGACGAGACGTTGTATAGATAACACTATACTGCGAGTATAATTTTGAAACTCGAAGAAATCTCACACAGAGAGAACTTTTCAATGAAATGAAATGACTTCGAAAGACACTGGGAAAGTGTTCTGTAGAGTGAGAATAAACCAGTTTCAATCGCCCTCACTCTCGTTTTTCCCAATTTGAGGAGATCGGACCGAGATTGAAAATTATCTGTACAGAAAGTGTCGTTGGATTTGATTGAAAAAGACATACAGAAACGGTGGAACGACTTCACGAGAGGGAATAGAACGACGATATTGTTTAAAGAACACACATACTTCTATCGTTCTATCCTCCACCACAGCTGAGTGTGATAGCTTGTCATTTCGTAAGTGTATTTCAAGGAGAGAGAGAGAGAAAGCTATCTTCTATCTTTATAGATGATTATTCCTCCTTCTCTTCATTGTGTCCCTATATATATATTTATACACCCAAGGAAATGGTCTAACACAAGGACACACACCATATTTCTAGTCGGTTGCACCGGATTTTAAGGAGGAATGTGACTTTATGTTCAGAACACCTTTACCAGTCGTCGACGTCGTCGTCGTCGTCGTAAGAATTGCGAAGGCGAATACATATAATCGGATACATCCTCATATTTCAAAAGCGCTTGAGGAGGTGAAAGGAGATGGTGTGGACTATATACACATACAGACTGCAAAAGGAAACCTCAGTGTTTAAACGTCTTTTTGTGATGCATCACTTCGAATAAACATAATATATAGTATAGATATATGTGTGTGTTTCTTCTTCGCTCTCTTCATTCCACTTACTTAGGCACAAAAAGAAGTTGAATATGCGTAGCTCACCTTCAAAAGAAGTTTTTTATGAAGAATCAGAGTAGCAACGAGTAAAGAGAGAGAGAGAGAGGCTTTGAGGAAAGCAATAAGTGGTTGACTGAACAGATGTACATTATGCTAGAAATTCCTGTCTCCACGATTTGTCGATAACATTTCTGACCGTTTCACAAGTCTCTCTCTCAAGTCAAATTCTCTTCCTCTCCTCTCTCTCTGTGTTCTAGTTCTGAGCTAGACATATTCTACATTGCACATGACGAAAAGACGTTTAATGTAAAATAAAAAGAAATTATTCCGTTCAGGAATGTGGAAGATGAGATAGAAAGTATTTCGAAAGAGAAGAGAGAAAGCCACAAGCACGAATCTGATTCTCGGTCATTTTGCATTCTAGTCTTTCATGGATTCTTTCGTCAGTCTGTTCGTTGGTTGGTGTGTAATGTGTGTGTGTGTGTGCATGTTCAAGACGGGTAGCCAAATGTCGACAACGACGACGACGACGAATACATTTCCATTTATTGAACCTTCTCAAATACAGTCATGAAGATTTTTTATGAATTTTCCGCATATTACCTATCAAACCGATACGCTCAAACTCAAGATATACGAATTTGCTTTTATTTTTACACTGAGGAGAAATTATGTGCGTCTCATGTTAACCCACCCGTATGAAAGTTATTCTATTTTGCACACACACACACACACACACATAGTACAAGAGTTTTCTTAGAATTTATACCACGAGCTTTATTAAACCTTAAGGAACAGCCACGCCACAAGCCACATATATGTAGCTGATTTATAGAACTATACATGTTGCATGTATACAGAAGCGTATAACTCGCTCTATGTACACAATATTATTTACCTAGTTTCTTCTTCGTATTCCGAATACAAATACAACAAAGCATAGAGAGGCCACCAAAAAAGATATTGTGTGACATGGTGAGCGTTTGAAAACTCCTTGTTGTACATGAAAAGCCTCAAAATTGTCTTTCTAAGGACCGGAAACAAGAAAAAGTCGCTTTGCCTCAAGTCATCACGAGAGAAGACTTTGAAATGGCAAAAGTGATGAGAGACTTCCGAAGCGAAGGAACAAAGCAGCTTGTTTTATAACAAAAATGTATTATGAGTCGTAAGAAAAGTAACAAGCAGATTTAAAGTTCTCAGAAGATTCCTGCTTAAGACAAGAGAAAGCATAAGGACTATTCTTATACTTACACAGAAGTATAGACATAAAAATGCCGTTAAGAGGCTTTGAGATTATGTGAGGAGATTGCCAATCCACTCGCTCACTCTCCTTAATTTCATAGCCGTTGTCCACGTCAAAAGAAAGCAAATAGGACCACACGATATACACTACTACCACAACTATTACATAGTATGCCGATCTCCACAAAATTCCACACGAGGAATGAGCGTCCAAACTTAGTTTGATAGGCGAGCAACCACTATCACTAAAAGTTTAACTTTTTACTTTTTAACCTTCATTATGTTTAGGAATCAGCGGTGGATAAAGAAGAAAGGAAGGAGAGAACGCTATACACTGTAAATATAGAAAAGAGAAAGTCTCTCCTCCCTATACGTATAATATACTCTTTCTGAACTCTTAAGTACTCATCATCGCATATACTAGCAAAGTCAAAAGTGACACACACACACATTACAAAGATTGTGTGTCTGTATAGTTCAAGGCTTTCTTTGGCAGATTTACTTCTCCCTCACATTTTTCTCCCTTGACAAGAATAAGATTGAGAAGGGAGACGGAGCAGTATACTTTTTTGAGTTTAATTTAAAAGAATCCATCTCTTGGAATCCACTCTTACAGATAGACAGATAAGGTATTTAATGGAGGGCAATGTATAGAAAGTAAGAATAGCATATAATGTGTGTGTATGTGTGCGGTAGAGATTTTTGGTGCTTTGAGCAATCTAAATCAATCGAAAATAAAATGCTCATTACGACCACCACTCGACTTTGATGCTGACAAGATCTATATTTCTTTCAATCACTCTTTCTTCCATTTATTGACCTCTTTTATGTTCGTTCATAATAGGATTGAAGACTTAGTAGCAAAAGAGAGAGGGAGAGAAGAGTGATGATGATTGGGCATTGAGGAACAGGATGAGAGAGAGAGAGAGGAAGGCCCTTCCTTTTCCCCCGAACACACTTATTTCTAGTGTAGTAATCTCTCTCTCTCATGAAAGGACAAATGTAAGGAAAATTAATTATCTGAAGCATTAAGACAAGCTTTAAGTTACACACACACACTATACCCTCACTCTCTTAATAACATGTAGCCTTTAACCTATGAGAGTGGAACTTTCACCACCACCACCCCACTAATATCTCTGCAGGTATATATATATCCACCACCTACGATCTCGGTTGTACGAGAGTGATTTCTATACAGAGGAAGATAAACCCAACGGAAGAATGGTGAAGGAATGAGTAATGCGTATGAAATGTGTTAATGTACGAGTGTAGGAAAACTTTTTTCGTTTTTATTCCTCGGCCACCACCACCGCAGGGACTTGCTCAGCATCCGGTCTCCCGGAAAATTGGTTTAGCAAATGCATCAACGCATACGACAAAAGATATGTTCCAAGTTGGTAGAGTTTAGTCAGAAGAAGCATCTTCCGTCTTCCGTACAATAATTTAATAATACTTCACCTTCATTCTTCAATTGTGTCATTCAACTTTCTACACAATTAATTTCTAGCGGGTTTGAAGAATCCACGTGTGTGTTTGTGTGTGAGTGAAAGTGGTCTCGCATCTATATAAATATATTAAACTGCCTACAGGGACTTTTACATGTGGGGCTTTTTAATCTAATTTCCTCTTGAAAGATAACACTCTACATCAATTACACTCCTACTCAATGGATGAAATGAATTGAATCATTAAAGAGTATGTGTATACACACGAGCATGTTCACGCAAATGCGTAAACATTTGTGACCAACATGTGTCCATTTAATTGGGAGTAAAATAATATTGTGCTTTCTGAACTAACCCGTGTCATCATTGCTTTCTCCCAACTTATATATACGCTTAATTGACACTTAATTAGTAGAGCTTGCAATTAAGCACGAAATTGGCGGAAGTACTGAATTACTAGTGTAAATGAAACCTGGCCTATATAAGACCTTGGTGATTGGTGTGTCTAGTAGAGCATTGTTATGAAATTCCAACAACTCTCGCGGAAAAGTATCTCGTCTTTCTCTGACTCTGTGGTATTCTTTAGGGAATATAAATGCCTATCTAGTAAAATGTTCCACGTTGTAGTGGGAGTGTACACACAATTTACAAGAGTTTAAAAATCTCCCTTTCCTAGTACATGGTCAATAAGAAAGTAGTAATATTTCATGAATGTCAGAGAGAAGCTGTTTACTTGGAAAATTCTACGCTGCTGCTGCTGCGAAGAGGTGTCTCATCTCGCAATGGGTAATCCTCTCTCTAGGGAGGTTTTGAATCTCAGCGTGATTTTTAAGTAAAAAATGACGAGATCCGATGCAGTGTGACAAAACTTGCAACTTGCTCCGCTCAATACAAAAAGCATAAAGACGGAGAGAGGTTGTTGGATGTATATAGAGAGTGAACTTAAGAGTTATTCTTACCTCCTTCGGTCGGTGAATGGAGATCCCCACTCACTCCAGTCCTATCTCTGTCGCGTGAGAACATTCTTCTAAAAACGGAAGTTATGGATCCAGCTCGACTTAACTTACTACTGACACTTTCAGCTAAGGTACTTTGGCTTGCTGTCGATCGTACACTTCCAGTTCTTCCTCGTCTTAAGATACTACTGCCGAACTTGGATGTCATTGAGACACGCCTTCCGGGTTCCTGGAATGAATCAGAACAAGAAGTTGAGGCTAAAAAGACCTTCGAGTGTGACCTTCAAATGCTCCACAAAACGCTCATTAGCACACTCCAACAGATTCCAACAGTGAGGACTAACAATATAGACACATCATTGTACAAGTTTAAACTCTTCAAACTGCGGAGCATGTGTATGTCTACACATATATAATAACTTTTCAAAGCTTTTGCTTAAACCAGAGTTTGCTAGTTATAAATACCTTCATCCTAAAGTAATTGTTTTTAGTAGGGTCATTTTAATCCCTTACGTTTGCACATCAAAACTAAAAACAGACGCACACATACACACGCACGAGTGGATAATATTCAAATAAAGCAATCGAATTAAGAACAAGGAACATTTAATGACAAAGCTTACAAAACGACGACGGAGAAAGCACACAAGCGAGTTAGTGTGTGTGTGCTCCTTCCTAAACACTGTGAACTACAATATTTCATGCTGACAATACACCAAGCCTTTTACTCTTTCAATTGTTGCCACGAAGTAGAAATAGTTGTTAGAAATCAGATTGCAATAGAGTAGAATTATACTGCACAGAAAATAGAAACTAACTAGGCGAGTTTTTCAGGTGCCAGTTGAGTTAGGAGTCGTGTTATACACCAAAATTTGCAGGGTCGAGAAGAAGGACCGCGCTATTAGCATTACGATAGTATAGTAGGTAGATTGTTCTCTATATATTGCCATAGGCTAAATAGATATAGACTGGCAACTCTTACGGAAATAGTGTCCTACACACACCTACTGTTTGGACCAATCAACGAGTTCCCCTGACTTCCCCAAGCAGTTTGATTGGGCCTGGACTTCCCCAAGCATTTTGATTGGTCGGAGCTGTAGGACACGCTTTCTCCATAGAATTGCCAGTCTATATCTATTTAGTCTATGATATATTGCTATGCAAGTAAACTTATTGGCAGGGAATCTGAAGAGTCAGTAGTCACCGTAAATCATTCTTCTTTTACACAAGATTTTTTAAACAATCTCCTCCGAATGTGCGTTTACCATTGAAGATGTCTGAGAAAGAGTGAAACTGACACGGATTTCGAATAAACGGCCTACTTAATATTGATATAACATATGAGAGAGGTCTCTGCAAAGCCGTAAATATTAAGGCATGACATGAGATAACAGTGTTTCCGTGTAAAGATCTCTCCTGCTTTCTCCAATGTTGCATACATACATGGAGAGAGAGAGATGAGAGACCACTTGTCGTTTAACCGCAACGATAGCCTTATGCACTTTTCTTTGAGACCTACCTTACTTCTCTCGTAGCACACCTTAGATTATCATTCTTGTGGAAAAGGAGGAGACCCCGGGTGATTGAGGTCATTGTGTTGCATAGGATAATATGTATGAGATAGAGAGTACACGTTTCGTCGTTTATTATCTGAGCAGAAGGAGGAAGCACAAAATACGAAGAAAATAAAGAGATTTCTCCATTCATCCTCGAAGAGAGAGAGAGAGAGTTGGTTTATTTTGAACAAAATGAGGCCTTCAGCCTGTCTTACTAGCTGAGGTCTCTGACAAAACATTCTACTTTTAGCCTTTCAGATTAAGATGAAGCTCTATTGGGATGTACACTTGAATCTTGCGTACACTTGTTAGATGAACAATATATACAAACACACGAGCTTTCACCCAACCATATACAATGCATTTACTAAACAACGCAAATACTTTCTTCAAACCCTAAATCCGATGATATTTAAGCAGCGAGTGTCTCAAAAAGCAGAGAGAGAGTTCTGCTCTTCTTAACTGAAGCATTGTATAATGTGCCAAAGACTGTTTCCAAACTTCCTGTTCCCATGCAAAGCAAAAAGCACAGTGAAATAGTCCCACTAACTCTCTCTCTGTAACAACTTCAACTTGGTCTTGTAATAATTGGAAAATCTCTTTCTCTCTCTCTCATACATATGAAACTGTACACTCATTATATACGGTGAACTGCTTTCTAGTAATGCGTATTATGAAAGTTTTCCACAGAGTTGTATAAGTTGTAACGGAAATAATGAATACTTAAGAAATCAAAGTACCTTTCTCCCACCCTTTCAAATATATGTATGTATATATGCAGTACCTTCTATATACCTATGCCTATAATACATATGCTAGTTCACACTCACAACACTTTATAGTAGTTAGTAAGACAAGAGAAGGAAAGTGGTTTATTGAAACGTATGTCTTGTTCAAGTAAAAGCAAACAACAAATGAGTAGAAAGCACAAACTTATCCACCTCAGTGAACTCATCGAAAGAGAAAACAACTCACTCGCGGTATGCACACTCGGGAGAGCTACTAAAACGCTTACTCTGTTTTATCAGACGATGAATTGCGATTAACTTTTGATCGAGATGCCAACTGTGTCAATCGTCTCATGAAGATCTGAGTACACATTACAATAATACACAAATGTTCACAGATATATCGTCAACATCATCAGTAAATCCAATATAATTAATATGCATGTTTAAGGGGAATAGGTCATAAAGGTACATGTGTGTGTACATACAAACATGACCAGAAGGTTGTATTATTTTGTGGGTTGTGGTTTATCGTCTCGTATAATACTTCACAACCTTCTCAACTGATATCTCGTGTAGTCTACACAGCAGTGTGTAGGAATTTATATGTATACACATGATGAGGGAGATATCTCATCCGGACTTCTCATCTCCTCAAGGTCCTATCTACCAAACGCGAGCTGACTTCCCTACTACGAACATTTATGTGCATCTATTCATTCTAAAGGGGCTGCGGCCTTGTTTACGGAAAAAAGTCCACATCACATAATAATAAGTGAACTTTGTCATCAAGAATGGCTCATCAGAGAGGGTCAGAGGGTGTCACGAGAGACGCATTATATCACTACTTTTATTGGCCATGACTGCAACAACGTAGAAACTGCTCGTAGATCCTCTTAAGTGTGGTCACACAATCCTGACCTACTAACTCAGCAGTGTCCTCATCCAGTCCTCCTGGTTGTGTGATGTAGCAAACTCGCATAAAATGAAAGGAACAAGGAAGTGAGAGAGAGAAGCGTTTAGGAAATTAGGAAATAACTTACACCCGACTCTGAGAGCTGATGAATGGATCGGACAGAAGGAGGTGAAATTATTTCACCCTCTTCATACGATACTTTCACATTGGCAGTGGAATGAGTAGGAGCTTCTTCTCTGTACTGCTCCGAAGCTACGGTGTGTGGTAATTCTTGTGGCAAAACTGTATCCCAATATTGATCCTTCAGAAGTTCAGGATGTTCGTGGTGCATTTCGTCAACTTCAATGCGTAGAAATAACAAGATGAAATAAATTAAAGGAAACATGACAATAATATAATAATAATACAGCAGCCACTGACAAGGGCTGACAAAGAACTGAGTTTCGAAAACAACTCTAGGTATGACAACTTACCTATGAGGTAGGATACCTAGAACAAAAGAACAAAAAATGAATTAGCATTTTCGAGACAAGTTGAAGAAACTTTATTCACTCTTGACTCAAATAAAGTCTACTAAGCTGTCCTCGTTGCCCAATTATCCAATGTGGATTTTTGTGTCTGTGGCAAAGATGAATTGTGTGTGCATGATTTTGAAATAATTTTAAAAGTAAACGTCGTGAAAAGTCCGAGAGAGAGAGAGAGAGTGAAATGAGGAAGTAGAAAGATGTGGAGGTTATTCCAATTAAGTTTATTACTGTTCAGGGACGACGAGGAGGTTATAGTAGAGGAGAGCGGGCGGATGATATCATTCCCTGGATAATCGCAAATGTTTCTAATTCGTATATACCGAAAGTTGGTTGGAATGAACAAGTTGGGTAGTTCAGAGAGAGTTTTGTATGGTGAAAGTATGCAAAAAGGAAAGTAGTGGAGCCTTGTATTGTGGTGCAAAGTCAAAATACAATTGCTTCGGGCAAGAAACGAGTTCTTTCATGGAGATAGAAGAACTATACAGGATTTTAAATTACGAGATTTCTGACTTCCTCCTTTTCCGTTTCGCCTTGAGTCTTTGGCTTCAACTACGACGGATAAAGACGATGACTAGAATCATTTTACTAATAAACTCTTCCCTCTCTCGTTGACTTACTGTATATCCGCTGAATAAAACTTATTCATGTTTTACCAACTGGAAACGAAGAGTTTTTGAAGAACGTGAGGAACTCTCTTCCTCTTATGCTACTACAAATGCATATATACACAGATACAGATATAAACAGTATAGACCCATTTGCTAATTTCATTGCTCATTCCAATTAGAAAGTTTTACATGAGAAAAAACTTGCGTTTCCATAAATTATGAGTTCCACTTTGTGTATGTGTCCCTCTCTCTTCATCTTCTCTTACACAGACGTGTATGCGATCACAAAGTGTTATTTAAACTGCAAAGACTGTGGGTGACAGATAAATAAGTTATCTGTCAAAGATCGATATTTTCTGAAAACTTTCTCATCTAATTTAACATGTTGAAAATTTCATGCACTTT
>Ga0194135_10000187_pt1 | contig 36096 bp, 46 predicted proteins | sample LitLau_LLRF_2013_FD_134024 | JGI IMG/M metagenome (GOLD analysis project Ga0194135, IMG submission 134024) | Freshwater sediment microbial communities in response to fracking from North America - Little Laurel Run_MetaG_LLRF_2013 (version 2) | ecosystem: Environmental > Aquatic > Freshwater >... | reverse complement strand
TGTCTTCGTCATGTGTGTGACAGGGAGCAGCGATTCTCTGTATGCTGGAGTCAGTCCTTGGCCAACAAGTTCTTAGACACGGACTCATGGAATATTTGAGTGAACACAAGTTTAGGAATGCTGACACTTCCGATTTATGGGCGTCACTGTCTAAGAGTACGAATGACACGATGAAAGTTAAGGTACCTTAAAATCCACTTTTCACAACAACCAAAAGCCATCTCTCGAGTATATTCTGCCAGTCAGATTTAATTACTAGATACATTTTTCTTTTGTAGACTATAATGGACACATGGACTGTCCAAATGGGATACCCTTTGATTGAAGTTAGGAATGAGAATAGTACAATTTATGCATCCCAAACGAGATTCCTTCTGAACCCGACGGAGAATGAAACTGCCCTGGACTATGGTCCGTCACAAATAATTCCCAAGTACAAATGGTACGTTCCCTTGACTTACGTGACGGATCTGAAACCAAGAACGATGCAACTCGCATGGATGAATCAATCAGATTGTAAGGAGTAGATTAGCATAATTGAGATTTAGATGATTGTGTAATGGATTGAAACAATCGATTTCTTCCTAACAGTTAGTTTTCCAATGCCCGCACGGGCTGAGTGGATTAAGTTCAACGTAAATCAAACTGGATTCTATCGGGTTCATTATCAAGGAAAATTATGGGATTCTCTTGTGACAGTATTGCTTTCTAATCCATTTGTACTGACTCCTACTGATCGAGCTAATCTTATAGACGATGCTTTCACTTTGTGCAAGTAATAATGACGAATAGTACATTCAACAATGATAACATTTTATGGGGCAATTAATTAAGTTTTATCCTTTCTTCAGGGGTGGTGTTGTTGATCCAAGCGTCCCATTGAAACTCTCTCAATATTTACTTAAGGAAACAGACTACGTCCCATGGGCCACAGCTTTGGAACATTTCCGATCCTGGGGAAAAATTCTTTATGAGAGAAAAGCGCACAGACTTCTTATGCAATTTTTACTCAAGCTTATTGAACCAGTTTACAAGAGAGTGGGATGGAATGACACTGGGTCTCATCTTTCAAAGTGAGTTACGTCTGGCATTTCCAAGTGTTATTTATGCTCATTAAAATATCCAGTTTTGAACTTACGTAACCACCTTATTATCTAATTTGATAGGCTGCTTAGGAGCGAAATTTTAGCCACAGCTATAATTTGCGAAAACAAAGAAGCTATTAAGGAAGCAACAAATCTGTTTAACAATTGGATGCAGAACAAAAAACGAGTACCACCGAATCTCCGAGAAGTTGTTTATTCTGCAGGTACACTTAAGTTTTATATTGGCAATCCCCAAATTAAGAGAGGAATGCTAAACGAAGACTTTTGTAGGAGTCAAGTATGGAGGAGTTGTTGGTTGGGACTATTGCTGGGCCACGTACAACACGACAAGAATTCCCAGTGAAAAGAAGATCCTTCTGAAAGCTATGGGATCTGCATCGGATCCGTGGCTACTCCAACAGTAAGTCTCTTGTCATTTGCACACAGCAATTCCTATTCATTAATCTGTGTGAGTATCTTTAGATATTTGGAAGCGTGTCTTGATCGTAACGTTGTAAGACCTCAAGATGTCCGCACAGTCTTGGCAGTTGTTGCGTCCAACCCAGCTGGAAGACTTCTGGCATGGAGACATCTTAGAGCCCATTGGGCCACATTTCAGAACATGTTTGGCGAAGGGTCTTTCACTATGGGAAGTCTCATCACTGCCGTTGTGGGTCACTTCTCAAACAGTTTCGATTATGACGAGGTTGGTACTCCTTCAGTGTGCCTGAAAGTAAGCTTCTTATGCAATTACTGAAATAAAACTGATGTTTTCAGGTGACAGAGTTCTTCAACGACAAAGACGTTGGATCTGGAACCCGAGCTCTGAATCAAAGTCTTGAGACTGTACGACTAAACATGCGATGGTTACAGAACAGCGAGGAAGACATAGAGACATGGCTACGTTCAAATCTTAACTGAAGTTAAGGGATAATTCTCAACAATCCGACCCTTTTCTACTTCCTTGGTTTGGGCAATTATTCGAGTGATGATGCGTAAATTGATGTTGTGATTTGTGATGTCTACAGTGAAAAGTCTTGAATCTCGATTGCATTTAAAGATAACTTTACATAGCTCTTCCAGACGTATTCAAATAACATATTTTCCCAGTGAGTTGTATACTGCAACGTGGTCAGAGTTTGTCATTCTGTTTCTCAAATTGCTTTCAGAGTCTTCTGTCATAATTCTCTCTGTTAAGAACTTCCTATAAGAACTTCCTCCCTACATTATAATTGTATTCTATATCAGATTCTGTAATAAAGAGAATATATTTGCCTCTTTGGTCCATACAAAGTGTTTTGCGTTATGTGTTTTATTGTATGCAAAAAAGTCAGAGAAATATGCTGACAATGACACAGACATAAGTAATAAGTGTCAAGTGTGCAAAAATCTCTACAACATCTTTCTCAGATTCATCGCATTATTATATTCCTTTACGGATGAATGGAACTTCTTTCCATCCATGAATCTGTCTCCATGTTTAATAATAATAATCTATCTTTTATAGATGGCATTTTATCTCTCAACAAACATAATGAGATTTGCTAAATTGCCTGTTATCTGAGTAAGCTTATTTTCTCAGCTTAGTCATATTACTTGAATTTTGTCTCATAAGGATAGGAAATTAATATAACATTTTCAGGTTCCACGTCTGAATGCTCTTGGTGTTGGATTGACTTCTTGCCCTTTGCATATACAGATCCAATGTAGAATGTACACTTGGTTGACTGGAGGAGACAAATCGTGAGACTTGAGTGTGTCTTCGATAATGATGACGAATCTTCAGTGTAGACTTACGACAGCTATTCTTATCTTTGTTTTGGTTAATGGAACAATAGTATAGCTTAACTCATGAGAACCTAGTATTATTAATGCTCAACTGCGACTTAGACTATGACTCCTTCATCCTGCTATTAATATAGTTGATAAACTGTAATATGTCATCACGACGGTACACTTTATAGTAACAAGCTTTGACTGTTGTACTCTTCACTTTAATTTTGAATTATATTGCGAGGGCAAGAAACTTCGCGAACAGGAAGCGAACACGTATATGTCGCTCTTTGACTTCATTTTATTGCAGAAAATAAAACACGTTATGAGCACTGCTAATAATGTGGCAAGTTGTGAAATGGTAAAATTGTTTGTAATATAAAACGCTGAGTCTTAACTCATATGAAATAAAAGTATCACGATTGATGCATCATGCTTAAACTTCTAATGCAAAGAAAAATAATGTTCAAGAAGAATGCAAAACAGCTCCATAACGCCAAGTTAATAAGTGATGACAAAAATGATTTATTTAGCAGTAATAATCTTACAGAGAAGAAAAAGGCAATTGATCTGACACTACAAGCTATATATTATTTATGAGCTTAATCCATGTAGATAATCCAAAAAAAAATGATAATTATACAATAGTTTGAATAGTAATAAGTAATTAATGTAATTATAGCCAGCAATGAAAATTAATATTAGAAGACTCGCACATTAGAGAGAGAGAGAGCTAATAAGTCGAAAAGAGAAAGATAATATTTTTTTGGGTTCACACCGTTGCACACATGATACCATTCTAACTAGGGAATATTTACTTAGTCGATCTTGTACACCATGAAAACACAATCTTTGTCAGCAGCAAGAGCCAGCTCGCTCCCAGGAGGGACGAGATAGAATCCAAGAAACATGAAAGTCCGAATCAAGACGGCTATAAAAAGCAAATAAACACGATTTTTATTATTTTATTTTTATTTAAGAGATGAAATGCAAAAACACGTTTGAGACAAAATATTTTCCTCACCTCGATCCATGCGATCAGCTTTGAAGCAAACAACAGCATGTCGACATTGTAGAACTTCTTCAGCGTACTCAAGAAGAGCTACAAAAGCCTCTTTCGATGCATCGGGCAGACATCCGTTCGGAACTTCAATGTAAAGATTGTCATTCAAGAGAGTTGTGTCCCAAGTGAGAATGGTATGAGGTGTCAATGGATAGCGAAAAGTTATTTGCAACGGGTGACTTTTTGGAAATTTTTGTTGGTCCTGTAAATTGGAAAGAGAAAATGTTTCACACAATTCCACCCAATTGACATTTGAAGAAAGGTGAGACTTACAAAAATATCGTGGCCAGCAGACAGGCCTGATACGTCTCCCCCACCACTATCTGCTTCCACATGAGAATTAGAGTGGGGGACATCACCGATACCACCGAGGCCCCACACCGAGAGTCACGAAGATTTGTTTCTCCCCGTACGGCTGCAAACTGAAATGACATAATTTGTGAAACGGTAAGTTGGGGCTTCCAAATTTCAAGTTTCAAGCCAAGAGAACAGGAGGTACTTACTTGGAGGTACAAGATGCAGTACTGCTACTACTCATAAACTTCAAGGCAGCCATGTCGTAATTACTCGAAAAGGACTCGGACACAATTAACGATGAGAGATTACTCGTATTTAAAAGAGTACTAGTACTCATAACTTTTCCAGCTCTGGGTTTTATACGCACGGGATGACTGAGGAGTGTCTCAGGTGGCTTCAGCTTCACAGCGATTATCTGAAATTCAATCACAGGGTGTTACAAAGTCCACTGCAGAGTCTCAACGTGTACATATATATAGTCTCCTTCTTGGAACTTCTATTCATAGCCAATATGTATGTGTCCATTCATTTTGATACCCATTGTTCGCAAGTCGTAAAAATTTCATTCACCTCCTCCTGTGTAATCTATCTCTGAGACGCAATAAATTTATGTCTGGTTGCAAATTAAAACCCTCATCCCTTCTCACTTCAAAACTCTTCATTTTGCAATTTACTAAATATCGATGCACTAATCTAACTATCTGCTACATTGGACTTTTAATGTCTCTCTACAAATGATTCGAAAAATGCATGCTAATTCTAAGTGCTTCCCCTCTATTCTTTTTTCCTCAAAGAATCTTTGTAAACCCAAAATAAACAAAGTTTTGAAGGAGAATGTCATCTCTGCAATGTCTTGTTCGAATGACCTCAACAAATGAGCATAGCAAGCAATCTCATCGTTGGAGGACGTTCAAGGTTACTTGTGTTCATCTTTGCAGGGAACTCTCGTCAACTCTGACGACACTTTTATTGGCAACGGAAGTAAAAAAATATGTCTCACCTTTTCACAACCACACAAGCTCTCGGCTCATCCAAATACATAATTACATCCTGTTAATCAAGTAAGTGTGTCCCCTGCTAACACAACAGCACCAAAACCACCTCCCCCTCCCCTCCCCCTCATAAATTCAATGATACCAAATTCCCAAACAACATTTTTCAACGATAAATTCCTCCATCGTTTCAAGGAAAACAATAAAATGGTAAAATTGAAATGATCGTACACAACAACTTATCGTTGTCCGTGTCTTAGCGTCGATTCCTCATCATTAACAATTACCTACTTAAAAAACCCTCACTTCCTTCTTACTTATCGTTACTAGTTCCTTGTCATTCACATATCACATAAAATAATCATTATGCTGAAAGGCCCAATCAATAAAAACCCTGGCAAAATCCTACGCCTCAGCTAATGTTATATATAACGATTTCTCCTTCCTGGGAAATGAAATGAATTTATAGCAAGATATTACATATATAACAATATCTAAATATTATTTATATATACCTAATATTGAAACTCTCCTAGTTTCAAAATATACGAACATATACGAATAGCAAAACAGTAATTAAAATAGTATGACGCGCAATTGCTTATCAGTACCACAATTGTATATAGATAACGGTATATATATATATACAGACGAGAGAGTATAATGTAAATTGCATATTATATATAAAGACCAGTGGAAAATTTCCTTATTCGGTTTCAGGTTTCGATTTCTCGAACATAAAACCCACAACTCACAACCATATTATTATTACTTCCCTGTCACCAATCAGTCATCAATAGGAATAATGATAAGTATAATAATATTCAAAAACTTACGGACGACGACGAGAGGATGAGAGCGATGGCAAGAGAAGTGTTGACTCTGATGAGGAGAAGTGCTGTGACGAAAGTGTGTTCTAATTTATATGGAATGGTGGATTCGATTGTATATGTGTAAAAAATAACAAGTCGAACGAGAATAGTTTAACAACGCAGCAGAAATCAAGGCTTTCTAGTATGTTCACTTCTTATACTGATGATGATGTTGATGCACCCTCCTCTTATCTCGCCCGAAGTTATCTCTTCAGCTTCAAGTGACCAAAAGTGATTGCAAGCTGACCACTGTTAAAACAAGAATATTATTCCTCCACACTCACAACAGTCTCCTCGTTCTTCTGTACAACTATAAATGTATACATACATACATACGAGATGATGAATAATATATAAATGACGATCTTTGTGTAATATGAAGGAAGAGACTTGGCTATAAGAGAGAGAGAGAGAGAGGCTTCGAGATTCGAGTCCAAGTCCACTCTCGTTAAAAGCTCCAAGTTAAGAGCATTCAACGATCATACAACTTTATAATATATGATTATTATTCATGGTTGTTTCAAGTCTGCTTCTTTGGACTAGACGAACCATCATCATATTTTACTTATCTTGTATTTGCATCCATGCTTATAGTTTAAAAGTTGATTGTGGTCGATAATAATAATAATATGAAGCTGTAGTATTGTAGAAGTAGAAATGCAGACAGAACAATGAAATGCAGATATATAAATGCAGTTATGATGGCAGCAGTGGTGCAATTCTCGAGTATTCAGAATATAATAGGGTAGGTTTTTTAGCAGTAGCTTATACAACAAGCCAGTACTTTACATGACGAGTACTATTTCGGTGCATTATTCGCATAAAGGTGCAAGTGTAGATAAGACCAAAGTATTTAAATTGGTCCAACTCATGTGAGATTGTATGTATTTCATTGCAGATTTTGATGCAGGTGATTTAGTGGTGGTGGAACCGAGAAACGTGGTGGAGGAGTCGACTGAGGAGTGTCCCGTCTCTATAGACCATGAGCAGAGATGAATGAAAGACTGAAAAGTCCCGAAATCTCTGGAGGAATTCGGGGAAAGAGGTTTCAAGTTGCCCAGTTCTTTGTACAAATGTCCTTTGTTGGCCCAGCGGGTTGTTCCTGTGGCCTCATGAGAAATGCTTTCACGTCTCAAGAGATGCTGGTAAAAATATTCACGGAGCATGGAATAGGAGAGAGGCTATGGAGAATGCGAAAGGGATTCTTGTTACACTTCGGGGCACTTTGAAATTGTTCCCAAAGTTATTCTAGAACCACAGAACACTAAAACTAAATTAAAGGTTTTAGTGTTCTGTGTTCTAGAACAATTATCCGACGAATTCTTCATTTTTCGAGAAGAATCTGTTGTATCTTTTTGTCATTTCTGAGTATTTGAAAAGACTTCTGGTGTTCTTAAGATGACAAGTTGACTGAACACACTCTGAAAACGTATCTCTACATAGTTATATTATATTGTATAGCTATACTACATGGAATTGTTTTTGTTTGCTCTGATACACTCTGGCTAACTGTTATTAGCTAAGGACTGGAGAGTATGGATTATGGATCATACAGCATGACTCCATAAGAGATGACAACTCTTTCATTCATTTTCTGATTGACTGAGCTTATGGAAAGACATCAAGGGATGGAAAATCAATTAACTAATGGATGTAATACAGGTAGGCATTGAGGACGTCAGAGCTCAGAAGTTTGCTCAAGATATTACAAGAAGGGAATTTTTCCTTGTGAGCTAGAAATTCCTTGTCTGTACGTCTAGAGTAGCTTCATTTTTGCTTTCCAGACTGTAAAGTTGTAGCATTGGAGTAGAGATATATGCATACATTATTATTGTAAGATAAATAGAATGAAGAAATATTATAAAAGACTATCAATCAGCATATTATGTTGTTGCCCGTGTTAGTCATGCACAAACAACATACACGACAGTAGCACTGTAGGGTCTCTTGATGAGGGTTGACTTACTACAAGTCAGACATGTTGAAGTAGTCAGACCTGTTCGACAAAGCAGCCTGAGAGTAACTGCAGACTTGACCATAGAATATAATTTAATCAAATCTTGAAATCCTCGAGTAAAAAGCTTATATGAATAAATTTTACTTGTGCGCTATTACAAGGCTTACTCAATTCAGTACAAGACTGGACGACAGCTTGGGCCAAGCAAATGTACAATGCCTAACCTAATTATGAACAATTATAGAACGGATTGTTTTAATAAGTTTGTTGAGATCATTTGCTTACCGTAATATCATTGATTTGATGCACAATTAAAAACTGATTCTAATACGGCATAAAAATAAGCTTCGACATAAGTGTATAATACAATTGGTGAAAGGAGTGTATGTAAAAGCACGTGCATGTTTATGAGCATGAGTAGGCGAGAATAGGTAATGATGATATTTATCAATTAATGCCAGTACAACTGATACGGAGATGAGAAGTTATCATATGAGTGCTTAATAACAAGACCTGGATGCGAAAAGCCTTGAACACATGAGAATAGGGTTATGTTTGAAGCGTTCCTCGTTTTATTTTGGTAGGAGTTCCCCACACGTTAGGAAAAAAAACAAGTCTATCAAGGAACACAAACTATAAAGCAATATTTTAAGAACTTTCCTTCGGTATTCGAAATAATAGTACATTATTATTTTATATAACTTCATACTCTGTAATTCCAACAATATTCCATGAAGCGGAACTGTCACAAAAGTGACGCAACAAAATAATCCTAAAATGCACCAAGGATTCTTGGAAACTTAAATGTATTTAGACAATATGTTAAAATTACAAATGGGACACTTAAGAATTGCATGAGAGTAGTTTGATCTAGTTTCATAATAATATATACTACACTAGTCCTAAGAGGATTTATACGTACATAAAGATTTAATAGCAAATCCAACGATTGACACACGTCACCTTCACAAACTTATACGGAGATACGGAATCATAATTCTCACACATAAACCAAACATGCTTCACACTTATTGCAGCGTTACATTAAAAATTACATTTTAATGGCCTTAAGACAATCTTATGCGGTTTATAATATCTTGGTAGTAAAATCTAAGAATATTGATGTATTATGATGTTTCATTTTGTCCGACTAGAGCGCATTGCTTATAAGGTTCTCTTTTATAAAATAACCTCTCTACCAGTATTGAACGAACATTTGATTTAGTTGTGGATTTGGTTCACTATACAAATAACAATTAAATCTGTCTTTGATTTCAATCTTAAGCCTAACTTCTTAAACTAAGCATCACGAGTAGAAAGGAAGTATTTTACTCCTTTTTAAATTTAATGCAAAACGCTTTCACTGTGGGTAGTTCATGATACACTCTTTGATAAGGCTGATAATTTGTAATCTAAAGGAATCTGAGAGTTGTGCATCTCAAAGACGAATACTATACATGTGTAATATTAGATAATCCTTTGTCAAGTTTAACTACTAACTAAGAGAGTTTACGGTTCTTGGCGTTTTCATCTTACTTTTATGCCTCACATTATATTATGCTCAGTGTTTCTGTCCGTGACAGCAAAAACTCTGATTAAGGAATTAGTATCGAGCTTGAGAGAGATCGCGCAGGATTACATTAGTTCATCCATTTCTGACAATTATGAGCTCCACACAAACAAGGAATTTTGTGTTGGTCGTCTTCAAATTCAAACTTATAATCATAAGCTAGTTCTTCTCCACGGGAAATTCTTCGATTGGCAAAGATTATTATGCGTACATCCCGATCCACTTCTACAGTTTCTGCAACGCAATTTGGATTACACGAGTGATTGACGTATCTTGCTAAGCCCCCACAAAGAGTTGCATCAATAACGCGTTCATCGTCCATGCGAAACATATATATTCCACGATTCTAAATTAAAGATACGTGTAAATTACAAAACCAGCACAAAAGTACAATAACACATGTATTGAGGTAACCAACCTGTGATTCGTATTTCTTTTCCCTAGATTCAGCTAATTCGTTACGGATTATTTCTCCTATGTACTCAATGACCATCGTGTGCTTTTCAATATCACGAGCAGCATACAGGCCTAGCCCTTGTATCTTTGACCTACATGACAATGTTATGTTTGAGTTACTGTTCAATCGAAGCTGCTTTGGTTGTATCGCCAAAATTACTTACCTTGCAAGGTATACATTATTACGCCACTCCTGCTTCATTTTCTTGTATTGAGATGACTTGGAATGAACAAACTGTTTAGAATAAGGATAGGCAGTTTCACTAGTTGACGGTACTGATGAAGGCAGTGATGCTCGCGATGCACCTGTTCTCTGAGTGTGTGGTCTTTTAAAATGAGTCCTGAGCTTTGGTTCGGATCGGGCACAGCCACTCGGGTTTATTGCCAACGGCAATTCTAGCAATGGGTTTCGTCCATACTTAAAATGATAGTCAGTCAATGTCTCTATCCCTGGTAGTGATTCTAACACCTGAAGATTATCAGAGAAATTATTAAATAAAACCCTCTCAATTTGATAATTAGAGAATTGTTAATACCTTGACTATGGCTGGCTCTGTTAACCCGAAAAGGTCTTCACCGGTAATATATTTCGGAAACACTTTTATCAAATCGTGACTGATTCTGATTTTAGATATCGCATCCATAACTTTAACCCAAGCACCCTGTGCTGTATCCGATTTAATGACACGTTCTTTTTCGGATTCCTCTTGAGCTGTTATTCGGAACTCTGGTTTTCCATCCGTTTCATGTATGGAGCAAATATATTGGCATCGTTTATTGCCTTTAGTCATACTCCAGTAAAATCTCATCTGGAAATATCACATCATGAGTAGAAGAAAGTATCAACTTATAAAAATCAGTTAATTATCTACTCACAATTTTGTATCCAACAGGATAGATGTAATTTCTCGTGTGAAATGACTGTAGTTGATGTGGGAGTAACTGTCCTACACTCAAAAATATTAGAGATCCAACTCTTAAGAGATGATTTTGATCGACTTGATGCATGACAGCAGCAACTTGTCTATTTTCATCTCGCTGAATGTATACTCTCCGAAATACCGAGAGAGATGTGAGCTCATTTTCCTTTTCACCTTTGGGTACATGGGCTTGACAGTAGACGCTCTAGAGAAATATATTATTTTTTAAAGACTATTGAACAACATATACGAAGAAACATTGTGGCTAAACTTACCTTGTTTTTGTAAAATGCACATCCATCTTTTACCGCACAACCAACATGGTACACTGAAGTGCATCGAACTTTGAAGCATTTAACAGAAGCCCCAAACTGCTTACAAATAATGCACGCCAAAGTAGCGCTTTGCTTGATGGCCACTTCAACATTAACTAAAGCACCATTTTCAGTTTCGTAGACTTCTTCGGACCACAAAGCACAGTTTAAGTGCACCCACTTGTCTACGTCGTAGTTCAACAGTCTATACAAGAAAATCTTTTGTTTAAGCATTTCGCTGTTAACATCAAGCATAATAATAACAATAATTAAAATATAAGTTACCGTCCAGGGCCATTGGACACTCCATCTCCAACTTGGTGACAAAATATACATCGTCTAGTATCATCAGGGATTTGTGCTGGCATTACTGTGATCCCTAACCGGAAGAGTAGCTAGAAAAGGATTCAATTATAAGCGAATGTTTGCCTCTGTTTAAAAGTATGTATGTTATGAACTTACCTCAGTCAATTCTTTTTCAGTAGGCTTTTTATACTTTTGAGCGTTAGGCACGCTGGTTGCCGTCCATTGCTTGTACACTGTTCCTTTCCACTTCTTCTTTGCAACCTCCGTCTCAATATTATCCATAGAAGACAAGGAACGCTTCATTTTGTTCACTTCAACACCTACTTGAGTATCCTAAGAACACAGCCAGAACAATTTACGTTCATGAAGCTCAAGCTTTGCATTTACTATAATACAATTGTAAATTTTTGCTTACAGCATGAACGTCTTTCTTCCAATTCGATTTCATAATCGGACCATTGCGAGCGTCTTTTATTGTGCCTGGTTTTTCCGTTTTAATTTCTGATTTGGATTCAGTGGTGTGTTTTACAATGGCTTGAACCTTGTTGTTTTAAAAACAATTTTAGTAAAGTAATTGCTACATTTTAAATAGCAAAAGAATAATTTTGAAGTATCGCGAGCATACCTTCTCATGCTGCGTTACAGTAACACCGTGAGAAATCGAAAATTGGATGTAACAATCTGAACTACAGAAGTAGTAGTCTTCATGGGCAGCTTCGCTGGGATCAACAACGAGACCAGGCATTTCAGATGGTTTTTTCATGATCCCATTGTTTTCGACTACCACATCACAATGCTTGCAAAATTTAGCAACGCCTAGCAGAATGCTCTGAATGTCTACTGATTGATTTCCATCCTTAGTTTTATACATGAACAGTTTTCTTTCGATAGACCCATTGGGAGACAACATTTGATAAGCAGGAGGTGGTATCGACAAAATGTTGGCAAGATTTCTAAGAACGCCTCTAATTTCATCGACCTGTCCGGACGACAAAGTCAAGGTGACTGTTATATTTCCATTTTCTTTCGATGGCCGTAATTTGCTCATAATCAACTCATTTTCAGAATTTTCTTTGTCCTATAATTAAAGAAAAATTAAGTCATACAAGCAAACAGCCTTTAAAATACAGCCAATATATTAAAACTATACCGCATCAATTGATTCTTTGAGCACTTTGGAACTAAGAGTAGGCCTAATCGGTACTGGGCAAACAATTTTCAAAGAAGGAGAATCTCGCAAATTTAAGTTTTTATCTACAGGACTATCAATGGGCCTTAGAGCTGGGAATAGTTCCACATTATCGTTAAACTCCGGCGACGAGCAACTGACAATAGTATCAGGTGTGTCACTTTCTCTAACAGGCGATGGAGTTCTATTCCTTGAGCTTGGTAACAATGTTTTGTCAACTTCACAAACAACCAAATAAATATTATGAATAATAATTGATTATTAATGATTAAATAGTATTGAAAAAGGTACCAGATGATATTCTAGGTGCGGCAAATTCCTGATGATAAAATCCCCTGTGAGACGGAGCTGGAGTTTGTTTTGCTGCGGTCGAATTATTGCAGAAAGGTTTTGAACTATAAAAATCTCCACCTGAAGATAATTTGCAATACCCGAAGGTTCCCCGTAAATCTCCTAATCGTACATCAAAATCTTTGCTGCTAATTTTTGACAAATCGCCCATTCCATATATAGGACACAATCCGTGGTTATAGCTCAATTTGGGTTCAACGATTCCAATTGGGGGAAGTTGACGCAATTGAGTCATTAGATTTTCAATGTATCCATCGTAGTCTTCTTCGGGCTTTCCACTCTTACGAGGCCTTTTCTTAGGGGCAGCGTCTTTGCTAACATTTTGCTTTCTCTTTGATTGATATTGCCTCCGTTTTGCCTTCTTCACTTCTTCGTCAGCCTTCTTTGAGTCGTTGAGTTCTATTTGTTCAAATTAGAGTGTCATTCATTCATTTTATCAAAATTATATGTAAATACAATAAGAGCCGTTGGGAATTACTTACTTGAAAAATTAATTTCGGGTAGTGAATTTTCTGTGTCTTTCCTTTCTTCTTTAATTCCGCTAATAAGTGTCGACAGAGGAAGAGGCAAAGGAGCTGCAAAATTCGACGGCCCTGCTTTGTTAGGCAAAGGAGATCCCGGCCCACCAGTCAAGTTAGGAGAACTTATCTTAGGGGAAATTCCTCCTTGAAAGTTAGTTTTAAGCTGATTTTTACTGGTCTCCGTTAACGTAATCCCTTTGTTAACATCACCAGCCACAGAAGTCACACACATTACATTGGACGTGGCGTTGGATAATTGTTCTTGGCATAATCGTTTAATATTATTTCCGGCAGTTTCAAGTTTGATTGTTGCCTCAGATTTAATGTCATTTTTTCTACCAGCTTTACCATCCCCAGATTCAAGCTTAGCTTCATTACTTGTTACTTTTTTATCTACCTTTGATACGGAATCGGAATTTTCGGAAATATTTTGAAGTTTCATTGATATTTTAGAAGTAACTGGCAAATCTATTCCTGGTTTCCCGATTTTGGTTCCGATTTTTTCCAAGTTGCATGAAGATTTCAGTTCGAGTCTGTCACCTTGATTAACACTTTGCAAGACATGGCCAACCAAAACTTCTTTATCATCAGATTTTAATGACTTAGTAGAGTGCTTTTCGTTGTTAATAGTTGAATCCTCTTTCTCTAGATGCTTTTCTGCTTTTCCTTGTTTATCTATATTTTTTACTATTATTTCATGATTGAAGGACGAGCTGATCGATTTTGAAATACTACTAGATGTAGGTGTAGGAATCTGAGTGGCCGCTTCTAACAAGTGATGGGTTGGAACAATAGCTGGTGACATGGACTGATTGAGACATTCAGCTAAAGACAATGAGTTTGTTTCAGAAGTAGGGCCTATGCTTGCGCAGCCTGAGTTTTGCAGTAATTGTTTTAGAAGGGCATTTTGCGAGTCATTTGTCCCCGACGAAGTTGATGCTAATGACAAAGACAAACTTTTACTATCACTCGGTAATGATGAAGACAAGGGTCTGTTGGTTTCCATTAAACTGCTGTTTTCGTTTGAGCCAGAAGTGTTAGGTGTAGATCCTGGTGTTGATATGAATGTTTTACTGGCTCCAGCATTACTTATATGGTTATCACTTGAAGTTTCGGACTCTTGCAGAGCACCGTAAACGTTTAAATTGCCTGTAATTATTCCATAAAATATTAGTTATACTCCTAAGTTAATTCAGTTGTCTAATCGTATGTGAATATGACCTTCAGACGAACCTGAAGTTGCGTTGTTCAATAATGATGGCTCTCTAGATTTTGGTGAGTCGATTTCTTTAAATAATGAAAGAACATCTGGCCGATTAACCATACTATCAGATTTAGTACAGATGTGAGAGTTAGTGGTTATTTTAGAGTTGCTTAAAATTCCAAAACCTACGGACACCTCTGAAGGTATTTCAGATTTTTGGTTTTCGGCAATAGCTGGTTGTGATAGGAGATTTGTAACTTCGTAGTTAGCAGAAGTTAACACTTCTTTCGTGGTTTCTGAACAAATTTTAGTTGAAGCTGTTAAGAGAGAATAATTATCAGGTTATCAAATGATGTAACTGTTTTTAGGATTATACTTAAATTGGGAACAAGTTCTTTCGACATACCTTGATCCACTGGTTCTGCTTTTGCATTTACAGTAGAAATATTTCTGTCACTGTTTGAAGATAATGAAGCAGTTTGCAATGGTGCAGTATAGCTAGAGGTATCGACATGTTTTTCTACAGAAGGTTCAACGCAACTCGTACTTTTAGCCGCAGATGAACCCACAGTCAAAGGAGTGGAATTTTCAGGTCTGTGGTTATCAGTAGTAGTTTCTGATCCAATTGATGAATTTGTATTTCTATCTTCAACTGTACCTAAGTCTTGGGGGATACTTGCAGAAGAGTTGGTCGAAGGAACGCCCTGAGAGTTCTGACTGACTTGTGTTATAGTGGAAATACCGGGATCTTGGTTAGTATTTGTAGGTGGGTGATCAGTAGAAACATTTGTAGATGGTTGGGTATGTTCGGTGACAACAGAGACCGGATTACCCCCTTTTAATCCCATTTTAAAGGGCCCATCAAACCAACTAAACACTGGAAATGGCAGGACTTGAATGTTTTTACCACCACCACCACCTCCATTGTTGTTAGAAACACTATTACTGGGTCTACCAGTAAGGCTTGAAAAATCTTGATTAGGTTGATGATTTTGCTGAGTAAGTTGGTTGTCTCCAGGCATATTTGTGAGGTAGCTTTGTAGATAGTGTGATTGAGGGCTTCCCATGTTGGCTATTCCACACGATTCAGGGTTTCCGTAATGATGTGAATCCATGGGACTGGAGTGTTGGGGCATTTGCCCCGAGCTTCCATCCAGATTCTGGCACACACCCACACTACTTGGAGTATGTGGGCGGCTGCTAGAGTTTCGCGGAGTTAATGGATTTTCTACGCTTTGTGGTCTTTCTGGCATGGGGCTAGCAGTTCCAATGCTTCCACTACCAGATGGACGACGCATAGGTGAAGACGACGGCGATGCTCTGCTTTGCGCCATCATTAGCTAATTCATACAAAGTAAATATACAGTGTACACCCTGTTAAATACGTTTACTAAATTTTACACGTGAAGATAGCGTACCTGATTTGGAGGACTACCAAGTCCTCCCATAGGAGTCATAGGCGATGGGCTCCGCAAACTTCCAGCATTTATATTAGAACCAGTAGGGCTTTGACTCGGAAATGGAACGCGTACTGTGCTGTACTGTTGTCCTCCAGGTGACATTGCCATTTGATTGGGATTAGAAAAATTACTTGGAGGACGACTTCTCATCATCATGTCTTGATGCATTCCCATTCTTTGAAATCGAGGGCTCATAGGATTCATATTTCTTATAATGGATATAAAAAGGAAAATATAAGTTACACCTCTCTGTGAAAATTATGTATATAGAAACACTAGCTTACCTCATTTGATCTTGTGGGCCAAGAGATCTCATTCTTTGCATACCATGCTGGGTTTCCATCATCGATCGTTGCTGCGATTGCATTTGTTGAACCATTGCTGGATTGATTCCTCTGACCATTATATGTCCAGTATTACCTTGATTGACTCCAGCATTTAAATTCATCATTCCTTGCTGAGACATCATGACTTGGTGACCTGGCATACCAGGACTTCCCATCCGAATTTGCGTCACGTGGTGTTGACCGCCTTGCATCCGAACAGATGCTACATTTTGTGATTGAATTTGCCTTCCAGAGCCATCAGTATTAGGACTAAACGGTGTGTCGTCAAGCATATGAACACCAGGATTTCCCCTTGGGGATGTTTGTGATAGTGTACTAGAAGGCCCGGGACTTGGGGTTAAAGGGCTTGCCATAGGAGAGTTCTGCATAAGGGGTGATGGTGACGGACCTCCCAATGAAGGAGACGGGCTAAGCATAGGCGACTGAGGTGTGGAATGTAACGGCGATGAAGAAGCTGTGCCTAATGGAGAAGGCTGAGTGGAAATATTTCCTTGAGACATTGAGGAAATCGACGTATTAGGTCCTATGCCCATCATTTGTTGCCGTTTTTGCTGTTTGGTGCGGTAGTCTTGCATCAGCAAGTTATGTTGTCTGGATTGTTTGCGGGCTTGGTCTAATTGCTTTTGCAGACCAGGAAGTTCTTTGCCGATTCTCTCCATTTCCCCAGCATCGTTTTCGTTTAACTCGTTTCCACTCTTTTTCAACTGTCGCTGTTTACTGTTTAAAGACTGCAAGACAAGTAAAATATAAGAATAAAAACCCCACCAGTACTTTGTAATGATACAATAATCATACCTTTTTGATTTTTCTAAGCTTGTGAACTTCCGTTTCATAACACTTCAAGTGCATTGTTAGCACCTGTTGTTGACTATATAACCACTGCTCGTATTGTATTTGCATTTGTCGTTCTTGTTCCGTTGCCGGATGTTCTGGAGGGTTGGGTGGAGGCGGTAATGACTGAAGTGGAGGAAAATTTGGAATTCTGTTTTGTTGTATTGTAGGATTCCCAGTAGGGTTTACATTATTCGGAGGTTGAGAATGAACAACTCCGCGAACATTAAGCGAATTGTCGATTTGCACAGGTTGCATATCTGGTCGCCTCATGGATCCATCGTCCAGCTGCCACTCTGCACCTGTGACGGAATGATGACGGTTCATCATGCCCGACTGCTGTTGCGGTGGTATATTTATCACATTTTGTCCTATAGAAATATTCACAATGGAAGCATTACTAATCTTGAAATATTTAAGGCATATTCATCATTTTTTCTAATTTAAGTACACCTACCGACAACATTTGGAGGAGAAATACTGACTGGTAAGTTAGTCGTTGAAAATACATCAGCCTTCAGTCTCTCAAATTCAAAATCACTCAGCAGCGGTTCTTCTGGAGCCGCATTGATTAACCCAGAGCCTTGGCGAAGTTGTTCTCGCTTCTCTTGCTCCAATAAATCCTCTAACAGTAACGGCTGCTCCTGGAATAATCGTATCATCATCATAACTATCTATTCCAAAATGCGATTCTTGTAAACGCACAAAGGCTAGAACCGGTAGTAAAGAAATAAAACGAAAGATCCTACTGGGTCGTAATAGACTCAAAGGGATAGGAAGGAAATTAATTTAGTAGGTAGGTAGATTACCTGAAGAAGAAGAGTTCTACGTTGATGCAATGACAAAGGAGGATTAGAATTAGGCTGTAAAGCAGCAGGGGGTAAAAGCTGTGGGTAAGACGGCCGGCCAACTGTTCCAATGCTGGAAGTCTTCACCCCTCCCATAGTATTTATGTTCACTCCACAACCATTTCTAATTCCCATCTAAGCCCAGCAATGAATAATTAGTGGTTAGAGTAAGAAAAAAATGAAAGCATTCGAAGATAGTTCATAAGTTTTATACTGTTGCTCGTAGAGGTTGCAACCAATATAAGAGATGATTGAAATATTGAAATTCAGAATCATTCTCAAGGGCATGGCTAAAAACAACACCGATTTAGCGTAAACCTCAAACTCTCACCTGCTGTGGTGCTCTTCCAGGATATGGGGGAGGTGGGCCCGGATAAGGTGGAGGAGGGGGTTGAGCTGGTCGCATAATTGGTTTTCCTCCATCCAGCTGTTGTACTGGATGACTACCGTATGTATGGTTAGGAGGAGATCTTAGGCCATGATTAACTTGATTAGGACTCATTTCAGACGAGCTCTTAGGCGAAGGATCTGACTTAAGTTGCTTGCCAGATGTGGCACCTGGGTAGACACCATCTTCTTTTTTCGACCCTCTGGTCACAAAAATTTCATAAATTTTAGTCAAGAGAACAAAATAAAATATCACGAATCCTCCAGTGTAAAAAATGCAATACCGTTCAGGCTCTTCCTTTCGTTTTTGCTCCTTTTCTTCTTTTTCTTCCTCTTCAAGATCTAGGTTATCTAAAATATTCGTCTTTTCACCACCGACGACTTGGTCTAGTTCTGGGTCAGCATATTCTAATATGTTAAAATCAGCCCCCATTCCAAGAAGTTCGTCATCGTCCATTGCCAAATCAGGCAATTCCCCTTGTTCGTGCTCTTGTTCCAGCTTTTCCAGTTCTGCAGTAACGTTGTCTGGAAGCTCCTGATGATCAGCTTGCATAGGTGATGACAACGCATTATTTGAGGTGTCAGACACAGATGCTTGCCCTGATGGGGGCTGAGGAGTGGGATTAGGTTGCATAATTTGTGGCTGTTGTTGTGATGAATCTGATAATACTTGTTGATTTATTAGCACCGGTTGCTGATTCAATGGTCGTCCAAGTTGTTGAGCTAGCATTGAATTCGACTGACTTTCAACGGCACCGCCTAAGAATGGTGCAAAATTGAGATTTTAAAAGCTTTACTGTATTTGACTCATAATTTTGGAGTCTTACCTTGCATTCTCTGTTGTTGTACTACTAGATGACCATAAGGATCTAATTGGTTTCTATTTGGATGAAATTGTGAATGGAACCCTGGCTGCTGCTGACGATTCACGTTTTGAATAGGTATCATCACTCTTTGTTGATTTATAATTAACCTGGGCCTTGGCTCCATTGCCTAACGTATCAAAATTCGTTCGTCAAAAAAGCTCCAAACTTATATTGGCTGATAGTTAATGTTAATGTGAAATGAATTGTAAATACCTGAGTAGAAGATTGCCCCTGGATCAGGGAATTTTGCATTCTAAACTCATTCGGTCTAAGAGGCTGATTTAGAGTACCAGGGTTGTGAGAATGCATTGGTACTCTTGCATGAGGTGGCAGAAATGGTTGTCTAAACTGATTCACTGGATGTGGCTGCCGTGACACAGGACTGCCTACAGGATGTCGAATCATTTGGTTGTTATCACTGCTATTCTTTTGCCACTCATCTGAAATTTTTTAATAAAAAATCAGCCTGCTGCATATGGAGTGATTTGTTGGTGTTGTATTTCAAAATTATCTACCTTGAGTCCAGGCTGGGCGTTGCTGTAGGCCCTGATTGCTCTCATTTGAAGTGGGAGAAATTTGATCCTGTTCTAGCTTTTTAACCTGCTGTCGTTGTAATAAATCTCGTAAATGTTGTCGCGTTTCTTGTCCTTGTGGAGAGGCAGAAGGCCTATTCGCACAAACGTCAGTTGTATCGACCCCTGGATTAACATTTTGTGGAGTCTGGCCATAATGACTTGTTTCAGTAATTTGTTGACTGCAATCCGTCTCATTAAACGAACGTGGAGGCTGGATATTAAGATTGGATTGATCTTGTAAGTGACTAAAAGGATCAGTTGGAGGAGCTTGAGTTCTAGGGGTAAGTGGGTATGGCATTCGAGTGTACACAGGCGGCCGAATAGTTTGAGGAGTTCCTCTTGGACCGTAAGCTTGGGCTGGAACAGGGGGAGGCATTTCGGATCCTGGGCGTAGCTGCTTTGGTGGATTCATAGGAACCATGGGACGAGGACCCTGTTGCTGTTGCATTTGAGAGGAGTGCAAAGGAGGTAGTTTTTGTTGCTCCTGAATTAGACCGTTAGATACATTTATTAGGTAAGTACTCAGTGCAGAATTTTCAGTATGAATGTTGACTTACATGAGGAGACATAACGTGATGAAGTCTTTCAGTGTTAGCGAGTGGCAGAGGACTACCATCAGAACTGCGTTGGACAAATCCTCCTTGTGTTGCGCCTCCTTGCTGAAATGGAAGCTGAGATCCAGCCCCTTGATCTTTGGCAGTAGGATCTACCACTCCCACTGCAGGGGCCTGCTGCTGTTGAGACTGTTGTTGGCGAAGAGCTTGAATTTGTTTCCATTGTTGTTCCTGCTGGGTTTCTACTCGAGTCGCTTTGGGGGGATTGCCTCCACTCAATAACTTATCCTGATCCTGAAACAAATTAAAGTTGCAGTTGAAAACAAACCCGAAACTTAAACGCCAACACATTTAACGGACCGAGTAATCCATACAACAATATAACGCAATCCAAATTTTCAAATAATATCGCAAATTAACATCTTAATGTAAATATCATATAGAGGTTTCTTGACGGGACGCTTCAATTTCACACAACCGAATCCTAAAAATGAAATGAACGTTCTCGCTGATCATAGGTTACATTCAGATACCAAAATCATATAACTAAGAACAGCTTAAGTTTACAAATTACTGGTTCTCATTCCAGCTCATAGCCTGTTTTGTATCATTTTGTACATGCAGCAGTAAATTAAAATGGCACAACAAAAAGCAGTCTATACATTTCCATGCATCACATGATATAAATGGTTTCAGGTTGAGAGTAGCTATTATGATGCACATGCACAATATTACCCTCGTATCGTTCCAGTATTCGATGCCACATTCGGTTACAGTATCAACCACAATGCAATGAGCTACCATTATCAACAAGCACTTATTGGCTGAAGAGAATCACTACACTCTATTAATTATAGGCTTTCGAATTTATGCTAGTAGTGACCATGCCCCATTCTCTCACCATTGCTGAAGGTGCACAACCGCTGCAATCATCCTGCTTAAGATCTGGAAGGCTTTTCATAATTTCAGATGGAGTCAGGACTTGAAGGAGATGATCCCCATAAGCATATTTGTTGGAACAACTGAGTTTTTGGTCAGGCAACTCTAACTTGGGTGTAGGGAGAGCTTGTGAACTTGTGAAGCAGTTAGGGTTAATGATTCTAGGCGGCATATCTCCAACCCCATTATTTGTTGGGCCACTTGATGAAAACGCAGAGGCAGGGGATGACGACTGTGAAGGGATGAGATTAGTGGGAAGCGCGCGGATGTATGCGACGAATTACTGGTAGCATTATCGCTAAAACTGCTGCAAGAACCGTTCGAGTTTTCTGTGTGACTCACATTTGTTTGAGTTGATGAGCCGAGCTTCGGGGACGGAAGGGAAGTTTTTGGAGAAGGGACCTGTGATGACTCTTTACTACTAGGTGCAGCAGTACCTCCTCTCATATCTTTCGGCATCTGAGATGTGCATGCAATTCAGAGTTTTAATTCAACGCTGCTGCATACATCTACCCCTACTTTCTTCATTATATTACTGTATACTTCGTCTATTATGCTCATTTATCGACAAATTGCTGACGATGAATAGTACGAACAGTTGTGGCTGCGAGAAAAAAATAAACAAACACAATTTTTACCTGTTGCGCTTTTTGCATTCTGCTAGCTGCTCGATTTTCTCTGGCTTGTTGTAAAAAAGGAGCTCTAGCTTCAGCTGACAGTCCTCGCCAAATCTTCGCTATCTGTTTGGAGCGTTCTCCCCAAGCTGCAAGCACAACATTATAATTATATTTCTGTGACATGCAATAAAGGCCAATAGTTTAATTTACTTTGGTAATCTCGTTTTAGTTCTGGGTGCTTCATGTTTGCATACAGAACAGCAGATATTGTTGCATTTGACCCAAGAGCTTCATCAGCTTCCCATTTCAAAATACTTCTTTGGTTATAGCTGCTTGGTTGATCTGTGTCATCTGCTGCTGGAGCTGGCCAAGGACTCGGAGGCTCAGAAAACGCAGGACTGAATTGCGGACTACTACAAAATAAATCAATCGTAAGTGTGTGCGTGGAAATTGGATTATGTTGAAATATATTCCACAAATCTTACTTGCTGTACTCGGAATGATAAGGCGATGGAGGAGGAAAGCTCACAGGCGACGATAAGTTTTGCTGTACGGGAATATTACGTCCTACACTAGGATTTGGTTGAGCTGAAAAGTGAAGAATAAGTAATATAAGTAACATAATAAAAATACATTTCGAAGACAGGTTAGCATACTTGTTCCTTGAATAAGTGCTGGATTGGGCACTGCAGGACCTGGAACTGGAAGTCCGGAAGGCAAAGTTGGTTTTGATTGGACAGTAGAGATATTTGTTGTTTTCGGGAAAGAATTGTCTTGAGATTCTTCTACCAATACACCTTTGAATATATCTTCAACATCCTTGCTATCCATACTGGGAAGACCGGAGTCTTCCATAGATTCCATAAACTGGGAACTTAAAAAATCTGGAAACTCGTCCTTTTGGATATTTTCTTCTGTAGATGAATCTAATTGTATTGTGTTTGCATTTTCTAGAAGGTCTCCTGCTGAAAAGAATAAAAATTCATCAGTACATACATGGTCGCAGTTATGAAAATCACAAATCAGTTGTCATAAACTTACGCTGATTGTCTACCAAAGTACCTTCCAGTTTTATATGCGTTCGACTAGCCATCAAACTGTTTACCAAAACACTATCCATCATATCGCCAGGTAATGGTAGAATTTCACTCATTGCAACATCTCCATCTCCGTCAGTCTATTAAATTTAACATACACAATTTTTTGTAGATAATAAGATACGAAGCGATATTAATTTGGTAGCATCACGAAAATACCTTTGAAGACACTTTGTCTAATTTGGCTTCTTTGGATTGTTTTGAAATCTTTTCATTTTCCTTAGCACTAGATTTCGGAGACTCGTGAGATTTTCGGGTCTTGATATCCTCGATTTCTTGAATTTCCTCCTGTTAAAAATAGTAGGAGTTAGTAAAAATCTATACATAGCATTTACGCATGGTTAATGCAGTTAATGTTAACAGCATACCTTGGATAACTTGATTGTATTTTCGACTTTCAGACTAGACAGAGTTTCAGGCTCTTGATCTTCGACAGTAGCAAGCTCAACATTAGAATTTGGTTCCATAAGGCTCTTGCCAAAAAAGGCTTCCTATTTAAAACAAAAACATAACATTCGACTAAAAACTTACTGTAGAGTAATTTATAAGTCAATTCAAAGTATATGTACTTGTAAGTAAACGGGAAATGTTTCCACAAGCTTGTTTTTAACTTTTCTTCGCTGTGGTTTGCGCTTGGGTTTTTCACCATCTAAAGCACTTAAGTCTGACCCCTCATGGTCCTCATCTTTGTACCTAGGAGCTCGCAGCCTCACTAAAAAGCCACCAATTCCTAGTTTCTGGAGATTCCTCTGTCGTTTCTTAGAATCTTTATCTGGAATATAATTGTTAGTTGAAATTAAGTCAATAAATTTAAAACAGTATTGTACGACTTACCCTTCTCTCCAACGTCTTCTTTTGAATCTAAATGGGGGAAAAAATAACTTGTAAGCAAGTAATACCAAGTAGGATTTTCACAATACGAAACTTCATACCTCCACCAGAGACAACGGACTCAATGGCAGCCAAGATACCAGCTTCCATATCAGCAATCGGTACAACTTTTTTCCTCTTTTTGCGTGGTATATCCAAAGTCAAAGACTTAATTTGATTTACTCCAAAATCGGACAAATAAACTCCATCAATGAGGAACTGGCTTCCGGTTTTGGCAGGAAGTACTGTAAATAATACGTAAAATCAAACCACGAGATCACAGGTACTTAACAAAAATTATCTGACACAGTACCAGGACTTCTAGGAGGACTTTCAATCTTGGGAGGAATAGCTTTAGGTGTGGGGCGTAAATGTGGCGGAAGGGTATCACTTGGCCGACACAGAATACACCAGTATCCGTCATCGGCACATTTTTCGGCATCGTCAGTGTCTTTTATCATATCACATACCGAATGAAGCCATCTGAATAAATCACAAAGGGTTGATTTCCTCTTTCTCAAAGTATAGAGACACATGGAGGGGATAGTTTACCTTTCACACTGGAAGCACTTAATCACAAGGTCTCCCTCGTTGTAATCAGTGCTGCACACCGAACACGTTGTTTGAGAGGCACATGGACCACATTTAGTGTAACTTTCGTGCCATGTACTATTGTACCCAGGATCGCTGTTTCCACACTGGTAACACATAGCACACCTGCACAAAAACGGAAGTAAAACATCGATACATTTGAAATTGTCCATATTATTGTTCCAATATCAGCAAAACTGAAACTCTTACCATTTGCATTTCCAAGTACCATGAGGCACTTGTTCTAACGGGGGATCTATACAATAAATGTGAAACGAAACATCACATTCGTCGCACAATATTAATCGAGACTCGTCATTTCTCTGTCCACATCCTTCACAAACAGTACAATCTAAGCATCGCCATCCTTTTAGCAATACAACTTTGGTAACCTAAGGAGAATTGATATTTTATTAATCCACGTTTTCATTCGCCTTTTGGCACTATTCAAAAAATAAACTTACTTTAACGTTAACACAATACGGATGATAACATTGACCGCACTGTGCACATGATATCAAACGACCTTCTAGGTCACATCCAAATGCTCCACACATCACACACACATCTTGTTGAAGAACAAACTCATCCTTTGCTGAACAAAGCACCATACGATTCTCCACACCCGGTTCTTCGTCACTTTTACTAAATCCATCCGTTGAATTTCTCTAAAATCACACATCTGCGATTAATACAGATGAATTGAAAAGATTTTGAAATGGATAGCTTACACTTAAACAAACTCTGGAACTTCCAAACAATCGGAGTTTAGGCTTTGGTCCCCGCTTTTTTGCAAACTCATTTAAACGACTTTTTCTACTACTAGACTGTGGAGGTAGTTGTCCTAATTTATCGACACCTTTCGGTCTTCCGGGCATTAGTTTTTTCTTGTTAAGTTTTTCTTGATTTGTTACTATTTTTTCTTTATTAGGTGGCTGGGGTTGAGAAAACGAAGGCTTAATATCGTCGATTAAAGTTGTGCTTAGACACTGATTAATAAAATAATTGCATTACTTTAAATCCTTTTTGACCAATAAGCCAATCTGAATCTGCTTTAAGTTTTTTACGTACCTTATCTAACCACATGAGATCATTTCCAGTTTCCATCCCAGGAAACGAGTCGTCTTCTTGAGACCACAAGGAATCTTGTGATGCAGCCAAGCTACTTGTAGCAATACCTTCCTCGCTTTCCTCTTTATCCGTTCGCTTCAACGAAGATAGCACTCTAGGATTGCCACCTAAGGTATTTAACCCCGTACCTGCGGCTTTGCATGGTATGCATATGTACTCATAGTCGGGGTACAACTCTTTTCTTTGTTGATATGTCGTAAGGTCGGCAGCAGGATCGCAGGTCCCATGAACATACCTAATAATAATAATACATTTAGATTGCTATTGCACTAATTTCCTTAGGAAACGGAACATCTTACTTCTTGCAAAGATGGCATTGCAACATCAACTTCTGTGCAACGTGACGATAAGCTTTTCCACACAGTGGACAAGCTAAGCCTTTGTTTCTCTGTTGATAACAAGAATCACAAACTGAGAAATTAGCATGCCAGCGTGACGATGGACCACTGCCTGGGGTTCGAGCTCCACAATCGGTGCATATTCGACACATCTACATGCGAAAATGATATAATTTAGAAGTCCCAGTTTAACAGATTCAATTTCAGCGAGAAAATCAAAATACCTTGCACTTCCAACTATGCTTAGGAATGGAAGATAATGCGGGTCGAATACAAAATATGTGGTAGGCTTTGTCGCAAGTATCACAGGAAATTAACTTGCTCTCTTCTCCAGGCTGACGACAAGCTTGACACAATTTACAAGCTGGACATTGCCAACCTGCTCGAACAACTATGAAAAAACAATTCAATGAATGATTTCAGAAGACAATAGCACCAATGAAAGCATTTAACAACGGTTACTGGGCTTACCCGGATCACTGTTTATGGCCATACACGAACCATGGTAATGTGCACCACAGGAACTGCACATCATCAGGGTCCCTATATCGCCTCGTGAATCACATACCGTACAGTTGGTGACTATGTCGACTTAACAGAAAACAATGATAATATGTTAGCTGAGCACTGATAAAACGTTAAGACGTTTGATTGATAACTCACGTAATGATTGTGAACTTTCCAGATGCATAAAACATGCCACTGATCGAGATGTGGAGTTCTGAAACGCACCACTGAGTGCAGCACAAGGAAAATGTAGAACGACATCGCATCCATGAACACGACACGCAAGGCCAGCCCCAAAGTTTCCACAATGCTGACACCGTTGATTGAGAGATCGAACTAACTCCGTTTCAAGATTTCGAAACGATCCATCCTCCTTACTTTCTACCCCACTGCACCAACTTGCACACTGTTGATGGACGTAAAAATAACCTGAAAAGTAAATAAAACATGTTTTAATCTGCAAATCGATCAGCCATTTTAATGAGATCTCGTTAGTTATATATAATACCTGCATCAAATACAGCAGAATGTTCTGGTTCTTCCACATGCCCAACGACTTCATCAGCAGGTTCATTCACACTCTCTAAGCTGCTTTGAGAAACCAACCGTCTACAATTTTAAGTTGATGAATATTTGCAAAAATATATACTGTAAAGCAACAAGTTCTTTAACTTACTTGATTTTTGCACACCCTTTTGGCCTACGTGCTATCGCTCCTGGTTTCAAACTTTTATCAGCGGTACTGTCTTCTTCACTTTTAATGCGTAGTTTGAAGCTTTTTGAAACTGCAACAGGATCAAAATCCTCCCGCAGCTCAAGTCGGAGTAGCTCGCCTTGACCAAGCATGCTTCGCTCACCCAGACTACAAAATCCGCAAACTTTACCCGGCCTAAAAACACATCCACAAAATGAATGATTTCACATTGAAAAGGTGATAACGCAATTTTATAAACCATGGGTTATCAGCTCACCAAGGTTCCGGAAAAAGGGAGAAATCCTCATGGAGCTTTTCAAGGGAGGAAGCCACACTGCTTGAATCTGATTCAGCAGTATCATCTGCACCTCTTGGAGGCGACTCTCCAAGACTACTTTCTCCCATTGCTGATAAAGATAAGTTGGACCCGCCAACAAGACTGTCCATACTACTTTTCTTCCGACCCCTTACTCCCCTAGTTTGATAAGAACATTGCATATGAACCAGAATAACCACTCGGCCTTGCTATAGAAGGAAAATTTTACCCTAATAAATTCTTCTTCTGTGCTGACGGCACCCTTTGTATCTTTCCTGGAGTAAACGCATCCTTTCTTGGTCTGCCTGGTCCTCTTTTTTGTACTTTAGAACTTCCAATTTGAGGTGGATGTAAAAGGTTCATGATGGTCATCATGTCTTTTCCTAACCCAGACTCGAAAGAATCAAAAATAGCTGGAGCACGCTCCATTTTAACTTTGCTTGCTGACGCGTTATTAATGGTCAGGGAGGATCCTTGAGGTGTACCTGATGATAATCAGACCATTGTTACTAAATATGCATGAAATTCCCAAGTCATTAATCTTAGAAGAAAACTTACGTTCTATGGACTTAGACTTGTGAACAGAATTCTCTATTCCTAAAATAGGACCTGATTGTTGAGCAATGACACTGGAAGAAGTTGAGAGAAGGGCTGGTGGTGTTGGCTCGTCAAGGGACGGCATTATAGAATGCGAAGATTCCCCCTGTAGGACTTCCATGTCGTCCAATGACGATGACTTCGAGAACAGTGGAGGTGGTGGAGGCTCGTCAATGATAGGACCACTCAAAGACGTCTGGTGAAGTAAATCCACTTCTTCCAGAAGATCTACGGGCCCTCCCAATTCCAATTGATTCTCATACTTCATCGTCATGACTTGTCTGGATGTGGAATCCATCCCAGCACACTGATAGTCTCAGACCATCTAAATCTAAAATTTAAAAAAATCAAATGTTTTATTAAACACTCTGCTAATTAACCTTCCTGTGCTTCCCTTCTCAACTTTTTAGGCACTGATTCTGTAAGTCACAAGTTTCTGTAACCCTTCCACACACAACTTCACAAATTCTGATACTAATTTCCTTGTGAATTAACACACACCCATTCGAACAACAGAGAAGACGCCATAGTCATCACTTGTCCTTTGTTTAATCCTCCCGTCCACATAGCAGTCGACAACGACACACCTCACCGTGTCTTATCGACTCAAAACAAACCACCATCAAGGTGGATCGAAGCTCATCCCTTACATACTAAAATATCCCTACCACGCCACCCAGACTTAACTGGGGCACTTGACTACTAGTAGTTTCCTAACTCAACATCATATATCGATTACTTGAATACTACACATAATATATACAAAGATTCTACTAATTAAGTCTCTCCAGCCACTTTTAATGATAGTGATTAGGTACACTTTGTCTTCACATTTCAATGTAGGATGATGATACGGGACAAGATAAACTACACTATGATATCAAAATAACGAAACAACGACAATGTCGACATTGTCGACAATTAAAATACATGATAACTTCTACAAATTGGTGGTGTGGGTGTGGATTAATTTGTAACACTGCATCGTCGTCGTTGTCGTTGTCGACTACTCTCTCTATGTACACTTGAGCAGTTGAGCAAAGGGTGATGGTGGGAGGCGGGTGTGGTGTCTGTTTAAATACTCTTTACTTTTCTGTTGTTTGTTTACTGCGAAATCAATTTTTGCGACTGCCGCCTTCAAACCGACGACAACAACAAACGACTGGCCACCACCACTCTGGCCGCTATGTTTATTATTGCACGGCGAGTTTTTAACTACGGCAGAATTTATTAAAATGCTCTTTGCCGTCGTCATCATCACGTCACGTCTGCCTTTTATTACACTTCAACACTATTGTCTGATTGTTCCGTTGGCTGTTGAAGACACTTCAAGTAGTAGGACGAGGTACGATAACTGGTAACGACAACGTGGTTTGTTGTTTACAAATTTATATATTTGTTTAACACTGACTTACTAATATGTTTCCTTCAAATTTTTCGGAAGTTTCCAAGTTCCAAGTTTTGTTGTTTCCTAATGATTCAGTTTAGAGGAGAAAAGAGATGTATATCTGCATTTTGAAATCTTATCTAGGGGTAGGGCGATCTGTAGCCTGAGTAAATGTTATGTTGTTGAGTTATACTTATTGTAGCTGGTTGAAGAAGATAGTTGTTTGTGGAGTAGAGCGAAGTTAAAATGAATTATGGGCTTTAAATCTTAGGTACACATCAGTATCTTTGAAGGATTATGATGAATGTAGTCTTGCGGAAATCCATGGACTGTAACAAGTGTGATAACAATGGGAAGTTTGGAGTTATGGAGTCGGTGGGGGTAAGTTAAGCGATGGATAGATTCCGTACTGTTTGTAATTTTTAAATATTTTGAACATTGTGACTATAATAGTTTCTTTCTTCGTTTATTCCAGATTTTTGAGGTAACTTCCCATTGAATGAAGGTCTAGGCAGTATTGTTTACTACATCGTGAATAGGAGCTGTAAGGACTTTGAGACAATTAAATTTGAATACCATTCGAGAAGAATAACCTGATAAACTTTTATATTCAACTCTACCAGAACTAAGTTGTGTGTGGAGGGATTTAACCAGTACTCATGAGCAGACTTACATAATTTACTTTCGAAGACGGTCAACTTTAACTTCTTGATACACCATTGTGCCATTCAGTTGCTTTATTATCACCCAAGGTAGTTTGATAGAAAGATCTGAATCCAATTGAACTTATCATAGGGTAAGTTTGAAACTAAAACAATGTAGAAAACTAGGTTGTTTTGGTTCAATATTTATAATTAGAGGTTTAAACTAGTAGTGTTGGATGACATTGAAGTGTGTATACACTACACAGTTCATTTGAGTGGGATGTCAGCCAGGATTCAAGATCAGGAGGATGTCAGGGAGGTCTGTTCGTTGGAGCTACACCAGCAGTCCTGGTCAAACAATGCTTCCTCTAGAGAGAGCTGCGTCTCTCTCACTCGTTTCTCTATCCTCCAACACAAATTCTTTAATTCATATTCATTCAATCTCTCGTGAATGCTTTCATCCACAAGCTTACTACAGTCCGCCATACTGCAACTTCAATAATTTTCACTAAAACCTCCACAGAAGATTAATTTACGTACGTTTTATTACCATGTTCTATGTACTCACAGAAGAATGATTGGGGATTATTTATGAATGTCTGGTTTGATTTTGTAAGCGATGATTATATAGGATCAAGAGGATGATTGACTTTAAATTCCCATGATTCAGAGATGCTTTAACAAGAAATTGTAATCGATCAAATTACCACAATTTCTTTAAAGTGATTGTTTAGAGACGAGTATAATCCGTCCACATAAAAACTGAGATTATGACACTGAACAGTTGTACAGTTTCACATAAAAGATATTGTGTACCACTTACTCTTTCCTGACCAACCTTACATTCGATTAACAAGTGTAACATATATGTATTAATATTATGCAATAATTATAAAATACTCTGAATTTATAATGTACATTTTATAACTTATAAGCCATTTGTATGTACTAAACTATTCTTTTCTGGATCCGTTACTGTTACTACTAACAATAGAGATGTTGACTTTAGTCAGGCATTTCAACAGATACAATCGGTACGATAGGCTTGGCGTTCAGTTTAGACACAAATAATGTTGTTCCTGGTTTGCTCGACACGCTTTCTTCAATACTATTTACGTTGTCTGTAGTATTGTCTTGTTCATCTTGAACGGAGTAAGATACGTTGCAATATTCCTGGAAACACGGGAACATCTCCAGAATAAAGTGACAAAAGTTTTTTCTCAGACCAAACCACCCTAGTAAAACAAATTAAACATTTATTGTTTGATTAGCCCAAGATATTGCAGAATTATTTCTTTAGTACTTACATTTGTTACTTCTTTTATTGCTGAATGACATCAGTACTAATTGCACGAAGGTGAGACACAGTGGTGATATTACTCCCATATAACTTATATTTAAACCCCCATCCAGCTTATTAGTCAGGAGTACCTGTGAATATTAATAATTGAGTTTATTACGAATTAGTAAGTCTGCAATAATTCATCTCTTGAAAATACCTGAAAAACGAGGATCGGAACAACTAAAAAGGTGTATCCTATCGCAGCGTTGGTCGAGTTTCTTCGTTGTTCCGCATTGACTTCAGGTGCTCGAAAGATAATTCCAGCAAAGATGATGCTATATATAACTCCAACCAAAGAAACGCAAAGCAATATCCACAGTGGGACAAAAACAACTTCCCAGGCCCATTGAATAATGTTATCTAAGCGTAACGCCAAGAATATAAATTGAAGTATGTTGACGGAGCAAAATAACTCCAGCTACAAATACAAAGTTATCTATGAAAACGGTTAACTGGAATGAGGGTATGATAAGATTGAGTCTAGATGACGATCCACTCACGTCAAATGAACGGTCGTTCTTGACAGCCCAAATACATATTGCGATTGATATGATTGAAATAAAGATCAGAGGGATGAAAACTAAAATCCAGGAATGACGTTGCGGTGATTCCAAATTATCACAGATGAGAAGTTCAAACATAAGTAGAAGTATTTGTAGTGCTAATGTAATAATCATGGCTTTGTACTGCACGTATGCTTCTCCTTCAATTCTTTGAACCAAATTAATCGGATTATTAGACAAGCATACAAGTATGTGTAAGGTTAAGTTTGCATTAATTTGACTTACCGGTAGTGGGGATGTCTCCACCAAATGATGCTTCCAACAGAAGCACCACAAACAACCATCAATTTCCAGAACCAAATTGGAGAAAAAACGATCCAGTAGCTCCATGTTATAGTCCCGTCTTGCTTAAGGGCAAGGAGGATTGTGAATATGAAAAGGCAGGAATACACGAGAAATTTGCTAAAAAACAAAACATCCCGTATTATTATTATTATTGTGGTACGTAAAATTAAGTAATTTTACTTCCTGGTCTATTATATTTATTAATCTTACCTGGGGTTAAAGTCTTGAAATATTCTCTCCACGTTCATAGCATCAATGATTATCTCTTAGAGATTCACGTTACAGGGATTCACCTACGATGAGGATTTCTTGCATTTGAGCTAATCATAAGATCGTATAACTGTAAAATACAAGTCTCGTTGACCCAAGTTATGTCTTAAGTTTAAATTGTTATTATTAATTTCGATACTGTTTTGTTTCATTGCCTTGCAACTATAAACTCTGCCGATTTGTTTTATAACTACGCTAATATCAATATCTGCATAAAACAAAGTTATTTAATCACATATTATTATTGTCTGAACTTTAGTAGTAACTTTTTAGCAATGAATTATAAGTATGTTTATTGCAGTTTAAGTAATGTTGTTAGTAATAAATTTTAGATTACAAGTTGTAATATCTAACTCTTCTGATTTGTTTTGATCCTGATCCTAGTGAAGAAGAGTATTCTGCAGGAGAAGAGGTAAAAGTAAGAGGTGCTCTGTGGTGGTGATTTACTCGTACACTATACTTGTAATGCAATGGCCATACATCTACGGCTCAACACACAATTGAGCTTTCACTAGGTTCGTCGACTTTATTTCTTTCACTCCACCATCATTTTGCAGATTATGAAAACCAATCGAAGGCACCCGAATATGAATACATAATGCTGAACAATAGTTTATTCCATAAGTCACCATAACTGACAAGCCCAAATTCTACACATGTACCAAAATATACTTATGTATCAATAACAACAAGGATCAATTCCAACAATACATATTTCTTACTCCTAACTGATCTCAATGTAGACTAGAGTATTGAGATTCAACATCATCAGTCGAAATTAATATGGATATGTGTCAGTAATAACGTCTAGGGTGGCAAAGCAAGTTGTACCGGTAATAAATATGCTGCAGATTCAGAGCTTCATAGCACTAAAGATTCTTGAACATTTTCCGGGTGTATTCTAATTCTTTGTCTTGAGCCTGAAGTATCTTCTGGTTGACCTATTTATTAATCACTATCAATTAGATTTGTATCAATAAAGTAAGTATGCCAAGCATGATTTAATTTATTTCGCTATACCATGTTATATAGTTGATGAATGTCCTGGTTTGACGGATCAAGATCTTTCGCTTTCCCTGCGTTTATTTTAGCACCCTCCATATCTCCTAGCTCAAACAATGTTTTCCCGTACCTAACAGAATGAAAATAGAGTCAAATTAGATATTAAAAATAAACAATTTCTGGTATTTAAAAAATTTCGAAACTGACATACCGATAAAACGCCTTGACTTTTTTGGTCTTAAGGATAGTTTTCATTTCTAAAGCATCCTCTAGGTACTCTTTGGCACTGCGAAATCGACCTAGTTTCATGCAACAAAATCCGATATTGTTCAAAATTGTAAACTCCAGTTCATCACGCTTTTCTACTTCTTCATTGGTCATCCGAACAATTTCATGCGTGATTTGAAGGGCCTTTTTGTACCTAGAGGTAAAGACATGATTTAATCACGAATATGTATATTTCGCTTACTTAATGTTAGCACGTATGATGATACTTTAAGCTTACTCCTTTTTAGCTGCATTGAAATCTTCTCGTTCCACGTAATCTTTACCGTACTGTTTCAGCTCTAGAATTCCCTTATACAGAGTATCAAATGGCAGTTCCATTCTCTCTTTTGGGTCCAAATCCACGAAATTAATAGTAGCAGTTCCTTCTGCTACATGCACCATTTCAATTGTAAGCAAGGCTCGTGTCTCTGAAACACAACCAATTATCACAAGATGCATTCTCTTAACGTATTCCGTTTGCACACTTAAAATACTTACGCGGTGGAACACTACCAATGATTCCTAGCTTTCCATAAGCATAGTCAGGTTCTGCCAAAACCTTTGCTATCTCTCCGATTTGCATAGTTTTAACAGCAATATCTAAAGCAGGTAGCACAGCTCCACAACCAACTTTAAAGCGGAAAGTTGACCCCTCAAGGCTTCCACTTTTTTTCCCAACTCTACTATGAGTTCGGCTATCGTCAAGAGGAGCATCGCTTCCCTCCGTCCACACTTGGTAGATGATGTAAACTACTTTACCATCGACGATGGGGTCTCCTGGCATCCCTGGTTTCATTATCTTTTTGAAGGACAAAACCAGTCAAAAATGAATCCACAAAGAGCACATTTAACACCATGATAATTTAAAAATGCATCATACCCGTTTGCGAACTCCTCCATCAGGTGTAAGAGGTTCCATTTTCAAGGCTATTTCATCGTAGCAGACATTTTCATCCAACAAATTCTGCAAGCGCTCTACTTCCAGGTTTTTGCCGTGACGATTTACTCCTGAAACAGGTTCACGTCCTTTCCGAATCTCTTCAAAATATTGTTTTGTGTGTGCTTCCTCGTCGACAATCACTGGCTGCTCTTGAAGCTTAAGCCTTTTCAACTCAGCTTTAGTGCGTAGACGTATATCCTCCGGCTCTGGAACATCCTCCAGTGCTACGCCAGTTTCAAATTCAGGGATATTCCCTTGAAGCAGGTCACTAAAATTCAGCATCATAGAATCATGTTAAAACCCCATATCAACCTTAACGTTTACCTGTCCATCACAATATAATTTACTTACAAAACCGAAATATTTGCAAACCCAGTTCCTTTCTTCGTCTTCTTTTGTTTCTCCTTTTTCTGCTTCCTATTATCATCTTCCTGGTGTGCCATCGTTCACCAAAATCTCCGTTTAAGCTGCAAAATAAGTTTCATAATTAACTCAACACTATCAACATTTATTTAAAATCGGTACTTATCATTTTTAAATTGTTAACTTACAATTACACTTGGCTTATATGGACTAAGTTTGTTGTAGGTTGTAGATAACCAACTGCCCACAACACCACTAACTATCCAACTGCAACTACTACTACGACTTAATCTGGTGGCTAATAGAATCCGAAATACCGACTACACAGAAACATGTAAAATTCAAAACAACTCTGCTCCTCGAGTCGTTTCTCGCATGTAGTGTGCCGGCCAAAACAAAGGAATGAATGCAAACGAAACCACCTCAGCTTCTGCAAGAGGAAAACAATGTGTGTGTCCGACGTAAAAACCGCGCTCCGATTTGAATTTGTCGTGGCATGAAGTGAGGAGACTGCAGAGGTTCGTCTTAAGTGAGAGCAGGAGCGGCAGATCTCGCGGGACCGGGAACCCCGTTACAATAACACGAGGAGGGTTGGGAG
>Ga0194135_10000186_pt1 | contig 36241 bp, 37 predicted proteins | sample LitLau_LLRF_2013_FD_134024 | JGI IMG/M metagenome (GOLD analysis project Ga0194135, IMG submission 134024) | Freshwater sediment microbial communities in response to fracking from North America - Little Laurel Run_MetaG_LLRF_2013 (version 2) | ecosystem: Environmental > Aquatic > Freshwater >... | reverse complement strand
GCATTAGTCACTGCTGTTGATTTGTTGGTTCCTTCAGTGGTCGCCATTTCAACTTATTTTATAACTTTCAAACACACACCCACACACACTTCTTGATATCCTGATGATGATAATCCTCGACATTCACTCTACAGTCCCAGACATTACATAGTAAAAACTACACGTGTAGCACCATCAACTTAGCACCATCCGGATAATTAGTTGTTCCTTTCTTACTCCAAACAAACGACGAGTTATGCAATGCCTCTCATTGCAATCCAGCCACACAACAGTGTCCATACTTCACGTTAACATGCCACTAGCTGACATTTAATAATTTATACTAAATTTTAACCCTCCACTAACAATAAGTATCTTTGATTTGCATAGCACTGTTAACTCCTTCCATGTATGTCTTCTTAGGCTACTGTGTAAAATTCTATTTCTGGATGGCCAAGATAATATATATGTCACGTTATTCTCGAGATATCACTTATTATATAAAGTACAAGTAACAGGCATAATATCTTCCTGATTATATGGTTTATAGTTAGTTTAGTGACAATTTACAATTGGTTGGCAGGTAAGGACGGCTTAGATTTTCTAAATAGTGGCCTATACTCATCTTTTACTTACTTTGCTAGTAGTATTATTGATTGTAAGATTTGAACAAGATAATATTTAAATTGCATATGATTTGTCATGGAACGCACAGCTCTCTGTATTCTCCTGTGGAAAAGTCAGTTTCTCAACTCTCTCGCTCTGCAATGCAGTTTTTAACTTGCTGCGAGTAGGTAAATTTGTGTGCATTAATTTATTGCACAAAAAATTATACACTAGCTTCACAATGAACTTCACACTTCTATTTATGGTAAGGTGTGTGTAGTGGATGTCTTTCGAGAAAATTGGATTATGTATCGTTTGTGTAACTGATGTTATTGCTAGATGCAGCAGGCTCTATTAAATATATTTTGAGGATTGCTCCAACAGAACTTTTGTATGAATAATGAATGACTAAATGGTAAGAGCAGTAGTAGTTGAGGTGAAATGCCCACAATATGACAAGATGATGGGAAGTGAGATCATTTTACATCTGGATTGAATAGGAACTTTTTTTACACACACACATACTCCTTTCTGAACATGTTCAGGTCTCCCTAACGGGGATTGTATATTATTTGAAAGTCTGACATAACAAAACTTTTGGGGTCCTAGCCTTCTCTAAGCTATGTGTCTACAAAATTAAAAACAGGGAGCTCATTTGAAGCTGTAGTTTTTCACTTGACACAACGGCAACTGCTTGTGTAGTGTATATGCTTGTGTACTTGAATGTCTGGTTGAAAGAGAATGATTTGTAGTAGTTCAAGCTGTTGTGATAGATAATTTTAGTTTTTTAAATAGTTGAACTTTTGCAGACTATAATGTATATATGGACATCGCTGGCTAAGCTAAAGCTAAACTGTGTGTTTGTGTCTTCTAGATGGTATAGAGTGTAATTTATTCAATTGGTTTTCTAGTTATAATAGCCACGCTAAATAATTGTTTGAACCTTTAAAGCACGGAGGAAATGGTAAATCTTCTACTTCCATTCTATACAGTTAAATTTTTGCAGTGTACAATATCTATATAATACTGTCACATGGATGGATGGGTTGATTCTACTGGAAGTAAATAGACTCACTACCTACGTAGGTACAATGGTGTTGTGTAGCCTTATACGAGCAGACAAATAACACACGGGACAAGTCGTGCAAAATACATAAACCTCTACAAGGCTTCCTTCTGTTCGTTCGTACTCTCGTTTCTCTGTTGCCTCTCTCTGCCTCTCTACATATATTGGAGAAAGTTCCCCGTACTTGAATAGTCTTATAAGAAAAGTGGAAGAAAGTCTACCTTTAGCTTTATGGTGGTGACCAACCACTAACTTATATACACATGCGTCTCTTTAATTATGAGATTCCCTAGCTGACATACTTATCTCATCGCGTGGTAAAGTCTCGTATAATAATAATGTACAACAAAGCTGTAACTTGCACTTTCAGATGTCTTCCAGTGAGACACACACACCCGCCCGTACTCTATTCTATATATGTGTTCTCTGATTAAAAGTATTAATTGCGGGCAGTAACTCTTGTGGAACTAATAGTAAGTATAGAGACAGAGTCCTCCTAAATATTGTGTATGTGTGTATGCTGCTCATAAATAACAAATATGCACTGCGGAGAGTGTATAAAAACAGAGTATTAAAGGTCTCTCAAAGGGTTTCCTCCAGGCTTTTAATATTTATTTTAGATAGCAGCAGTTGACTTGATGAAAGACGAGGATTTATGACTGGAGGTACTAGTGGGAGCAATGAAGCATCATATGCATCAAAGTCAAAGTAAACCTGCATTGCAGACTAGGTATATAGTATCCAGGAAATCCCGAATGTCATGCTATGATAACTGTCCCAAAGTAAAATAAGAATGTAAAGGTCAGTACCTGTTCAAAAAGCAAGAGATTTAATGATATTCAAATATATATATATAACTTATGACATAATATACAACAAAACTAATATTAAAGAATAAATTAAAGCTGGAGTCAACTGCATTTTTGATATGTAGAAGATAACTTTCAAGTTTGAAAGTTCTCTGATGATTCTGTACAATCGATGATTTGGTAACCGTATAATATTCTCCAGTAGCGCTTGCAAGTTCAATTCCATCATCTTAAAATAATATAGTCCTCATGTATTAGGTGGTATGTATACCTCAAATGTCATAAACAGGACAAAATATATATAAGTATTACGTATATGTTAAGATATATCATACAGCTCATTTCTTTTGGATGTACACAGGGATAGTTTACACAATCAATCAACCTCAAACCATATTTACAACGCTTACGGAATATTGGTAACGATTATTATTATTAAGTAGAGTGTGTTCCTTCGTTATTCGCATGCTAATTTGTTATCAAAACTCGTAAGGGCGACAGCAAATGCTTGAAGTGCACACATGGGATATCTGTAATCTAATGTGAAAACATCTTCTGCTACACGACCGAATTGGACGACCACATAATCTTCTGCAATTCAGGGAATTAAAATAAGCAATACACTTCAAATTAGTTGGTTGGAATAGACTCGCTGTACGTACCATCTGATTCATGAATTATTTGAAAATTCTTGACGGAAGCTTGGGTAACGCGTCCGTGAAAGTTAAGCACATACGACTGACTCTCCTCGTTCCAAACGGGAGTTTTGTTCTTCAGTTCAACCAGTCCGTCCATTTTTCTCGCTTTCCAACGCTCTAAAAAGACAATTCAAATTCAAGTCATGAAGCATTAAGTTGAATTAGCATGCCAGACATTGAAGGAGGAACGTGTTTAGTACCTATCATTCCATCACTATCGTTTTCTGGACGGAATTCCTTCCGTTGGTTCTCATTTAACATTCCGGGAACAATGACGGTCATTTTTCTTGGACCCTTAAAGCCGAGGACGTTTGTTTCCTATTTCGTTGTAAATTAAGAACAATAAGACTCAATTATTAATTGACTTTCATGAAACTCACAATAAAACTCATTCGTAGAAACACTAAAGCAAATAACAAGTAAAGAACTCACATAAATAACAGAAGCTAGTTCTTCTCTAAAGCCAGTCCTATCTGACCCACCAGCCGAGTTTCTTTTTGGTGTGTCTCCGTTATCAAATATTGAAAATTGTGTCCCTAATAAGTTTGAACGAACTTTCCCTATATAAGAATCTCCACCCCTGGACAAGTCAGTTGCATCCGTTGAAATCAAATAGTTGCTAGTTGTACTTTTCTTTCGTTTCCGTCCAGCCAAGAGAAAAACCTAGAAAGAGTTGAATTAAAAATTTACGAACATTTCGTCTTTGTCCACGAAGAAGAAGTGATTAAGTGAATTCATGGGTGACATACTTTCCTGCCGTCTTCTCGCTCCAGGTGCATGTAGTATGTGGGAAACATTCCCCTATCCATACCCTTCCGATCACGCGTTATTCGACATTTAATGAGATACCCTTGGGCTGCAGGTTGCAAAACGAATTGTTCTATATTGTCCATGACTTCTACGACGTTCACACTAAATTTGGGAGGCGTTGATTCGTCTTCATCCGCCTGGACATGAATTTAGTAAACAGATCAAGATAGTGAAATTGCATTTTATTGCTCTTTGCATGAGTATTTGTTGCATGCACTTACCGAATTCAGCTTTTCAGACGACTGGAACTTTTTGCCATCATTTAAAGAACCTTTTCCGCTAACGGCGGCAGGAACAACAGGTGCAGAGCCATCAAATGACTCAGAAGAAGAAAGTGGCTTCACCTCTCCTGAATTCCTATTGTAGCGATTATCTGAGGATGGAAACGAATTGCAACTTTTAGAATAATATCTGGATCGAGAAACGGGTACGAATTTGACAGTTTTCATGAAGCTCTCGTGACTTTGAAAGTAATTAGGTATCCGATTGGACGGTGGGAAAGTTTCAGCTAGCTTTCTATTGGAATATATATGTATACAAATGTATGTATGTATGTTATATAGTTATCTGTTCGGTAGATAAAATCTCTAAGGTTCAGCACGGATATTTACAAAGTGTTAAGTATTACAAAGCTCTTGTTGAAAATTGGACTAGAGAGAGATGTTCTGTTTGGAATGGACTATCGCATACGTCTGATCTTTGGACAGGTTGCTTCATCAAGTTATGAAGCTCTTTTTATGTTGAGATAAGTCAAATTCAGCTGGGATCTCATGTAATTCGACGACATTGGCCAGCAGTGGCCGTCGGGTAGCTCATGTACCCCGAAAGTCCTCGATTCCATACTCGACTTTCCCTGAAGAACGCGATCCTAGTCCCAGTGGTGTACCCTTCTTGGAATGTCATAGTGTTTTAATATCATCTAGAGCTAAGTGATGCTACCATGAGAGATAAAGAGAAAGAAGAGCACAAGCCTGGAATAAACCTATGTGCAAACCGAAGTGGGCTTTTCTGTGTGCGAATCGAACTTCCTATGAAGGCTTCATATGATCCACCACCGTGCCCAAGTGATATAGATAAAGGAAACTTTGCAAACTCTCTCTTGGGTTGGAATGAATGACTCGCTCTCTTATTCCCGGAAATTGAGATCTTTTCTTTCCCACTACGTTTTCCATTACGGTATACTATTTCATTTTCATGAGAGTGAATTCTTCATCATCGTGCCATTTCAAATATAAAATCTCATTTTTGCTCTCTCATTTCTCAGAACCCGAGAACCAAGAAAGAATCTTGTCTCTAAAGAAAAGACACACTCTAACGTAATTACAAAAAGTATCTCTGCTCCCGTATTTGCCTCACCTCCATTTTTGTTGGGACTTGGAAACAAGTCATGGTTGTGTTTATCATCTAACTCAAGAACTTCTAGACCATCGTCGAGTTCATTTGTTACATGTCTGTTCCAAGCAACTTTCTTCTCTTTCTCCGGAGTAGAAGACTCGGTTGTTGGAGTTATTGGGTGCTTTACTACAAAATAAACAAATACGCAGTACCATGAAGTTCCCATTTCGTATTAGTAACTTGTTATTAAGTGAACAGTCATGTCTCATTATTATTAGTTTATAAATTCATTGTATATATTACTCGGCTCAACTTCCGTAGAAGTTGGAGACAAAGCTCCAGAAGATGCTCGTGGGGGTTTATTCCTTCCACCAGAGTTAGCGCTGTTCGAACCAGTTCTGCTTCCAATTCCGTCTCTGTTTTCACGGGCATCAGAAATATGAGGAATTCCGGATTGCTTCCGTTTCTGCTTTTGTCGATTCTCGATTAGTTGTTTCTGTCAATACAGGAAATACAGGAATGAGTAATAATCCTTACACACTTGTGATATTCCAGATACCAGTTGACATACACTACTAATACACTACTCACTCAAATGCGTTGTTCTATATTCACTTTTCACCGTTACATAAAAATAATATTGTGTGAGTACGGCTTATTATTATGGTCATGTAATCCAGATTCCATACAATGTGATACAATGGAGTCCTGCATTCTAGTTTTATGCGTGGAATTATTTGGAGTACAAAAGATTATGGAGTTTGATTAAAACACAAATCAACCTGTTTCGCTGTAAGCGGAAGCATATCGACAATCCCTATACAAAAAGGTAGCTTTACATAGATATATATTTTATATGATCAAAGGTAGTGTGAAGATATGTATAGAGAAGGATTACAATAATACTGTTGTAGGCACCTCTCCTTTTGTATTCTTTAGTGTACTGTTGCATATACTTTTAGAGATACGTAAATCTACACACACTACCTAACACTACCTGTCAGTGTGTGTTCAGTAGGAAGGAACACTCTGACTCCTGACTTACTTTTCATGTTTTCATGAAGATAAAGCTTATAGAGTTGATACCGAAATAAACAATGAGATGACTAATTCCCTGCAAATAAATTAGAAATATGCACAAACCTATTTCAAAAGGCTCTCTTGTGATTTGAATAGGAAAATTTCTCACGTCAGTGAACTTGGCGTTATATCGAGTTCATCAAAGAATCTACACTTTTTTTAGATACTCTTCGTCGCTATTCTGTCATATTTTAAACACTAAAAACTCTTCGTCTCTTCATTATCAAGCCTTGCATTGCTTTTAGACATGAATGAAGTTGACAAGACAAGCATGTAAACGTGTAACGTGTGTATATAGTAATGAGTGACTGCAATGAACATCAGCTATGCACTTTCATTCACGCTGAAATGTCTTAATTACCTGTTGATCTAATTTGATTTTTCTTGCAATCGGTATAGGAACAGCAGATACTGATTCTTCACCACCAGCAGCACCCATCCTGTAGTTTAAATTTAAATAGAACATTAAGTTTCACTAAAACACTCTCATGATTCAAAACAATTTCGTGCAATTACTTGTGCCAAATGTTAGTAGGAATTTTCGTGGCAACACTCATTTCATTTCGTGCAGGTGCAATTATAAATTTTGAGCTGTGAAGAAGTGCAGTTTTTCATTTGGAGAGAGAGAAAGGGAGATCAGGAGAGTTTCAGACTACAACAAATGAAATGCTTTAAATTGTAATTCAAGTGAGAATAATTTCGTTATTTATTTCGTTCGGAGGAGAGTGTTTATATAGTTATTTGAATTCTATTTCGTAATATTTCTTATGCAATGTACCAAACGACATTGATTCACTTTTATATGTTGACACACTGATATTATTATTACCTATTATGTAGAACTCTAGAAGTCATAGTATAATAATGAGTGGTAGGTAACTTTCGTTGAAGGATCACAATTAATGTTCATGGTATGAGAGAAGGTTATTCACAACACTGGAAACTGGAATACTTTTTTAAATATGCAATAGTCCTTTGAAATGGGGTTGTGTACATTGTTTTTTGAAAACTTTATATGAATTATGAAATTTGAGACACACACACTGTTAGAGAAGGAAGTTAACAATTTTTCATGTAAATTGCAAAGAGTGCGTGTGTAGGGAAACTTTAAGCCACACACTCGAAGACGAAGGCAGTGAATCGGATGTAGTCTAAAACAATACTATAAGTTATCTTCGAGTCTCGCTTTCTTATTCTTAAAATGAATAGTGAAATGATAGGGGGATGATGATGAGGCTGCTTTACCTCAAAATGAAGAATCTAACTAACTAAATACGTGTTAAAAGGATGGATCTCTTGTGTCTGGGTTTTTTAATACGAATCAGCAGTGGAAAATAAAGCAACGCAGCCAAGTGTTAAGCACTATGAAGAAAACTTTCAATGTTAGACAATTGCTTTTTGCACACATATCTTCCATTGTTTCATTAGTCGCACTGTCCACTTTAATTATACGGTGAATATTTAGATTTTGAAAGTCCTTTTTTGACATTAAATATGTTGTAAGAAATTGAACTGTCTATCTGGTGTTATATTATTGTATTTTTGTTCTGTAATATTTATAGTTTATTGCGAGACAAGGGGAACGAATTTGCTTCAATGCTATTATGATTTGATTTCACCTAAAAATAAAACAAATTCAGAAAAGAAATCAGGAAGTGAGGAAGATCTCTTTGTGCACCAAAAAGCTCTTATATATAGATGAACATGTTTAATCTCCAGACCCTTTCGTAGTATTGTACGCCCAATCCATGATGAGTTAAATGATAATGACACTGAGAGATTGTTTGTTCAAGTGTTCCAGATGAGATCCGAGCATTAAGCTGTAATAAAAGAAGCATAACTTATTAACATTTTGACATACATCTCATAAGGTGCTGATTTTATCACCGTTTTTAAGAAATAAAATTTCATTATGATTATAATTGACAAAATTATCTGAAAAATGCTAGAATTCTAGAAGAGCCTAGAAGAGGAAGAAATACCATTACAGCTTAAATGACTACAATTTTAGGAAATGAGGTCAAATCTCAAAAATAGAAGACGTTATAAAAATTGACCTCTATAATGCGCACACCGAGTTCTCAAACTTGTAGCTTCAAATCCTTTTAATTTCAGCACAATCAGTGCTCACAAACCTTAAAAGTCCATTTTTCTGCACCAGTTAGCTTGTGTAAAAAGTAAGACTTGAGATTCTGTGAGATGTGTAACATTGTAACATAAGGTTATAGAGTATACACAAGTATATAATCCTTTTCCCATGCTTCTTTTTCACTTTTCTTTGCAGCCAAAATGACTACAGCTCTGGCATAAGACTACATTATACACGATATTGCTGTGATTTCCTTTTAAATCTAAAATTTGGATGATCTTTATTAAGTGTGTAACAAATCACGTACGTGCTCCTTATTGCTTCACAAGATACCTTGAGTCGTTACGCCCTTCTGGTAATTTAATGTGTATAATATGGTGGTCTTAAATTAGGGCCATGTAATCATTTTTGTGCAAAAGTAAAATCATCGATCACGTATAATTAAAGTAGATATAGTATTTTGTGTGTGTGTGCGGTTACCTTAAACACAATGGAAAGTACAATTATGTGTTTTACTAGTAGTAAGAATTAAGAACTTATCATGTATAGAGCTTACTTTCTGTTAAAAGTTGAGTCCAAAGTCATGAAATTACTGAGCGATGTTACGCTAAACACAATATATAGGTTTTGTATATTATTCAATTATCCACATTAGGTATTATTTTATGTATGCTTTTGACAAAGAAACGGTTTATAATATTAAATACGAAGGAAATACGGTCTTGTTCTTCAAAGTACACCACTTGCTAATGAATCCAAGTCTAAATCATTGTATGTCACGAGGAAGTTTTCAAGTACATGATTTAATACTGGAGCAAAATCAAAAGCAATATTAATATTATGTGTATTTGAATTGTAGTAAAGCAATCTGAACGTGAACGTATAGTTACACTGCTATACACTTCAGTGCAATTAAGCACAAATCTTGAGAGTGGAGGAGTTAACGTCAAAAACAATTTCATACACAACCAGCAAGGGTTTCGGTCATTGCTTAGTGTCTCCTGGGTGACGCTGGCATAACAAAATCTGTGGGGAACTACCTTCCAGGTACTTCCAGCACAGTGACTATGTATATACGCATATGAAGTCTACACAATTGTACAGCAGAATTGCAGAGATACGCGAGACCCTATTGCACTGGGATAAATGGGAATACTTGAGCATTACGAAGTCTTAACTAGATTGCAAATAGGCTGTCTACCCAGTTCAAGGAAATGGTAACGATACCCTGTACTTTTTTGATTGCGCAATTTGAATCATAAAAAGTTCTTGAGGAGTATCAAATTGTTTCCCGGTTTGTAGGATACAGTAGAAATAGAAGAGTTTATAGGCAGTCCAGTATATGGAGTGAGTGATAAGGAGGAATAATAGAAAACTATTTCAGATTTCCATACTCTGGCCTCTTCTGAAATAAGTCAATGAACATGATGAATACATGCACAGATTATATAATAATTTATCATTTATTTAAGCTCTACAAGAAATGCATACAAAGTGACGAGATTTATGAATTTAATCATAAATTTAATAATCAAGGTGAACACTAATTAATAATATCGATTTTGGTTATTGAATTGCTCCGTATTTCTGCCATACAGTTCTAAAAGTGATACAGCTTGTAGACCGTATCTTTACTTATATTTACTGCATGGTTTTATATACAATATTCTAAGGCATCGGTTATATTAATACATTAATATTTGGCACAATAACAGAATCCCTCCAAGTCATTACTTATTAGCATTTCATTGATGAAGTTTTGTATTCAATAAAATGCAGGTAAAGTACCAAGCATTACAATAATTGAAATATGTATATTGTGACAATCAACAAGATTTAATATAAAGCATTACGCGAAAAGGATTTAGAAAGTTTGTATATTACACATTAAGGCACTGTACAGAAGACTACACCTGCTTAAGCGAAGTAGATGTGACGATGTGAGTATAGGAATTATAATTTGTGCCTATCGCGATTAAATAATTTGAATGGCAAGACTTCCAAAACCAATGAAAAAATAAAGCTCGACTAGCTTCGAATTGTCAAAACAGTTTTTTACACACGATTAGGAACATGTCAGTCAAAATGACTGGCGACTTCTCGTATTAAGATAAATAGCTATTGGAGATGAAACAGGATGAGAAGGTGAACTGGACGATGGAGTTGGACTGTCGAATCCAGCGATTCTTTCGTTTCCGTCTCTGTCAGACACTTTGCTTGAAGATGAATCAAATGACTCCGACTTTTCACTTGATTGAAGAGGGGACAGGAATTCTAGTTGGCTTAGTGGAGTTGGACTGGTTGGGTCATCGTCATTTCCGGCCTTAATTGATTGGTAAAACAGCTGAAAACTTGCTTTCAGATCTGATTCTGACTTAAATCCTGCTGAAGATGCCACAGTTCCCATACTCCCTCTTAGGTTCTCAACTTCAGGTTCGACTATGTTGTCTTCATCAACTTCCTGCAAATCAGTCAATGTCGAATGAGTGTCTACATTTATTCATTTTATAGAGTTTCAAATCAACACTACTTTTAATTCTACATAATCCTAGAAGCCGTGAAGCAATCCTATAGGCTCTCCGTATACTACGTACGTACAGTATCAGAATCAGTACTGTCGACAGTATCGGTTACTCGAGTCGTAGTTTTTGCTTTTACTTTAAAACAATGGTTTTTTCAAACAATTTCTCTTAATCTCTCTTTACACGAATCTACCATACGCCACATGAGAAACATGTATTTCGTCTGTGACCATAAGCTAACTTGTGGTGCTTCTGAGGGTTAGTAAATAACTTTCATAGATTTAAGCCTCACATACTTTTATTTCCTGAAATGTCACAGGTTGGGTCCTGAAGCGCCCACTGTTATTTCCTCTATTACGTTGCTTTTTAATTGCTCTTCTATACGACGCCGAGTTGTTTGTTTCTATTGAGGCCATTCCTCCATGGCCTCGACGCAGTCTTGATAATGGTTCCGGATAGATTGCGTCTATGTGAAATTCTTTCGGAGAAGACATTTCACCAATCTCACCACTAAAGCACTTCCAGTGATAAATATAACACTAAATTATTTGTTTCAGAATACTCTTACTCAAAACTTAACGAAAAAAGAATAAGTAGATATTGGATAAGTGGATTTGGATATTTGATTTCGATCTGAATGACCAATCCGATTCACAGATTTGTGTGCAATGAAATATTTTTCCACTTGCTGCTCAAAACTTAACAAGTGATTGCACCTTGCAAGAATCACAAACTAAACGAAACAGAAAACCGAATTAATGAATCGAATATTTCGCAGTGAAATTTTGCATGAGCTGTTCCGTCCTTACTTCTGTTTGCATGACAGAGATTGCTTCACTGGCAAATCCCTATGGCTCATGAAATCTACTCGGATTTTATTCGGAGCTTACAATTTAAGACGTATATTTTTTCAGTGGCTTTATTTTGTCATCATTCTACTCTTCTTGTAGTAAAGTCTCTTTTTCAACATGCATGTATACTAGAATTCTGCCCACACGTCTTCTCTCGAATGACGATACCCTTTAGGATGATCTATATACCATTTCAAACTCGAGCAAGTAAAGTATGAGACCGTATGGAGTCTTTCTTGAGGAGTGTTTAAAATATACACAACGACGACTTCTTCCCATAGTCTATACTAACATCTCTGTTTACGGTATATGGTAAGGATCTACACCACCGTATTACACATCGATATATATTCTCTAACCATGAAGAAGAAACCTCTAAAAATCTCCAAAATACTTGGAACATGTAGGTACACTATAGGGGAATGCTCGAGATTTGTATAACTCACTGCGATCTGCGATGAATTAAACGCTTCAATTGCAGAATCAGATCTACATCAATGGGAAAATCCCAATTTGCACTCATAGTACTAATAAGTAGACTCATATTAGACCTTAACGTAAACTAGATTAATCATTATGAACTGCTAGCCAGAAAAGTGAACATAAATTCTGAGAATACTCTCAGAGCTAAAAAGTCAACTTGAATACATATCGAAATCAAATACAAGTGGGAAATGATTTATAACTCGCATCGTCACAATATATAAACCATGCTCTAGCTTTATCCTTGTTGGTAATTCAGTCCATTTCCAAAGAATCGAAAGGGAGATTGAATTAGGAAATATAATATCTTGACACGCAATACATATAAACCAATTTGAAGGCAAGCATAAAAGGTCTAGTTTGGTGTTCTAGTGCATTAAAGAAAATAAGTAGGTGAAGGCGGAGAGTTTCCTATGCTATTTTTAGAGATTAATAGAAATGAGTACCACGGCAAGGTTGATTTGGAAATGACGCTGATTCCTGTATACAGTGTATACTACAGTAAGTGTAAACCATCTCCTATTTTAAAAGTAACAACGACTTGCCCACATCCTCCGAGAGATCTTGACATATCCTTTAAACTGATAAGAACAAGCGGAGATGATCTTACCTCACACACTTAATACAGCTGAATGTATGGGTTCAACCTATGACTTTAAGTCGGATATTTGCAACTACTACTATCTATATTTTAAAGCCTTTAAACACTGTGTAGTGGTGATATGTATCACCCCCTTCCTTCTGAAAGTACCAGACATCATTTGCCCTTGTAGAACTCTCCGTCACTTGGCAAGTTGGCAGTGGATACAATTCTGTTGTATTCAAACAAAAAGTCATCAAAAGCGAAAAGTAAAAACTGCGAAAGATTTACAGTCCTATCGTAATGCATTAACTTAAGGGGATTTCATAAAAACGAACATTTACACTAAGCATCACTTTTCTAAATTCTCGTGTTCTAATCACTCTCTTTCTCTTGAGCATCTAGCATCTGTAATAATATATTCTTTGCATTTGCATTTGCAGGCAAACTATGTGAGATCATACGGAACTTCATATATTGCATATATGCCCATCACATCACCAACCACTCACCACCTCCATCATACATTATGACGGCTTTTGATGTCCTTCCTGATCCCCTACCTTCTATATATATTATGATTACAAAAACCATAAAAAGTTATTCCTGGAATCATCGCATCCACCTGTAATTTCCGTACACTTCAACAACCTCTGCAACCTAATATCTATGCAGACAGACTATTTTACACAAGAAAGACCTTTGCAATGGTACCCAAATCGCGTTGCAAGTGACACCTGAACCTTTTATTTGAACTTAATGATAATTTATCGTGCTAACAACAATTAACAGGAAGTCAATTGATATTGATGATACACTATCATGAAACTAGAAGCAGACCCTACAATGCAAGCTCCCTTAATATATTATTATGTACAAGTACTAATGGAGTGCTGTCAGTGCTGTGTGTGTGGAGATATATTATACACTGTTGCGAATTGAGGGGCATTTTGAGACAAGTGTGAGACAAAGCGGGAAAGGCGCCCTCTCACGGGTTGGCGGGAAATCAGACTTAAGCGCCACTCCATTCTTCTCAATGTGCAACTCATGTTTCTCCTGTGGCACGGCGGCTCTCGTCTTTCTTCTTCTTCTTCTTCTCCTTCAGCTGCTCAGCACGCACACAGGCTAGACACAACAGGCACCGGTCTAACACGAGTCATTCCCCTCGTTGTCGCCGACGAAACTTCATCGACTCTCTCGCGATTTCTAACTTTTTCGACACTTCGTCTTGTCGAACGGGACCCTGCGAACATCTGCAATGGCTACGGACCCTGAGAAGGCTGACGTCTCCATGGGCAGTGGGGATGAGCTCAACGAAACTGGCGAAGGGGTAGCTGATAAGGGAGCGCAGGACGAGCCAAAGATTCAAATGATTGTGGTAAGTTTTCACTTGAGAGAAAATTTCTTGAAAATTTTGAAAATTTGTGAGGCTGGGGTACAAGTAAGTTATTTTCATAATAGACCTTGCCACAAAATCATTTCCATCCTGCTGTGGTTCGCCGAGTTAAGGCGTTGAAGAATAATCAATTGCTTTTGTTGAATATGGAAACTGAATTCTTGAAAGAAGTTCATGCTTTGGAGTGCAAGTACATGGATATGTACAAACCGCTGTTTGAAAAGGTACAGTTTTCTAAAGAGATAGTTAAGTAGGGGCAGTTGGTGGTGGAAAAATTATAGTTGGTCTTTTTTCATCTAGCGAGCCACGATTGTCAATGGAACGTATGAGCCTACTGATGAGGAAAGTGAGTTTGCAACGCCTGAGCAGGATGAGGATTTGGTTGCAGCAATTGAGCAAATGCAGTTAAAAGAGTAAGTTACTAAAAAGTTGAAAATTTTTGTAACTACTGAGCTGTGAATGGTTGAAATACAAGCATGGTTTTATCTTAGCAAACCTGATGGAATCCCTGAGTTTTGGGCTAACATTTTCCGGAATGTCGATCTACTAAGTGATATTACAGAAGAATACGATTACCCAGTGCTCAACCACCTTCTTGATGTTAAAGTGGATTGCCGTGTGGAGCCTATGGTGAGGATTATTATTATAAAATTCTTTACTAGTAGGCAGTATCCTTAGATTAATGATGTTGAATAATTTGTAATTGTACATTTTGTCTGATCTTCAGGGATTTACTTTGAACTTTCATTTCTCACCCAATGAGTTCTTCACTAATGAGGTGTTGACAAAAACGTATGAAATGGCTTGTGCTATCGACAAAGAGGAGCCCTTTTCTTTTGAAGGAACTGAAATCGTCAAAGCTATAGTAAGATTAAATTCGAATAAATAAGTTAAGTAGTGGTCAACTAATATTTACCAAAATTATTGCAGGGATGTACTATCGACTGGAACAAGGGAAAGAATGTAACCGTCCAAACAATTAAAAAGAAGCAAAAACACAAGCAGCGTGGAAGCATTCGCACCGTCTGCAAGACTATTGATGTTCCTTCTTTCTTCCATTTCTTCAACCCTCCTACACGTAATTACTCATGACTTTGATAGCCGTTGTGCAATTTTAGTTTGTCATTTACATTAGTTTTTCAATTTTTCAATAGTTCCAGCAGACGGTGAAGAAATTGATGAAGAAACTCAGTTGAAGTTAACGAACGATTTTGAGGTAGGACAATATATTAGGGAACGAATTGTGCCACGAGCTGTGCTCTATTTCACCGGGGAAGCATTGGATGACGAAGATGATGAATACGACGAAGATGAGGTATGGGTGTTAATTTATTATTTTACAATTTGTAAGCTTTTATTTCAATCTTACTAAGCTTGCTGTAAATTATAATGTTACAGGAAGAAGAAGAGGAGGAGGAAGAAGAAGAGGATGATGATGAAGTTGACGATCGGTTGAAAGCTAAACGGAATAAAGTAAAAGGAAAAGGCAAACAGCAAGCTGAAGAGTGTAAGCAGCAGTAACACCTCTGGTCATCCAATTTGTCAGAACACCGGAGTGATAATTCTACTAGAAAACAAGAACCACGATAAAAATTACTTTCATTATCTCTACTACAATTACTATCATTCATAAGCTTACTCTACACTAGGAGAAAACTTCAAAAAAAATCTTCAGAACGGGATTATTCCATTGTAGAACTTGAAAAATCTCATCATTTTTACTATCAGCAGCTATAACCTACACAATCTTCAATACCTGCTTTCTATATTTTATTTATAGATTTATACAAGATGCCACAACTGAAACAGATTCATTATCCATTGTCGTAATTTTACTGGCTGTTTAAGTATGAATGATTATTATTACATTACCAATCTCACGTCAATAAACCACCGTTACGTATAATGTAAGATGAATTCCCGAGTTTCCTGATCATTTCTCTTCACTCTAGCATCCATCATATCATCTACCTCATACTCATGTCATAAGTCCTATGCATAAGTCATAAACTTCCTACCACCTCTAACCCCAAATTCTCATATCATCTCATGTAGTCTGCCACATGTTATTGCATCTGTCATGTTATTGCATCTATTACTCCTCATTACGACTGTATTTGAAAATTATCACTATCACACTACACAAGAGAGTGAGACATAGCACAAACAAAACGCACGAAAGCATAACGTTAGGAGACGAGAGGTGCAAAACGACAATATTCACAATTACTTGTCCCATGCTGCAGTGTATGGGGAGAGCCCATGGAGAGCCTCGTGTGCTATTTCGCAGGAAATATAAACGGGAGCCAATGGGAGAGCCGCGAGTGGAGAGGCCACAGCAGAGGCTGCCTCACTCGCTCTCTTCTGCCTGCCTGCCTGCCTGCCTGCACCTTGGCTCTTGTGGTGGGTTGTGTGTCTCTGCAGAACAAAACTAACGACACAAGAAACAATAATAACGCGCGCGCCCAACTCTTCTTTATATTACCGACTGACTGACGGCCTTCTTTTCGAAATCGACAATGTTCTCCTCCACCTTTGGCTCCGGAAACTCCTCCTTCGGTAAGCACACGCAGGGCTTATTCTTAGCGTAGCAATAATAATGATAATAATATAGTGTTGGGGGTGTTTCAAAGTTGTTTTTAGAGTTTCCACGTGGTAGTTACTAGTACAAGGCGTAAAAGTTGATAATAGGAAGTTGTTATTGTACAAATGAAGCGTTAGTTTGTAAGTAGATACAACTTTGACAAATGACATTATTTGTGAGATCATAAGTAAAAGTAAGAGTAATGTCATGATGATGAATATGATGATGCTATTGGGTATATGGGGAAATGGGATGCTTGTTTGTGTATCAAACTAACTGAAATTATCTAATAAATTATTTCAATAGGGAGTGGTACGGGGTTCCCTTCAGTGAATCAGAATATTCAAAATACTGGAGGGATGTTTGGACAGCAGCAACAGCCAGCAGCGTCGACATCGCTCTTCGGAGGAGGTTTTAATCAAGCTAAGCCAGCTTTTGGAGCGAGCTTTGGGACTCAACAAAGTCAAACCACTTCGGTTTTTGGACAACAAAATCGCTTACCTGTTCCTTCGACGGGTGGCATTTTCAGTGGACAAACTGCGGCTGTCAGCCCTTTCACATCTGGAGCCACTTGTAAGTATTGCGTGGACTAATGAGTAGTTGTATTTTTGTAGATTTGGAATTAAGATAGGTTTTTAATGGTGATTATAATTGTAGCGACACAGTCACAATCAGCAGGCACGCCTGTTCAATTCCAAGCCACAACTGGCAATGATACTATGATGAAAAATGGCGTCGCTTCGCCTATCAGCACTCGTCACCAGTGCATTACCTGTATGAAAGAGTATGAGAATAAATCGTTGGAAGAGCTGAGACTTGAAGATTACCAGTTGAACAGAAAAGGTCCTCAGCAAGGAAGTATGTTTGGGATGGGAGGTGCACAACAGCAACAGCAGCAAAATACAGGGATGTTCAGTGGTATGGGTACTTCAACAACGACGACCCCCTTCGGGCAAACTAGTGCTTTTGGAACGAATACTTCTACTACTGGTGGAAGTAAGTGCAAAATTACATCGATGTTTTCTTTGTCACCTTTTTAGTGGCCTTAAAACGTCTAAAAGACCGATTTCAGAAAGTTGTAAAAAGAATTTTTTACCTTGTTTAGGCATTTTTAGCAGTCTTAATCAACCGAAGCCAACCAGTTTCTTTTCAAACCCAGCAACTTCATCTACTCCAGCGTTTGGTGCGACCAACACAGGATTTTCATTCAGTAACCCCGCCAATCCAACTACGTCAGCTTTTGGTGCTCCGCAGAATCCTGTGTCGAGTGCAGGAGGATTAGGAACCACCTCTGCCTTTTCGTTTGGTCAGCCACAAGCACAGGCAACGGTAAGGGTCATATTCACAATTTACTTCGTATTTACCGGCGTATTTTTGAAATATTATACTGCACGTTTTTATTCTGGATTTTCAAGACTGGTGGCTTATTTGGGAATAAGCCTGCAACTTCTACAGCCACAGGTGGATTTGGATCTTCATTTGGAGTGCCGACATTGTCTAACACAACAGCAACTTCTAAACCTCCCAGCTTTGGGTTTGGTAGTCAGCCTACAACTTCTTTTGGGACCAACCCTGCCCCAACATTCGGCACTGGAACAGGTAGTCTTTTTGGAACCCAAAATCAGCAGGCTCCAAAGCCGTTTTCTTTTACAACACCGTTCTCTTCCCAACCTCAAGCATCTCAACCATCATTCGGTAAGAATTTTCTTGTTTTGCCTTCTGGATTTCTAGTGTCTTAACTATCAAATATATAATTGCAGGTTCTACTACTGGAACCAACTTCACTTTCACAACGACCACTTCTGCTCCAACACTGAACTTCGGAACTAGTGGAACCACTCCTTCGTTTGGAAACACATTAGGGGGTGGAAACACCAATACATTCGGAACACCTGGAAATACATTTTCGTTAGGTGGAGGGTTATCCAGTACTGGATTTGGATCAAATTCATTTGGAATGGGTACTAACACTGGTACAGGAGGACTGTTCAGTAACACTTCATTTTCACAACCTTTACAACAACAAACAGCAATGACTTCCCCTGCTCCAGTTTCATTTGCCTCTTCGCCCTACAAAGACTCGCCGCTATTTTACAATCTTGTGGTAATTACGTATACTGAGAAACTAATCTTACATTGAGTAACCTGTTATGATCAATTTTAATCCTTTTATCTTCCTTTGTAGGCGAATCGAAATCTTGATGAAATGATGAAACCGACAAGTCCTGCTGCTCAACGAGCAATTAAAGATGCATCAAGACGACGGGCTTCAACTAGCATCAGTGTACCTAGTTCCAACGTGAACAAAAATGTGACATTTCCTATAGCCAAACCTAGCAGTGCTTTCAATCGTGTAAGTAAAGTCCGTAGTTGACTCAGCTTTTTTCCTAAATGCTGTTATAATCAACGTGAAATTTTGCTTTCAGTCTATTTTTGATGGTTCCGAGGAAGAAAACAAAGGCATTTCTATCGACATTTTGTCCCCTAAGACATCTGTGAAAAAACTAGCATTGAAAAATCTTCGTAACAATTCCACTCCTAATCATCGTCACAGTTTCAGCTTTTCATCTCCAGCTACAAGACTTCGAAGTGGATTTGACACGTTTAATGATTCTTACCAATCAAGTAATGAAAACGACAGCCCCAGGTCCCAAGCTCACAATAACACAACCAATGAAAATCAAGCTGGTACCAGCAAGAAAAAGTCTTTTGACGAGTCACCAACACAGATGAATAAAACTGCTTCGGACTCTCAGTTGAACTCGTCTGTTTCTGATCGAAATAATGTAGCAGGTACTACAAGAAAGGGATGTGGAGTTCTACTCACGCGACCTGGGTATTACATAGAACCACCTATTGAAGAATTGGATCAGGAGGTGGATGAACAAGGAAACTGTTTTGTGAATAAATTTGTTGTTGGACGACTGAATCATGGAGAAATACGATTTCTCCAAACAGTTAATGTTGCTGGGCTTAACATGGATGAAATTGGTAAGTATCATATACTGTACATGGCTTAAGGATTATGGTGTAATGAGGAAGTTAGAATTATTCTAATTGTGTATAATGTTGCTTATTCTAGTTCATTTTCGTCACAAGGAGGTTGTTGTGTATCCTGAACACTACGACAAACCACCAGTTGGTCAAGGGCTTAATGTACCTGCTGAGATATCGCTGGAACGAGTGTGGCCCATCGACAAGGCAACTGGAGATCCCATTAAATATACACCTAAGCTAGTAGAAATGAATTACGAAGGAGTCCTTCGGAAGGCCTGCGTTCGCTTGGAAGCTGAGTTCGTATCGTACACGCCTGAAAGGGGAATTTGGACCTTCAAGGTTAGGAAAAGCTGATTAGCAAGCCTTTGTTTTGGTGTGAATATACTCATTAATATTTTATTCGCAGGTTTCGCATTTTTCAAAGTACTCGTGTGATGTTGAAGAAGAGGAAGAAGAAACTAAATCAGTCAATATTGCGTCAGTAACAAAAGGGTTAGGCGGAATGCCTATGCAGCAAATCACTGGGTTGGTATCCCACAAACAGTTCTCAGAAGCGACTTACAGACAAGGCGATAAGACAGAAGTCGAGCCCTCCGGATTATGGAAATATGCGAATGAGAGAGGTCTGAAAATTCCTGACGTTGGTTCTAAGTTCCTGACTCACTCTACGCCGATTTCTAGATTGGGAAAATCTCTTGCAGAAATGGATGCGAATTGTAGCGAAGTAGAACACAACCCCTTGACACCTTCAGAATCTGAAAGTGAACCAGACTGGCAAGCAGTTAATGGGAGAAATACCATGGGACTTGATTCTATCTTGAATGAGAAATCTCGCTCATCAGCCGTCCACATGATGAAATCTGTGATGTTGATGGATGTGGACGAATCCGTAGGCGACGCTGCTGACTTCCAGCCACCTATTAAACGTTCGAAACCTACTGCTGGTCGTTTGCTGACCTGCAAAATAGACTCTACTAGAAAGGACAGACCTGTGGAGCCGAGAGATTTAGGAAATAAAATGCATTTCGTTAGCTCTTCGAAGTCCGCCGATCAGCAGCAACAACCTGTGCTGGTGGCTCGATATCTCCCAACGATCAGGAAGATTGAACCAATTAAACTTGAGCCTGCACAAGAAGATCTGTTTAAGCGACTACGAAATGATGTTGCTGGACCTCTCATGAGACCGGTACCTCGAGTCTGTTTTGGACCTCTTGGATTATATTTGTCAGCATCAAATATGAAAAATGGAAGCTTCTTGAAGAATCTATCGGTTAACATTTTTCGTCTGAAATCCTATGTGGACAAGTACCCTCATCAGAGCTTGATACGAGAAACCTTGGGAGACCAGGTTGATTTGGAACTATTTGTGGACCACAGGAAGAGCCTCATAGGTCAACATATCGGACTTATCCACACATCATTAAAAGTTGACGATGCGAAGGGTCGACAGATTTTGTCAGAAGAACTGATTATGTGGGAATTGTGTGAGATTCTTTGGCCTACGCTTGACGCGTCCAATAACTTTCGCATAGATAAAGGATTCCCTATCAGGCAAAGAATCAAGCTTTCACGCTGGCTTAAAAAACACTGGAGATACTTATTTGGAGAGGTCGATTCAGATGAAAATACTGTTCTTGGATTAATGAAGAAAGGAAAACGAAGAGCAGCTGCTCAGCTTGCCTTGAAATCATCAGACTATGTACTGGCTGCCTGTGCCTCACAAACTCTCACTTCCTATGGCTATACTACTGGAGGTCAGCAATTGAAATTGTGGATAGAAAAGGACGCCATTGACTTTGTTTCGCCAGATACCGTGAAAATTCTTAAGCTGTGTTGCGGAAGAATGGACATGAGTGACGTGAATTTTGAAAGCATGACCACGAGCGAATGGTTCCAATATTTTGCGCTCCACTTGTGGTACCACACCCCAACTGAACGTCCTGTCGACATGACCGTTCATTCATTTTTGGACTTCCTGGCTGAGTTCAGTTCTTATCAAATGCGCGCTGAAGGAATATCTTCCGATTCCACCTTGACATACCCTGCAAAGCCTGAACCTTCTCTCCGAAGCCTATGCATTCAACTGCTCAAGCTGTATAGTTTCATGGGGTATCCTTTGAAACTGGTCTTGGATCCTAAAGTATATTCAGCAGACATTTTGGACTACCGGCTATCTTGGCTGTTAATGGTTACCCTTGAAAAATTCGGCTACATTTGTGATGAAGAACTTCGGAGCAGCGTAACAATTTCATTTGTTGGGCAGCTAGAACAAATTGGACTTTATGATCGGGCAAGATATGTTCTGCAAAAACTGAAACCATCTGCGGCTAGAGATACATTCTCGCAAAGAATAACTGAAAGAAATGCTTAGAAGATTAGCAGTAATCAATATTATTACTACTTCTAAATGTGTAAGTCTACATTGAGTCTGATTAGGTAAGCCAGCTTTCTCAACTGACAAATGACTTCATAGCTGCAAATTAATATTTTGTAATAATCCAGTTTTTTAAACAGTATACCTTACCGTATATTATGGACTAAAAGCCAACTGAAATGTGAAAGACTACCAACAAGTTGTAAATTAACTTAAATTTAATATAGAACATGAAGTACATGCATTATAAATGATGCTGGTTTATCGTTTAATGAAGTTGAATAAATGCTATAAATGCTCCTAAATTTATTTGATCAAACATTCAAATCGTAAAATTCCGATTTCCTTATCTTCAGGCGTCCTTTTGTTCATGCTAGGGATTATTTTAGTGACGAGTAGTTAATATAACAAAAACATCCAGTTTATTAAGCATGCGTTAAAAAATGCGTGTGTCGGAGCATAGTGTGTAATGATTGATGAGTAATAGATCTCGTCAATAATTACTTCAACGCGATGATGCGATTAATGATGATATAAGTGTATTTGGCATAATATAGGTTGAAGTGCCACGTAGAAATGGAGGAATGCGATGAAACAAAGTTGAAAACTGGGAAATCATCTGCAAGCATCCCGTTTCGTCTACACTTCTCGTCATCATCATCTTACATATAGTGAGAAGGTGATATGGTGTTGGATGTGTTGGTGAAGGATGCATATATCTATTAAGCTGCTACATAGTGATCGCAGTGGTATTGCTGATGAGAACACAACTATTAAATGAAATCTCCTGTGATCAGCAAAAAGAAGACTGCTTATTTGGCTAAAAACTGCAAAATCCCAATCTGTCAGTCAAGTAATATGGTCATTCCAAGGGTTCTTTGGAGAGTTGGCTTAATCTGATCTATAATCGTCTATATTATTACCCCAAGACCTCGTAGCAGGTGAGAGGGTGAGACTTCTTAACATTAAGTACCAGTCGATAGACTCTCTGTCATATTAATAATATTATGTTACTTGAGACCTCAACTATATTAGAACAGAGCCGAGGTATTGATTAAAATATTAGCAGGGAATTGATTTACATGTTGAGCATATTTTTTGTCCAGTCTCAACTCAACTGTAGTCTGTATAGCGTTTATATATACTGTGCTAGACTTAATGTGTCGTGGCATAAGGTGAATTTGGTAGACAAATACTTTTTGTACTGCTACTAGTGTATTTGAATGACAGTTTTCCTTACAGTTCTACCGGTGAGATCGAGTTCTATTCTTCAACCAAATTCTTTATGTTTGGTTATTCAGTTTCTTGCTAATTGTAATGCAATACCGAAATAGCTACTTATTGCTAAAATCCTATTTGTTATATATGCTGAATAAAAATATGTTGTCCTTTGCAGATTAGTTGTCCGTCCATAGCTCACAATAATGGAGGTTAGAACTGCTGGCTAAACGAATATTTGGAAATTTGGAAGTGTCCGAACAAAAGGTTGGGATTGATGTGAAGATATCCCGTAATCCCATACGCATACAAAGTGAAGTAGATCTGAAAGCAACGGGTTTCTGAAAAAGATATTTTAAAGTTTAAGAAAACACTGTACTCTCAAAAGTCATGGGGAAAGTCATTAAGTCAATTACTTTTACTGAGAGAGAGTCTGAAGAAGAGAACTCAAGATTTTGTAACATTACACGACAATGTAGAGATAGAACGGACTACCTTTTGGTCAACTCGAAGAAAACTATGCAATGGAGATATTCAAAAGTGTCCCTCCTCTTGGGACTGACAATCATAGCTGTTTTATTTGGAACATCTACTGCTTCAGGTATCGATGGAAGTGATAACGAAGCCAGTAATAAGAAAGAATTTGAAGATTTTGATTTGGTAAGAACAAATTCTGAATTGGTTGTACAATTTTTAAGCAATCAGGGTTGGATTTGAGAAATAATGGGTATTTTAAATCTGATTTTAGAACATTACTCCCCCTCCACAACTTGGAGTTGCAAGTGACATTGCAGATCGAGTGGCGAAGACACTCGGGGAGAAGGACAACAATGAGACTGGACTCGGATTTATTCACGCATTCGTTGCGTCCTTGTCTGTAATTATTGTGTCAGAGCTTGGAGATAAAACTTTCTTCATCGCTGCAATTATGGCGATGAGACATCCTCGATGCACAGTTTTCTCTGGAGCAATAGCAGCCCTGGCCTTCATGACTGTGTTGTCAGCGTTTTTTGGATATATTACTACTGTAATTCCAAGAGTAGTTACATACTACGTGTCTACTGCATTGTTTGCTATATTCGGAATCAAAATGTTGTACGATGGGTGCAAAATGTCTCCTGATGAAGGTGCAGAAGAATTAGAAGAAGTTTCAACCATGTTAAAGCATCGTGAAGATGATGTAAGCAGTCCAGGAGTATATTACATCCACTGATATCAGAGTGTATAAAAATATTTATTATTCATGTTACTGTTACAGGTGGAAAGTCAGAGTTTACCTAAAGATGCATCTGGTGTGTCCCCGGTTCCTGGATCTAAACTACCTGCAGCAGTTCGAAGAGTTTTGTTCTCGTGCTTTTCTAGGATATTTCTACAAGCATTTACTATGACCTTCATGGCTGAATGGGGTGATAGATCTCAAATCGCTACAGTTATTCTCGCTGCTCGCGAGGTATATTCCTTTACTCTCAACGATACAAATGAGTTCTTAATGAATTTTACAAGAAATAATTTGATTAACGTTTGCTTTTTAAATCTCCAGGATGTTCTTGGAATTTGCATAGGAGGAATTTTAGGACACTCACTATGCACTGGGTTGGCTGTACTAGGTGGAAGGATGATAGCTCAAAAGATTTCTGTCAGAACAGGTATGACTTCTGCGTTTCGAAACGTTTGCAAAAATTCCAAGTGAAAAACATGTAAAGTTATCTTGTTAATGATGTCCCTGATTTTTTTTATTTGCAGTTACTATTATAGGAGGAATTGTATTCCTGATGTTCGCTGTGACATCATTTTTCATCAATGACATCAGTTCATAAAGTAGATTAACTCGTCTGTGATGCCAATTTTAATGCATAAGAATGAATAAAAATTGTAACAATTCCATTTCCCGTTAAGTACCTTGGAATTGATGAGTACTTGATTGGCCATTCATCATCAGCAGCAGTACAACTTAAACTATATACTGCTTCAAGTCGTTGTCACCAAAATATTTAAAGCACTTTAAGAAATGATATATATAGTTATAATATTTTGGAAACGAAATAAATGGGATGAAAGCATAATATTATGAAATACTTGCGTGAATTACGACTTTTTATTAAAACTTCGAAACGACTGAGTAATAATTTTAAGTAAGTGGCTTGGAATTATATAAAGATTGTTACATTTCTCATTCGTTGCCCGCACTTTTAAATTATGTGTGAACTAGTGAATATAATTTTATTTGAACACATTTAAATACGACTGGCAAGATAAGGACGGACCATGTCAAGTATTGAAATATTTTATTACAGAATTATCGACTAAGGCGCAGAAGTGCTCTCTGCTTTGGACGAAGTTGATGAGACTTTTACCCGTTCAAACCTTTTCATTTCATCTTTTATTGCTTCAATTAACGGGACGGCAGGATCTGATTGGGGTAATCTACTTCTTGTAAAGTGACTAGACTGCGGGCCTGCTGCTCGATTGGGATCGTTTTCAAGGCAGATTTCTACATCAGGATATGCAGGGTACTTGGGAAAAATAAATGATTTTGATCTTTCTGAAGAACTTTGTCTGATCGTGAGTTCTTTGCCTGGAAATGGAGTAGTTGAAGTGGATCTAGCTGAAGATTCGTCGCCTTGAATCCCACAGTCGTCGGTTGTGTCCTTGTTGTGTTTGCGTCCGTCGTCTTCAGGACTTTTCGATTTGGCTGAATGGCATCGTCTTTCTGAGCCGGCTGTCCAGGCAGATTTTGGTGGTCCCAGAATAACAGATGACTTTGGTCTAACTCTGCGTACAGACTCTTCACGAATAACGTGAGATGTCCATGGTCGACCTGGAGTTTTTGTTTTCACTTGATGGGACACGGTAACTTTAGCAGACTGTGGTCCTTTTTCCTTGACTGAGTCTCTCTTGGAACCTGATGCTTGCAGTGGGAGCAAATACAATTTAATATCTTCGACTATTTTAATGTTTCAGATGTTATCATTTGGAAATGTGTCTCTTACCCATAACACTGAATGCATCATCCAAAAACTCATGGAAGCGTTTTCTCATCCTCCCCAAAGGATTCAATTCCTCAGTTGAAGAGTTGTAATCGTGAAAGACAACTCGTTCCTCTGACTGAGATGTAATTTGCGACATTCTTGGAGATCTGATATGTTTTCTGTGCTTAGGAGACGTACGAACACGAGGGGATCGTCTGTTAAGCCTGGTAGGTGTTTGAGCCTCAGCATCTCTAGTCGAAGTTACGTCCATACTAGCTGAGTCTGTGATTTCAAAGCTTTTCTCACTTAAATCTCTGTCTTGCTCTGGAAAGTTGAGCTCTGCTCTGAAGTCATCAAGAGCATTTGCTGCTGCAGATTCATAAGGCTGACGAAAGCTACCTTGCGCTTTCTTATCGTGGCTCGATGGACGTGAATCTATCACTTTCTTGGCATGAGCACTGGGTGTTCGCGCTAGCGAGTCATTGCAAATGTCTAAATTTCCGAAGCTGATCTTTTCCATGTTCGTACAAACATCTGTAGACATGGCGAAATCATCTTCGTCCATTTCTCTATCTTGAAATTCTGTTGGGCCTTCTTCCTTTGATGGAGGTTTGTACTTGTCAACTGGGGAAAGTCCTTCTGGCTTCCTTTTCTTCTTTTTCTTTTTGGTTATCTAGAAAGCAAAAACACAGAAACACTTTAAATTCTTCAAGAGACTCAAACACAGAAAAAGTTATCTCATCCTTACTTTCTTGGAAATTCCATGTCCTTTAGATTTGTAATGTTGAGGTGAAGTGAAGCGACTTCCACCAGGCACTAAAAGTAAATTGCTGGAAGTTCTGCCATCAGACACTACTGTGTTCTGGTCAGATGACTCAGTCATGCTGCGTGGCGACTCGTCTAGTACATCTCCTCGGGAAAAACTTTGAGGAGCATTTTCATTTCTTGGAAGTCTGCTTGGTTGATTTTCTTGAGGACTGGGAGAGACCCTATGTTCTCGTCCTATCGAACCTTCTCTTGAGTAAACTTCTTCTCGACCTTGCCTAGAGTTTTGATAGTCTTCATCCTGCATTAGCGGTTACATAGTTTGTACAAATATATGAATAATGCAAAGGACTTATGTGCAATGTGCACTTTAAATACCTCAATAGGATGTCGCGGAACGGGACTGGCTTGCCGCTCATGCGTTGGGGAAGCCTCTTCGTGATCTTGACGATTTCTAGCCCGACTGATCTTCCACTTCCAAGCCATGAATAAAGTTAGCATTAAAATGACAAACATAATACACACCATCACGAGAAGGACGACAATCCACGGAGTAGGGGACACTCCACTTACATATCCTAGTGAAGGCTGAAAGAGAGCTGTTGGTAGAAAATTGGACACACTTTCTTAATTAGCGTCCTTGATCGTGATATCATGAAGTAAGTTGGGTGGAATATGAGAAAGTATTACCTTCAGCTTTACTACCTACAATTTCGTGTTCGATCTCTTTCTCCATCTCAGCTAATGTGATTGTGTTAAGCTCTTTGGCTGCAACGAAACCGGGGATCGGAACACCTTCAGCGTAAACGACGTACTTGATGTGAATGAGATTAACTGCCTGGGCCCACACAATGTTCATTATAGTGACGGTAACATTCATAGCAGCTTTAGCCATTCGATTGATTTCAGAATAGTAAACTGGATGTGCAATATCAACTGCATCTATTTCATAGACATCTTCATTATTGACAGTGTCCGCGTACTGAGACGAAGAGCTCCATCGTCGTTGTCTACTCATTGGAGTACTTTTTGGAGTTTTAGTATTACGTGTTGAAGAATTGAACTGGGCCTCCTCATGACTATTCCTCTCACCAGTAAGAGTTTTGATAAATTGTCTTTTAAAAGCTTCGGCGTAAACTTTGGCTAATCTACGTTGCATGTTTTCCTGAAATCGCATGTCGTTTGGGTTCTCCCCTGCCTCTCGTTTTGCCTTAATCGTTGTTTGCACCCAATACCTCAAATCTGCTGACCCTGAGGACAATTTGTCATGAAGACTTCCAGATGAATTACTATGTGTGTTATCCTCAGGGAAAATAACTGTTTGTAACATTTGATTATTAGGCATCGATGGTGTTGGAGCTATACTGTCGTAGTGTAATGTCGGGGTTAAATGATAATCGTCTATGTAGCTAGACGAGGAAGTGTGAAGACTCGGACTTGGCTGTAGAGATTCGGACAAATCAAAAGAACTAGGAGATGGGGTGATGTGAAATTGGCTAGAGATAACTGTCGGAGTCATTTCGATAGGGTAAATTGTCGATAAAACGGTTTTGTACAGCACCATAGTTTTTGTAATTCTTATCGCAGAAGCCCCAGACGATTGAACAATAATACCGTCTTCCCAAGCCATCCCATCGTGATTATCATCTGAATTGGGCCCTTCTCCTGAGCCAGCCCAGAGGAAATCCTCAAGTCTACGATAAAAAGTATTTAAGCCACACAATATAAGAAGCTCTATTGAGAGATTATCCACTACAACTACAACTTAATCATAATAAGACACCACGCGAAAGAAAGCGAGAGGCTAAAAGTGAAGTTGTGTGTTATAATAATAGTAATTCAATTTTGTGAGTAGCTGTGCTCTTGAGATAAGTGCTCTTAATGCTCTCCCCTTTATTGTGGAACATACCTGTATTGCCGTCTCGGAACTCGATAAAGATGATCCGGATAAGGATACGAGAAACGAGAGCGAATTCGAGGAAATTGTTGACTAAAGGAAAAGTGCCTTTTGGGCTGACCCTCTCCGTAGTCTGGAGAGCTGATTTTATTGTTACGAGTATTTTCGGGCTTGATCGAAGAATTCGCTGAAAATGTTATGAAAAATGGTCAAAGCTGGTTGGTGCATGTTTTGAGTTATTTTATGAACTGATGATTACAGATAGGCATTGACTTAATAACTTACATCACGTAAGTAATCAAGTAAAGTAAAAAAAAAACCTCAAGGAATTTAGTTTCACCTTATAAATGCTTAAAAGGCACAAACCTATATCTTTTCGCTCGGAGTGACTTTTCCGTGTCTTACTAAACTGACATTCCTTTGTCTTTCAAAAAAAGGAAAATGTGACTTTCAAATTCTACACTTGAAAGCACTTCTCATGGACAGTATCTTTAATCTTTGTCATTGCAAGCCACGTTAGTCCTAATAATGCTAATATTCATAACATAACTATTTCATACAAGTTGTGCTTAAATTGTATATATTCACTTGTAGCTCATGTAAAACTAGTTCATAGTTTCTTTGGGTAAATGGCAAGTATGACGCCTATTCTCAAATCCTCCTTTCACGCTTTCCCTTCCTATGTATTAATATTAAATTGGACGTCGATACTTTGTTTACTTAATAAATAGTTGTAGTCCAAAAATAAACGATGCAATTGATTTGGATGGAAAACTTTGAAACTCCTTTACCAATAAACTGTGTACTACTACTCTCGTTGGTAACAACCTCGCAAGACAAACGAGTAAATGATTTAGAGCTCAATGAAGAAAATGTCAAATGTCATACCTGTGAAGTCATGAGTTGCTACAGAGTTGCAATGAACTGCTTGCCAGCACAGAAGGAAGCAGGAAACAAAGACTTTCATGGTTGATTGAAGCTTTAATTACAGGATGAAAATTATGTTACTGGACTGAATTCGAAAGGCTCTCTTTGTTGTTAACGAGAGACTGTTAGTATGATACACAGTTTGACAACTAATAATGATGATGCCCAAGGATGTCAACGATCGAAACCGTAAACAAACCGTCATAGGTTTCCCGGAGTTGATAAATCAATACATTCAGAAATCACCATCATCGTAAATGCTGAATGGATCGAGTTGTGGTGGTACGTCTATCACTAGTAATGAATAAACTTTCCCAAACTTGGTCTTTAAGGTGATTCGTGTACTTTGAGACAACACTTTTTCTTAGATATTCACTTAAAAGAAACATTTTTTTGGACCACAGTGGACGACACACGTCTCTTGGTCCCCTTCCAAAGAGAGTGTATTATCCTGCAAAGAACGCTCTGTGGTGGTTTCAAGAAGCACTCGAGAGGAATAACGTACGGTGATTAAGTTTCGAAACTCTGCTGCTTACTTTTATGGAATGATGAATGCAAATCGAGGTAAATTTTGCAATAACCTGAAACATACTGGGGGAAGTGTATGTAGATCCGTCCTCGAATCTATTTCCAGTCTGGACAACGATACAAACGTGAATGAAGAGTGTGTGTATATTATTGGGTCAGAAAACCTTGTAGAATTTGCATGAAGCATGGCACTTGGGCACTTCTAATATAGCGTCGACATACAGCAATAATAAAGCATGGGTTAAACCCGTTGAGTTATTGTATAGCAATCGAGGTAGGCAGAAGCAGGTAGTGTGTAGTTACTTTCCTACCTGGATTATCACCTAAAACATCTAATCAATAGTCATCATACCTTTCCATATACTCCCCACTGAATGAATTCGTACGGACTTTTCATCGTTCACTATTATTGCACACAGTTGAATAACACACACAATTCATAATATTACGAGAGAGAGGTGAGACTGAGAGAGCTCAAGTCTCACTCTCCTCATGCATGCTAACAAGCACTTCCGTAAATGAACCGAATGATCTAATTTTTCTGAAACTTGATTTTTTGATGGCTTTTATTAGTATTTCGTACACTGGGGTCGCGTAATATGTAACGTTCTAGATTTCATTGTACTGTGAGCATAATAGTAAAAGATTGATTGCTCAATGGAGCAGTAGTAACAGTCGTAAGTACAAAAGAATTGTAAAGTAAAGAATCCAATACAGAATAGAAGCCTGCAATTTACAATTTCAGTTGGAATGTGAGAAGTTCATTCCCTTGAAATCTAATAATAAAGCAACCGCTCAAACTGCCAGAGATTTCATTCAAGTCAACACTGAACACATTGTAATGAGCTGTCATTAGCACAGCATTCATCATTAAGCATTGAAAATGCCTTATAGGAACGAATCTCTGTCTGTCTGTTTTGTAACTTTTTTCCCAGTACTCTATTCCGAAACAATCACAATTTTTCTTATTCATATAAATTAAATAGAATTCACATAAATTAAATAGAATCTAGTTTCGTACAGCCTAACCCTTACCGGAGCCCGAATACACGAATATTTTAATTTTAGCCCAGGTATTGCATTGGTTTTAATTAAAGTCAATATAAACACTTTCGATGATTAGTAAGATTACATTTCGTGCATTTCCTCCTTAGGTTTTAGCTAGGTTATGTTTATGATAATAATACAATAATATTGAATTTATTCAGAGATTTGCGGCAATATAACAAGATACTAACATTTGTATTAAGATTAATTTTAATACGGTAAATAGCTAATAAGTATGCACGTCAAGCAGTGGAAAGATTTAACTTTGCTGAAACTTGATCGCCTTTTAGGAAGACCTACTTGAAGACCTCGTACCCGCAAAGACAACGAAGATGTTCTCATTCACCAACCGCTTCAAAATATTACGCATGTTTTACATACATTAAAACATTGAAATAATTAGAGACACTGACGCTTCGACAGTATCGTCTATAAATCCTGGCTTGCTCTCAATACCTGCAAAGCTTGCGTTCGGCACTACCGTGCTTAATTTTTATTACTGCACTACGGCATGTGGGATATTTATTTTAAGAATGCGTGACGCCAAAAGCCACACGATATTCATCCACTTGCTTTTTGAATGAATGTGTGAACGTGTGACATTGGAGTATGATTTGTGTCCTGTCCAGAATCGCATACAAAATAAATTTGGACGCATACTGACCACTTGTAATTCTAAAGTATTTCACAAAGGCTTAGACTCGTATAGGAAGTTCGTGCTGGTCTTACAGAAATATTCATAGGAAGATTTACTGTCGTTAGTGGACAGATGTGGATTAATTGAAAGGTACTTAAAAGTAGATGCGACACATGAAAATGAAAGCAATAATTTTGTATATTGCTCTGTTGTCAGTTACAGTTTGATTACACTTCGTTGGATTAAGTAACAACGAGGCCCATGAGGTGAACTATAAGAAATCTTTAGTTTTCTAGTTGACTTATTAGACTCCCATAAATAGCCTCCCACATAACGCGCTTTCTTTCACAACCTTTTCTGAAACTTTGCCGTATTCAGCGTGTACATGGAGTTCTACATTACATGCCGTGCAATAAAACAACAAATATTATACGATCAGTTGTAATTAAGCATATTATTATTCTCATTTCATGGTGCAGTGAAATTAAAAGGAGTACATAATTTAAGTCTCATATTTCATGCATATATGCATGCATGCGTACTTTGTGTACGTACACCTGTATATACATGACTGTAAGTAAACAGTGCAGCTTTGCAATGGTGTTCAGGTTGAGACGGTCGTCCAGTCAGATTTCAGCCACGGAGCTTCATCGATCACACAAATTACGGGATTTGTTTCTACCTTGTACAATTCTAAAATGCTCATGTAATCATACGTCTACTCCGAATACTCAAACTCATTCCCAGTGGTTGAGGTATGCATAAAAGTGCCATATGATATAAACGAGCCTCTAATTGTTAATTTAATTTTTATGTGATTGTAGTTGGGCAGTGCAGTTGAGCATATATCATTTCTCTTTGTATCTCATGTACACTTTTGAATATTCTTTCTTTCCTGTTTACTGTCTACCACATTTTCCATAATGGCTGCAAGTACAAAATGCGATCATATCAATCAGACTTCCTTCCGACAACAATGCCAACATCAATGGAACAAAAACTAAATCACGCATGCATGGCTAGCAGATCATTATTATGATAGGTTTGACAGTCTGCACAGCCATAGGGGCGGTCTGAGATGAGATGCACGTTACACTTGAAGCGCGAAGATAAAAATTCAAAAAACAAAATATTTTTATTGCTCGAGTAGGTACTTCGCATTTCGCATTGCACGATCACATTATTGATCACACGTTGAGTGAATGTACAAGAAGGATCAATGTGCACACTTCTTGTTATAAATTAGTAATCATTAGTTAATCTCCTGTTACAGGTGCAAGATTTCATTATGCTGGGCCGATTGCTTTGTCTATTTGGGGGAGACATTTGAGAAGGCCACAGAACAGAGCAATTTTGCTTGCATGCGGCAGCCGTCCAGCAGTGGTGGTGGTATTCCGAAAGGTAATGCATAAAACACTCCTACGATTGTGTGTGCGTACCATAATGAGATTTAGAATTTGGGTTTTGATTGACAGGTTAGAGCATGGATGTCAGTGTTGTAAATAGTGTTACTGCCGTTGATGGAAAGGAGGGAGAAAATGTTAAGACTATGGAAGTCCTGGAAGCTAAGCAAGTTTATATTTTAATGAGCAAGGATCACAGGATTTCAAGAAATCGAAGAGCTGAGTGGTTTTTCTCTCGGTTTGATTGTTTGGTGTCGCTTTTGAAAGATGCTGAACTTAATTCTGTGGTTAGTTTGTTAGAAGTTACTCGTGCGTCTTTGAGTTTGAGCCATTTTTAAACATTCTTCTGTTTTGTTATCGTAGGGCGAAAGTGTAGACTTCCACGTGGTGTCTGCAATTCCAAAAAATCCTCCTCCGGAATGGTCACCTGAAACCAGACATTTTTACCAGTAATATTTATTGCTGTAATGCAACAAGTGCTTGAATTAAAAGATTAATTGGTTTTCTTCGTAACGTTTAGATACAAGATTACTACGAATACTGTGGTGACTTATTTATCTCGACGGTACAGAATAGTTTATTGCATAGACGTTAGTCCGTCCGTGGCTGCTGTGGTAAGTGAATACAGTGTATTTTGTAATGCAAAGTTTTATAATTATCTTTATTCAGGATGTTCAATCTGGAAACGTAGTCTTCGATAGGATTTTTCAGTCATTAAAATGTAGCTTGGACGGATTGATGAGACCGGTAAATGGCCACTCCATAAATGATACTTTATTTTTTAAATGAGTTTTAATACCAATATTGTTTCGTAGTTTGTGATTCCCGGAAGTACAGCGATATTTCAACCCAAAATATTTATTACTGTGATCACTCATTCGCCATTCATAGCCACCGTTGATGATGAAGTGAGTTTTCAAAATAAAACTTATACTTTCTATTACAAGGCTAATCGGAGCAAATGTCGGTGTTAGGTCATTATTCAAGGAAAGCTGCTTGGACCGTCAACTTACAACGCTATACTGACGACTTGTTTTGAACGACTCAATGCTGTTGAAAATAAGATAGCTGAAATGACTTCTACTCTTTTGTACAATCTTGCCCACTCTGACAAGGTGAGTAAAGCCTTACGAAACTAATATATATGAAGATGAGCTCATTGTTCAAATGTTTGTGTTCAGTGCGCCCATCCATTGCGTTCTCAACTTGAAGGTACTGTTGCTGTTAATAAAACCTCTATTTCTATAAGCTCAGATAGAAGCCTTGTGGATTTACTCAAACAAGCTTTAATTGGGTTGAGCTTACTTCCTGAAAATTCGTCTTCAGGTAATTTAGCATTTCATATATAGGATGCTGTCTATTTACGCTCAACTTTTTTATTGGTAACATAGGGCTGGTGATATTGACTGATGGTGTTATTAGTGTGCCTGATGGTAGATATTTAGATAATATTTTGTCTCAATTACGCTACAATACCGTTTCGTGTTCGTTCATCCAACTTTCGAGTGCTTTTCATCCCCATTTGTGCCACAGTGCGTTACCATATGCAGACCTTATGAGATTCATTGCGTCAGCAACCTGTGGTGCTTTTTTATCGGAAGCTCCTGATGTTGTAAGATTTTATATGGTCCTCGCCATCCTTAGCTTTGTATTCAATTTAAACGCATGACCTTTTGAAATAGGTACATACCAGTACAGCCGAAATGAATGTATATCACACGGCATTTCTGGCTTGGAGTTTTCAAAACTCAGATTCTAGTCAAGTTGACTACACGGCGCATTCTGTGGCAAAGCCTGGGGAATGGTCGATTAGGTTGTAATCAAAATCTTGTTATCAATTTTTATAAATTGGCAATTGACTGATTCGTTGTTTTTAGAAACAAGTGTTTCTTTTCCGTACGGGATATGCCGATCGTAAAAAAGCAACAATATTCGTATGAGCTTGATGTTGATTACATGAAAGTGCTATCCTGCCGTCTACGAGAAGGTTTTATGATTAAGGTCTGTAATAATGCAATAATAAAGTAGTAAAACATGCTGCATATGGTTTATTTCTTCTTTTAATAAAGAATATTCAACATTGTGGAGATGGAGATTACGTAATCACTCTGTCACTACCCTGGAAATTCTTAATCCACTTGGAGTATGTGATAATGACAATCAGACCTCCAGAAGCCAAAGTAGAATGCAGTCTTTATTTAGAAGGACCTTATGACTTCCTTCATGATGTAACTTGCTTAGCTGGAAGGGCATTTACGTCGTTTTACAGACAATTGATGGTTAATCGATTTTGGGCGACAAGGAAAAGCTTAGCTGAATCTGACAGATTACTCGTTCATCTAAACTCTTTCTGTTCTAACACAGCTTACTACAGCATTCCAGACAGCTTAAGAAACGGCGTGCCATTATTTTACTTTTCTTCTAGCTCAACTATTCCTCTGTTGCAATCCAGGTAAGCAAGCGTATTGTTAAGGGGGAATAAAATATAATTTCAGGCACCTTGCATAGCAACGAATTTCCATAAGAATCAATGTTAAAAAGTTGTCTTATTAATTTGAGATCTCCTCCGTCAGTTTTAAAGATAAAAAACT
>Ga0194135_10000185_pt1 | contig 36660 bp, 23 predicted proteins | sample LitLau_LLRF_2013_FD_134024 | JGI IMG/M metagenome (GOLD analysis project Ga0194135, IMG submission 134024) | Freshwater sediment microbial communities in response to fracking from North America - Little Laurel Run_MetaG_LLRF_2013 (version 2) | ecosystem: Environmental > Aquatic > Freshwater >... | reverse complement strand
TTTGGTACAATAAAAAAAGAAGGCACTCTGCTTTGAACTATAAAACTATTGAAGAATTTAATAAATTAACTAATTACAAAAATGTAGCTTAACTTTTTCTCTACTTTTTGTTTGCATATCCACATTCTTGCTCTTAAACAGATCTGTTTAAAACTCATTCTTTGAAAAATTGAATCAAATAAACTGAAAAGATTAACACGTCAGAAATCTGCAAAAAAATCCAGGTATAAAAAGACTAAAATGGTAAAAATTGATTTTCACGTTCCAAAATAATTTCGGCTTTGTTTGTTTAGATTTTAAAAGAAAATGATGCTTTCGCTAAGCCCCTAAAAGTGAAAGATAAATTGATAGGGATAGTTTTCCGGAGGTAAAAACGGAAAACTTATTAAAAGATTTACCAAAAGGAAAGGTCAGAGGGAAGAAAATTTGCTGCTCCTCCCAACGACCTCTTAATGTGAAAATTAGCAGCAGAGGTAATCAAAATTCAATAATCATGAAAAAAGTTTTTTTGTTAGCGATTGCAATTATGTTCTTTAACTCATGCCAAAATGATGACGCTGTAGCGGATTCATCTTTCGCAATGAAATCTGCGAGTGCAGATTATGCAGGTTACCCAACCCCGGTACAAACAGTAAGCGGAAACATTACAACCAACACTACCTGGACAAACGACAGAGTTTGGGAAATTAGTGGTGTAGTACGCGTAATTGGTGCTAAATTAACCATTCAGCCAGGTACATTTATTAAAGCAAAAGCTCTGGCTCCCGGAGTTGCTACAGGAGTATTAGTAATTACTAAAACAGGTCAGATCGATGCACAGGGAACTGCTGAATCTCCTGTTGTTTTTACAAGTTTCAACCTTTTAGACGGGAACAGTGCAACTGGCGCTACACCTGGAGATTTTGGAGGTTTAGTAATCTTGGGAGACGCACAGGTTAATACAGGTCTTACTACAAACGTTATTGAAGGTTTAGGAGATCAGCCTAATGTTTCTGATTTTTATTACGGAGGTACAAACAATGCACACAACGGAGGTTCTTTGAACTATGTTCGTATCGAGTTTGCAGGACGTATTCTGGATGCTGATACAGGTGTTGAAATTAATGGTTTAACATTAGGCGGAGTTGGTAGTGGTACTACAATCGATCACGTACAGGTTTCTTACGGAAGAGATGATTCATTTGAATTTTTTGGAGGAACTGTAAATGCAAGCCACCTGGTTTCTTTTGCACCAGACGATGATAATTTTGATTTTGACTTTGGTTACACAGGTTCTATTACTAAAGCAATTGCTATAGCTGACAGAAACTCTTCACACAGTTTAAGCGGAACAAGCCCTGACTCAAACGGTATCGAATTAGATAACAATGCAACAGGAACAAGTACAGCAATTATTACAAGACCGGTAATTTCTCAATTATCAATCATTGGAAACAGTTCTCCTACAGATGCGGCTCTTTACGAAAATGCTATCCATGTACGCAGGTTAGGTCAAATTAGCCTTAACAACGTAACAGTAACAGGATACGTAACAGGAATTAGATGGGAAAGTCCTTCATTGCCAGCTAATTCTACATGGAGTGCAATCTCTGTTCACGGATTTACAAATACAGTATTGCCAGCGGGTACAGCTTTAGGTTTCGGAAACGGAACATCTACTGCAAACCCGGCAACACCTTGGAGTTTGGCTCAGCCATTCTTTAACAACGGAACATTAGATTTTACAGGAGCTACAGGAGCATTCAAAACAGAAGCTAACTGGACTAATACCTGGACGAAATTTAATAATTTCTAGTAGCAGTATAAATTAAAAAAATAACAAAGACTGTCTAAAGAGTGTGTTTATATGTTTTTTTTTTGAAGAGTAGAACAGCCCAGTACACTTTTTTATTGCTCATCATTATGGTAATAAAGTATACTTCTGTTCTCACTCTTTGGACAGTCTCTTTTAAACATTAAAAAATGAAAAAAAAATTACTTGTATTGGCATTTATGCTTATTTCCGGAATCTCATCAGCACAATTTACAATTTGGGAGGATGATTTTGATGACACAGAAGTATCAGACTGGACTTTGATTGATGCAGATGGCGATGCCGTAAACTGGATTACCCGCACCAATATTCAAATCGACGGAAATGGAGCCGTGGCAGATGGTACTTACAATGTTTTGGGTACTTATAATATTAATATGGCAAGTGGGGAACCACTTGGAGTTGAACAAAAAAATTGGGCAATAACGCCAGAAATGGATTTGTCATTTTACGGAGGAAGCATACAGCTAATTGTAAACGCGCAAAAAGCAATATTCGATGGATCGGATAATTTATATGTATACGCCTCTACAACCAACACAGATATAGCTTCTTTTACTCAGATTGGAGCATTAGATATTATTAGAACCAATGATAATCTTATGGACGTTTTGTTTAAGGATTATGTTTTAGATATTTCTCAATTTGCAGGAAAGTCTAAAGTCTATTTTGCTTTTTTAAATGCCAGGACTCTTAACGTAGGGTACGAAATAGATAAAGTGTCAATTACTGCTACATCTTTAGGGATTGACGATATTGCAGGAAAAAGCAAAACATTTTTAAAACAAAATCCTGTAGATAACTATTTAAACCTGCAATTGAGTGATGCTGTAATTGCTGAAGATCTAAGCCTTAAAGTATATAATGCAGCAGGAATAGTAGTTAAAGAATCAAAATACAATGAAGCGGGTATTGATGTTGGTAACTTACCCTCAGGAGTTTATTTTCTTGTTATAGAAAACGGAAAATTGACAGAAAAAATAAAATTCATTAAAAAGTAATATATCTATAGGGATATAAACGTCAAAAACATTTTAAATAATTTAGTATTTATAAGCCATGTCAAAGACAATTAAAATAGGAATTCTTTTTTTGATAACTGCTGTTATTTGTACAGCCTGTGCTAATGATGATTTAATTCCGGTTTATCAACCACAAAAGGCAGGTAAAGTTGTAATAAAAGGATATAATGCATTGCAGGATTCAATCCAGATTTCATTAGATGGCAAATTACTTGTTATAGACAAGCGTAATGCTTTTGTAAAAAAAATAGAAAATAATTACGAGTTTGTATTTTATAATAACAGTTCAAAAAAAATAGATGTTATTAATAAAAAAACAAAAGAGGTCCTGCAATCCTATAATTTTACAAATGCTAAACCGCTTGACACTCTTTCTTTTTATACAAAAGAAAATGTATGGATTGGGAATGTATTATCATCAAAACCCGGAAAATTATCAGCGACAAACCGCACAGGACTCAGGTTTATATTCCCATCAGTCAATTTATATTCAAAAAGCGGTTACACAGGTTCTTTAGATGCTATAATTAAAAAGACAAACGGAGATGTATTAGGAATAGCCCAAAACATCACGAATCGTACTTTTAGTTCTTATTTAGAACTTCCGTTTAGTTCACCGCCTATCGTCAATGTAGAAATTGTAAAACATGGAACTACTGAATCCTATGTTCCTGAAAAGAAAGTTACTTTTCAAATGGTTTTGCAAAATAACAAATCAAAGCTAATTGTTCTGGATGAAAAAGCAACCGGAAATACTTTTTCAGGTGTAGAAGGAAATATTAATTTAACTGATTATTTTACTTTTTAGAAAGTTTTTTTCAGAATCAGGTTTTTAATGTGTAAATACAAAAGATGAAAAATTACCACTTTTTCTTTACTGTTTTTTTGCTCAGTATTCTTTTTTTTCAATCCTGCCAGACTGAGGATACTCCTCTAGTTTATGAAAAAGGAACCAATCAATATACAAACAGCTGGATATTGGAACAAATGAAAAAGTATTATTTGTGGAATGAAAACTTACCACAACATACAGATTTGTCCTTGAATTCTAAAGATTATTTTAAAACATTATTGCAAAAAGAAGATCGTTTTTCATACGCCGTAAATGTAGCATTACCCGAAACATTTCCTAAAAGTGTCAGGAGTAATTATGGTTTTGATATTTCTTTTATTGAATTTGAAAATCAAACTTATGGTGTTGTTTTATATGTTTTATCTGATTCGCCCGCAGAACGTTCCGGTTTAAAAAGAGGACAGTTTATCAAGGCCATAAACGGTATATTGTTGAACCGTCAAAATTTCGAAAACGTATATACTGATCTGAATAATTCTGATAAAATAAGGTTACAATTCGCGCAATATTCTTCAGCTTCAGGATTCTCAGCTTTTAAGGAAATAGAAGTATTGCGTGGTTTTACCTTTTCGAAATCGATACTATATAATGTCATTTTATACAATAATCAAAAAGTGGGCTACATCCAAATTCCTCATTTTGATATTGGTCTGGCCGCTTCTTTCCTTTCTGTTTTTAAAGAATTCCAAAATCAGTCAGTTACCAAAGTAGTCGTTGATTTACGATACAATGGAGGCGGAGATGTATCTTCTGCGGCAGCTTTAAGTATCATTTTAGCGCCCAATATCAAATTAAACGATGTCTTTATTAAGTTTAAAGGAAATAAAAACGGCGGACAGGTTATTAAAACGTTTAAAGAAGCTTTGGAAATGAATGAAACTCAGACCAATTTTGATGCATTACGAACAGTTCATCCACCAATCCAGAAATTATATGTTTTAAGCGGCAATCATACTGCATCAGCCTCTGAAATAATCATAAATAATTTGAAACCTTATATGAATGTTGCCGTTATAGGCGAGAAAACAGTAGGTAAGGATGTTGCTGGTTTTGCCATAGATGATGATAGAATTTCAGGTGAACAAGGCTGGGTTTTGTATCCGGTTATTTATAAACTCTTTAATGTTCATGATGAAGGAAATTATGCCGCAGGTATAAAACCAACTGTTGAATCGAATGAGCTGCAGGAAATGGAGATTTTTCCTTTAGGAGATGCAAGAGAAATGTTGCTGAGTCAGGCGTTGAATGGAAATATTAGCTCTAAACAAAAAGATATTCCTACTATTAAAAAACTGATTTTAAACAAAAATTATATTGATACCGATCCTTTTTTACTAATTGATTTATAGTCTGGTTCAGACTGCTTTTGGATAAAAAGAGTATAATTAAACACGATGTGCTTAATTGTACTCTTTTTTTATGTCTAACAAATCACTCTTAGAATCTTATCGTATACGTTGTTGTTTGGGTTGAATTAATTTCCGGTTTTTCTTTATAGTTATACTTTTTAGTGATCGTAAATGTTAGCCCTGTGATCAATATTGAAAGTATTGCAGCAGCAATTATTGATACTATTATTTCTTTAACTATCATAGAGTTTCTTGTTATTCTATTGGAATACATAAATCTACAATGCAAATTTTTTCCGGATGTTCATTAAAATTGTTATAATAAATTTCATAAGGATTTCGGTCAGCTTTTGTATATCCATTTTCATTCATCCAAATAAAAAGGCCACTCCATAATTTCTCAAATTCATGTATTCCAATTTCAAAATGGCCCACAATACATTTGCCTTTTTCAATTGTTGTTAATCCAATTTCACCGTTTATGTCAACTTTTTCCTTTAATGAAATACAGGCACTCATTCTAACTTTGTCAGGTTCTGTAACTTTAAAACTGTCATGATAAATGGTAACTACTTTTAAGTCTTTATTTTCTAAAAGTCTTTTAGTCCCTGCCCATTTAATTAATTTCTCATAAGCATTTTGCATTCCCTTGTGACCAATTTGGGTTATATAAGCGAGATCTAATTTTGGCATTTCTTTGATTTCAATTTTTGCTTTCATTTTAATCCAGTTTTTATGATTATTGATGTTGCAAATATATTCGTCAAAGGATGCAGAGCCTTGTCCATTCTTGCTATCTGTTTTACGAATCTTGCTAAACTTGTTTGGATTATTCTTTCTGAATTCTGTAGGGCTTATGCCGTAAAACTTATTAAAAGTTGGGGTAAAGGAAGAATTACTATTAAATCCATATTGTAAAGAAAGCTCAGAGATTGTTATTTCTCTTTTGTGCAAAAGTATTAATGCTGTTTTTTCAATTCTTTTGCGGGTAATATATTCATTTAAAGTTTCGTTGGTAATTGCTTTAAAAATCCGATGTAAATGAAATGGAGAATAATATCCAATTTTGGCAATGATTTCCAGATTCAGTTCCTGATCTAAATTCTCATCAATATATAGTAATATGTTGTTAATTCGTTTAATGTAATTTTCTTTCATATTTTTCAGATATCAGAGTATTTGGTATTTAAGAGGCTCAATATAATAAGACTTATGCTTAGAGCAACTGTAAATTAGCTGTAAAATTAAAAAATAAAAAAACGGCATTAAACTTAAAAGTCAATGCCGTTTTTAATTATTGAGTTGGTTTTAGCCAGAAACTAAATTATTTACCAAAGATGTATCTAATTGTAAATTGTGCCTGCCAAACATCAAATGTAGAAGCGTTTTTCTGGAAAGTATCTTTAATTAAGAATCTGTTTCCAACCGCATCTGTTTGTGTTGCCAAAGTGTAAAAAGGAACATTACCTGTCGATGCCGAAGAGAATGCTAAGACATTTGGATTAGTTGCTCTTTGTGTAACTCCCCAATTTTTGTTTAACATGTTTGTAAAGTTTAAGATATCAGCTCTAAATTGGAAACTGTTCTTTTTACCACCAATTTTAATGTTAAGATCTTGTGAGATAGATAAATCTAATCTGTGTAACATTGGTAAAATAGCACCATTTCTTTCAGCATACTGACCTCTTCTTGTGCGAAGATATTTATCCTGGTCGATATAAGCATCAAATGCAGTTCTTTGCTCAGCTTCAGTATAAGTTCTGGATGTTGTAACACCTCCAACAGTACTGGAAACAACAAGAGGTGTAAAACGAAGTTCACTTGCGCTTTTTGGTACATAAATTAAATCATTACCACTTACTCGGTCTCCATTCATATCTCCGCTATAAGCGTAAGTAAAAGGGTTGGCAGTCTCTCCAATATATCCTAAGTTAATTGATGTTGAACCACCCAATAAACCTTTTCCGTATTCGATTTTGTATCCGATAACTCCCACTAAACGATGAGGTGTATTGTTGTTTGAAATAGAAACATCCAGATTGTTGTTTCCGTTTACAGATCTGGCGCCTGTCCATGATCCGGAAGCAATAGAACCCGCAGAAATTAAATCAGTAGCCTCAGAATGAGTATAAGCAAATGATCCCCAAAGACCGTTTTGATAAGGATATTCTAATTTGAATGTAGTAGAGTAGAAGTATCCTTTGTCAGAGTTAGTTAAAACAATGGCATTTGAAACGTTATTATTTACTCTTGTTCCTACATCAGTACGAGAATATCTTGGTCTGTTATCTGTTCCGGCAAAAGTTCCAACAGGGTCAGCAAAGTTCGCATTGTAATAGCTTATTGCATTGATGTTTTTTTGGATTATCCCTTCAACAGTACCTGTGAAGCCAAATGGAAGTTTTTGATCAACAGCCATAGTCGTTTTCCATACTTGTGGATATTTGAATTTTTGATCTGTAAAAGCTAAGTCAAAAGTAGTAGGTAAAGTTGGTGTTGCAGGAGTAAAATAATCTGCTGGTTTAGGTGTAAAACCATAACCCCCGGCAGCCAAAGCAGCACCACTCACATCTACGAAACCAGTTAAAACACCATTGTTTCCAATTTGGTTAGATAAAAATACTGATGGAGCTCTACCTGTAAAGATACCAGAACCTCCACGTAATATGGTTGAAGCATTTCCGTTCAAATCTAAATTGAAACCAACTCTAGGTTCAAATAAGTACTGTGCATCCGGCATTTTACCAGTATTGAATTTTTCGCCATTAGCAAAAGTCATAGCAGTTACGGTTGGGTTTTCTAAAGCCGTATCAGCAAACCAAACTCTTGATGCTCTAAGCCCCACTGTTAATTTAAAATTGTCGCTTAGTTTTAATTCATCCTGAGCGTATAAATCAAGTTTGTTAGATTTTAAAACCTGCAACGGTTCTTCACCACCTGGTAAAGCTGAATATCTATATTGAAAACGGGCTGGAGAAGTAGTAGTTGCAGTTGATGGTTTACCTCCATTAGCTACTGATTGATCTGCAGCAGCATAAAAATCAGCTAAAGAGTTGAATACATAAACTCCATTTGATCCAGAGAAGAACAAGTTACTTGATTTAAAATATTCAAAGTTAGCACCTAAAACAAGAGAATGTTTTCCGATAGTTTTAGTTAAGTTATCTGTAAAGTGTAATGTAGAGTATGAAAGCTTGTTACCTTGTGTAAAAGGATCCAAACCAACAGAAATGTAAGTAGCCGAACCATTTTTAATATCAATAGTTGGAAATAATCCGCCACCTTGTAAACCTCTGTCCTCAATTTGTTTGTCGTAACCTGCAATAAAGTTGTTATACCAAGAGTTACTTAGTTTACTGTTCAATTCAACAACAATAGATCTTGTGTTATCTAAGATCGTATAACCACTATTTTTGAAAGACATGGCCAAAGAGCTGGTTCTTCTGTTACCAAAACCCAATGAGTTTGAGTTAGAAGTTAATTCGTCAGAAGATGAATTGTGAAATACATAACGGGCAGTAAGTTTGTGATTGTCGTTAATATTCCAGTCAATTCTCGTTAAGAATTTTTTAGATGTTTTTGTAGCATCATAATTTTCCCAAGGACCTGTGATGTAGCCAAACTTATCTTTCATATAATTAGAAAGCGTTTGCATTTCAGTATAAGTTGGTGCCGATATTTGTGCACCTCCTTGTGGCGATCCTGTAGAAGTCCATGTAGTAGCAGGACTTACGTTATCTATAGTTTCAAAGTTACCAAAGAAAAATAATTTATCTTTTATGATTGGTGCTCCAACACGTGCTCCCCATACTTTTTCGTTAAATTTTCCAGGCACAATGTCTACAGCACCAGCATGAGTTCCTATAAAGCTTGATTTATTACTTCTAAAAGAATTATAAACAGATCCTTCGATTTCGTTTGTTCCGCTTCTTGTAACCGCATTAATTCCAGATCCTAAAAATCCCGACTGGCGAATATCATAAGGAGCTATACTTACTTGTAACTGCTCAATTGCATCTAGTGAAATAGCTGTAGATCCGGTTCTTCCTCCGGCTTGAGATTCACTTCCAAGACCAAATCCGTTGTTAAAAACAGAACCGTCAATCGTAAAGTTATTTAATCTTGAATCCTGACCACCAAAAGTTCCGTTTGCACCGGCATTGGCATTGTACTTTGTAATAGAGTTTACAGAACGGGCTCCTAATACCGGAACCGCAGAAATTTCTCTATTTGTAAACTGCTGTGATGCACCAGTTTTTCCTTTGTTAAAATTTCCGTTTGATTTTGTTGTAACTACAACTTCCTGAAGAGCATTTGATTCTTCATCGATTTTAACGTTTACAGTAAGGTTACTTCCTAAACCAACGTTAATATCAGTAATTTCAGTTGTTTTAAAACCAACATAAGTTACTTTCAAAGTATAAGGACCACCTGGTCTTAATCCTTGTGCGGCATATCCACCGTCGAAATCTGTAGTCGAGAAATACTTTGTTCCGGTTGGTTTGTGAATGATTTCGACTGTTGCTCCCGGAAGCGCTTCTCCCTTGTTTGATCTAACAGTTCCCGACATAGCCGAGCTCGTAACCTGAGCATGGCCTAAGGCTGATAGAAAAATAATCAAAATAAAAATAATTTTTTTCATTTATATAGTTTTTTGTTTTTGGCAAAACTATAACATTTAGAAGTGATAATGTTAAGAAAGTGTTAACAAATATAAGCCTTAGGTCAAGTTTACGTTGGGTTGTGGTGTTTTAGTTTTAAGCCTTATTCAGAATCCTAAACCTATCATTTACCTCCCTTTTTTGGTTTTGATACACACTTAATCAACGGAGTTTATACCGTTTCGACAGTTTACAAAAATAAATAAGCAGAAAAATTACGTTTACAAAACGAATATAGCATCTCGAAAATTAACGTTTTTGATTTGTTAAAAAACCAAATAGATTCGCTGTGTAAGCTATTCTCGTCGGATTATCTACAAAGTGGGCTATAAAATAAGTTTTGTTGATAGTTTGGGAAGCCAAAAGACATTGAAATAAAAGCACAATAATGGCGTTTTTATTGTAGTTACAAATCGTTTTAAGATAAGATGTCTTGGCTTTTTCAGTATATTTTTATTGAATCATAATTCCTGAAAATGAAATAAGAAGTCAGTTTTAAGTAATATGTTGATTGATTTCTTAGATTTGTATTATGCACCATAAAAACTTTTTGTCATGCCCATAATTGAACAATCAGAATATAATTATCCTTCTATTATTCATCGTAACAGGCATATTTCTACTATTTATGCTGCCTTGTTTAAAAAATTTGATGCTCCGGGATATACAAGAGAAAAACATGAATTAAATGATGGCGATTTTATCAATATCGATTTTATTATTAATGATTCTAGAAAAGCAGTAATTTTATGTCACGGTTTAGAAGGTGATTCCCGTAGAACGTATAATAATAGCTGTGCGGCTTATTTTCAGCAGAAAGGGTTTTCCGTTTTTGCATGGAACAATCGTACTTGTGGAGGAGAGATGAATCGGCTTCCGAGACTATATCACCACGGCGCAGTTGATGATCTTGATGAGGTGGTGCAATTTGTGTTGCAAAAAGGATTCGAAGAGGTTTATCTGATCGGATATTCAATGGGAGGTGTTCAGCTCCTGAATTATTTTGGCTGGACAAAAATTGATGAGCGAATAAAAGGAGCAGTTTCGATTTCGGTACCAACTCATATCGCAACAAGTGCTGATATACTTAAACAAGGTTTCAACAGAGTTTATTTAAAGAATTTTACAATAGATATTAAACGAAAGCTAAAATACAAAGCGGCACAATTTCCTGATTTTATAAACCGTGATCAGATTGATAAAATTTCTTCTTTTGATGAAGTAGATCATTATTTCACGGCACCATTGCATGGCTTCGCGAGCCGTGATGACTATTATCAGCGCGTTTCTCCGGAATTCTCCCTTAAAAACATTACAACTCCGGTTTTAATTATTAATTCTCTCGATGATCCTTTTTTGGGTGAAAGATGTTATCCAAGAGCTATAGCAAAAGACAGTGCTTTTGTTTATCTGGAAACCCCAAAATATGGTGGACACTGTGCTTTCCCTCTCCGTAATTCAACGTATTCCTACGCAGAAAAAAGAGCTTATGAGTTTTTTAAATCCTGCAATACTATAGAGAAAATTATCAAAGCTGAATAATAAGTTAGAGAACATTATTTTGTAAAAGTTATATTTGTATTAAGTCAGTTAATCTGATTAAAGAGGCGAAAATAAAAATGAATTTTTTGTCAATATTTACTGTATTGTAGTGTTTTTTTCGAATTTCTTGTTAGATGTTTTTATCTTAATAAAACGATTTAGTTAGGCTCATAAACATTTTTTGTTATTTTTGTTTTTTAGGAAATCTAAAATTATATCCAAATCAATTTAGTAATTACTTCAATCATATCCTCATTTAATTATCATTAGTATTCTTAAAATGAAAATTATAAAAACAAATATTGCTTCTTATACCAATACATCGCTTTCTATATTTTCTCGCGAAGAATCTTTTTTTCAGTCGCCTTTTCATTCTCATCCGGAATTTGAGTTGGTTTATATCTTAGAAAGTCATGGAAAAAGAATTATTGGAAACTCTGTAGAATCTTTCGAAGCCGGAGATATGGTTTTTCTGGGAGATGATATTCCGCATGTTTGGCTTAATGATGAAATTTTTTACAAAGGAATCAATAGTTTAAAGGCGAAAGCGATGGTGATTTATTTTAGCAGAGACCTTTTCGGAAACTCTTTTTACGAATTACCAGAAGCTCAGGAAGTTAAAAAATTCCTCTCTCAGGCTGTAAAAGGAGTATCGATTACAGGACAGACAAATGCATTGGTTTCTAAAAAAATGGAAAAACTACTTAAAAAGAAAGGTTTTGAAGTTATCATGGGACTGATTGAAATTTTGTTTCTTTTATCAAAAAGTAAAGATCTGAGGTATATCAATGATGATTCGTATATCTCAGTTAGTGAGGATAATAAAAATGACCGACTCGCCGAGGTTTTTCAATATGTGAAGGCAAATTATAAAGAGGAAATATCACTTGATGAAATCTCTAAAATTGCGAATCTGACACCTACATCATTTTGCAGAATGTTTAAGGCTAAAGCCAAAAAGCCTTTTGTGGAATATCTGAATGAAATTAGAGTATCAAATGCTTGCAAGTATCTTATTGAAACTGATTTAGGTGTTTCTGAAATCGCCTATGAATGTGGATATAAAACAGCTTCAAACTTCAATAAGCTGTTCAAGAAATTAATAGGAACAACTCCTAAGGAATATAGAAAAAAAGCTTTAGTGTAAATTTTTTACCTCTTTTTTACAAATTAATATTTACCATGACTATTGATATATTATCAGTATAGTATATAAGCTGTAGTCTGGCAATTTTTGATCAAATTTTTGTTGTTTTTTTTAGAAATTACGGATGAGTTTTTTTAAGTCTTTATTCTGTAAAATGAGTGTATATTTTACAATTAATTAGAATAAGTCTGTAAAAATTATTTATATAGCCGTTTTTTATGAAATTAATTGTAAAGATAATAAAAGCTTAATTAATGATAATTTTGGACTAAAATAAAACTTTATAATGCAATAATTTTATTTTTTTAAGATTGTAGCAAAATAATGTGCTCGAAAACATAAAAACGATTTAGTAGATAAAATTGCCTTTGTTGAATATAAGAGATATTGTGTCTTATATTAAGCTATGAGTCATAAAAGCATAAAACGAAAAGATCTATTAATCTTTATTTTGAATTGACCGGCTGATGTATGGAAGTGATTGGCCAGTAAGTTTATTCGCAGCATCTTATGCAGCATCATGTGAGATCGTTGAACAGTTTTTTTTTTCGGAATTTTCGAAAGCAGATCTGGATAAATTCCGGAGTAAGAATGCTATTAATTTTTATTGTTTAAAATATTGATTATTAAATATATCGGCATTTTAGAAACCATCAGCAAAATAACTATCCAACTAAAAAAAGAATAAATGAACCTTAATCTTAATGACAAAATAATTATCGTAACCGGTGGAGCAAAAGGAATAGGATTTGGGATCTGTAAAGTTTTGGCTGCCGAAGGAGCAATTCCTGTGATTGTAGGAAGAGCTGATACTGACAATCAAATTGCGATTAAAGAAATAGAAGCTGAAGGCGGAAAAGCATTATCAGTAGTGGCCGAACTAACTCATCCTGAAGCTTGTAAAAATGCTGTCGATCAGGTAATTCGACTTTGCGGACGTATTGATGGTTTAATCAATAATGCTGGGGTCAATGATGGTGTTGGTTTAGAAAGTGGGGATTACGAAAAATTTATGGCATCGATTCATAAAAATTTAGTTCATTATTATTTAATGGCACAATATGCTTTGCCTGAGCTAAAAAAAACAAAAGGAGCAATTGTAAATATTGGTTCAAAAACTGCTGATACTGGGCAAGGAAACACTTCAGCTTATGCTGCTTCAAACGGCGGTCGTAATGCTTTAACCCGCGAATGGGCCGTTGAATTATTAAAATACGGAATACGTGTAAATTCGGTTATAGTGGCAGAATGTTATACGCCGTTATATGATACCTGGATTAAAACATTCGAAAATCCGGAGGAAAAATTAAAAGAAATTACGGATAGGATTCCGTTTGAAAATAGAATGACTACTGCAGAAGAAATTGCCAATATGGCTGTCTTTCTGTTGTCTGACAAATCAAGTCATACAACAGGTCAGTTGATTTATGTAGATGGAGGATATACACATTTAGACCGTTCCTTGTAGCTTAATAAAAGCTGGAATTTAAACCCCCAACGGTCATAATGATGAAATACAAATTATAAAAGTATGAAAGTTTTTGATGATGGAGCCGCCTCTGTTTTCGAAAAAGTTTTCGATTGAAGTTGCCAAAGAAATGATAGTAACTAATAGGATTGCCAGCAATAACTATCAGAATCAAATAATAGATAATAAAAAAAAGAAATGATTAAAAAAATAATTTTAGCAGCTTTAGTCGTTGGAAGTACGATCACAGGCATTGCGCAGAACAAAATTGCTGCAAAAGATATCGCTGAAAAAATGAAATGGTTTGAAGATGCTAAATTAGGAATCTTCATTCACGCCGGAATTTATTCAGTTGCAGATGTTTCAGAATCTTGGAGTTTTCATAACGGAAAAATCTCTGTAGAGGATTATATGAAACAACAAAAAAGCTATACTTTAAGTAAGTACGATCCTGCGGCTTGGGCAGATATGATCAAAGATTCAGGTGCAAAATATGCTGTAATTACTACGAAACATCATGATGGTGTAGCAATGTACGACACGAAGTTAGGAAAATTGAGTTCGGTAAAAACCTGTCCTGCCAAAAAAGACATGATTAAACCCTTTTTTGAAGAGTTACGTAAAAGAGATATAAAATGCGGTGCTTATTTTTCATTAATCGACTGGACACACAATGATTATCCGGGTTTTCTGAAAGATAAAGCACGTTATGATATTAAAAAAGAACCAGTTCGCTGGGAACGTTTTCAAAAGTTCTTTCAGGGACAAATTAAAGAAATTTCAGATTGGTACAATCCTGATTTATGGTGGTTTGATGGTGATTGGGAGCATACCGCTGATGAATGGCAAGCTGAAAAGACACGTAAAATGATGTTAGATAGAAACCCAAATACGATCATCAATGGGCGTTTGCAAGGATATGGAGATTATGATACTCCTGAACAAAATTTTCCGGTGGTGCGTCCTGCATTCAAATGGTGGGAGTTATGTATGACAATGAATGAAAACTGGGGATATCGTGTGAGCGATACTAATTGGAAAACACCTTATGAAATCATCACAATTTTTGTAGATGCAGTTTCAAACGGCGGAAATTTGTTATTAGACATAGGACCAAAACCTGACGGCACTTACCCTGAAACCGTGGTCTCTACGCTGAAAGAACTTGGCGACTGGAATAGAAAAAACGGTGAAGGGATTTTTGAAACTATTCCAGGAATTCCGTTAGGGCACTTTTACGGGCCTACAACACTTTCTAAAGATTCAAAAACACTGTATTTATTTGTTCACGGAAAAACTTCCGGACAATTGATGCTGAAAGGTCTTGATAATAAAATCGAGGATATTACTGTTTTGGGATCAAATGTAAAGCTGACTCATAAAGTGGTAGGAAAAATTTCCTGGAGCGCAGTTCCGGGACTAGTTTACATTGATTTACCGGAGAATGCTGCAGATAAATATGTGACTTGTATTAAAGTTACATTAGATGGGCCAATTAAATTATACAGAGGTCAGGGAGGTTTCTTGACAAACTAATAAAGAATTTAAAAATGTCATCTTCATTTTAATAAGATGACATTTTTTATCAAATTTTACTTAATCGATTTAGGTAAACCTCAATGCTGTTTTAAAAGTATAATTATGAACAAAAATTCCCTTGATATTACAAAGAAACATTACAAAGGTTAAACGAAGAGACGAAATGAGTCGTTGATTGAATCAGGTGATGGTTATTTCAGAGCCATCAATTGGAGCTTTTCGGGACATGTTCGATTTAGAGAATTTTTTTCGGCTACAGAAAATAGCAGCGAGTTAAGCTTTTAATTAAAATATGGATCCGAATAAAATGAGAAAACAAAACCAAGAGTAAAATAATTTCACACAAATATGTTAACTATTAAGGCATTAAATAATAAAAAAGAAAATAGAGAAACTTGGAAAATATGAAAAAAATAATTTTTGTAATGCTATTGAGCATATTGTTTTTTGGCAATAAAGTAATAGCACAAAAAATTGAGATTTTTAATCAGGTAAGAGTGCAACACGATGAACATTGCAAAGATTTTTCGACTGATGTTTATGGGAATGTTTATTATGGTGGCGGGCAATATATATTCAAAAAAGTAACGTTTCCGAAACAAAAATTGAATACCAAATTCGAAATCAGTGTTAGTGTTGCTTCAGGTGGAGACCGATATGACAGAGCAGGATCTGTTTATGTACTTCCGGTTGATAAAAACAATTCGCTGGAGGAAGTGGTGAAAGGTAAAAAATTTGCCTCCAATGAATATACCAAAATCAAAACGATAGTTCCAGAAGGTAATTTTGCACCATCAACAGAATTAATGCGTTTTATGACCACTTTTGGTGTAGGTTTTTTTAGCAATGATTCGTTGCAGCGCAAGCCGGTTTACATTCCGTATTGGGAAAAAGAAGCACGTTGGAAAGAAGATATTTCGCAATTTTCTACTGTATTGCAGGGAGAAGTCTGGATTGGAGTTCATATCGGGAATTATACTAAAGGAGGACATATTGTGAGTGTATCGATAAATCTTACACCAAGCGAATTGAGTTGTGATCTCCCAAAAAACAGAATCATTGTTCCTATTTTAAATACAGAACCATTTGGATCAAATCAAGGAAATGACGAATTATTTGCTTATAAAGATTTTCAAATAGAATTTAGTTTACCTAAAGACGCAAAAAAAGCAAAATTATATTATATCACTACAGGACACGGTGGCCATAGTCAGGGTGACGAATTTGTAAAAAAGCAGAATATTGTAAAAATAGATGGTAAAAAAGTAATCGATTTTATTCCGTGGAGAGATGACTGTGCGAGTTTTCGCAGATTCAATCCGGGCACAGGAGTTTGGTTGAGAAAACGCATTGCTCCCTACATTCAGGAGGATAAAGGAACTTATACGACTAAAGAAATCGAAGAACCAATTGCAAGCAGTGATTTAAGCCGTTCAAATTGGTGTCCGGGAAGTAACGTTCCGCCAATCATTGTTCCTTTGGAATTAAATGAAGGAAAACACACGGCTATTTTCAGTATACCGGAAGCTCAAAAAAATGCTAACGGAACTTCAAACCACTGGATGGTAAGCGCATATATTGTTTATGAGCTTTAAAATAAAACTATTTAAAATAAAGATAAAAATGACCAGCCATAATCAAATAAAAAAAATATTCTTCTTTTTATTGTTGTTGCCATTCTTTTGTTTAGCACAAAATGCTTATCGGGTTTCGCTTATTCCAAAACCACAGAAAATTAGTTTTAGCGAAGGCGGATTTACTTTAAAAGATGGTTCAACTGTTGCGATAACAGATGAAAGTCTTGCTCCTTTGGCAAATTATCTTGTAAAAACGATCAAGAAAGAAAATGGTTTAGATTTGAAAGTTTCAAAAGATTCTAAAGCTGATATTATACTATCATTGGGTTACAAAAATGATAATACTGAAGGGTATAAAATGCAGGTTTCTGTCAATGGAATTACTATTAATGGAGCTTCTCCTGCCGGAATTTTGATGTCTGTAGCTACTTTACAACAACTTATTCCCATTGGCGTAAGCCAGACAAAGGTTCAGTTTTTGCAAATTGAAGATTTCCCTAAGTTTGGTTATCGTGGAATTCATTTAGATGTAAGCCGTCATTTTTATAGTGATGACGAAGTGAAGCATTTTTTAGATTTAATGGCAAGATACAAGCTAAACAAATTTCACTGGCACTTAACTGATGATCAAGGTTGGAGAATAGAAATTAAAAAATATCCGTTGTTAACAGAAAAAGGAGCTTGGCGAAAATTAAACAATCAAGACAGAGATTGCATTAGATTGGCCAAAGAACAAGACAACACCGATTTTAGTTTACCAAAAGAGCATTTGAAAATTGTTGGAAAAGATACTCTTTACGGAGGATTTTATACACAGGAACAAATTAAAGGTGTAGTAAAATATGCTAAAGAAAGAGGTATTGATGTTTTACCGGAAATTGATATGCCAGGGCATTTTATGGCTGCTAATATTGGGTATTCTTATCTTTCCTGTAAAGGAGAAGCTGGTATGGGAAGCTCATTTTCTGATCCTTTATGCGTTGGAAATGATAAAGCTTTGCAATTGGCAAAAGGTGTTTATACCGAAGTAGCAAGTTTGTTTCCTTATGAATATATGCATTTAGGCGCAGACGAGGTTGAAAGAACCAATTGGGGATCTTGTTCTAAATGTCAGGCAAGAGTTAAAAAAGAACATTTGAAGAGTGTCGAAGAATTGCAGGCGTGGTTTGTTCACGATATGGAAAAGCATTTCAATAAATTAGGAAAAAAACTAATCGGTTGGGATGAAATTCTAGATGGCGGATTATCTTCAACGGCTACAATCATGTGGTGGAGAAATTGGGCGCCAAAAGCGATACCAACCGTTACTGAACAAGGAAACCTGGCAATTTCAAGTCCATGTTTTGAATTGTATTTTGATTTAACCGAAGGGCCAGCTTCTTTAGAATCGACTTATTTGTTTGATCCATTAAAAGGACTCACAACAAAACAATCCAAAAATGTAATTGGAATTCAAGGCAATCTTTGGACAGAAACTGTTCCGACAGTGCGTCGTGCAGAGCATCAGTATTTTCCAAGATTATTTGCTCTTTCTGAAAGCGGTTGGAATGGGGAAAAATACAATTGGGAAGAGTTTAGAAGCCGAGTGGTAAATGAAATAGAATATCTGGATGCGAGGAAAATAAATTATCACGTTCCGAACCTTACAGGATTTAACGATTTGAATGTTTTTACAGAAAACTGCACCGTAAATGTAAATTGTATTTTGCCCAATATTGTTGTACGTTATACGACTGATGGCAGTATTCCACAAACAAATTCGACTAAATATATTGCTCCGTTTACGATTTCTGAAACCACAAATTATAATTTCAGATCATTCCGTCCTGACGGAAGTGGTTCAGAAGTATATAAAACTGAGTTCCGTAAAGAAAATTATTCAAAAGCCTACCAAGGAATTTTTGCGGGAGAGGGAATAGTTGTAAAAGAATACGATTCGAAATCAAAAAGATGCGCAGAAATTAAAAATTCCAAATTGATAAAAGAATCAAAAGCAGAAAATATGGAAATGCCCAAAGATTTTAAAGGATTTGCCGGGCTGACTTTTGAAGGTTATTTTGATGTAAAAGCTGATGGCATCTATATTTTTGAAATTGCTTCTAATGACGGTTCAATGTTATATATCGATAACGCAATGGTTATTGATAACGATGGACCTCACGGAAATAAGATAAAAACTGGTCAGAAAGCTTTGGCTAAAGGTTGGCATAAAATGTATGCTGAATATTTTGATCTGGATTCAGGCGGAAATTTTAGCGTAAAAATGAAGTCAGTCGATGATAAAGACTTTGTTTTGATGAGTTCTTTTAAAAATTAGGAAAAAAGTATTATCTATTATTTTCAAAACTAGAAATTCATACATGAAACTGTTTTGCTAAAAGGTTTTTTAACTGATTACTAGATTAAATTTTTAACATAAAACGTATGAGGCTATAGAGTGTTATAAAACAGGTAAAAAGTGATACAATTAGACTGTTTAAACTCAAAGAAAAATAAAAAAATCAGATAGCCTCTTTTTTTTCAAATTTACTAAATCGTTTTAGTGGATTTGAAAATCATCCAGAAAATAAAACAAATTACTAAATAAAACAAAACGCTTATGATAGAAAAGAAATAGAAAGATGTTAACCGGAAAATTAAATTATTACCATATTCTAATGAGTAGAATAAGCAGGTAATAAAAAATTAAAGGTTTTAGTATTCGATATTTTCAAAGAAACCTGAACCTTTTAATTTAAATAAATTAAAACAAACCAAATCAAACTAATAAATTAATTATGAGAAAACTGCTATACGAGTCGCTGTTAGTTTTTCTAATGGTATTGTGCGCCCAACAAACAAGTGCACAGGGAAATACAATTTCCGGAACAATTACAGATAATGCAAATCTTCCTGTCCCATCTGTTATTGTTAAAGAAAAAGGAACGAAAAAAGAAACGATTACTGATGAAAATGGAGTGTTTAAGATTTCTGTAAAAGAAGGAGCCACTATCATTGTAAGTTCGATAGGATTTAAAACAACAGAACTAAAAGCTGTTGATGGAATGAAAATTAAATTAGCAAGTGCTACTAACGAACTCGATGGTATTACAGTTACAGCATTGGGACAAACGAAAAAGAATAAATCAATTGGGTACGCTACAAGTATAATTAAGGCAGATGCTATAGTAAAAACAGCTTCGCCTACAATTGCAAACTCTTTGTATGGTAAAGCACCAGGTGTACGTATTAGTTCTACTCCGGGTGGAGCTGGAGTTATCAATATTCAGATTCGTGGTATAAACTCGATAACTGGTAGAAACCAGCCGCTTATTATTTTGGATGGTGTGCCTATTCGTGACGGAGAGGTTAACAACAATGATTATTGGAATCAGCAGCGTGTTAAAAATAATGGTTTAGCTGATATCAACCCTGAAGATATTGAGAATATTTCGATTCTTAAAGGAGCTTCTGCTGCTGCATTATATGGTTCTGAAGCTGTAAATGGTGTTGTATTGATTACTTCTAAAACAGGTAAGGGGAAAAAAGGTTTAGGTATTGATTTTAGCACCAGTTATTCTGGTAATGAAATTGCATACATGCCAAGATTTCAATACGAAAGAGGACCAGGGTGGACAAATGCGAATTATTCTACAGGATATTTGGCTCCTGATGGTTTTGCCCATTATGATACAAATGGAGATGGTGTTGCTGATACAAGAGGGGTTTCGAATAGTAGTAATAACTTTGGTCCTTGGTTCGATGGTAAACCTGTTATGTCCTGGGACGGAGTTATACGTCCATACTCTCCTCAAAAAAATGGATACAAAAATATGTTTCAACAAGCTTGGGATGCAACAACAAACTTTGCACTTACCAATAATACTGAAAACAGCAGTACCCGTTTTTCTTATACACACATCGAATCAGAAGGATTAAGTATGGGGAACCATAACAAAAAGAATAATTTAAATTTAAATGCATCATTTAAAACTGGTAAACTGAAAACGGATGTTATTGTGAGTTACATGAACCAAAATATGCATAACCGTACTTTTGCAATGGATCGTTTGGTTAATAATTTTACCGGTATGCTTAGCCCTTTTGATAATGGTGACTGGTACAAAGCTAAATACAAAACCAGCCTGGGATACAAATACGTTACAGGTAAAGGTACTCAAAGTTTAACTCCGGACGAAAATATTTACCGTAATGGTTTCAGATCTGATATTGCAGATTATTTTTGGAATACAAATGCTAAACAGCAGGATGAGATTACAAATCGTTTGATCGCAAGTGTTACTGAAACTCTTTCGATTACCAAAGATTTAACATTACGTGGTCGTGTTTCGACTGATTTAACATCGGTAAATACAGAAAATAAAAATCCGGTAGAAATACCTTTGCTTTACCAATTTGGGGGAGATGGAGATACTTCGGGATCTTTTATGATGGATGCTCAGGATTACAATATTCTGTATGGTGATTTATTGTTGACATATAATAAAAAAATTAATGAAGATTTTGGCGTAAATGCTGTTCTTGGTTATTCCGGTTCAAAGGAAACAGGTAAAACATTATCTCGCTCTACTAATCGTGGTCTAAGTGTTGAAGGATGGTATGATATGAATTCATCTATAGGTTTAGCAACTAGTACTTCTACTAGATATGAAACAGTAAAAGATGCTGTTTTTGGAACTTTAAGCGGAAGCTATAAAAATTATTTATTCATTGAAGGAACTATTAGAAGAGACCGTACTTCTACAATGAATCCAAATAATAATGCCTTTACTTACCCATCCGTAAATTCAAGTTTTGTATTGTCTGATGCTGTTCAGTTACCGGAGTTTATCAGTTATGCAAAAATGCGTGGTTCTTGGGGTAAAGTAGGTAACTATCCGGATCGTTATAGAGCTAATGTTGCATTTATTCAGACTACTTTAGGAACTCAGGGAACTACAAACCCGGTTTTAATTACAAATTCTCAGGATTTATATGGAAATGAGGCAATTAAACCCGAAATGAAAAATGAGTTTGAATTTGGTTTCGAAACTAAATTCTTAGACAGAAGATTAGGACTAGATTTCTCTTATTACAATGCACAGATTAAAGATCAGATTCTTGATTTGAGTTTAGCACCAACTACAGGAGCAAGTAAAATACTAGCTAACGTTGGAGAATTGAGTAATAAAGGATTTGAAGTTGCTTTGACAGGATCTCCTTTCAGGACAGAAAGTTTTTCTTGGGATGTAACTTTAAACTGGGCTAAAAATATCAACAAAATTGTAAAATTAGCTAACGGCGCAAGCGAATTATTACATGCTGATTATGATGGATCTGCTGCTCAGTTAAAATCAGTTGTAGGGGATCCAATGGGAGGTATTTATGCACACCCTGTAAAAACAGATGCTAATGGTAATAAAATGGTGGACTCTGATGGATTTTATATGATCGATGGAGACAAATGGGAAAAATACGGAACAGCTATGCCTAAAGGTGTGGGAGGTTTATTGAATTCATTTACATATAAAAGTTTCACATTAGATGTAAATATCGATTATTCTTATGGCGGTTATTTGATGCCAACAGGGATTAACTGGATGAAATCAAGAGGTTTAACAGAGGAAACGTTAAACTATAGTACAAATGATCGCGGTGGTTTAACATATTATATGCAAGGTGGTAAAGGAATTCAGGTTCCTAATAGCGCAACTGCAGGACCAGGAGGGCAACCATTATTCCGTGATGGTATGTTAATGAATGGTGTAACCGAAGATGGTGCACCAAATACAAATGTAATTTCTCAGGCCGGGTATTATAATATGACTTACAACTGGGGTGGCCCACAATACAGCAGCTCACGTTATGAATTGTATATTCAGAAAAATGATTATGTTAAATTGAGAGAGGTATCTCTTGCATTTAATGTGCCAGCATCTTACGCCAGTAAAATTGGAGCTACTAGATTAAGTCTTTCTTTCTTCGGGCGTAATTTGTTTTATATCTACAGAACCATTAAAGACATGGATGCTGAGGCAACTACTTCTGGATCAAGATGGGATAAAAACGTTAACAATGCAGGATTAACTCCTTCTACAAGAAGTTATGGAGTTATGTTAAGAGCATCTTTCTAATTGGATAAATTATAATTAAAAAACAGACAACATGAGAAAATTATTATATATATCATTAGCAACAGCAGCAATTTTTTTAGGCTCTTGTTCAGAGAGTGATTTTGCAGATGCGTACAGAGATCCGTCTACGGTAACTACTACAAATGTGCCTAAGCAGTTTGCCGGATTCATGAAAATTAATTTTGAGGATGTAATCCCATCGTACTGGAATTATTTTACAGTAATTAGAACGACTTCTTTAAGTTATACTCAGGCGCATGGTATCATTAATGGAACAGGACGTTACATTCCGGGAGCTGCTGTAGAGGACAGATGGAAAAGGTATTACAAATTTATTACCCAGTATCGGGAGTTAGAAAAAATAATGGCCTCTTTACCTGCAGCTGAGCAGGCAGCAAACAGAATCTATACAATAACTTCTACGATTTATTTGTACGATCATACGTCAAAAATGATTGATAATTTCGGAGATATTCCATTCTCTGAAGCTGGTAAAATAAGTATGACTGGCGGTGACTATAATAAAGCATCTGCTAAGTATGACAATCAAACAGAGCTTTATGTTAAGGTGTTAGATGATTTGAAAGCTTTTTCTACTGAATTGAATACCATTGCTTTATCTGCTAAGGTAGAAGTAGAATTTAAAAATCAGGATTTGATCAATAAAGGAAACCTGGTAAGCTGGAAAAACTATTGTAATTCTTTGCGTTTAAAACTGTTAAACAGAGTTTCTGCTGTTCCTGCTTTATCAGCAAGAGCGAATACAGAAATAGCAGAAATTATTGCTGAGGCAAAAATTGTTGACGAAAGTTCAGAGAATATTGCATTTAAAGTATATACTCAGGATACTGATTTAGATACTTCAGGTTTCTTTGATGCTTTAGAATCAGGAAACAATAACATTGCTCCAAAGCCAATGATTGATCACATGAATGCTAATAATGATCCTCGTAAAGCCTGGTTGTTTGAAAAAGGAGCAAGTGCAACAGATTATGTAGGACTTGATCCAATGTTAGCGTCCGGAGCTCAGGATCAGCTAATATCTAATACTCAAATAGCGATTTACAATAGATCTGTAATTAGTAAAAACAAATGGTTACCGGGAACATTGATAAATGCTGCTGAGGTAAACCTGATTCTTGCGGAGTACTATTCAAGAAATGGAAATGCCGGTACTGCAAAAATATATTTCGAGAAAGCGATCAGACAATCTATTGAATATTATGTAAGATTAGGGGATAAAGCTGATGTTCTTACCTGGAAACCAACTACTGAGCCCACAGTGGCTGAAGTTGATGCTTATATTGCTAAAATTAACTTTGCCGGAGCTGCAACTGCTGCTGATCAATTGCAGTTAATTGCTTTTCAAAAGTATATTCATTATAATATAATGCAGGCTGATGAATCATGGGCTGAGCAAAGAAGATTAAAACTTCCTGTCCTTAATTTCATGGAAGATGAGACAAGCAGTATTAGAAAAACTCCCCCAACACGTTGGACATATCCAAACTCTGAAAGGGTTTATAATACCAATAATTATAATACAGTTAAGGATAAAGATAATTTAAGTGCCAAAATTTTCTGGGACGTAAAATAATTTCATTTTTGATATTTTGTTAGTAATTGCAAACCCCAGATTCAGGAAATCTCTTGAGTCTGGGGTTTACTTTATGATAAATGAAGATAGCTAATAATGATAAGAAATAAGAACAGAGTGCTACTTTCTGTGTATGACATTAAAGATGCCAGCCAGTGCGTAAACCAACAGTCGAATTGTTATTATTATAAAATTTACTGTATTTGCATTTCGATTATTGTATCAATCGAATCTAATTTGACATCATTCAAATACACAAAAGTTCCTTCGGGCTGTTGTTTGAATTTTAGTTCTTTTTTGGGGTTCAATAAATAACATTTTTTAATTTTTTGTTTCATTTCCGGAATAAAAATATAGTTCGATTCACTTGGCGCGTTTATGATGTGTGCAAATAACGTTTTGTCTTTTGCAGTAAACACGCCCCAATTTTGTGGTTTCATCACATTTCCTCTTGTTCCGTAAATACTGTTTCCGTTTTTATTCATCCAAATTCCAATTTCATTTAAAGTTTCAACAAATTCCGGTTGAATTGATCCGTCTGCCATTGGACCAACATTCAAAAGGAAATTGGCATTCAAACTTGCTGCATTAATTAAGTAATGAATTAAGTCTGTAGTCGATTTATATTTTCGGTCATTAATATTAAATCCCCAGGAATTATTCATCGTTTCGCAGGTTTCCAAAGGCAATTGAGAAACAGATTGTCCTCCAAATCCAGAAGTATTTCCGCCTGGTAAATCTTTTTCAAATGCCTGAAAATCTTCTCCCTGAATAGGTGTCAGATGATGATTGTTTGAAATTAGACAGTTGGGTTGAATTGAGTGAATCAATTTGTAAATTTCGTCGTAATGCCAATTTACTTTTGATGCCAGTGTTTTATCGGTATCATTGTCTAATTGATCCCAATGCCCATCAAACCAGATTCCTCCAATTTCTCCGTAATTGGTCAGTAATTCGGTTAATTGTCCTTTCATAAAACGAATATAGCTGTTCCAGTCGCTTTTTTGAGTTCTTCCCGTTCCTTTTCCGGTTTTTCCGGTTTCGTATTGATAATCGCTTCTTGTCCAGTCTAAAAGTGAATAATAACAGAATAGTTTGATTCCTTCTTTATGACATTCATCTGCTAACTCTTTTAGTAAATCTCTTTTAAAATGGGTGTTTGTAATTTTCCAATCTGATAATGTAGTGTCAAAATTGCTAAAGCCATCGTGATGACGCGTAGTAAAAGTGATGTATTTCATTCCTGCCGCTTTTGCAATTCCAACCCATTTTCTTGCATCAAAATCCTGAGGGTTAAAAACGTTAATTAATCTTCCGTATTCGGTTACCTTGATATTTTGGTTGTTCATAATCCATTCGCCATTTCCTAGAACGCTATAGGGCCCAAAGTGAATGAACATACCAAATTTATCATCTTGAAATTCTTTCCTGTTTTTTAGATTTCCTTCGGCAGGGGTGTAGGTTTGTGCTGTTATTGCTGTCCAGCACATCGAGAAAACCAGAAGGCAAAGTGTGATTTGTTTCATGTTTTTTAGTTAAGTGGTTTGTTAGTAAAGTTTTAATGGTCAAAAACTAGAACTAAATAAGGATTTAGAATTATTAAAAAATCATAATTCATTTGTACTTAATTCATTTGCGTTTTTTTAATTTAAATATATAAAGACTTCTGTTTAGTCAGTAAGTCGATATTATCTAAATTTAATTATCAATTACCTTTCTCCAATCAAAAATCCGGATATATGCGTGGCGACCGGGTGATAAAGACTCGGCTGGAAAAAGTTATTATAAGCAAACGTCTTCAGATTATACCTTTTATAGAGTTGTTTGAAGATGGCTCGGATAAAAATCAATATTTCCTGATTTTTTTAAAGGCAGATGTTTTCTGATGTAATTTTTAGAAAAGACAATTACTAATTAAACAAGGGTAATATTGAATCAATAAATATACTTTGAGCATTATATTTTTATAATTCTAAAAAAAGATAAATTTAATAAAAATGATATGGCATTAACAACTCAAATAGATGTTCAAAAGAATGTTAGTTCTAATGAAAATAAAAAATGGCTGTTTCCTTTTATATTGGTAACCAGTTTGTTTTTTTTCTGGGGATTTGTACACAATTTAGATCCTATACTTATTCCACATTTAAGAAAAGCATTTAATCTTACAGACCTCGAATCTTCGTTGATTGATTCTTCTGTCTTTATAGCTTATTTTCTTATGGCCTTACCAGCCGGTTATATCATGAGAAAATACGGTTACAAATCGGGTATTATGATAGGATTGGTTTTGTTTGGTATTGGCTCAATTTTGTTTGTGCCTGCAGCCAATTCATTACAATATATTTACTTTTTGGGAGCTTTGTTTGTTATAGCCTGTGGACTTACTTTTTTAGAAACAGCTGCGAATCCTTATGTAACAATATTAGGACCGTCTGAAACGGCAACCAAAAGATTAAACTTTTCACAATCGTTTAACGGATTGGCTGCTTTTATTGCCCCTGCATATATTGGTCCCATAATTTTATCCGGAAAAAATTTAACTCAGGCTCAAATGGATGCAATGGCACCAGCACAATTACATGCTTATGTTTTGGAAGAAGCAGCAAGTGTAAAAATGCCTTATCTGATTTTGGGACTGATTATTTTGGCAGTGGCGGTGTTGTTTTATTTTACCAGCATGCCAGATGTAAAAGATGAAAATAAGGAAGGAGCAGAAGGAGCCAGTTTTACCGGAGCCTTAAAATCAATGTGTTTGCGTTGGGGAATTTTAGCTCAGTTTTTTTATGTAGGCGCACAGGTTTGTGTTGGAAGTTTTTTTATTAAAATGGCAACTACTTCGGCAGATCTTAATGAGGATGTTGCAGCCAAATATTTAGGGTTTTACGGTTTGGCATTTATGGTAGGACGTTTTGCAGGAACATTTTTCATGCAATACATAAAACCTAGAAAATTGTTAATCATTTATGCGATCATTAATATTCTCTTATCAATATTAGCCATATTCGGGACAGGAATAATAGTGGTCTATACTTTAATAGCAATAGCCTTTTTTATGAGTATCATGTTTCCTACTATTTTTTCAATGGGAATTGACGGACTCGGGCATAATACTAAAATAGGATCTTCATTGATTGTAATGTCAATAGTGGGAGGAGCTTTACTTCCTCCGGTTTTAGGATTGATTTCGGATGTTACAGGAAGTATTCAGAATGGTTATGTTGTTCCCCTGACTTGTTTCTTAGTAATACTATTGTTCGCATTTAATGGACATAAAACAAATAAAGCATAAAATCTATATTATATAATATGTTAGAAAACGGAGTTAAAAGATTGGTGGTAAAAATGCACCCGGAAGATAATGTGCTGGTTGCTTTAACAAATTTGGCAAAAGGAGAAAGTGTAACTTTTGATAATAAGATATACATCCTTCAAGACACTATCAAGGCAAAGCATAAATTTTACACAACCGATTTAAAAGAAGGAGCTGAGGTGACCATGTATGGTGTTTTGGTTGGAAAAGTACAAAATGATGTTGCCAAAGGGAGTCTAATGACAACAGAAAATCTAAAACATGCTGCAGAACCGTATCAGTATCGTCATGTTGATTTTGAATGGAAAGCACCGGATGTTTCAAAATTTAAAGACAGAACTTTTAAAGGGTATAAAAGAAATGACGGACGTGTAGGAACTGCTAATTATTGGTTGTTTGTGCCAACGGTATTTTGTGAAAACAGAAATCTTGATGTAATACGAGAAGCTTTGCATAATGAGCTAGGATATTCAGTGAGCGATAAGTACACTCAATATACTCATAATTTGCTTGAGGCATTTAAAAAAGGAGAAACCCTGGATTCGATAGAGGTTCAATTAACTTCAAATGTAAATACTGATCGTGTCTTTAAAAATGTAGACGGTATTAAATTTCTAAACCATCAGGGAGGCTGCGGAGGCACACGTCAGGATGCCGCTACATTAAGTGCTTTACTGGCTTCGTATGCAAACCATCCCAATGTAGCGGGTATAACTGTACTGAGTTTAGGATGCCAGCATTTACAGGTACAGGATTTTACAAATGATGTTAAAAAACAAAATCCATTTTTTGATAAACCGTTATTTATTTTTGAACAGCAACAATCAAAAAGTGAAGAACAATTAGTTGCCGATGCCATTAAAAAAACATTTGAAGGTTTAATTGAAATAAATAAACTCGGGAGAGTATCAGTGCCGTTAAGCGAATTATGTTTGGGAGTTAAATGTGGCGGCAGTGATGGTTTTAGTGGAGTTTCTGCTAATCCGGCCGTGGGTTATGCTTCAGATTTGCTGGTGGCTTTGGGTGGTAAAGTATTACTGGCAGAATTTCCGGAATTATGCGGAGTAGAACAGAATCTGATTGATCGTTGTACAACAGAAACGGTAGCTAAAAAATTTATTGATTTAATGCAGACGTATGATGCCCTGGCGCATAAAGTAGGTTCTGGATTTCACATGAATCCATCGCCGGGAAACATCAAAGACGGATTAATAACTGATGCCATAAAAAGCGCAGGAGCAGCAAAAAAAGGAGGAACAGCACCTGTCGTTGATGTATTGGATTATACAGAACCAGCAACAAAACCAGGTTTGAGTTTGGTTTGTACACCGGGAAATGACGTTGAAGCAACAACAGGAAAAGCGGCAGCCGGAGCAACATTAATTTTATTTACCACAGGATTAGGAACTCCAACGGGTAATCCGGTTTGTCCTGTTATTAAAGTGGCCACAAATTCTATTTTAGCAAAAAAAATGAGCGATATTATTGATATCGATTGTGGTCCGATAATTAGTGGCGAAAAAACCATTGAAGAAATGGGTGAAGATATTTTGGAGTATTGTATTAAAGCAGCAAGTGGCGAAATTATTCCAAAAGCAGTGTTGTTAAACCAGGATGATTTTATTCCGTGGAAACGTGGCGTATCATTGTAGTAATTTTGAATTGTAAAATTGTTAACTCTCAAGCCCTAAAAGTCTAATAATCTAAAGATCTAAAATCTAATTATATGTTCTCATTACAAAATAAAAAAGCGATTGTTACTGGTGGAGGTAGCGGAATCGGAAAAGCTATTTCGGTTTTATTTGCAAAGCAAGGAGCTGAAGTACACATTATTGAATTAACAGAAGAAAGCGCAAAAACGGCTGTAAACGAAATAAAGGAAAATGGAGGAAAAGTATTTTCGCATGCCTGTAATGTAGCTAGTCAACAAGAAGTATTGACCACATTTGAAAAAATAGGAAACATTAATATCCTTGTAAACAATGCAGGAATTGCTCATGTTGGTAAAGTGGATACGACTCCTGAAGCAGACTTTGACCGAATTATGAATGTGAATGTAAAAGGGGTATACAATTGTTTGTACGCTTCTGTACCACATTTTAGAAATTCAGGCGGAGGTGTTATTTTAAATATGGCTTCGATTGCTGCCTGGGTCGGTATTCAGGATCGATTTGCTTATTCTACTGCCAAAGGAGCTGTAATGGCAATGACTTTATCGATAGCAAGAGATTATATGAGCGAAAATATTCGCTGCAATTCGGTTTCACCGGCGCGTGTGCATACTCCTTTCGTAGACGGATTTATTGCTAAGAATTATCCGGGTCAGGAAGCAGAAATGTTCGAAAAATTATCAAAGTCACAACCTATCGGACGTATGGCTAAGCCTGATGAAGTGGCTGCTTTGGCTCTGTTCTTATGTAGTGATGAATCTGGTTTTGTTACCGGATGCGATTATCCTATTGATGGAGGTTTTATTAAATTAAATAACTAATTTATGATCGAGATTGTCTTATTCATACCTGCGATATAGATGATAAGTCATTGGTGATAGTAGCGCATAACTTAAGAAGTGCTACGATGTATATAATTGAACAAGAGACAAGGTTAATGTTGTCCGAATAAATAAGAGAAGTATAATATATTAAAAGTAATAAAAATGAAACTAATACGATTTGGAGAAGCGGGCAAAGAAAAACCCGGTATTTTAATAGGAGAAAAAAGATTTGATGTATCTTCAATAGTAAAGGATTACAACGAAATATTTTTTGAAGAAAACGGATTAGATAAATTAAAAAAAGCATTAGAAAGTAATCCGGTTTTACCAGAAGTTGATGAAAATGTGCGTTTAGGTTCTCCGGTGGCGAGACCTTCAAAAATAATATGTATTGGTTTAAATTACGTAGATCATTGTTTAGAAACCAATGCGCCAATTCCTACTGAGCCAATTATCTTTTTTAAATCAACTACATCTTTATGTGGTCCAAATGATAACTTGATAATTCCGAAGAACAGTGAAAAAACAGATTGGGAAATTGAGTTGGCTTTTGTAGTAGGTAAAAAAGCAAGTTATGTAGAAGAGTCCGAAGCTTTAGATTATGTTGCCGGTTATGCTTTACTTAATGATTATAGCGAAAGAGCTTTTCAAATAGAGCGCGGAGGACAATGGGCAAAAGGAAAGGGCTGCGATACATTTGCACCACTCGGACCTTTTTTGGCAACTCAGGATGAAATCGCAGATGTAAATAATATCCCAATGTGGTTAACTGTAAACGGAAAAAAATTCCAGAACAGTAATACCTCCAATTTAGTATTCAAAATTCCATTTTTAGTGCATTATTTAAGCCAGTTTATGACTTTGCTTCCGGGAGATATAATTAGTACAGGAACGCCTCCGGGAGTTGGTTTAGGAATTAAACCAGAGCCTGTTTACATTAAACCAGGAGATATAATCGAATTAGGAATGGATGGCTTAGGAAGCAGTAAACAACATGCAGTAAGTTATTCAAAATAATGTATATCAGTATGTTAATTATGGAAAAGTTTTAACTGATGAAAGTATGGGTTTATAATTCCTGAGATTTTTTTTAATGCCAAAAGAATATAAATGCATTTATTTATATTCTTTTGGCATTTATACACTTCAATGACGTAAACTATTGAAAACAGCTTGTTTTTATAATTCAACTAAATAATATGCCATAAATTAATTATTGAAATTTAACTGGCGCCTTAAATTATCTGCGTATCTAAATTTTAATAAATTACAAGTTATTACTCAATTTCGCCTCCTTACTATTTATTAAAGCTTACATTTGAGTAAAATAAGCAAGAAATGGATTATAAACAGGGTATAAGGATTTTAATTACTGATGATGATCAAGATGATAGAGAGTTTTTTGCTGATGCAATAGCTGATATTCACCTTGATTTTCCAGTTGAATATTGTAAAAATGGTTTAGAACTTTTAGATCGTCTTTACAATAAAAATCTTAGTATTCCGGATATCATATTTTTAGATTTAAACATGCCCATAATGTCGGGCTTTGAAAGCCTAAAACAAATTCGTGACAATGCTCAATTTAAGGATATCCCCATCATAGCAATATATTCAACATCGGCAACTGAAGATGGTATCAAGAATACTTTTGGATTAGGAGCCAATGCATATATTGTAAAGCCAACTGATTTTAATGTTTTAAAGAAATTACTAAAAAAAGTAATAGAACTGGATTGGAAGGAAAGATTAAAACATTTAGAAATAGAATCCTTCATTATTACCGCTTAGGTTTTATGCAAAACTATAGGTACTGCTGTTTGGTATTGATTAATAATTCATAATCTTCAGTTTAGAAATTAAATACCATAAATTATGGATGTTCTTACAAACAATTTACCAAAAGCTACACGTCAGGACTTTCCTATTGTAGGTATTGGGGCTTCGGCAGGAGGACTTGAGGCTTTTACTCAGTTCATTGATGCTATCCCATATAATTCTGATATGGCTTATGTCATTGTACAGCATTTGCATCCCATGCATGACAGTATGCTTACCGAACTTCTTTTCAGGGTGGCCAAAATTCCTATTAATGAAATTACAGATGAGATTCATTTAGCACCTAATCATATTTATGTTATTCCGGAGAACAAAATGCTTACTTCTTTTGATGGAGTTCTTAAGCTAAGTCCACGTAAAAAAGATACCAAAAACCAGGCAATAGATATTTTTTTTAATTCATTAGCAGAAGTTCATCTTGATTTGGCTTACGGGGTTTTACTTTCAGGAAATGGTTCTGACGGGACGATCGGGTTAGGAGCCATAAAAAAACACGGAGGTATCACTTTTGCACAGGATATTGATGCTCTTTATACTGAAATGCCTCAAAACGCAATCAATGCCGGAGTGGTTGATTATGTAATGACACCGTTAAAAATCGTTGAGAAATTGATAAAAATTTCAAAATTGAAACATATAATCAGTGAAGAACATGATTCAGATAATGAAGCATTATTTCAGGAAATTAATAAAGTTTTACATCAGCAAAGCGGAGTCGATTTTACATATTACAAGCAAACTACTATTCGTCGTCGTATTGCCAGAAGGATGACATTAAGTAAAATTGTTAATCTTAGGGATTATCTTAAAGTATTGCGAGGAGACAAATTGGCTGTAGAAGGTTTGTTTAACGATATACTTATACCTGTCACTGAATTTTTTAGAGATAGTAAAATATTCCAAACCATAAGAGAAAAAGTTTTCCCAATAATAACCAGCAAAGTTTCGCAAGGCAATACCATACGAATTTGGATTGCAGGCTGTTCTACTGGAGAAGAGGCTTACACATTGGCCATTGCACTTCATGAATTTTTAGGTGAAAATCTCCAGGCAAAAGAAATTCAGATTTTTGCTTCAGATATTTCCGAAGTTGCGATTGCTAAAGCAAGAATTGGATTTTACAGAAAATCACAAATGGCGAATGTGTCTGAAAATATTCTTTTGAGGTATTTTACATCAAATACTAATGGTTATACTATTAAAAGACAAATCAGGGATTTGTGTGTTTTTGCAGTTCATAATTTTTTAAATGATCCTCCTTTTGCCAAAATGGATTTAATTACCTGTCGAAATGTCTTTATCTATATGGACTCATTTCTACAAAAAAGAGCACTTACAACCTTTCATTATGCCTTAAAAGAAAACGGATTTTTATTATTAGGAAAATCAGAAACTGCTGTTCCTGCTGCTGAGCTTTTTCAGTCATTTGATAAAAAAGGTAAAATTTATATCCGTAAACAAGTTTCAGGTAGATTTATACATTCTGGTTTAGGAGATAATGGCAAGTCAAAAAGTTTTAAGCCTAATATTCAGAGAAAAGAAACCATCAAAGAAGATTTTAGACTGAGTGCCGAGTCAGTCTTGCTTTCCAAATATACTCCGGCAAGCGTTATTGTAAATGAACAAATGGACATTGTACATATTAACGGATCAATAGCCGAATTTATTGAACTTTCTTCGGGTAAACCCACTTTCAATTTATTAAAAATGACCAGAGAAGGATTGGTTTTCGAACTTCGAAATGCCTGGCATAAAGTAAAAGAAACGGACTTACCTGTAAAAAAAGAAAGAATTCAGATTAATAACAAAGGTGTTACAGAAGAAATTACCATAGAATTACAGCGATTAAAGGATACAGAAGAACCTTATTTTTTAGTATTATTTTATAAAAGTGTAATTAACGAAGATATTTTATCTTCAAACAAATTTACTGCTCAGGAATTGCGGGACAATGTTTATTTAAAAAGAATAGCGCAGCTTGAAAAAGAATTGGCTAAAATACATAATGACGTTAATGCTATCAGCGAAGAGCATGAAGCATACAACGAAGAATTGCAGAGTGTCAATGAAGAATTATTAAGTGGTAGTGAAGAGTTGCAAAGTTTAAATGAGGAACTGGAAACCTCCAAAGAAGAATTACAGTCGACTAATGAAGAACTTTTGCAAATTAATCAGGAACTTTTAAATAAACAGCAAGAGATTAATGTTTCTAAAAATTATACAGAAGCTATTGTAGCCACTCTTAGAGAACCTATAGTAGTGTTGGATACAGATTTAAGGATAAAGAATATTAACAGAGCCTTTTCTAAAAAATATAATATTGCCAAGGATGAAGCTACAGGTAAGCTGATTTATGAAATTCAGAATCATCTTTTTGACAATGTCCCCATGAGGGCTATGCTCGAAAAAGTACTTCCTGAGAAAACACAGCTGGATGATTATCAAATATCGGTTAATCTTTTGCCTTACGGAGAAAGCATAATGCTGCTTAATGCCCGACAAGTAACAAATGAAACGAGTAAAGAACAATTAATTCTGCTGGCTATTGAAGATATAACAGAACGTAAAATTATAGAAACAAGACTGCAGATACTTTCGGACGGTTTTGAGGCAAAAGTTCAGGAGCGTACTGCCGACTTACTAAGTGCCAATATAGAACTTGAAAGCTCTGTTAAAAATTTGCATGATGCCAATGTTCAATTACAGGAATATGCTTATGTGGCGAGTCATGATCTGCAGGAACCATTGCGTAAGATCTTAATGTTTATTAGCAGGCTTTTAGGCATGGACGAAAAAATTTCTGATGAAGCTCTAATCTTACTGGAAAAAATCAGTAAGTCCTCTGCAAGAATGAATACACTTATTAAAGATTTATTAGCCTATTCCTATCTTAATAATCCAGAGAAACAATTTGTAAAAACAGATTTAAATGTAATTGTTAAAAATATCCTTGTTGATTTTGAGCAGCTCATAGAAGATAATAAGGTCGAAATAAAATTAGGAAGATTACCAATTATTACAGCAGTTGCATTACAAATGAATCAGCTTTTTTATAATTTGATTAGTAATGCAATTAAATTTTCAAAAAAAGATAATTCAATTTGTAAAATAGAGATAAGTTCACGCAAACTTACTATCGCACAAATTAAAAAGTATGCTAACTTAGATTCAGGCATAGAGTACTACAAGATAGTTGTTAAAGACAATGGTATTGGTTTTAATAAACAATATGAAAATAAAATTTTTGCAATTTTTCAGAGACTACACAATAGTGAAGTGTATAGTGGTACCGGCATCGGCCTTTCGATTGGAAAAAAAATTGTAGAAAACCATAAGGGAATTATTTTTTCGAAAGCAGAAGAAAATGTAGGTGCTGAATTTCATATCATATTAGCAGTGTAAAACTCGTTTTAGATAATTATATCTGAATGTACAAATCAAACTTTTTGATGTCCAAAAATCTTCAATTTTAAGATGTACTCTTCTTTGTCCTTATTTCCTCTCTAAAGTTAAAGCGCCTTAAGTTTTGTTATGAAAAGGCGGGAACTCCAAATTAAATTTCGTTGAAAAAAGAAAGAAAGTTCAATCGAATCAATAATTGCAGCAAAAAGACTGTTTTTTGATATAAAAGAATGCTATTAAATAACCAATTTTTTAATGAGTCTTATAATTGTTGCTAAAATTTGACCTGAAAATTAACTGTCATGTCTACATAATGTATTAAAATAGCAGGTTGAAACAATAAATAAAAGATACAAATTCGTAAAAACTTTATATTTTGAACAATGAAATTCTAAAACAAACATATCTTTTGAAAGAAAAATCTTTAAATAATAACAAGTTGGTTAAAATTTAAAGTTATTATTATCAGTTTGTTAAGAAAAAGTTTGAAAAAATATTTGAAAAAATTTATAAAAAAGCGCTGTAAATGTAAATAAGTTTTCTACTTTTGCACCCGCTTTGAGACACAGGCGAAACAAAAAGAAATACACGTTCGTAGACATATTGAATTGACAGCCGTTTTAACAGAGATGTTAAAACAAAAGAATAAAGAGTAAGATAATCGAGAGATTAGAAAAAAAACCGATAGAGACTGATTCGAATAATAATAGCTTGAGTAATCGAGCAAACAATATACGATGAAGAGTTTGATCCTGGCTCAGGATGAACGCTAGCGGCAGGCTTAACACATGCAAGTCGAGGGGTATGTTTCTTCGGGAGCAGAGACCGGCGCACGGGTGCGTAACGCGTATGCAATCTACCTTTTACAGAGGGATAGCCCAGAGAAATTTGGATTAATACCTCATAGCATAGCAGCTTCGCATGAAGCCAC